>Ga0136640_10000889_pt1 | contig 11713 bp, 9 predicted proteins | sample AntDrymUQ8642106_2_FD_105498 | JGI IMG/M metagenome (GOLD analysis project Ga0136640, IMG submission 105498) | Polar desert sand microbial communities from Dry Valleys, Antarctica - metaG UQ864 (21.06) | ecosystem: Environmental > Terrestrial > Soil > Desert | place: Antarctica: Dry Valley...
GATCTCCTCGCAGGAGCTGGCCGACTACACCCACGTGAACTCCACGCAGATCCGCCGCGATCTGTCGGGCTTCGGCAAGTTCGGCAAGCGGGGGGTGGGCTACAACGTCGACTCGCTCGTCTCGCAGATCCGCAAGATCCTGCGAACGGCCGGACAGCACAACATCGCGCTGTTCGGCGCCGGCCACCTGGGCCAGGCGATCGCGGGCTCGGACGTCTTTGCCGACCACGGCTTCCGGGTGGTGGCACTGTTCGACATCGATCCGAAGAAGATCGGCAAGAAGGTCAAGGATCAGCTCGAGGTACGCCCGTTTGAGGACTTCCGCAAGGTCGTGCAGCAGGAAGAGATCGTGGTCGGGGTGATCGCCGTGCCCACCGACGCCGCCCAGGATGTGGCTGACGAGCTGGTGGCCGGCGGCGTGACGATCATCTTCAACTACGCCGAGACGCTGCTCGACGTCCCACCCGAGGTGACCGTGCACAGCTCGAGCCCCGCCGTAGATCTGCTCTACGCGCTGTACTTCTACCTGGCCTAGTGCGCGCGGCCGTAATTACGAACCGTCCGGCCGGCGCCTGGACGCGCCTGGCGCCAGCCGCGGGAATCGCCGATGCGCTGCATCGACTCATCCCGCGTCCGCCGCCAGCCACGCCCAGTCGCTCGTCCGATCCGGTTCGTACTCACGTCCACGCGCACGCCGTGGTTCTCGGCTGATGCTCGACATGGTGCGGGCGCGCGAGGTGTTCGAGGCCTCGGAGGACTTCACCGTCGGGCTCGAGGAGGAGTTCGGCATCCTCGACCCCAACACGCTGGCTCTCGAACACCGCTTCGAGGAGCTGCGCGATGCCGCCCAGGCCGAGGACGAGGTCCTGGCCGAGTCCGTGGCTGGCGAGCTGATCGAGTCAGAGATCGAGATCCGCTCCGGGCGGGGGGAGACCTTCGCCGATGCCGCCGCCCGTCAGGCCGACCACCGCGCGCGGTTGTTTCGCCTCACCGCCTGCCACCAGGGGCTGCTGTCGGCCACCGGCACCCACCCCTTCAGCACCTGGCAGGAGCAGCGTGTGATCGACACCGAGCACTACCGCCGCGTCGGGGAAGGCCTCCAGTACGTGGCATGGCGCAACAACACCTTCAGCCTGCACGTGCACGTGGGCATCCGCGGCGCCGACCGCGCCATCGCGGTGTGCGACCGCCTCCGGCCGATCCTCCCCGAGCTGCTGGCGCTCTCGGCCAACTCGGTCTTCCTCGACGGCCGCGACTCGGGGCTGCAATCCGCCCGCAGCCAGATCTTCACCAAGAGCTTTCCACGCTGCGGAATCCCGGACGCGTTCGGTACCTTCACCGACTACGCGGACTATGTCGAGCTTCTGGTGCGCACGAACTCGATCGTCGAGCACACCCAGCTGTGGTGGAGCGTGCGCCCACATCACTCCTTCGGCACGGTCGAGATCCGGATCTGTGACGCCCAGTCGAGCGCAGAGGGCTCCACGGCGCTGGCGGGGCTGATCGTAGCCTGCGCCGCCCAGGCGGCGCTCGACCACGACGAAGGAGTCATCTTCGAAGACCCCTCCCGGCGGCTGATCGAGGAGAACTTCTGGCGGGCCATCCGCTACGGGCTCGACGGCACGCTGATCGACCTCGAGCGCGCCGAGGAGTTCCCCGCGCAGGCCGTGGGCGACCGCCTGCTGGCCTGGACGGCACCCGCACGCTCGATGCTCTCCCTCGACGTGGCGCTGCCCGCCGAGAACGGAGCGCAGCGCCAGCGGCGGGCATTGGCCGGGGGCGCCTCGATGGAAGAGGTGTTCGCCGCGGAGGTTTCCGAAACGCAGCGCACGTATGCTGGCGCCAGGGTGACCAGCTAGATGCACGACGAGATGGCCGAACCGACCGACGAGGAGCTGCGGGCGGCGCTCGAGGAGCAGATGCGCCACATCCGTGTGGAGGACGTGATCCTCCAGACGGTTGCCACGCTGGTCAATCTGGCCGCGCGGCGGCTCGGGTTGGCCCCGGCGCCGGGGGAGGATCCGAGCGAGGCGCGCGACATCGATCAGGCCCGGCTGGCCATCGAGGCCGTGCGGGCGCTCTTGCCCCTGAGCCCCGAAGAGCAGATCGAGCCGGTCCGCCAAGCGCTCACGCAGCTTCAGATGGCCTTTGCCCGGGAGGCTCAATCCGGCGGTGGCACCGGCGCCCCGTCCGCGCCGGGTGCGGCCACCGCCTCTCCCGGGGCCGCGGAGCCGGGTCCCGGGGAGGCCCCGGGTCCCACCCAGGCGGAGGAGGAACGCGCAAAGGCCCGCTCGAGGATCTGGACGCCTGGATCGTGATTGTCTCGTCCGGTGCTCGCCCGATCGACGATCGGGCTGCGCTCCTCCCGCATCGGGCTGCGCGACTCCCGTGACCGAGCCCGTCGGGATCTTCGGCGGCTCGGGCTTCTACCGCTTCCTCGATGACGTCGAGGAGGTCGCAGTCGACACGCCGTATGGGCCGCCGTCGGCGCGCATCCGCATGGGCCAGATCGAGGGCAGGCAGGTGGCGTTCATGCCTCGCCACGGCGACGAGCACACGCTGCCCCCGCACCGGATCAACTACCGGGCCAACGTTTGGGCGATGAAGCAGGTGGGTGTGACCCGGATGATCGGACCAACGGCCTGCGGGGCGCTCAAAGCCGAGCTCGAGCCCGGCACGTTCGTGATCTGCGACCAGTTCGTGGACCGCACGATGGGCCGCGAGGAGACCTTCTACGACGGACCGCAGACCACGCATGTGTCCGCCGCCGATCCCTACTGCGCCGATCTTGGCCGGACGCTGGCCGAGACCGCGCGCGAGCTCGACATCCCGGTCGCCGAGGGGGGAACGGTGGTGGTGATCCAGGGCCCCCGTTTCTCCACGCGCGCGGAATCGCGGTGGTTTGCCCAGGCAGGGTGGGACGTTGTCAACATGACCCAGTATCCGGAGGCGTGGCTGGCCCGCGAGCTCGAGCTCTGCTACGCCAACGTGTCACTGGTGACCGACTACGACGTAGGGTTGGAGGGGCTTCCGGACCTGCCGGCGGTCTCGGCGGAGGCGGCGGTGGCCGTCTTCTCCGAGAACCTCGATAGACTCCGCGCGCTTTTGTTCCGGGCGGTGCCGAAGGTGGGGCCTCAGCCGGACGATTCGTGCGCGACGGCTCTGTCGAGCGCAATCGTCCACTAGGCTGCCAGGTCGCCCCGCCTGGGGAGGAGCGCAGCCCGATCGCTGCGGGACGGAGCGGACCGGACGGTTGTTCCGGCGGCACCGGACCGTAGGCTCTCGTGCGAGCACCGCAGCACTAGCGAGGAGCGCAGCCCGATCGTTGATCGTGCGAGCACCTCAGCACTAACTTTCCAGACGGAGGATTACCCCCTTGACCGAGTTCCTGACTGACTACGGGATCATAGTTGCCCTGGCTTGTGCCGGCGCGGCGGTGCTCTATGGCGTCGCAACCACGCGCTGGCTGCTCGCCAAGTCGCCCGGCAACGACGAGATGGTCTCGATCTCGCAGGCCGTGCAGGAGGGCGCTCGCGCCTACCTCAACCGCCAGTACCAGATCATCGGCATCGTGGCGGTGATCCTCGCGATCCTGCTGGCCATCGCGCTGGGCATCGAGACGGCGATCGGCTTCGCCATCGGTGGCATCTTCTCGGGCGCGGCCGGCTTCATCGGCATGAACGTGTCGGTGCGGGCCAACGCCCGGGTGGCCGAGAGCGCCCGCGGTGGCTTGGGTGCGGCTCTCGAGGTGGCTTTCAAGGGTGGCGCCATCACAGGCATGCTCGTGGCGGGCCTGGCCCTGCTCGGGGTCGCGGGCTACTACGGGGTGCTGCTGCTGGCCGGCGTGGAGGAGAAGGAGGCCATCGACGCGCTCTTGGGCCTCGGCTTCGGCGGCTCGCTCATCTCCGTGTTCGCTCGGTTGGGCGGCGGTATCTTCACCAAGGCCGCCGACGTGGGCGCCGACATCGTCGGCAAGATCGAGGCCGGCATCCCGGAGGACGACCCCCGTAACCCGGCCGTGATCGCCGACAACGTGGGCGACAACGTCGGCGACTGCGCCGGCATGGCGGCCGACCTCTTCGAGACCTACGCCGTGACCGCGGTCGCCGTGATGCTCCTCGGGGTCATCACCTTCAATGAGCTCGGCGAGGTCTCGGTCTATCCGTTGGTGATCGGGGGCGTGTCGATCATCGCCTCCATCATCGGCACCTTCGCGGTCAAGAGCAGCTCGGGCAACGTCGAGCGGGCGCTCTACCAGGGCCTGATCGTCTCGGGAGTGATAGCCGCCCTCGCGTTCCTGCCGATCACCCTCTGGCTCATGGACGACATCACGTTCAACTCCGGCGCCTCGGACCTCATCAAGGGCAGCGGCGCGGTGGCCAGCGGCTTCGAGTTCTGGCTCTGCACGCTGATCGGCATCGGCATCACGGCCGGCCTCTTCGTGATCACCGACTACTACACGTCCACGCGCTTCTCGCCGGTGAAGAGCACCGCCAGGGCGTCGCAGACGGGGCACGCCACCAACATCATCCAGGGTCTGGCCCAGGGCTTTCAGTCCACCGCCGCGCCGGCGATCCTGCTGGCGCTGGGCATCCTCGCCGCCAACGAGCTGGCCGGCATCTACGGCATCGGCGTGGCCGTGATGGCGCAGCTCTCGCTCACGGGCCTGATCGTGGCGCTCGACGCCTTCGGTCCGATCACCGACAACGCCGGCGGCATCGCCGAGATGGCGGACATGCCCCAAGAGGTGCGCGACATCACCGATCCGTTGGATGCGGTGGGCAACACCACCAAGGCCGTCACCAAGGGCTACGCGATCGGCTCGGCCGTACTCGCGGCACTCGTGCTCTTCGCGGCCTTCGTCGAGGAGTTGCGCGACGAGGCCGAGGCCGAGGGCTCCAGCGCCGCCATCACCTTTGACATCTCCCAGCCCGAGGTGCTCGTCGGCCTGCTGATCGGCGGCATGATGGTGTTCCTGTTCGTCGCGCTCTCGATCGAGTCGGTCGGGCGCGCGGGCGGACTGGTCGTGGAGGAGGTTCGGCGGCAGTTCAAGGACAAGCCGGGGATCATGGACCGCTCCGAGAAGCCCGACTACGCCAACTGCGTGTCCATCGTGACCACGGCGGCGCAGAAGGAGATGATCGCTCCGGCGCTCATCCCCATCGTGGTGACCGTGGTCGTCGGCCTCCTTTCGTACCAAGCGCTCGGCGGACTGCTGATCGGCGTGATCGTCGTGGGCTTCTTCACAGCGGTCTCCATGACCGCCGGAGGCGGCGCGTGGGACAACGCCAAGAAGCTGATCGAGGACGGCGAGTACGGAGGCAAGGGCTCGGAGGCCCACGAGGCCTCGATCACCGGTGACACTGTCGGTGACCCCTATAAGGACACCGCCGGCCCGGCGATCAACCCGATGATCAAGGTTGCCAACATCGTGGCGATCCTGATCATTCCGTTCTTGGTCTGACCTCAAGTCCCCAGTCCCCAGACCTCAGTCCCCAGGGGCAAGGGACGAGCCCTCGCCGCTGTTCCTGAGGGCTGGGAGGGGGACTGGCAGCTCGTCGTGCTGACCGCGCACACTCTGTAGCTTCCCCCCGTGGCCGAGCGCAGACCGAAGTCCGGCGGCCTCGAGCGTGTGCTCGGTACGGGGGCGCTGTTCTCCACCGCCTACGGCAACGTAGGCTCGAGCATCTACTACGCGCTCGGGCTCGTGGCGGTGTTCGCGCTCGGGATGACGCCGGTCGTGTTCTTGATCGCCGGCCTGATCTTCGCCGCCACCGCCGCCACCTATACCGAGGGCACCACGATGTACCCGGAGGCGGGCGGGTCGTCATCGTTCGCGCGGCGGGCATTCAACGAGTTCTGGTCCTTCTTCGCCGCCTGGGGCCAGATGCTCAACTACATCATCACGGTCGCCATCTCGGCCTTCTTCGTGCCGCACTACCTGGGCGTGTTCTGGGAGCCCCTGGGCGAGTCGCCCGCCGACATCGTGTTCGGCATCGGCGTGGTGGCCATCCTCGCCGCGCTCAACGTGGTAGGGGTGAAGGAATCGGCCGGGATCAACATCTTCCTGGCTCTCGCCGACTTCTTCACCCAGGTGATCCTGGTGGTGATCGGGATCGTGCTGGTGCTCTCTCCGGACACGCTGATCGACAACGTCGACTTCGGGACCTACCCCACGCTTGGGGACTTCCTGATCGCCATTCCCGTCGGGATGGTGGCCTACACGGGCATCGAGACGATCTCCAACATGGCGGAGGAGGCGAGGGACTACCGCACGACGATCCCGCGCGGGATGGGCGGCGTCGTGATCGCCGTGGTGGCCATCTACGCCTTCCTGCCATCGGTGGCGCTGTCCGCGCTGCCGGTCGAGAACGGCCAGACCCTGCTGGCGCTACCCAAGGAGGAGGGAGGCTTCGCCGATGACCCCATCCTCGGCGTGGTCGAGAACCTCGAGCTCGGCGCGCTCCAGGGCGCGGCGGAGATCTACGTGGGCATCCTCGCGGCCACGATCCTCTTCATCGCCACAAACGCGGGACTGATCGGTGTGTCGCGCCTCACCTACTCCATGGGCCAGTACCGCCAGCTGCCCGAAGGCCTGCGACGCCTGCACCCCAAGTACCGCACGCCGTACATCGCGATCAGCGTCTTCGCGTTCGTAGCCTGCCTCACGATCCTGCCCGGACAGGCCGAGTTCCTGGGGACCATCTACGCCTTCGGGGCCATGCTGTCGTTCACGATCGCTCACGCGGCGGTCGTGACGCTCAGGGTCAAGCAGCCAGACGTGGAGCGGCCCTGGACGGGTCGCGGGTCTGTGCGCGTGCGCGGGCATTCGCTGCCGCTGTACGGCCTGCTCGGCGGGATCGGCACCGGCATCGCGTTCGTCGTGGTCAACGTCCTCAACGTCGTCACACTCATCGCCGGCAGCGTATGGCTGATCCTCGGGGTAGCCGCCTACGTGATCTATCGCCGCCGGCAAGGACTCAGCCTGACCGAGACCACCAAGGTCGTGATGCCCGAGGTGATCGTCGATCACGAGGTGGAGTATCAGTCGGTGCTCGTTGCGTTCGAGGATGGCGACTACTCCGGGGAGGCGATCTCCACGGCGGGGAAGCTGGCCGCCCGCCGCCGCCGGGGGATCCACGTGCTGGTCACCATCACCGTGCCGGCCAACGCCCCGATCGGCGCCTCCATGCCCGAGGCCGAGAGCAAGGCGCAGCAGGCGATCGACTCCGCCCGGGTGCGCGGCGGGCGGAGGGTCACGGGGCACTGGGAGAAGGTGAGGGCCGGCGAGGCCGGACGTCGGATCGTGAGGGAGGCGCGCGACATCCATGCGGCGGCGGTGGTGATGACGCTGCCGCCCAAGCGGGCCGGTTCCTCGCTGTTCGGGCGGACGCTCGAGACCGTGCTTTCGGATCGGCCCTGCCGGGTGATCATCGACTCCTCGAAGCGAGAGGAACCTGCACGCGCGGCTTAGGAGACGGGAAGGTGCGGCTGCGCTCCTCCTCCGGAGCGCGTGCGGGTGCACCTAGACTCGGGCCCGTGGATCGGGCCTACCTCGCCTCCTCGCGCGCTCTCAGCGGGTTTCTGAGCTTGATCGGCGTCGCGATGTTGATCAGCACCCTCGCCCGGGGCGGCGGTCCGCTCGCCCTCGGCGTGGTGCTGGGAGCTCTGTTCGCGGTGCTGGGTGCCGCCCGGCTCTACATGGCGCGGGGCGCCCGGGCCGGCGGGAGCGGTTGAGCACGGCCGCCCACACCGAGACCCGCATCGCCCGTGGGCTGGGTGAGCCGGTTCTGTTCGCGATCGCGCTCGGCTCGGTGGTGTCATCGATCTACTTCGCGCTCGGCGTGGTTTCCGGCGCGGCCCTCGGCCTCACCCCCTTGGTGTTCATCGTCGCCGGGCTCTTCTTCGTGGTCACGATGCTGACCTACGTGGAGGGCACCTCCCTGCACCCCGAGCGGGGCGGCGCGTCGGTGTTCGCCCGCTACGCGTTCAACGAGCTGTGGAGCTTCCTGGCCGGCTGGGCGATCATCCTCGACTACCTGATCGTGATGGCGATCGGGGCGTTTGCCGTGTCGCACTACCTGGCCGCCTTCTGGGCCGAGGCCGGCGGGGACGGACAGGAGCTGCTGTTCGCCGCGGCCACGATCGCCTACGTGACCTGGGCCAACATCCGGGGCCTGTCCGCTGAGCGCTTCCGCACGGTCCTGCGACTTGGGCTGCTGAGCACCGCGCTCCTGGTGGCGATCGCGGTGATCGCCGCGGTGCAGCTCTTCGACCTGTCGCTGCTCACGGACTCGGTGGACGCGGGATCCGGCCCGGCGTGGGACGATCTGATCTTCGCGGCGGTCGTGGCCACCGTGGCGTGCACCGGGATCGAGGCCGCCTCCGGCCTGGCCGGTGAGCTGCGCGTGAGCCGAGGCGGCCTGCGGCGGGTGGTCACGGTGGGCGCCGTCTCGGTGCTGGTGCTGTTGACCGGCTTCTCCGCGGTCGCGCTGATGGCACAGCCGGTGGCGGACGGCAGCACACCGCTCGGCGGCGCGCTGGTCGAGGCGCCGGTGCTCGGCGTGGTGTCCGAGATCGATCCGGGCTGGCTGGCCCAGGGACTGCGCTACGCGGTGGGCGGCGTGGCGGCGCTGGTACTCGTGCAGGTGGCCAACAGCCAGATGCTCGGCATCGGGCGGCTGGCCTACTCGTTGGGCCGGAACCGCCAGATCCCCAGCGTGCTGTCGCGACTCGAGACCACCCGCTCGACGCCCTACATCACGATCGTCATCGCGGGGATGTTGGCCTTTGCCCTGGCGGCCAGCCGGGACATCGAGTTCCTCGCCGGGATCTTCGCCTTCGGCGCCATGTTCGCGTTCACGATCGCCCACCTCTCGGTGATCGTCCTGCGCTTCCGCGAGCCCGACCGCCCGCGAGCCTTCGCCATCCCGCTGTCGGTGAAGGTGGCCGGCGGCTCGGTGCCCCTCCCCGCAGTGCTCGGGGCGCTCCTGGGCGCGGCGGGCTGGATCAGCGTCCTCGTCTTCAACGCAGGCGCTCGGCTCGCCGGCGTGGGATGGATGCTGGCCGGGCTGCTCCTATACACGGTTTATCGGAGGAGGCAGGGCCAGTCGCTGACCAAGCGCTATTCGATTCCGGAGGAGGCCCTGCGCGAGGCCAAGGAGGTGGAGTACGGCAGCATCCTCGTGCCGGTGTTCGGCCAGGCCCTCGACGACGACATCGTGGGCACCGCCGGCCGGCTGGCCGCCGAGGAGGGCGGAGAGGGAGAGGGCGGCGCGGTGTTGGAGGCTTTGTACGTGTTCGAGGTGCCGATGTCGCTGCCGATCGATGCGCGCGTGTCCGACGACCAGGTCGAGAAGGCGCGGGAGGCGCTGGCCCGTGCGAAGGAGGTGGGCGAGGAGTACGAGGGCGTGGAGGTGGCCACCGCCATGGTGCGCGGGCGTAGCACCGGTGCCGCGATCGTGACCGAGGCCCGTCGCCGGGGCGTGGAGGCGATCGTGCTGGCCGCCGACGCGCCGAGCCGCATTCGTGGCGGCGGAGTGCTGGGTGGTCGCGGGCTGGCCCGCGACCGCTTCACGGGGGAGACCACCCGCTACGTGGTCGAGAAGGCTCCCTGCAAGGTGCTGCTCACTGCCGCGCCCGCCGAGGCGACGCCTGCCGCCGGCGGCGACGGCGAGGTGCCGGCGGCCTGAGCGCGACCGGCCCGGCGCGGCGCCGCGCGGCGCTATTGTGAGCGCAATGTTCGTCCTGGTCGTGGGTTGCGGGCGCGTGGGCTCGGCGATCGCCAAGTCGATGCTCGTCGAGGGGCACGAGGTGTCCGTGCTCGACGAGAATCCGGAGGCCATCGCGCTCCTCAACCGCGGGCAGGACCGCAGCTGGGAGGATCTCGGCGGGTCGTTCACCGTGGGTACCGCGCTGGAGATCGACGCGTTGCTCGCAGCCGGGATCGAGCGGGCCGAGGCGTTCGTGGCCTCCACCGACGGCGACAACACCAACCTGGTGATCGCCCAGATCGCCCAGCGCCGCTTCGAGGTGCCGCGCGTGGTGGTGCGCGTGCTCGACCCGGGCCGGGCGCGCTGGTATGCCGAGCAGGGACTGCAGACGGTCTGTCCCACCCAGACCGCCATCGAGCTGCTCGAGGCCGCCGTGCGCGGTCAGATCCGCTTCGAGGGCGTCTCCGGCTAGTGGTTCCTCCCGCCGGGACTCCCAGGAGGATCGCTAGATGTACATCCTGATCGTCGGTGCCGGCAAGGTCGGCTGGAACCTCGCGCGAGAGCTGGTCGAGAAGGAGAACGAGGTGATCGCGATCGAGAGCAGCCGCCGCCGCTACGAGGTGGTCGAGGAGGAGCTCGAGCACTCGATCCAGTACGGCGACGGCACCGAGCTGTGGGTGCTCGAGCGCGCCGGCATCGAGCGGGCGGACCTCGTGATCGCGGTCACCGGCGACGACGAGGACAACATCCTGATCTGCCAGATGGCGCGCGAGAAGTACGGCGTGGAGCGGGTGGTGGCTCGCTGCAACAACCCCCGCAACCTGCAGCACTTCGAGCTGCTGGGCATCAAGCCGGCCGTCTCGGCCACTGACCTGATCCTGCGGTTGATCGAGCACGAGGTGCCCAAGTACGGGCTGGTGCACCTGCTCGACCTCAAGGAGGAGCGACTCGAGATCATCGAGATGGAGGTGGCGGAGGGCTCGCCCGCCGACGGCACCCAGGTGGCCGACCTGGGCCTGCCCGACGGCTCCCTGGTGATCTCGATCCTGCGCGATGGCGGTGGCTTCGTGCCCAAGGGAGATTCGGTGGTCAGGGCGGACGACGAGGTGCTGCTGGTGCTGGACATCGGTCTCGAGGACGCGGTGACCGAGCGCTTCTCGGGGCGCGCCCCGGCGGCCAGCGCCGACCGCCGCTAGTGGTCCGTCCGAGGGGGAGGATGGGCCGCTAGTGGCCATCCGCGAGGTCGACCACCTTCTGATCGGTGGGGGGCTTGCCGCCGCCACCTGCGCCCGGACACTGCGGGAGCAGGGGGCCGAGGGCTCGATCCTGCTCGTGGGCCGCGAGCCCGACGCGCCCTATCACCGGCCGCCGCTCTCGAAGGGCTACCTGCGCGGCGAGAGCGACCGCGCCGACGCCCTCGTGACTCCGGCGCAATGGTGGGGCGAGAACGACGTCGAGCTGCTCACGCGCACGAGCGTGATGAAGCTCGATCCGGGCGAGCGGCTGGCCACCCTGTCCACCAAGGAGCAGGTGCGCTTCGGCAAGGCCCTGCTGGCCACCGGCGCCAACGTCCGGCGGCTGCGCGCGGAGGGCTCTGACCTCGAGGGCATCCACTACCTGCGCGCCTTCGGCAACTCCGACGCCGTCCGCGCGGACGTGGCCGAGGCCGAGCGGGTGGTGATGATCGGCGGCAGCTACATCGGCTGCGAGGTGGCGGCGTCGCTGGTGGCGGGATTCGATCGCCAGTGCACGGTGGTCATGCAGGAGGAGGTCACGCTCGAGCGCTCGTTCGGCGCGGAGGTCGGCGCCTACGTCGGCGGCCTGCTCGCCGATCACGGCATCGTGGTGCACGGCAGCGACGAGCTGGAGCGCTTCGAGGGTTCCGACGGCCGGGTGGGCCGGGTGCTGACCAAGGCCGGCCTGGAGCTGGACTGCGAGTGCGTGGTGATCGGCGCCGGCGTGATGCCCGACGTGATGGTGGCGCGAGCCGCCGGGCTCGA
>Ga0136640_10000890_pt1 | contig 11710 bp, 9 predicted proteins | sample AntDrymUQ8642106_2_FD_105498 | JGI IMG/M metagenome (GOLD analysis project Ga0136640, IMG submission 105498) | Polar desert sand microbial communities from Dry Valleys, Antarctica - metaG UQ864 (21.06) | ecosystem: Environmental > Terrestrial > Soil > Desert | place: Antarctica: Dry Valley...
ACGTAGTAACCGGTGGGCAGGTCGTCGGGCGCGTCGGGTCCGCCGGTGACGAGGGTGGCCCCCTCGTCGACCCCCTTCTGGATGTAGCCCCGCACCCGCTCGCGCTGGGCATCGGAGATCAGCGGGCCGAGACGGCCGGCGCCGGTGGCCGGGTCGCCCAGCGTGTAGACGGTCTCGACCTCGTCGCGCACGATGTCGACGATGTCGTCGTGGCGGCTGCGGGGCACGAGCATGCGGGTGAAGGCGGTGCAGGTCTGGCCCGAGTTGAGGTAGCAGGACTGCACGCCCTTGCGGACCGCCGCGTCGAGGTCGTCACCGTCAAGATCGTCGAGGATGACGTTGGCCGACTTCCCGCCGAGCTCGAGGGCCACTCGCTTGACCGTGGGCGCGGCCAGCTCCGCCACTCGGGTGCCGGCGCGGGTGGAGCCGGTAAAGCTGACCATGTCGATGCCGGGGTGGGCGGCGATGGCCTCGCCGACCACCGGCCCGATGCCCGAGACCAGGTTGAAGACGCCGGCCGGCAGGCCGATGGAGTCGACGATCTCGGCCAGGATGAACGCGCTCAGGGGCGCGACCTCGCTGGGCTTGAGCACGACCGTGCACCCGGCGGCGAGGGCCGGCGCGACCTTGGCCACGATCTGGTGCAAGGGGTAGTTCCACGGAGTGATGGCCCCGACCACCCCGATCGGCTCGCGCACCACGAGCGAGTTGCCGATCTCCTCCTCCCACACCACCTCGTCGAGCAGCCGCACATAGGTGCTGGCCACGGCCGTCGGCAGGCCGGCCTGGATGAGCTGCGAGAGGAACAGCGGCATGCCGACCTCGCCGGTGATGGTCTCGGCGATCTCCTGGTTGCGGGCGCCGAGCCCGTCGGCCAGGGCCTGCAGCACCTTGCGGCGCTCGTCGACGTCGGTGATCGACCAGGACTCGAAGGCGGCCTTGGCGGCGGCGACGGCCCGGTCGATGTCCTCCGCGCTTCCCTCAGGTATCCGGCCCATGGGTTTCTCGGTCGCTGCGTTGAGGACCTCGATGGTCCCGGAGCCGGCCGGGGCGATCCACTGGCCGCCGATGTAGAGCGAGTCGTAGTTGCGCATGGCTCTGACGGTAGCGGTGGCCCCGACCGATCCTCCTTCTGGCGTACCTCCTGCACCTCCTCGGTGCCTCACGTACGCCAGATCGGCGACGTGCGCGACACTCGGGCCATGAGCGGAGCCGAACCTGCTGACGACGTCGCCGCGATCGACATCGGGGCGGAGCCCGAGGCCGTCTGGGACTTGGTCGCCGACGTCACCCAGATGGGACGCTGGAGCCCCGAGTGCTACCGGTGCCGGTGGCTCGACGGTGGTACCGGTCCTCGGGACGGAGCCCGCTTCAAGGGCTGGAACAAGATGAGCCTGGGCCCGGTGCCCGTCCGCTGGTCGACGGTCAGCACCGTCGTCGAAGCTCGGCGAGGCGAGGTCTTCTCCTTCACGACCAAGCAGTCCGGCGCCACCTGGACCTATCGCCTGTCGCGGTCCTCCGACGGGACCCACGTCGTGGAGACCCGCACCGAGGGCATCCGTCCACCGCAGGCCAAGATCTTCAACAAGGTGATGCCGGGTCGCCCCGAGCTGCTGCGCAACGGCATGGCCGAGACCCTGAAGCGCCTCAAGGTCGCCGCCGAGGGGTAGGCCTCGTCAGGCGTCGGCCATGTGGGAACGGAGGCCTTCGTCTAGCGCAGCGAGGAAGTCCTCGGTGGTCAACCACTCGGCGTCACGGCCGACGAGCAAGGCGAGGTCCTTGGTCATGCGACCACTCTCGACGGTGTCGATGCACACCTTCTCCAGCGCCTCTGCGAACGCGGTGACCTCCGGCGTCTCGTCCAGCTTGCCCCGGTGGGCCAGGCCCCGGGTCCAGGCGAAGATGGAGGCGATGGGGTTGGTGGAGGTCTTCTCGCCCTTCTGGTGCTGGCGGAAGTGGCGGGTCACGGTGCCGTGGGCGGCCTCGGCCTCCATGGTGCGGCCGTCGGGGGTGAGCAGGACCGACGTCATCAGCCCCAGCGACCCGAAGCCCTGGGCCACCGTGTCGGACTGCACGTCGCCGTCGTAGTTCTTGCACGCCCAGACGTAACCGCCCTCCCACTTCATGACCTGGGCGACCATGTCGTCGATGAGGCGATGCTCGTAGGTGATTCCGGCGGTCTCGAAATCGGTGGCGAACTCGGCGTCGAAGACCTCCTGGAACAGGTCCTTGAAGCGTCCGTCGTAGGCCTTCAGGATCGTGTTCTTGGTCGAGAGGTACACGGGGTACCGACGCTGCAGGCCGTAGCGCAGCGAGGCCCGGGCGAAGTCGCGGATCGAGTCGTCGAAGTTGTACATGGCCATCCCGATGCCGCCGCCTTCGGGGAACTTGGCCACCTCCATCTCCATCGGGGCGCCGCCGTTCGACGGCGTGTAGGTCATCGTCAGGGTGCCGGGCCCGGGGGCCTTGAAGTCCGTCGCCCGGTACTGGTCGGCGTGGGCGTGACGGCCGATGACGATGGGCTTGGTCCAGCCCGGAACGAGCCGGGGGACGTTGCCCATGATGATCGGCTCCCGGAACACCACGCCGCCGAGGATGTTGCGGATCGTGCCGTTGGGCGAGCGCCACATCTTCTTCAGCCCGAACTCGCTGACCCGAGCCTCGTCGGGGGTGATGGTGGCGCACTTGACGCCGACTCCGTGGCGGCGGATGGCCTCGGCTGCGTCGATGGTGATCTGGTCGTCGGAGGCGTCGCGGCTCTCGATGCTCAGGTCGAAGTAGTCGATCTCAAGATCGAGGTACGGAAGTATCAGCTGCTCCTTGATGAACGCCCAGATGATGCGCGTCATCTCGTCGCCGTCGAGATCGACGACAGGGTTCTCCACCTTGATCTTGGCCATGAGCGCTGATCGTAGGGGTCGGCCGTCACCGACCGAACGGCCCCGTCGGCGCCATAGCGTCGTCAGCCATGGCCGCGTTGCAAGGTGAGCAGGTGACGCTTCGACCGGCGACCGATGCGGACGTCGAGACCTTGGTGGCGATCCGCTCGACTCCCGAGGTCCACCACCGGTGGCGGGGTCGCGACCTGGACGCCGAGATCCGATCCGATCTCGTCGCTGACGACCTGCACCTGATGGTGATCCTCGAAGGAGAGGCGGTCGTGGGCGCGATCCAGTGGCACGCCGAGGAGGAGCCCGACTACCGCCATGCCAGCATCGACATCTTCCTCGACCCGTCGGCGCACGGTCGCGGGCTCGGGACCGACGCCGTGCGAACGTTGGCTCGGCACCTCGTCGACGACCACGGCCACCACCGCCTCGTCATCGACCCCGCCGCCGACAACGACGCCGCCATCCGCTGCTACGCGAAGGTCGGGTTCCGGCCGGTGGGTGTGATGCGGCGCTACGAGCGCCAGGGCGACGGCACCTGGGCCGACGGGCTGCTGATGGACCTGATGGCCGACGAGATCCGCTGACCCGGGGCCGCTAGGCCCGGTGGGGCGAGACCTACTGGGCGCCGACGAGCCGACGCCGCCACCGGGTCAGGCGGGAGTCGGAGCCTGGCGACCGCGGCGGCTGGCCATCACAGCCAGAGCTCCACCGGCCAGCAGCACCACGGCGATGCCGGCCATGAGCCCGATCTCGGACCCGGTACGAGCCAGCGGCGCCGCCCCCGCGCCCTCGCTGTCGGCCGACGGGTCGGCGCCCTCGTCGTCGGGGTCACCGCCGCCGGGCGACACCTCTTCGCCGGCCGGGCCATCGCCGGTGGGCGGGTACTGCTGGGCGGCCGCGGCGGAAGCGGCCGCCAGCGGCAGAGCCAGAGCGATGATGACGAAGACGATCTTGCGGAGCATGGCAGGGCCTCGTTGGTCACAGATGGTGGTCGGCGGATGCCGTCACGCTGCGTAGCGTGGACCTAATGGTACCACTGTCCGTGGCGAAGATCCAGCGCGTCCCGCTGAGCGTGCCGGACGACCACGCCATCAGGTCATCCCCCGCGTTCGATGGTGGCCACCAGCGCCCACGTCCCCTCCGAGGACTCGTCGCTCGCGGCGACCGTCTTGCCGGCCACCGAGACCCCACCCCCTGGCGGCCGACCCTCGGACACGACGGCGGGCGTGCCGCCTCGCACGGTGACCTCGACCTCGACCTGATCGGGGTTGGCCATCGCCTGGGGCAGCAGATCGAAGCGGTAGCGGCCGTCTGACAGATCGACCTCCCCGGTCAGCTTGACGGTCACCGACGCGGTGGCGCCCGGGGGCACGTCGAGGAACGCGGACCACACGTTGCGCCCGAGCTCCCGACTTCCCTCCAGCTCGACCTCGATCCCGTCGACGGAGGCCGAGACCAGATCGAGCGGGGAGTAGATCGACAGCCAGGTCCGGTTGGTGCCGGGAGGGGCGCCGACCAGGTTGCCGATGAGGTAGGCGGGCTCGCCGGAGGACGGGGCCCGGTTGTCCAGTTCGATCTCGGCGGTGGCCGACACCCGGCCCGTTTCCGCATCGACCTCGGCTGAGTACCGGACCGTGCGCTGCAAGAAGGCGTCGATCTTGCTCCCGGACGCGTTCTGGGTGATCACGCCGAACCCATCGCCTCGCACCGCCGGGACATCGCCCGTGGCCCCGAGCCTCTCGACCAGCGCTTGAGCCCGGGGCGACCGCAGCCACAGCGAGGCGTGGCCGCCGCGCACGGCTGGCCCCAGCGCCCGGGCCAGCTGGGCCGGCGCCGGCCCGGGCCCGGTGGTGAGAGCGTCGAAGGTGGCCTCGGCGACATCGCCCAGCAGGTCGATGCGCTCGTCGCGGACCTCGAAGAGCCGATACTGCTCGACCTGCAAGAAGCCCTCGACGTTGGTGGAGTCGAGGGCGTAGGGCAGGTTCTCGACCTCGACCGGGCCGGTCAGGCGCAGCATGCGGCTGAGCGCGGTCGGGTCGAGGCGGATCACCCCGTCGACCTCGTCGCCGCCGGACTGGGGGAACAACTCTGCCATCACCTGCGCGGCGACGGTGCCGTCGGGCGTGAACGTCACGTTCTCCCAGGTCGACTGGGGCTCGAAGCGTGAGTAGCGGGCCAGGTAGTCGGCCGGGCCGCTGATCACCTTGCGGTCGGGCCCGCCCGCGTTGAGATCCTTGTTGCGGCCCACCGTCTCGAGGTCGATGCGACCGTCGGTGACGGTGAGGACCCCGTAGCCCCCGAGGAAGCCGGTGCCCCGGGCCTCCGACGGCGACACGAAGGCGACCAGATAGCGAGCCTCCCCGTCCTCACCGAGCAGGGCGGGACCGACCTCGGCGGCCAGGGCGCCGGTGCGAGCGCTTCCCTCGGCTTCGCCGACGGCCGCCGTGAAGTCATCGAGGCCGGTGGTGACCGGAGGCACCTGCCACACCGAGCGGCCGTCGCCCTCCTCGAGCCGATGCCGCAGCCGCGAGGAATGGGCGGCCACGTCCGCGAAGACGGGTCCGGCGTCGCGGACCACGGCGGGATCGAGCCGGCCGTCGACGAGGCGCAGCCGGTCGGTGTCGATGCGCGCCGAGCCATCGGCGGCGACCGACGCGGTGGACGCGCCGCCGGCGGCGATGGTGTCGATCGCGGCGAGTTGGGGGGCCACGAGGGGCAGGTGTCGGGCCGGCAGGGCCCACCAGGCTCGGGTCCGGTCCCTGGCCGTCGAGAGATCGTCGGCGGCCCGGCGCAGATCGGCCCGGGCCCCGCCCTCGTCCCCGGCCCGCACCGCCTCCAGCCCAGTGTCGGCGGAGTCGAAGCCCGAACGCAGCGAGGTGGTGGCCAGCACGGCTGCGACCAGCCCGCTACCGGCGGCGACGGCGACGGCGATCGCCAGCCCGACCACGGCCCGGCGAGCGCGGCGGCGGGTGAGGGGGGCGAGCCCGCGCCACCCCGACAGGACCACCGGCACCAGGCCGGCCGCCGCCACGAGCGCGGAGCCTCGGACCGGATCGGTGAACGGCAGGCGCAGCAGCACCTGGACGGCGATCCCGGCGGCCGAGGTCGCGATGAGGACCCGCATCAGTGACGGCGCCGGATCGGAGATGGAACCGCCGCGATGCTCGGCCACGGCTAGAGCACCGGCCAGGGCGAGGGCCATGAAGCCGGCGACGACCAGGACCGGTTCTCCACCCGCGACCACCGCGACCAGAGCGGCCACGGCGAGGGCCAGCGGTCGAGCTCGGGACCCGAGCATCGCGGTTCCGGCTCCCAGCAGGGCGGTCAGGGCGGCGTCGGTCCGCGGCATGCCGGTTGGCGCGCAACCGGCGAGGCCGGCCGCGAACGCCGAGCCGGCGACCACGGCCCCGACGGTCAGGGCCTGGACCTCCGCTCGTCGGAGGGCCGCGGGAGCGGCGGCGGGGAGCACGACCGTGCCGGTCATCGCTCGACTACCGCAACGGAGCGTCGGCCCCGAGGACACCGAGGTTGGCGCACACCTCTCGGACCGAAGCGGCGCGGTTCATGGTGTAGAGGTGCAGGCCGGGAGCTCCGGCGTCGAGGAGCGCGGAGCCGAGCTCGGAGGCGACCTCGACGCCGAGGGCCAGCGTCGCATCCTTGTCGCCATCGACGGCGTCCAGCCGCTGTTGGAGGGCGGCGGGGATGGCGCTGCCGTTCATGGCCGCCATCCGGCGCACGCCGCCCACGCTTATGAAGGGCATGACCCCGGGCACGAGCGGCTTGTCACAACCGAGAGCCGAAAGCTCGTCGACCATCCTCATGTAATCGGTGGTATCGAAGAAGAACTGAGTGATGGCGAAGTCGGCGGCGTCGAGCTTGGAGGCCAGGAAGCGCCGGTCGGTTGCCCGATCCGGAGAGCGCGGGTGGAGCTCGGGGAAGGCGGCCACGCCCACGCAGAAGCCGGCCAGCTCGGCCAGTGCGGCCACCACCTCGATGAGCTCGGTGGCATAGGTGAAGTCGCCGCCGGGCTCCGAGCCATCAGACGGCGGGTCGCCAGCCAGGGCGAGCACGTTGTCGACCCCGGCTCGGCGGTAGTGACCGAGCAGCTCGACCAGCTCTGCTCGGGTGTGGCCCACGCAGGTGAGGTGGGGCATGGCCGGGAACGGTCGCTCGGCGTCGACCCGGATGACCACGTCACGGGTGGTGTCACGAGTGGTGCCGAGGGCGCCGTAGGTCACCGACACGAAGCTGGGCTCCAGCTCGGCCAGGTCGTCCATGGTGGCGTCGAAGGTGGCCTGCATCTCTGGCGTCTTGGGCGGGGGGAACTCGAAGGAGATCGTGCGGCCGGCGGCGAGGAGGTCGTCGATCCGGGTCATGGCGGCACGAGGTTACGCCTCGGTCTCGTCGACACTCGCTCGCTTGGTTTCGGGTGGACCGCCGTTACCCGCTCGCGTCGATTCCGAGAAACTGGCCACTTGGTGGCCGGTTCCGGGTGGCACAGTCGGGCTTGGAACAACCGACGGATCGGAGGCGCTCAGACCGATGAGTGTCGGAAAGTCGGTCCGTCACACGCAGTGTCCCTGACACCATGAGGGCCCACAACGGGTCCGCACCAACCTCCCGGAGTCCTGATGTCCCATCACCTCGCCATCGAGGCGCACGGGTTGGTCAAGCGCTACGGCGAGACGACGGCGCTGGCCGGCGTCGACGTCGAGGTGCCGACCGGCAGCGTGACCGCCGTGCTCGGTCCCAACGGCGCCGGCAAGACCACCGCCGTGCGCGTCCTCACCACCCTGTCCGACGCGGATGAGGGCACCGCGATCGTCGCCGGGTTCGACGTCGTTCAAAACCCCACCGAGGTCCGCCGCCGGATCGGCCTGGCCGCCCAGGACGCCACCGTCGACCCTCTCCTCACCGGGCGGGAGAACCTGGTGATGATCGGCGAGCTGCACCAGCTGGCCCGCAAGGAGGCCAAGAGCAGAGCCGTGACCCTGCTCGACCAGTTCGGCCTCACCGATGCCATCGACCAGGTCGCGTCGGGCTACTCCGGCGGCATGAGGCGGCGCCTCGACCTGGCGGCCACGCTCGTCGGCCGCCCCGAGATCCTGTTCCTCGACGAGCCCACCACCGGCCTCGACCCCAGGGCCCGGACCGAGCTGTGGACGGTCCTCGACACCCTCGTAGGGCAGGGGACCACCGTCTTGCTCACCACCCAGTACCTCGAGGAGGCCGATCGACTGGCCGACGACATCCTGGTCGTCGATCACGGTCGGGTCATCGCCCGCGGTGACGCCCGGGCCCTCAAGCGCCAGATCGGAGGCGACAACATCGGGATCACCGTCTCCGACGAAGCCCGCCTCGACGATGCGGCGGCGATCCTGGCGCGGGTCACCAGATCCGAGCCGGTGCTCGACCGGCCGGTGCGCTCCGCCACCGCACCCACCGCCGACGGCGTGGCCGGGCTGGGCGCAGTCGCCACCGCCCTGGCCGAAGCCGAGATCGCAGTCGAGGATCTCGGCCTGCGCCAACCGACGCTCGACGAGGTGTTCCTCACCCTGACCGGAACAACCACCGACGACGACGCCCACCGCACCGACACCGATCGAGCCGATGCCCCGACCCCCCAGGAGGTTGTCCGATGACCGCTCCCGCCGCCCCCATCGACCTCGCCCGCGTGGCCGATGCCGCTCCGGCAACGGAGGCCGAACCGCAGCGCTCCCGCGGGCTGGTCCACGACACGTGGGTCATCGCCCGGCGCGGGCTGGTGCACATGAAGCGCCAGCCCGAGCAGCTGAGCGACGCCACGATCCAGCCCATCATGTTCGTGCTGCTGTTCGCCTACGTGTTCGGCGGGGCCATCGACCCGCCCGGCGACATCCCCTACCGGGAGTTCCTGATGGGCGGCATCTTCGCCCAGACCATCGTGTTCACCGCCTTCGGCGTGGCCATGAGCCTGGCCAACGACCGCAAGAACCAGGCCGTCGATCGCTTCCGGTCTCTGCCGATCGCCAAGGGATCGCTGCTCGGCGGACACGCCGTGGCCAACCTGATCAAGGCCCTGCTACCCATCGCCTTGATGTCGCTGACGGGGCTCGTCATCGGCTGGCGCATCCACAGCAGCCTCATCGAGGCCGTGGCTGGCTACGCCCTGATGATCGCCTTCGCCTTCGCCATGATCTGGGTCGGTGTGCTGCTGGGCAGCGTCATCGCCACCCCCGAGGGCGTCACCGGCATCACCTTCGCCACGCTGTTCCCGATCACGTTCATCGCCAGCACCTTCGTGCCCACCCAGAGCATGCCCGGCGTGCTGCGCACCGTGGCCGAGTGGAACCCCGTGACCACGCTGTCCGACGCCCTGCGCGTCAGCTTCGGCAACTCGGCGGGCACCCCGTCGGGGCCCGACGTGGCCTGGTCGATCGCCCACCCGGCGCTCTACACCTGGATCTGGATCATCGCCATCGTGGTCGTCTGCGCCCCCATCGCGGTCCGCGCCTACACCCGCTCCATCGCCAAGTAGCTCCCTGCGATCTCAGCGGGGCCCGGTCCCGATCAGCACCGACAGGGCTCGATCGTTCCGGACCAGCTCATGACGTCGTCGGCAGGAATCGGCCTCGGCGGTGGTGGCCCTGCCTCCCGTCCCGGTGAACGCTGCGAAGTTCAGCTCGACGCACCGTGACGCCGACGGCTCGAGGGCTTCGTACTCGCGCCGTTCCTCCGGTACGAGCAGGTCGACCGTCGTGACCAGTCGCATGTCAGGGTTTGCCGCACGAGCTGCACTCGGGTCCTCGTCGGTGACCAAGACCACCAGGTCCGGGGAGGTCCGACCGGGCTGTCGATGCCCGCCCCAGACCGTTCCCGATCCATGCTCCACGAAGGTTCGGTAACCGGCCCGTTCGAGCCCGGCCACGACACTGGCCACGTTGAAGCTCACCGAGCTGAGGAACCGGACCTCCACATCGCTCCCGGGTGCGGCCCGGTCCTGGACCTCGGCTACCGTCCGCTCGGCGGCCAACCCCGACTGTGAGAACTCGCGCTGGAACTGTGCGAACGGCGTGGCTGTCTCTCCCGCAGACACTGCCACCGCCAACACCGCCGTGACCGCCGACGCCAGCACCCGCCTGCCCACCGGTCCCGCACCCCACCTCAGCCCAGCGGAGGCCGTGAGCGCCTGATCGCTCGGTAACCGCCTGCGAACGGCGCCCAGCGCGGCCCGGCCCAACGGCCACAGCGCCGAGAGCCACAGGAGGATCCCGAGGACACGCACCCAGCGGTAGAGGTACGACGAAGCGAGCCCGCTGAGCTGAGTGATGCTGAACGCGCCCGCCACCCACAAGGTCGCGGTCACCGACAACAGGACGAGCGGCTCCCGATCACGGCGCCGAACCGCCACCACGCTGCCCGCTGCGAACGCCAGCAACCCGAGGGGGGGCCAGGTCAGGCCGCGGCGACCACCCAGCTGGAGAAGGTCGGACGGCTTCGACCTGAACCAGGCCGGCGTTGGCCCGAGGTGGGGCAACAGGTAGTCGTTGATGCCCCTCAGTCCCCAGCGGGGCTCGCCGGTGTCGCGAGCCGCACCGATGATGGCGAAGAGGTTTCCGGGTCCGGAGCCGAAGAGCTGCTGGTACAGGACCGGCGCCCACATCAACGCGACCATCACCAACGAAACGACCACCGGCGCCCGCCACGACCGCCAGTCGGAGCGATGCCACCACATGCCCACCAAGCACCACAGGACCAAGACAGCGGCGAGGACGATGTAACCCACGTGGGTCTGGAGGCTGAACGACGCCGACACCAGTGCGATCGGCAGGCTCCAGCGAGACCCACCCGTCACCGCCCAGGCGGCGACGACAGCCAGGAGAAACGCGAGGACCGGGATGTGTGGGTTCCACGGGTCGCGGACGTGATCTACGCCGAGGCCCCAGGTGCAGGCCAGGATCAGCGCCGCCAGGCCGGCAGCCAGGCCGACCCGGCCCCGACGCCCGACGAGGCGCACCGCCAGAGCCGCCCACCCTGCGTTGAGCACCGACGCGCTGACCAGGAGGGCCCACGGCTGCGACCCCAGGATTCGGTAGGGAACAGCCAACGCGTAGAACAGCGCCGGACCCGGGTGGTTCCCCCCCACCCGCGAGTACGGCCCCAGCATCGGTGGATGCACACTGAACACATCCCGCACCTTCACCTCGATCGGGCCATAGTCCGCAGCTGGGGTCCAATCAGCGCCGACGGACACCACCGCGGCGACCAACGCCGGCAACGCCGCCAGACCGGCACAGCACCACACCCACCTCATCGCACTGCGAACGGCCGCCGCCGCCGCATCCTCGCTCGCCTCGGCGGTCGCGTCTGACATCGAGCTCAGTGCACCAGCCCGGCTCGGCGCTCGGCGGCGGCAACGGTGTTGGCCATCAGCATGGCTCGGGTCATGGGGCCGACGCCGCCGATGCGGGGCGAAAGCCAGCCCGCCACCGCTGCCACGTCGTCAGCCACGTCGGGGACCACGCGACGGCCCTCGAAGGTGACACCCGCGGCGACGACGGCAGCTCCGGGCTTGACCATCTCGGCGGTGATCAGCCCGGGTGAGCCGGCGGCGGCGACCAGGATGTCCGCCTGGCGGGTGTAGGCGCCGAGGTCGGCCACTCCGGTGTGGACGACGGTGACCGCAGCGTTGGCGTGCGGGCGCTTGAGGGCGAGGAGGTTGGCCAGAGGACGGCCGATGGTGAGGCCCCGGCCGACGATCACCACGTGGCGCCCCGCGATGGCCACGTCGTAGGCGACGAGCAGCTCGACGATCCCGGCCGGGGTGCACGCCACCGGAG
>Ga0136640_10000891_pt1 | contig 11708 bp, 12 predicted proteins | sample AntDrymUQ8642106_2_FD_105498 | JGI IMG/M metagenome (GOLD analysis project Ga0136640, IMG submission 105498) | Polar desert sand microbial communities from Dry Valleys, Antarctica - metaG UQ864 (21.06) | ecosystem: Environmental > Terrestrial > Soil > Desert | place: Antarctica: Dry Valley...
GGGAGTCGCGGTGAACGCCGACCGGGCTCGCGCCGCCCTGGAGCCTGCCTCGTTCGAGGAGCTTCGCGACGCCGGCGTCCTGGAGGAGGTGGGTGGCGCCGCCGTGCGCTCACCCATCCGCATCTCTCCCTTCGAGGGCGTGCTTCTCGCGCACGACCCGGACGTGATCGAGGATCCCGAGGACGACATCGTGACCGGCCTGAATTCGGCGGCGCGCACGCTGGCCTCCCTCACCCCGCGCCTCCCCGCCGCGCGAGCGCTCGACATCGGCACCGGGTGCGGCGTGCAGGCCCTGCTGGTGGCCAAGCACGCCGAGCACGTGGTGGCCACCGATGTGAACCCGCGGGCCCTGGCCTACACCCAGCTCAGCGCGGCGCTGAACGGCTTCGACCACGTGGAGACCCGCGAGGGGAGCTTCTTCGACCCGGTCCAGGGCGAGGAGTTCGACCTCATCGTCTCCAATCCGCCATACGTGATCTCTCCCGACGACGCCCTCGTGTACCGCGACGCGGGCCTCGAGCGCGACGAGGTCTCGCGGCTCGCGATCACCGGGGCGGCGAGCCACCTGGCCGAGGGCGGCCATGCGATGCTCCTGGCCAACTGGGTGCACGACCCGTGGGAGGCCTGGGCCGATCCGATCGTGCGCTGGCTCGAGGGCAGTGGCTGCGACGCGGTCCTGCTCCACCACCTCAGCGAGGACGGCCTGGAGTACGCGGCCAAGTGGAACGCCCGCCACCGCACCAACCCCGAGGTGCTCGGAGAGGTGATCGACAGGTGGACCGACTGGTATCGGGAGTCGGGCATCCTCTCCCTGGCCACCGGCGGGGTGGCGCTGCGGCGCGGCGGCAACGCTGAACCAAGGGTAGCGGCGCTCGAGATGGCCACCGGGCCCAGCGGCCGGGCCGGCGAGCACGTGATGCGGCTGTTCGCGGCAGCCGATGCGCTCGCCGAGCTGGACGACGAGGCGCTGCTCGGCACCCCGCTCGCCCTCGTCCCCGATCACACCCTCCGCCGCGAGCGGCCTCACGACGAGAACGGCTACGGCCTCGAGAAGGTGCGCCTCGTGCTCGACCACAGCGCCGGGCTCGCCACGGAGTTCGGCCCAATGGTGGCGGCGGTACTGGTGGGACTGGACGGGCACCGCACGGTCGCCGACCTGCTCGAGCGGATGGCCGGGGCCCTCGGCACCGAGCCGAGCGACGCGCAGGAGGCGGTGCTGGGCGCCGTGCGCTCGCTGATCGAACAGGGCTACGTGACGGTGACCACCCGCTCCAGTTCCTGAGCCGCGCCTTCGACCAGGTCGCGAACCTCGGCCTGTGGCTCGGCGAAGCGCCCAAGCACCCAGGCCGAGACGATTTCCGGATCGGTGGAGTCTGGGCGCCCCACGCCTACCCGCACGCGGTGGAAGTCCGGACCGCCGAGCTCGCGCTTGAGCGACTTCAGCCCGTTGTGCCCGGCCAGGCCGCCGCCGAGACGGGCCTCCACACGGCCGAAGGGGAGGTCGATCTCGTCGTGCACCACGACCACGCGGTCGAGCTCCACGCCGAGAGCCCCTCGCGCGGGGCCGGCCGAGCGGCCGGCCTCGTTCATGAAGGTCTGGGGCAGCAGAACGCCGACCCTGGGACCGCCGGGGCCGGTGCGGCCGTCGGTGTAGAGGCCGGCGTAGCGCTTTTTCGCACGCGGCAGCTCCCAGCGCTCGGCCACGAGCGCCCCGACCTCGAAGCCCACGTTGTGCCGGGTCCGGGCGTACCTCTCGCCGGGGTTCCCCAGGCCGACCACCAACCAGTCCACCCGGCCGCCGGACTCTTCGCGCCCCTCGCCGCCGCGGCGACGGAGAAAGGCCATTACCGCGGAGCTACTCGGAGTCGCCGCCGCCGGAGTCCGCGCCGGCGGCATCGTCGGCGCTCTCGCCGTCGGCCTGCGGAGCTTCGCCGGTCTCGCCCACGAGCTCTGTCTCCTCCTCGATCTCGGGCTCCTCGACCTCGGTCGGGACCACGATCGTGGCGATGGTGGTCTCCTCCGGGTCATCCATGAACTCGACGCCTTCGGGCACGGGCACTTCGGAGAGCATGAGCGTGCCCGCCACCTCGAGGCCGGACACGTCCACGTTGATCACGTCGGGGATGTCAGTGGGCAGCGCCTCGATCGTGAGCTCGCGGGTCACATGCTCGAGCACGCCGCCCTCGCTCACCCCGGGAGACTCGTCGCCGCCGTGGAGCTCGATCGACACGGTGGACTGGATCTTCTCCCTGAGGTTCACCTCGAGGAAGTCCACGTGCATGGTCTCGCCGCGCACCGGGTGGTCCTGGCGGTCCTTGAGGATCACCGGCACGGACTTCTCGCCGCCGATCTGAACGTCGAAGAGAGCCGCGCCGCCGACTAGGAGCCGGCGAAGCTCGTGCTGACCCACCTTGAAGGAGACGGGCTCCGGGTGCGTCGCGCCGTAGAGCACACCGGGGATGAAGCCCGAACGACGCAGCCTGCGGGCCTCGCGCGAGCCGCGCTCGGGGCGCTCCTCTACCGAAAGGGATGGGCGTTCTTCGTCTGCCATGGCGGTCGGCCAGTCTAGCGAGGGTTAGATTCGTGATCGTGCCCGCCTCGCCGCCTTCGCCGCTCACCGAGGGAGAGCGCTGGGCGCGGCAGCAGCTGGAGCTGCTCCTGTCCGCGCGCTTCGCGCCGTCAGCCGTGGCGGGCTTCCTCGTAGCCTCGCAGCGCCGCGCGAACGAGGTCCGCCGCGTGCGGCCCGAGCTGGCCAGCCAGAGCCGACTGTGGATGGGCGCCGGAGCCGCGCTGTGGGCGGCGCTGGCAGCCGCCGGAGTGCGCCCCTTTCGCGAGCGGGCGCGTTCAGGGCTCGCCTGGTGGGCCGCCACCGCCGTGATGCTCGACTGGCACCTCGGGATGGTCGAGACCGCCGACGGCCGACCCCGGCCCCTCACCGCCGCCGACGCCCTCACCCTCGCGCGGGTGTGGCTCGCGCCTGTGGCGCTGGAGGCGCCGAGTCCGCTGGTGTGCGCTGCGGGCTTCGCCACCGATGTGCTCGACGGCCAGGCTGCCAGGAGCCTCGGAGAGCCCACCCGCGCGGGGCGCGACCTCGAGGGTCTAGCCGACCTCTGTTTCGCCGCGGCCATGATCGTGGGCCTGAGGCGGGGCGAGAAGCTCGGGCGTACGGCCGCGGCCGCCGAGCTCACGCGGGTCGGCGCGGGGTTCTCCTACGCGCTGTTCGCCTACTTGGGCCGCGCCGAGCCACCGAGCCCCCGTCTCACCCGTGCGGCTCGGCTGACTACGCCGGTGCGGGCCGGCGGACTGGTGATCGCAGCGGCGGGACGGCGGCGCCTGGGCACCGCCGTGATGACCGCGGGCTGCGCCGCGAGCGTGGGGCTGCTGGCAAGCGCCCTCAGGCGCCCGGCTTGACCGCCATATCGATCACGACCAGCAGCAGCAGCGTAATCTCGATCGTGTTCAGGGAGAGAAACGTGTTCACGTGCCCCCCAGCCTCCGGGCTCGCCCTCCCGTGCTCGGACACGGCGCCCTCGAGGCGCTTCAGCACCCGCGGGTAGACGGCGGCGCCAAGAAGGAACGCGATCACCCAGGCGAGGTAGGCGAAGGAAATCCAGGGGTCCGAGTGCTCGTAGCCGGCCTCACCCACCAACACGATCCCGAGGACCAGCAGCAGGAGCGAGAGCGGCGCGTAGATGCGCGACCCCACCCACCCGGCCGACTCCGCGAAGCCGACCCCAGCCTCCGGACCGGCCTTGACCGCCCGTCGTCCGAGCACGTGGAGCGTCACACCGCCGCCGGCCCACAGAACCGCGCAAAGTATGTGTACGGCGAGCAACCCCTCGTACATCAAGACCTCACGGTCAAAAGAGCTGGTTCTCGCCCTCGAAGATCTCGGACACCGAGTCGTCGGTGAAGATGCGGCGCACCGAGTCGGTGAGGATGTCCGCGCTCGTGAGCACGGTTATGTGGTCGGGGGCGCCGTCGCGTAGGGGCACGGTGTCGGTGACCACGATGCCCGACAGGGGCGAGGCCTCGAGGATCTCAAAGGCTCCACCCGAGAACACGCCGTGGGTGGCCACCGCGTAGACCTTCTCCGCGCCCTTGTCGAGCACCGTCTGCGCCGCCGCGCTGAGGGTTCCTCCGGTGTCGATGATGTCGTCCACGATCACCGCCACCTTGCCCTTCACGTCGCCGATCACCGTGCCGATCTCGGCCACACCCTGAGCCGGTCGTTCCTTTTCGAGCAGCGCGTAGGGAGCACCGATCTTGCGGGCGAAAGTGCGCACGAGCTTCACCCGCCCGGCGTCCGGGGCGATCACCACGAGGTTGGGCACCTCGCTCAACTGGTCCTTCACGTACTGCGTGAGGATCGGCATCGCGGTCATGTGGTCGACGGGCCGCGAGAAGAAGCCCTGCATCTGTCCGGCATGGAGATCCATCGTGACCAAGCGGTCGATCCCAGCGGTCTCCAGGAGCTCGGCGACCAGCCGGGCCGAGATCGGCTCGCGCGGAGCCGACTTCTTGTCCTGGCGCGAGTAGCCGTACCAGGGCGCCACGGCGATGATCCGGTGCGCCGACGCGTGCTTGGCGGCGTGGACCATGAGCAGGAGCTCCATCAGGGCGTCGTTCACGGTCAGGCCCTCGGACTCCGAGCCGCAGATCGACTGGACGATGAACAGGTCGGCGCCACGGATCGAGTCCCTGTAGCGGCAGTACACCTCGCCGTCGGAGAAAGTCGTCAGGCCTGCGTCGATCGGCTCGACGCCGAGCCGCTCAGCTATCCGAGAACCGAGCGCCGAGCTGGCACGACCGGCAGCAACCATCAGCCGCTTGTCGTACTCGGCCGGGATGAAGGTGCCGGCCGTGGGCGCTTCTTGGACCTGGGGCGAGCTCACTCGGGCTCGCCTCCCTTGCGCTGGGCGTATCCCTCGATGTTGGTCTGTCGCGTGCGAGCCATGCCCAGCGCTCCCTCCGGAACATCCTCGGTGATGACCGAGCCCGCGCCAGTGTACGCGCCGTCCCCGACGCGCACCGGGGCGACGAACGACGTGTCCACGCTGGTCTTCACCCCGCTGCCGATCGTGGTCCTGTGCTTGTTCTGCCCGTCGTAGTTGGCGGTGATGTTCCCGGCCCCGATATTGGTGTTCTCGCCTATGTCGGCGTCGCCGATGTACGAGAGGTGAGGCACCTTCGTGTGAGCGCCGATCTCGGAGTTCTTCACCTCGACGAAGGTGCCGATCTTTGCTCGGGGGCCGATGCGGGCGCCGGGGCGCAGGTAGGCGAAGGGCCCGAGCGTGGCGCCGTCTTCCACGATGGCGCCGTCGAGGAAGGAGTGGCGCACCGCCACACCGTCTCCAAGGACGGAGTCGGTGACCGTGGTGTGGGGGCCGACCTCGCACGCGGAGCCGACCGACGTGCGTCCCCGCAGGGTCACCCCCGGCCACAGTGTCGTGTCCGGGCCGACCGCCACGTCGGCGTCCACCCGGATGGAGTCGGAGCCCAGCACCGTGACCCCGTTGCGGGCATGCTTCTCGAGCAGCCGGCGCTGGGCGCGGGCGTCCACGTCCATGAGGTCCGCGCGGTCGTTCACGCCCATCGCGCTCGACACGTCGTCCGTGGCGTGCGCGCCCACGCGGCGCCCGGTGGCTGAGATGACCGGGAAAACTCCGGTGAGGTAACGCTCACCATGCTCGGTTCCGACCTCGTCGAGGGCTGCGAAGAGGTCCGGGGCGTGGAAGGCGTAGCTGCCGATATTGATCTCGCGGAGGGCCAGGTGCTCGGGCCTCACCCCCTCCGTGTGCTTGGTCTCGACGATCCGCTCGACCGCCCCTCCGGCTCCCCGGACGATGCGCCCGTAGCCGGTCGGATCCAGCTCCTCGGTGGTGAGGATCGTGGCCGAGGCGCCCTTGCTGGCGTGGGAGGCAACCAGCTCCGAGATCAGCTCACTGGAAACGAGCGGATGGTCGCCAGAGAGGATCACCACCGTGCCCACCGCTCCAGTCGCCTCGCGGGCCGCGAGAATGGCGGCCCCGGTGCCCTCGCCCTCGGTCTGCTCGGCCACGATCACTGTATCGGGCAGACCCTCGGCCACCCCGTCGCCCGGCCGGGTGATGCACACGACCTTCCCGGCGCCGGCGTCGCACGCGGCACCGATCACCCACTCCACCATCGGCTTGCCACAGACCGGATGGAGCACCTTGGGCAGCTCGGAATGCATGCGCGTACCGCGCCCGGCGGCCATGACGAGCACGGTGAAGGGCTCGGGCATCGAGCGAGGAGCGTAGCGCCGCGGCGCGCCTAGCGCCTGCGGATCTTGCCGCTCATCCCGGAATGGATCGAGCACACGAACTGGTAGGTGCCGCTTCGCCTGAGGCGCCGGGTGCAGGTCCCGCTCCGGCGCAGGCCGCATGAGCGCGGATTGCTGCCGGGAGCCCTGGAGAAGATGACGTTGTGGCGATTGCCCCCGCGCCATACGAAACGCACGGACCCCGCGGACGTGAGAGACGAGCTGGGGCTGAAGCGGTTGTCACGCAGGCTGACGGTGTTTGAGGCGGCGTGGGCTCCAGGAGTCTGCGCCATCGGGTGGCGCGAAGCCGGAGCCGTACCGACTCCGGCGAAGAGAACCGCTGCACCCGCGAGCAACGCGGCGATCATGGGCGCGGGCAACTTCACCCCGAAGAGGCTACCGTTGCGGCTCGGTCCCCCCTTGGGGAGTGGTGTAATTGGCAGCACAGGGGTCTTTGGCACCTCCGGTCGCGGTTCAAGTCCGCGCTCCCCAGCTAGCGGTCCTTCTCCTCTTGCGGCACCCGCCCCGCCCCGGTCCCCGCCTCACGGGCCGGGCCGCCGGGTGGGGCGATGCCAAGCACCTTCATCGACTTCAGGCCGAGCGAGAGGCGCTCCCGGCCGTCGGTGGAGCCCACGTCGAGACCACTCAGCTCGCGTACCCGGTCCAGGCGGTAGCGGATGGTGTGGCGGTGCGTGAAGAGGTGCTCCGCGGTCTTGGCCACGTTGCCGTCGGCTTCGAGGAAGGATTCCAGGGTTCGCACGAGCTCGGTCTCGTACTGGTCGTCGTAGGCCACGAGGGGCGCCACGGTCTCGTCGTGAAAGCGCTGGAGCTCGCGCGGGTCCTCGCTCATGGCCGGCAGGAGCAGGCGGTAGGCACCTGTCTCCTCGAAGGTGATGCGGTCCTCACCCCGGGCGTCGGCCACGTTCGCGGCCAGCAGCGCCTCGGAGGCGGCGCGGTGGAGGTCGGTGGGATCGGCGGCGGGACGGCTCATCGCCACGACGAGGCCGAAGCCCGTGAGGCTCGACTCCAGCGCCGAGTACACCGATGCCGCCGCCCGCTTCCCGGATTCGGGGCCGGAGCCGGGAACCAGGACCACGAGCTCTCGCTCAGCCCGTGCCCGCCGCTGATCCGGCGCCCCCGGACGACGGCGCGGGGGGCCCAGCTCGACGCAGGCCGCCAGGGAGGTGCGGTCGACCGTGCGCGCGCCGCGCCACGCCACGGCGAGAACCCGCGCTCGCCAGTCGCCCTCCTCGGGACCGTGGGGCCTGGCCCGGGCCACGATTGCCGTGGCGCCATCGGCCAGATCGGCGCCCAGCTCGCTACCTCGGGCCAGGATGTTCTCCCGGTCGGTGAGCTTGCGGGAGAAGAGGTCGGACAGGAATCCCGCCATGGCCGCCTCGCTCGCTCGCTCGGGCGCCCGGGCGCGGTCCGCCTCCTGGGCGATGAGGGTGGTCACGATGCGCACGAGGGCCGCATCTGGCGGCGTGCCGCGCGAGCGAAGCCTCAACCGGCCCACGCGGTGATCGGCCACGCGGAGGTCGAATGCCTCCGTGTCGCCCTCGCCCGCGAGCACGGCGCGCTCGTCCTCGGGCGAGAGGCAGGCCACCGCGAGCACCGCCTCCGCCGAGTCCACCACCACCACGCTCGCGTCGAGCGCGTGCCCCGCGGCCCGGGCCACGGCCGGCAGGCCGGCCCCCGACTCCACGGCCTCGGACACCTCCTCGAAAGCCGTCACGAACGGGCTCGGAGCAGCCGGCTCTGAGCGCTGCTGGGCGGCGGACATCCAAGGGATTGTAGGTCGGAGGAGCTAGGCGTAGCGGTCGTACGACCACACGACGGCCAAACCAAGGGCCCCGCCCATCCCGAGCAGGGTGGCCAGCATGAAGAGGGTGAGCAGCGCGGCGGTCACCTTCTCCCAGAGCCGCCCGTAGACCGCCATGGCGGGGATCAGGATGAAGGCGATGTAGCCGGCCCCAACGATGCCCGCCGCCATGGCGATGGCCAGCTCGGTGGTGGTGAGATCGAGGCTCATGCGTCGGGCACCGGCGCCTGCACCGGATCGCCAGCATTGTTGCGGATGTGACTGACGACCAGCCCGACCGCCGCGCAGGCCCCCAGCACGGCGGCGCCCAGCGCCCAGCCGCCGGCCACGTCTGACCAGTAGTGCACCCGCAGGTAGATGCGCGTGAGACCCACCACCAGCGCGATAGCGAGGGCTGTTCCGACCAGCGCAACATCGCTCGCGATCCCGGGAATGACACGGCCGAGCACCAGCGCCACGCCCACCCAGACCGTGGAATAGGCCGCGTGACCGCTGGGGAAGGCAGAGCCCTTGGCGGTCTCGAGGGGCCCGGCGGGGCGCGGGCGGTCGATCCCCTCCTTCGCCAGCCTGACCGCCACGTAGATGATCAGCGACCCGGTGATCAGAGCGGCGAGCTCGCCGAGCCGGCGGCGGGCGAGCAACAGGATTCCCAAGCCGAACACGAGCGCGGCGACCGTGGTGAAGGACCCGAGGTCGGTTACCACCTTCGCGGCATCGATGGCGGGCTCGCTGCGCAGCGTGTCGGCGAGGCCGAGCAGCTCGCGGTCCGCGGGCGTGGAGCGCCGCCCGCCGCCCAGCGCCGAGGCGTAGAGCACGAACACGTAGAGGCCCACCCCGGCCACGGCCAGCGACGCCGTGAGCCCGAGTCCGAGCTCGCCAGGGACCCGGTCGCGGAGGAATCGTAGATGCGGCACGGCGGCCGACAGCGCCGGGCCGAGCACAGCCGCCACCGGGCGCAGCGCCGGGCGCCGGCCCTGGCGCTCGAGCCACCCCGCCATCCGCCGCCGTTGCGCTGGGTCGCGCAGGCGCCGGTAGGCCAGCACGGCCGCGACGCCCAGCGCCACCGTGACGCCGAGCCCGAGTACCGCCTGGCCGGCCAGGGCCGCCACCTGGTCGAAGGAGCGGTAGAAGATGAAGCCGAGGACCGAGAAGAGGCCCACCCAGGCTCCGCAGCCGATCACGCTGAACGGCAGGAACCGGCGGTAGGGGTAGGCCGACGAGCCGGCCACGAAGGGGGTGAGCGCTCGCAGGAGCCCGACGAACCGCCCGGCGACGATGGTCACGGCGCCGTGTCGCTCGAAGTAGGACTCGACCTTCTCCAGCCGATCCTCGTCGATCTTCACCTTGCTGCCGTGCTTGAGGATGAAGCCGCGGCCGAGCCGTCGCCCGATCAGGAAGCTCGTGGTGTCGCCGAGCACGCAGGCCACCCAGACGATGCCGATGAGCGGGAGGAGATCGATCTCTCCCTGGCCGGCGATCACCCCGCCCACGATCACGGTGGTCTCGCCCGGCACCAGGAGGCCGACGAACGCGCCCGTCTCCAGAAAGGCGAGCGCCCCCACGAACACGTAGGTGAGCCCTCCGAGCGTGCGCGCGATGTCCTCGATCACTTTCTTGGGATCGGGTAGCTCGGGCAGGACCCCGGTGAGGTAGAGCGCCGCGAGCGAGGCGATCAGAGCGACTGCCGCGAGGCCCTTCTTGTGCTCGGTGACCTTCAACTCGCGGCGGCCACCATCGCACCGGGAATGCCAAGGGCGGCGGCCTCGGCCTCGAAGCGCTCGGCGAACACGCCGAAGGCGGTGGGGCCGCTGCCGGTGATCCGAACGCCAAGCGCGCCGGCATCGCGCAGAGCGTCCAGCGAGCCCGCAAGCTCGGGACGCAGGGAGAGAGCAGCCGCCTCGAGGTCGTTCTCCATGGTGGCGGCGAGCTCGGTCACGGGGCCGGTGGCGAGGAGGCGTGCCGCCTCCGGATCCAGACGAGCGCGTCCCGGCACGGCGCCGGAGGCGCGCAGGCGGTCGAGCTCCGCGTACACCTCGGGAGTGCCGAGACCATCGTCACTCGGCACGAGCACGAAGGCCATCGGCGCCAGCGCGAGGGCCTCGACCCGCTCCCCAACTCCCTGCACGAGCGCCGCCCGGGGCTCGAGCTGGCTGGGGACATCGGATCCGAGCGCAGCCGCAACCTCATGCAGGCCGGCCGGACCGAGGGGGCGAGCCGAGAGCTTGGTGGCCGCCCGCAGCACGGCGGCGGCGTCGGCGCTGCCTCCGGCGAGGCCGGCCGCCACCGGGATTCGCTTCTCGATCGTGACCGTCACGGGCGCAAGCCCGGCGTTCGGCGCCGCGGCGCGATAGGCGGCCAGGGCCCGGGTGGCCAGATTCTCCCCGGCGACGCCCCGACAGAGCACGGTGTCCTCGCCCCCCGGGGCAGGCTCGACCCGTACCCCGTCCTCCAGGTCGATTGAGGCGAACACCGAGCACAGCGGGTGGAGGCCATCCGCTCGCGGTTGACCCACCCAGAGGAGCAGGTTGAGCTTCGCCGGCGCGCGCTCGACGATCATGCGACCTGTCCGCTCGGCCGCAGGGCCTCCAGCGCTCCGGGGCCGATCAGCTTCGCCAGGGCAGCGAACTCGGCGGGGGCGAGACGCTCGGCGCGGGCGTCGAGCGGATGCCCCAGTTCTCCGAGCGCAGCCCGAGTTGCGTCGCGCAGGCCGGCGGGGGCTCCCGGCGCGAGGGCGAGCGACCCGCCGAGCGCCTTGCGGCGGTGGGCGAACGCGGCATGCACCAGCGAGACCACCGCCGGCGCAGGCCAGGGCGCCCTGCGGTGCAGGAGCACGAGCGCCGAGTCCACTCTCGGCTCGGGCCGGAACACGGTGCGCGGCACACGGCGCACCACCTTCACCTCACACGCGAGCTGGGACAACACGGAGGTGGCGCCGTAGGTCTTCGTGCCCGGGCTTGCCGCCAGCCGCTCGCCCACCTCGCGCTGGACCATGGCCAGCCAGAGGGTCACGGCGGGCATGCACTCGACCGAGCGGAGCACGACGGTGGCAGCCACGCCGTAGGGCAGGTTGGCCACCATCTTGTCCGGGACGGGGGCGAGCGTCGTGAAGTCGAGCTTCACGGCGTCGGCCAGGTGCAGCGTGGCGTTGTCGTGGCTGTCGAGAGCGTCGCGCAGCGGAGCTTCCAGCGACTCGTCGACCTCGACCACATGGACGTGGCGCACGCGGGCCGCAAGGTATTCGGAGAGCACACCGAGCCCCCCACCCACCTCGAGCACAACATCGTCGGCTGAGAGCTCGGCAGCGCGGCCGATCACCTCGAGCACGTTGTCGTCGATGAGGAAGTTCTGGCCAAGCTCGCGGTTGGGGCGCACCCCGAACCGCTTGAGCCGGTTGAGGCTCGCCTGGCGGGGCAGCCCGGCGGGATCGTCGCTCACCAGCGAAAGACGCGCGCGGCGTTCTCCTCCACCAGCGCGTTTAGCGACTCGATGTCGGTACCCCTCAGTTCGGCCAGGAGCTGGGCGGTGTGGATCACATTGGCCGGCTCGTTGGGCTTGCCGCGCAGGGGAACGGGAGCGAGGTAGGGAGAGTCGGTCTCCACC
>Ga0136640_10000892_pt1 | contig 11701 bp, 10 predicted proteins | sample AntDrymUQ8642106_2_FD_105498 | JGI IMG/M metagenome (GOLD analysis project Ga0136640, IMG submission 105498) | Polar desert sand microbial communities from Dry Valleys, Antarctica - metaG UQ864 (21.06) | ecosystem: Environmental > Terrestrial > Soil > Desert | place: Antarctica: Dry Valley...
CGTTGCCAGCCCGGCCCGGGTCACCGCCTGTGCGGTGGCGTCGCCCAGATGCAGCAGCGGGATCTCGACGGCGGCTTGGACCTGGTCGGCGACCTTGTGCATCGTGTTGGTGCAGATCACCAGCAGCTCGGCGCCAGCGGCCTCGAGTCCCTTCGCCGCCTCGGCGAGCAGCTGGCCGGCCTCGTCCCACCGCCCGGCGACCTGCAATGCCTCCACGTCGGCGAAGTCCACCGACGCCAACACAATCCGCGCGGAGTGCAGCCCACCGAGCCGCTCCCGGACCAGCTCGTTGGCCAGCCGGTAGTACTGCGCGCTGGATTCCCAGCTCATCCCACCGAGCATTCCGATCACCCGCGGCGCGTTCGTCATCACAACAACCAGCCTGCCACCCGCGCCGGCCATGCACCGCAGGACGATGCACCAACGGTTGAGCGCCCGCGTCACCCAGCGCTGGCCAGCGCTGCGACTATGCCGGCTGCGCTACGCCGGTTCGGCCCGCGACTAGGGCTTCGCGATCTACCGAGCCAGCCACGACGACTACGACGGCTCCTTCCTTCCCACCGGCTCACCCCTCGGCAGCCCCGAAGACGCCCTGGACACGGCCTGCAGCCTCTACCTCGCCGACCCCACCGCCTGGACCTGGACCCCCGACGAACTTACGGAGGTGACCACTAGATCATGACGTCGCCGCAGAGGTGCACCTGGACGCCGAGGCGGTCGAAGAAGGCGGCCTTGGCGGTCAGCGCGCGGTCGGCGCCGGGTGCGTCCTCCGCGTAAGCGATCTGGACGTGGTTGGCCTTGTGACGGGCCATGAACTGGTCTCGACTGACCCCGTGGTGGACCACGTGGGCGATCGGCCACTCCGGGTTGGTCGCCGCCTTGCGGCGTCGGGTCTCCTCCTCGGGGAGCTCGACGACGCTCCCCCGGCCGATGTCCACGTGCAGGGCCCCGTCGCTGATGTAGACGCGTGACCACACGAGCTCGCCGGGCTTGCTCACCCCGTTGATGGTCGCACCGCCGGCCGGGAAGAACATCGGCCCCTGCCGCCAGCCCTGCGCCTCGGCGTAGCCGTTGGCGAAGTGCGACGGCGGCACCGACCCGGAGATCTCGTACACCCAGACGAACCGGCCGTCGAACTCCTCGCCCCAGCGGATGTCGTGCAGCGTGGTGGCCGGGTCCGTGCCCATCGCGGTCCACACACGGTTGGTCACCAGCGCGTCGACCGCTGCACCCTCGTCGACCTCGTTGAAGTGCGGTAGCGGGGCACCGTCGTACAGCACCCGGCTCCCGTCACGGGAGGTCACGGGCGGCCGCTGCACGTTGTTCAGCAGCCCCTCCACGAGGTCAGAGGCGGGGCAGACGTCCTTGAGGCCCTGCTGGTACTGGATGCCGACCGCGTCCAGACCGAAGTCGTCGCTGATGCGCACCGCCGCCACGTACATCTTGTACTGCCAGTCCAGCTGAGCCAGCGTCAGCTCGACGGCCTCGTCGTCCCCGATCTGGAACCGCATCCCTGCGTCCCGCAACCACCGCCCGACCGAGGCCGCCTCGTCGTCAGTCACCCGCTGCATCTCGGCCCACAGCGCGCTCTGGCTCAGCCGCTCCTTGTAGATCCCCAGCGGGTTCAGCATCTCGTCGTCGATGATCCCGTTGTACATCCCCATGCAGCCCTCGTCGAAGACCCCGACGATCGCCTTCTCGTCCAGCAGCTGCTCGGCGAGCGCGACCCCCAGCCGCCGCTCCGGGCTGTCCGCCAGTTCGGGCAGGTCCCGCACGTGGCTGGTGTCGTGGTCGACCCGCCCGGTGCGCAGCCAGTCGGCGACACCGTCCTGGAACAACCGGTCGCTGCCGTCTACCGTCCACAGAGTCGAGTACGCCTTGGACATCTTGGTCAGGCCGGCGTTCAGACCCAGCAACCCGACCAGGCCGGGCCACCGTCCGGCGAAGTTGGCCACCGTCAGGATGGGTCCCTGGTGGCTGCGGAGACCCGCCAGCACATGGTGGGAGTACTGCCAGATCGCCTCCGCCACCACCAGCGGCGCTTCCGGCGGGATCGTGCGGAACACCTTCAGCCCCATGCGCTGGCTGGACACGAACCCGTGCCCGGTCGCCGGGTCGACGGGGTTGGCTCGCCGCACGGTCCACCCGTGCTCGGCCAGCGTCTGCTCGATGAGGCGTTCCAGCTCGACCTGGGTCGGCCAGCCGGCCACGTTGGCCGGCTCCCTCAGGTCACCGCTGGCCACCAGGTACGCCGTGCGCTCCTCCAACGCTGGACGAGACGACCGGACCGGGAAGGCGTAGCTCATTGGTGCTCCTTTTCCACTGAGGCTGGGCGGATCGTGCTGGCTTCCGCTGACTGCTCCTGGAAGGCGGCGAGGGCGTGCACGATGCCGCGAGTCGACGGGTAGAGCTCTCGGTAGTGCTGGTAGAGCTCGTCGTACGTCGAAGCGGCCGCGGCGTCCGGGCGCACCACGCGTTCCACCGGGTTCCAGGAGTCGATGTCGGCGGGTCCGACCAGTCCGGCGGCGAGGAACGCGGACCCGTAGCTCGCCCCGATGGTCGTCCGCCGCACGATCTGCTCCAAGCCGGTGACATCGGAGACGACCTGCGTCCACAACCCGCCCTGGGTGCCGCCACCGACCGCGACGACCCGCTCGACCCGGACGCCGGCCTGCGACAGCGCCTCCACGTTGTGCCGAACGCCGTACGCCGTGGCCTCGAGCATCCCCCGGTACAGGTCGCCGCGTCCGTGCGTCAGGGTCAGCCCTGCGATCACGCCGCGAGCTCGCGGGTCCAGGACCGGGGTCCGCTCCCCGGCGAAGTAGGGCAGCACCAGCAGGCCACGGGCGCCCACTCCCGAGCGACCTGCCTCCGCCAGCAGCTCCGCGTACGGCACAGCGCCCGTGAGGTCCCGCACCCACGCGGTCAGGGCCCCGGACGTCGCCATGCCACCGGCGAGGTTGAAGGTGCCCGGCAGCGCGCCGGTGGTGCCCCACATCACCTCGGAGGTGACGGGCTCGGTCACCGTTGCGATCAGGAACATGGTCGTGCCGTACATCAGCATCAGGTCGCCGGGGGTCTGGGCACCGACGCTGACCGCCTCGGACCAGGCGTCGATCGTCCCGGTGATTACCGGGACAGCGGCCGGGATCCCGCCCACCACCTCGCGGGTCACGCCGGCCTGCTCCCCCGCCCAGCGCAGCAGCGGCAGCTCGAGGTGCTCGGCGACGACGGCGGCCCAGGGCTCGTACCAGGACTGCGTGTGCCGGTCGAGGAGAGGCGTGCTCTGGCTCGCCGAGTGGTGGTCGAGCACGTACTCGCCGGTCAACCTGCGGACCAGCCACGACGCCGGCGTGTACCACCGCCGGGCGCGACGCCATACGTGCGGTTCGGTGTCCCGCACCCAGCGCAGCTTGGGTCCCACCGCCTGGCTGGTCAACACCGAGCCGCAGCGCCGGAGGATCTTCTCCCGCCCCAGCTCGGCGTCCAGGTTGGCGATCTGCGCCACGGCGCGGGTGTCGACCCCGTAGAGGATCGCCGGTCGCAACGGGACGTCGTCCTCGTCGGCCAGCAGCACGCACGGGCCCATCCCGCTGACCCCGACCGCGGCGACCGTGACGTCTCCCGGTGCCGTCAGCTCCGTCGCGAGCTCCACGAACTCGTTCCACCACAGGTCACCGTCCATCTCCACGTGGCCGGGCGCCGGCCGCGAGACGGCGTGCGCACGGGTGGCGCTGCGCAGGACGGTGCCCGCGGGAGACACCAGGACGCCCTTGCTGCTGGACGTGCCGATGTCCACACCGAGGAACGCGCGCTGCGCCATCGAGGTCCCGTTCCCGTTCTCGCGGCTAGATCTTCGCTACACGGCCGGACGGCCGCTCGGTCGGGAGCACGACGTGGCGGCCCGGACCGGCGAGCCCCTTCAGCCGCTCCAGGAACATCTCGGCCCCCCGCGTCCCCAGGTCCCGGGGACGTAGCGGCGAAATGGTCAGCCCGTCGATCCCGACGGTCGCGAACGGAAGGTCACCGATCAGGCCGACCCCCACCTCCGGCCGTGACCCACGCGTCTCGTCCAGCACCTGGAGGATGCCGACAGCCACCAGGTTGTTCGTGGCGAGCACGGCCTCCGGAACCGGGTCCGAGCGCAGCAACCGCTGCATCGCCGACCTCCCGCCGTCGACGCGGTAGTCGGAATGCACCAGCAGGTCCCGGGAGCGCTCCAGACCGGCCTGGGCCAGGACCTCCCGCCACCCGGTGGCCCGCTCACGGGCAGTGCGCACCCTTTCGGGCCCGGTGACGCACGCGATCCGATGGAACCCCTGCTCCACCAGCGCCCGCGTCGCCTCCCGACCGAGCTCGACATTGTCGAAGCACACCTGGTCGACGTCGTCCGCCACAGGTCGGTCCAGCACCACCACCGCTCGCTCACGGGCAATCAGCCTGTCCAGCCGGGGGCGCGGGCTCGCGGGCGCGAGGATGACCCCGGCCATGTTCTCGCTGTCCGCGATGGACAGGTACCGCTCCTCCTTGAGGGGGTCGTCATCGCTGTTGCACAGCACCACCGACAGACCCGCTCGCTGCGCGACGTCTTCCACACCGCGGGTCAGCGCGGTGAAGAAGGGGTTCTCGATGTCCGGGACCACCAGGGCCACGATGTCGCTGCAGCCTCGTCTCAGCGACCGCGCGGTGCGGTCGAGCGAATAGTCCAGCTCGGCGGCGGCGCGCTTCACCGCCTCGGCCAGCTCCGGCCTGACCTGCATGCCGCGCAACGCGCGCGACACCGTGGCCGTCGAGACACCGGCCCGCGCCGCCACCTGCGCCATCGTCGTCACGTGACGACCACCCCAGAGACGCGTTCCGGACCGCTGGAGGCTCACCGGTAATCCTTCACGACCTGCTCGACCTGCGCGAGCGCGGCGGCGTCCGGCTTCTCGACGGCCATCCGGTTGCCACCGGCTGGCACCCCGAGGAGGGCGTAGGCCGCCTTCATCCGCGCCAGGTCGCCGCCGATCACCCCGACCGCCTCGTCAACCGCGGACTGCGCCGCCACGAGTTTATCCGGCGACGCGGAGACCACTGCGTCGACCGCCTGCCGGAACGGGCGGGGCAGCACGGAGGACACACCCGAGACGACACCCTGGACTCCCGCGTCAGCAAGGTGGAGGATCTCGCCGTCCGCGCCCGTGTAGAGCAGGAACGAGTCCGGTACGACCGCCCGGTACGCCGCCAGCTGCTCCAACGGCTCCTCGCTGACCTTCGCCCCGACCACGTGCGGTAGCCGACTGAGCTCCGCCATCAGCTCCGTGGAGACGAAGTTGCCGGTCCGCTTGCGGTACACGTAGACGTGGACGTCCAGGCCGTCCGCGGCGGCAGAGACCGCGCCGAAGAAGTCGCGTAACGCCCCGTCCGTGGCGGGCAGGAAGTACGGGGTGATCACCGCGACCTCACGGGCACCTGCGTCGCGGGCCTGGTCCAGCAGCTGCAGCACCTCGAACAGGCTCGGTGCGCCGACGTGCACGATGACCCGCATGTGCGGCGCCAGACGCTGCAGCGCCAGATCGACCAGGACCCCGCGCTCGGAGACGGTGAGCGCTGGGAACTCACCCGTCGTACCGAGCACGAAGGCGCCCTCGTTGCCGGACCGGGCCACGTAGTCGAAGATCGCCCTGGACCCTTCCGGGTCGAGCCCTCCGTCGGCACGGAACGCGGTCGGGACTGCGGTGATGACGGAGGGGCCGCTCACTGGATCCCCCTGGTGGTTGTCGCATCGTCGGTGGGTTCGTCGGCACCGCGGACGTCGTCCGCGATGGACTCGCTGAGCGTGCGTCGGTCATGACGTAGCAGCCGGCTGAGCAGCGGCCATATCAGGGAGGTGACGGAGAAGAGCAGCAGCGCGAGAGCGATCGGGCTCCAGACGGAGAAGAATGAATCGCCCTGAGCGAGGACCAGCGTACGGGAGAGGTTCTCCTCCGCGATCGGGCCGAGGATCAGTCCCAGGACCACCGGGCCGGCCGGTATGCCGGTCCGCTTGAAGACCAGGCCGATCACGCCGAACGCCAGCATCGTGCCGACGGGGAAGATGTTGTTGGTGGTGGCGTAGGTGCCGACGATGCAGAAGATGAGGATGACGGGCCACAGCAGGTGGTTCGGGGTGTCCAGCAGCCGTACCATACCGCGCAGGCGCGCCAGGCTGGCGACCAGCGACAGCAGCGTGGCGAAGAGCATGATGCCTGCGATGCTGACGAGCAGTTCCGGTTGCTCGGTGAACAGCCGCGGACCCGGCTGCAGGCCCCAGATCAGCATGGAGCCGATCATCACCGCCATCACGGAGTCCCCAGGGATGCCCAGCGCCATCGTCGTGGTCAGCGACCCGCCGAGGGTCGCGCTGGAAGCGGTGTCAGCGGCGACGACACCCTCGAGGTTGCCCTTGCCGTACGTAGCCCCGGTCTTGGAGGCGCGGCGCGACCGGTCCCAGCCGATCAACCCGGCGATGTCACCACCGGCCGCCGGGACCAGACCGACGAAGACGCCGACGCCGCTGGAGATGCCGAACGGCTTGACCGAGCTGCGCACCTCCTGGCGGTTGGGCCACCAGCGACCCAACGAGGAGATCGGCTTCACCTTGCGCTCGTGAGCGGTGAGCATCTGGTCGAACAGCTCGGCGACGCCGAAGAGCCCGATGATCACCGCGATGAAGCTGAACCCGTCCTGCGCGAGGTTGGGGCTCCCGAACGTGAACCGCTGGTCGCCGGTGGCGGCGTACAGCCCGACGCTGCCGAGCACCAACCCGAAGACGCCCCCCAGCACGCCCTTGAGCACCGACCGGGAGGAGATCCCGATCATGACGGTGAGGCCGAACACGACCAGCGCGAACAGCTCCGGCGAGCGGAAGTAGTCGCGCGCCAGCGTCGCGATGGGGATGGCAGCCACGACGAAGACGACCATGCTCACCACGATCGCCAGTGCCGAGACGATCGCCGACATGGTCAAGGCGAGGCCGGCCTGGCCGTTCTTGGCCATCGGGTAGCCGTCGAGGGTGGTGGCGATCGACGCAGGGGTCCCCGGGGTGTTGATGAGGATCGCTGGGATGCGGTCGCCGAAGTTGGCGGCCACGTAGATGGTCAGCAGCACTGCCAGACCAGGAATGGGGTCCAGGGTGAGCGTGAAGCCCGCGGCCAGCGCGACGGCCATCGTCGCCGTGACGCCGGGGAACGCACCGACCATGAGGCCGAGGACCAGGCCGAGCCCCATGCACCAGAGCACCTGCAGTGAGATGAGGGCGGACAGACCCTCGGCGAAGGCGCTCACAGCGGGATCCTGAGGAGCGTGTGGAACAGCACGTAGATGAGGGCGGTCGCGCCGACGGGGAAGAGTATGAGAGCACGCCAGCCGCGGCCGCCGTAGAGCCATGTCAGCCCGGCGAGGAGCAGCACCGTGACGACTGGGAACACCTGGACCTGGAAGCCGGCGGCGACCACCGTGCGTTGCTCCCACAGCGCCACGTAGACGACGGACAGGAGCAGAGTCATCGCCAGACGTCCGGCTCCGCCGGGCTGCACCCGCTCGAGGTCGTCACGCTCCACGGGTCCGCCCCGAAGGACCAGTGCCAGCCGCCACAACGCGGCGACGGCACCGGTGCAGCCCAGCACGGTCGGCCAGAACCGCGCGTCGATCTGCCCCGGTGCCGACTCGCGCCGCAGCTCGATCTGCTGGGCGAGCAGCACGACAGACACAATGATGGCGAGGGCGACCGCCGCGACCATCACCTCCATCCGCCGCGAGGGTGCCGGGACACCCTCCCTGTACTCGGCGACGGCCTGCGAGTTCTGCGTTCCAGACATCGGTATCAGGACCCGAGCAGGCTCTGGAACCGGGCGAACTGGTCCTCGACGAACCCCGTGAACTCCTCCGAGTCCTTGTAGACGACGAGGTTGCCGGCGTTCTCCTGGAAGCTCTGATAACCCGCGGACTCCACCGCTTCGGCGACCGCGCTCTCCAGCGCCGCACGAACCTCGTCAGGCACGTCGGCCTGGGTGTAGATGCCGCCCCACCCGCCGAACTCGATGGGATCGCCAGTGACCTCCTCGACCGTGGGCACGTCCGGCAGGTCGCGGTGCCGCTCGTCGTGCATGACCGCCAGGATCCGCACGGCGTCGCCCTGCGCGATGGCCTCACCGGCACCCGACACCGCGGCAGCGACCTCGCCCGACGCGGCCGCCGAGACCGCGGTCGCGCCACCGTCGTAGGCCACCGTCGTGAACTGAGTTCCCAGCTCCTCGTTCAGGCCCAGCGTGGCTGCCTCCCAGATCGAGCCGGCGCCGGAGTTGGCGACGGTCAGCGGCTGGCTCGTGCCGGCCTGGATCAGGTCCTCCAGCGTCTGGTACTCCGAGTCCGAGGCCACGCTGATCACACCTGGCGCCAGCATGATCTGGCCGATGAAGGTGTAGTTCTCCGGCAACACGTCGGCGTTCTGGGTGGTGTTCAGCATGGCGATCTCGACGGGTGCGAAGCCGATCACGGTCCCGTCCGGTGGCTGGTCAGCGACGTACTCCATCGCGATGGCGCCGGCCGCCCCCGGCATGTTCTCGGGGATGATGCTGACGCCGAGGATGTCTTCCAGCTCTGTGGCCAGCGCCCGGCTGGACAGGTCGGATCCCCCGCCGGGGTCGGCCTGGATGATCAAGCGGATGTCGTCGGTGGGATAGCCCTCGGCCCCAGTGTCCTCGTTCACGCGCGAGCAACTGGTCAGCGCCAGGGCGACGGCGACGGCAGCAACCGTCGCCGCCCTGGCTGTGATGAACCTCTGCATGGTCAGCTCCTGATGGTCGGTGGATGCGATGCGATGGTGGTCTGCAATCGATTACTCATCCGTTTATGGTGTACAGATTTGGATGCTGTAATCGATTTCTCAGAAAGTACGCGTGCGTGTCGGGCGTGTCAACGGTTCGATGGAACCCGGTTCGGTTCGCCGGAGTCACATCGTCGAGACGGGAGGCGCGTCCATGGGCGACGTGGTCGTGGTGGGGTCACTGAACGAGGACCTGGTCGTCGAGGTGCAGCGCGTACCCCGCCCCGGGGAGACGCTGCTCGGCGGTGCCGTCAATCGTGGCTGCGGCGGCAAGGGTGCGAACCAGGCCATCGCGGCCGCTACCGCTGGAGCGCGGGTTCGGATGGTCGGAGCCGTCGGAGACGACGAGGCGGGTGCTCGTCTGCGGAGTGTGCTGGCCGCACGGGGTATCGACCTGGCCGGTGTGGTGTCGGTGACTGGACCTACCGGCGTGGCCATCGTGGCCGTCGACGCCGACGGGGAGAACGCGATCATCGTGTCGCCAGGCGCAAACCGGGAGTGCACTCCCGAGCACGTCACGACCTGGCTCGGAGGTCTCTCGTCCGGCGACGTCGTCGTGGCCCAGGGCGAGATCCCGCCGGACGCGATCCTGCATGCGGGAAGGCTCGCCGCCCGAACAGGTGCCCGGTTCGTGCTCAACCTCGCCCCGGTGGTCGTCGTGGACCTGGCGAGCACCCCGGTCCACGCTCTCGTCGTCAACGAGCACGAGGCCCGCGAGCTCGTCGGTCACGGTGGCGAAGCCGACGCCGAAACGCTCGCCGCACGGGTCGCAGAGATGATCGAAGGCGCCGTCGTCGTGACCCTCGGGCCTAGGGGTGCGCTGGTGGTCGATCACGGTGTCACCACGCGGATCGACGCCGTGAAGGTTAGCCGAGTGGTGGACACCACCGGCGCCGGGGACGCGTTCGTCGGGGCCCTCGCGGCCGGGTTGGCCTCCGGACTCGACCTGGTCGAGGCGACGCGCTGGGGGACCGCCGCCGGGAGCATCGCGGTGTCCGCGATCGGCGCGCAGTCCGCCGGGGCCTCACGTGAGGCCATCCAGGCGGTCCTGAACCCCGCGCGCCCAGGACCCGGACGGCCGGAGCCCTCGACCCCGGGCGGGTCATCCTCCACGACGACCCCGACCTGAACCGCGCGATCGTCTCCCCGACCCGCACGGACGCCCGCAAGCTGCTGGGGTGGCGGCCCGACGTTCATCAGGCTGCTGTGTTCACGTTCTCATCCTGACGGTCGGCACCGACAGTGCGCTCGGCGACATAGACACGCCTCATCCGCCACCACTTGCGCATCTTCTTGTAGAGGGCCGCAGGATCGGCTGCCTCCGGCGAGTGAATCTGGATGAGCAGGAGGATCGAGTCCTGGGCGGGGCGGCTGCCGGTCAGCTCGTTCTCCGTCACGGGACTGAGCGTAAGGAACGTCAAGTGCTGGCGCGACGGGCAGATGGCGCTGCCTGGCGCGACCGGCATGCTCGAGCCGGCCAAGCAGTTTCCGCCGGGTCAACGGCCACATGCACCTGCGAGCACGCGCCGCCCTCGAGCGGCATGAAGTTCCACGGAACTCGGGACATCCTCGTCCCACAAGCCGATCGTCAACCGATACGCCGGCCGCTCAGGGACAACGTGTGATCTTTGGCGGTGTGTGGCGCAGTTTCTCTGGCGCTATGTGGCGTGGTTGTGGTTGGCGCCAAGCGTTCTGTGGGCGGCGCTGGCGTCGTCGTCGGTGACCATCTGCAGTCGTTGGGAGAGGCCGTCGAGGAAGAGGTCGAGGCCTGCTTGCAGGCTGGCGTGGGGGTTGCCGGCTGAGGCGGTGGCCTGCCCGACGCGGCTGGAGATGGGTAGGTCCATGCCTTCCATGGCGGCGCCGAGGACGGGTTGAGATAGGGCCCACCACTGCTCGTCGCTCAGGTGGCTGTCGGTGCGCACGCGCTGTAGACCGAGCTGCCAGCGGACGGCGGCGGTGGTCATCCCCAGCACGGTGGTCAGGGCGTGCTCCATCTCGTGGTCGCTCAGGCCGATCCCGTCCAGCGGTGCGAGCTCGGCTTCGTACTTCAGGCAGTTGCCGGGGCCGAGGACGGGTCTGGCTGGGGCGATGCCCGCTACCCAGGCGTGGTCGAGGGTGTGGGCGTAGTTGCGATCGGCGACGTGGCGGAGGCCTTCGCGCCACCCCTCGCGGGCTGCTGGAAGGTCATGGCCGTCGTAGGTGATGCCCGCGAGCTGGTCGAGCATCAACTCGACCAACTCGGCCTTGCCGGGGACGTACCCGTAGAGGGTCATCGCTCCGATCCCGACCTGCTGGGCCACCGCGCGCATGGTCAGTGCCTCCAGGCCCTCAGCGTCGGCGAGGTCGACGGCGGCCTCGGTCAGCGCGCGCACCGTCATGCCCGTGCGCCCGACCTTGGTGGCCGGGGCCCACATGAGCTGCAGCAGCTGGAGCGGGTCACCCGTTTGGGTTGCAACTCGTGGCACGGGAACATCCTCTCGCGCTCGTGCATTGTGCTACCGTCCAATGTACCGTACAACGTACCGAAGGAGGATGGATGAGCGTCGTCGAGGTAGACGGGCTGACGAAGGTGTTCCCCGGGCAAGAGCGCGCAGCAGTTGACGGGGTGAGCCTGGAGCTGGAGGAGGGACGGGTACTGGCGCTGCTGGGCGCCAACGGCTCGGGCAAGACCACGCTGATCAAGATGCTGGCCACCTTAACCCGGGCGACCTCGGGCCGGGCGAGGGTGTGCGGGTTCGACGTCGCCACCGATGGCGCGCGGGTGCGCGCTCACATCGGGTTGGTCGGTCAGTACGCCGCAGTCGACGAGGTGCTCTCAGCGCGGGCGAACCTGTCGATGTTCGCCCGCCTGCA
>Ga0136640_10000893_pt1 | contig 11698 bp, 12 predicted proteins | sample AntDrymUQ8642106_2_FD_105498 | JGI IMG/M metagenome (GOLD analysis project Ga0136640, IMG submission 105498) | Polar desert sand microbial communities from Dry Valleys, Antarctica - metaG UQ864 (21.06) | ecosystem: Environmental > Terrestrial > Soil > Desert | place: Antarctica: Dry Valley...
ATCGCGTGGATGTAGCGGTCGCGCCAGCGCATGAAGGGCTGCGAGTTGATGTTCTCGTCGTCCTTGGTGAAGTCCAGGCCGCCGCGCAGCGCCTCGTAGACGACGCGGCCGTAGTTCTTCGCCGACAGGCCGAGCTTCGGCTTCGTCGTCGCGCCGATCAGCGGGCGGCCGAACTTGTCGAGGTACTCGCGCTCCATCACGATGCCGTGCGGGGGGCCCGGGAACGTCTTGACGTAGGCGACCGGGATCCGCATGTCCTCGAGGCGCAGCGCCTTGAGCGGCTTGAAGCCGAAGACGTTGCCGATGATCGACGACGTGAGGTTGGCGATCGAGCCCTCTTCGAAGAGGTCGATGTCGTAGGCGATGAGCGCGATGTACTGGCCCGGGGTGCCCGGAACCTCCTCGACGCTGTAGGCCTTCGCCTGGTAGCGCTCGTACGGGGTCAGGCGGTCGGTCCACACCACCGTCCACGTGGCGGTCGAGGACTCGCCGGCGACTGCTGCCGCAGCCTCGATCGGGTCGACGCCCTCCTGCGGCGTGATCCGGAAGGCGCAGAGGATGTCGGTGTCCTTGACCTCGTAATCGGGGTTCCAGTAGCCCATCTCGGCGTACGGCGTGACGCCGGAGTCCCAGCGGCTCTTCGTCTTCTTCTGCCCATCCTTCTCTTCTGTGCTCATTCCACCCTCTCTCGTGTGCTCTCAGACGCACACTACTCGACAAAGCAAAGTAAAAAAGCCAAGAACGGCTCGTTTACATCGTCAAACAGTTATGTATCGTCGTTCTATGATCGCCCGTGGCCTGGCGCATGGGCGCTCTTCGGCAGCGCCTCGAGCACCGGCACGTCGCCGAGCATGCGCACCAGTCGGGGCACGACATCAGTGGTCGACTCCTGCGCGCAGAAGGCGATGTCGGAGTCCAGCCCCGCGGCGCGGATGCCCGTCGCGCCGGCACTCGCCTCGAGCGCGTCAAGTGCGCTCTGAAAGGACGTGGCGACCGCCTCGGCGATCCGTGCGGCGTCGCTGCGGTCGCCCTCCAGCATCGCGCTGAGGCGACCGGCCAGGTAGACGTCCTCGAGCGTGACGGCGCCGTTGGTGCCCGCGCAGACGAGCAGCACGTCCTCGCGCCCGGAGGCCAGCACCGCGACGATCGCATCGAGGTTCAGCAGGCTCGCGACGAGGACCTCGTCGCACAGGCCGGCGGCGGCGACGATCGCCGGCGCGCCGTTGGTCGTCGCCAGCACGAGCTCCTGACCGCGCGGCGGGTGCATGTCCTCCGGTGAGTTGCCGAGCTCGAAGCCGGGCGGCTTCTCGCAGTCGCGCTCGCCCGCCAGCACGCGCCCGTCGCCGCCCAGCTCCAGCGCGTGCTCGATCCCCCCGGCAACGAGCACGCGCTCGTAGCCGGAGGCGAGCGCGTGCGTGATCGTCGACGTCGCGCGCAGCACGTCGATGACGACGGCCGTCGCCGCGGGACGCACCTGCGTCCCGACGAATGTGACGTCGATCATCTGCTGCTAGACGGTGCTGCGCACGCCGGCCGCGTAGCGCTCGGTCATCTGCGCGAGCGACAGCGGCTCGTAGTCGCCCGCGTGTCCGGCCATGCCGAGCTCCTGCATGCGCTGCATGCAGATGAACTTCTGGCCGGCGCGCGCCGCCTTGCCGGGACCGCGCGGGTCCCAGTCGTCGGGCTCGTCGCGGAAGTGCTCGCGCATGAACGCGGTGATCGCAAGGCGCCCGTCCGTGTCGATGTTGACCTTGCGCACGCCGTGCTCGATGCCGCGCTGGATGGCGCTGATCGGCACCCCGAAGCCGGCATCGACCTCGCCACCGGCGGCCTTGACGCGCTCGACGATGTCGGCGGGAACGCTCGAGGAGCCGTGCATGACGATGTGCGTGTCGGGCAGGCGGCGGTGGATGTCCTCGATGATCTCCATCGCGAGGATGTCGCCGTCGGGCTCGCGCGAGAACTTGTAGGCGCCGTGGCTCGTGCCGATCGCGACGGCCAGCGCGTCGACGCCTGTGCGCTCGACGAACTCCTCGGCCTGGGCCGGGTCGGTCAGGCAGATCTCGCCCGAGCCGACGCCGTCCTCCATGCCCCCGAGCGTGCCCAGCTCGCCCTCGACGGTGACGCCGACGGCGTGGGCCATGTCGACGACCTCCTTCGTGACCGAGACGTTGTCCTCGAAGCTCAGGGGCGTCTTGGCATCCTCGCCCAGCGAGCCGTCCATCATGACGCTCGTGAAGCCGAGCTCGATCGCGCTCTTGCACGTCTGTGGCGAGTTGCCGTGGTCCTGGTGCAGGGCGACGGGGATGTCGGGGTAGGTCTCGGCCGCTGCGAGCATCATGTGGTAGAGGAAGTGGTCGCCGGCGTACTTGCGCGCGCCGCGGGAGGCCTGGACGATCACCGGCGACTGCGTCTCCTGCGCGGCCTCCATGATCCCCTGGATCTGCTCCAGGTTGTTGACGTTGAATGCTGCGACGCCGTAGCCGCCGGCGGCGGCCTCGTCGAGCAGCTGGCGCATGGTCACGAGCGGCATCTGATCACTCCTGGTCTGTTGCGGGTCTGCTTTCGACGATCCGGCGCACCGATCCGGGGCGCACGATCAACGAATGCGTGAGGTTCCAGCCACCGGAGCGTCGCGGGGCGCTGAGGCCCAGCGTGCCGCCGGTGATGGCCGTTGCGGCGAACATCGCGTCACCTTTGACGAGGTCGTCCACCTCGAAAATGTCCGTCGTCGAGAGGCCGGCTTCGGCGATCGCCGCGGCCTCCGGCTCGCGCTGTGGGGCAAGGCGGGTCTGCATGCCGCCGCCGACGCACTTGACCGCACAGGCCGCCATCACGCCCTCGGGCGTGCCGCCACAGCCCATCAGCAGGTCGACGCCGGTTCCGGGCAGCGCGGCGAGCAGCGCGCCGGCGACGTCGCCCGCGGTCGGCGTCTGCACGCGGGCGCCGCACGCACGCAGACGAGCGATGAGCTCGACGTGGCGCGGCTTGTCGAGCACGATGACGACCATGTCGCGAGGGCGCTTGTTCAGCGCGCTGGCGACCCGCTTGAGCACGCGCTCGGGCTCGTCGCGCAGGTCGATCGCGTCGCGCGCGGCAGCCTCGACGACAAGCTTGTCCATGTAATGGGCGGGGCCGGGCGACCACAGCCCGCCGACCCCGGCGAACGCGATCGTCGTCAGTGCTCCGGCCTGACCGGCGGCGCAGAGGTCCGTGCCCTCGACGGGATCGACGGCGATGTCGAAGCTCACGCTGTCGCCTTCGCCCACCTCTTCGCCGTTGTAGAGCATCGGGGCGTTGTCTTTCTCGCCCTCGCCGATGACGACCTTGCCGAGCACGTGTGCCTCATCGAGGGCCAGGCGCATCGCCTCGGTGGCGGCGCCGTCGGCAGCCTTGCCATCGCCGCGGCCGGCCCATGTGAACGCGGCCATCGCGGCGTTGCGAACGGCGGCGATCGCCAGAGGCTCGAGACGCTTGGGTAGCTCTGGCACCGTGCGAACAGCGCCACCGGCTGGCTCCTCGACCAGGGTCATGCAGGGATCCTCGCTGTCATCGTCGTCGCCTCAAGATCGAGAACGCAGTCTACGCCGGGCACGCGCACGCTCGTCGCGCGCCTCGGTGGCGCGCGCTGCTCGCCGGGCACCGAGCGCTGCCGTGTCGCGACCCAGATCAGCCATCGAGCAGTCCGGCCACGCCGGTGGCGTCGGGAACGACATGGCGCATGCCCGCCTCCGCGAAAGCCGTATCCGCGGAGACGATCGCCGCGGCGTTCGCCCGGCCGGCGGTTGCCGCGAGCACGGCGTCGAAGGCCCCAAGACGCTCGCTGCGCGCGTAGAGCCGCAGGCCTTCCTGCAGATCGCCCTCCCCGACGACCAGCAGCGGAGCCAGCACGTCGAGGTAGTCGCGGGCAAGTTGCGCGGCGTCCTCGCGGCCACGGCGCCGTGCGCGCACATGCGTGAACTCCTGCAGCACCTCGACCGTGGTGCTCGCCGGCAGCCTGCCGGCGGCGACGGCGCCGACAAGGTCACGACAGGGCTGGCGCAAGGGGTGTTGCGAGCCGACCGCGTAGACCAGCACGGTGGTGTCGAGCACGATCACGCGCGCCGGGCGCGTAGTTCGTCGAGCTCGACCGAAAGCTCGCCCGGTTCGGGAACCGGCATCGGTTCGGCGGCGAGGAGCCGTCGGGCAGCCGCCCTGCGACGTGTGTCGGGGGCCGGCAACCCCCGGTCGATCGCTTCCCGGACCACCGTCGCGACGGATACGCCGCGCTCTCGGGCGACCGCGACGAGTCGAGCGTGCCGGTCGGCATCGAGCAGGATCTGCAACCGGTGATCAAGCGACATGTGCATACATTAGCCTGCACAGGCGTACGCCCGACGGTGGGCTCAGGAGCGCAGGTCCTCGAGCGCCTGTGGCGTGTCGATGTCGATGCCCGAGCACAGGTGGCCGCACTCGATCGGAAAGGCGCCGATCCGCTTGAGCACGTCGCGCGCGCCGACGTCGCCGCGCAGCTCGGAGATCTCGGCGAAATACGCGCTGCCGAGCGCGACCGGGTGGCCGGGGGCCCCGTCGAACACGCCCCGTGCGCGGGTGTGCTCGCCGAACTCGTCGGCGAGGTCGGCGAAGCGCGCGATCACCTGCGGCGTGATCCGCGGCATGTCGCCGAGCGTCACCACGACGGCCTCGGCGTCCTGCACCGCGGCGATGCCGCAGCGCAGCGACGCCGCCTGGCCTGAGTCCCAGTCCTCGCAGACGACGGCCTCGGCGCTGCCGAAGTCGACGCCGGCGCGGATCTCGGCGGAACGCGCGCCGAGCACGACGACGATCTTCTCGATCGCCGGCACGGCCTCGACCGCGCGGATCGCGTGCTCGAGCAGCGGGGCGCCGTCGAGCAGGGCCAGCTGCTTGGCCGATCCGAAGCGCGACGCCCCGCCTGCTGCAAGGACGACTGCCGCGATCACGTGCTTGTCGCCGCCGTCGTCAGCGCGCGCCCGCACAGCACCCGTGCGAGGTGGCGCTTGTAGTCGGGCGTCGCGTTGAGATCGCCGGTCGGCTCCGTGCCCTCTGCGGCGTGCTCGGCGGCGGCCGCGATGTGCTCGGCGTCCAGCGGCTGGCCGCGCAGCGCGTCCTCGGCGGCGCTTGCGCGCAGCGGCGTGGAGCCCATGTGCGTGAGCCCGATGCGAACGTCCTCGCACACCCCGCCGCTGGACTTGACCAGCGCGCAGACGCCGACCATCGCCCAGTCCTCGGCGCGGCGGTTGAACTTCTCATAGCCGTAGCCATAGCCCGCCAGGGCGGGGATGCGGACCTCCGTGATGATCTCGCCCGGCTCGATCGACGTCGTCATGTAGCCGACGAAGAGGTCTCCGGCGTCGATCTCGCGCTCGCCACCGGAGCCGCGCACGACGACCGAGCCGCCCAGCGCGAGCAGCACCGCGGGCAGGTCGGCCGCCGCGTCGCCGTTGGCCAACGAGCCGCCGATCGTGCCGCGGTTTCGCACCTGCTGGTCGGCGATCTGCCTTGCCGCCACCGAGATCAGCCCCATGTCGGGGCGCGCCTGCAGGTCGGCGTGGCGCGTCATGGCGCCGATGCGAAACGAGTCGTCGCCCGTCTGCACGCCGCGCAGATCGGAGATCGTGCGCAGGTCGACGAGCAGCGAGGGCGATGCGAAGCGCAGCTTCATCAGCGGCAGCAGCGAGTGCCCCCCGGCGAGGACCTTGGCATCGGCGCCGCCCTCGCCGAGCAGCATGATCGCATCGTCGACGGACTCCGCCACGACGTAGTCGAACTCGGCGGCGATCATGACGCATCTCCTTCGGGGATCGTTGGTCCGGAGCCGGCCGAGCCCTCGCCCTGCGGCGGCAGCGACACGCCCTGCTCGCTGGCCCGCGGGTCGTCGCCGCGGCCGCGCGCCTCCTCGAGCGCCTGCCAGACGCGCAGCGGGGTCAGCGGCATGTCGATGTAGGAGATGCCCTCGTGGCGCAGCGCGTCGATGACCGCGTTGACGACGGCCGGCGTCGCGGCGATCGTGCCGGCCTCGCCGATGCCCTTCACGCCGAGCGAGTTCGACGGCGACGGCGTGATCGTGCGATCGGTCTCGATGCTCGGAATCTCCTCGGCGGTCGGCAGCGCGTAGTCCATGAACGTGCCGGTGATCAGCTGGCCGCGCTCGTCGTAGACGATCTGCTCGTAGAGCGCCTGGCCGATGCCGTGGGCGACGCCGCCGTGTACCTGGCCGTCGATCAGCATCGGGTTGATCGCCGGGCCGCAGTCGTCGACCGCGATCCAGCGCACGACGTCGACCTTGCCCGTGACGCCGTCCACGTCGACGACGCAGATGTGCGTGCCGAACGGAAAGACGAAGTTCGACGGGTCGTAGATCAGCGTCTGCTCGAGCCCGAGCTCCATCCCCTCGGGCATCGCGGTCGCGTCGATGTAGGCGCAGCCGGCGACCTCCGCGAGCGTCATGCCCTGGTCGGGATCGCCGGCGAGCGAGAAGCGTCCGTCGCCGATCTCGATGTCCTCGACCGCCGCCTCGAGGTTGAAGGCGACGATCTCCTTGCACTTCTGTGCGAGCTTGTCGGCGGCATGTGCGGCCGCGACGCCGCCGATCGCCAGCGAGCGCGAGCCGTAGGTGCCCAGGCCCATCGGCCCGGTCGCCGTGTCGCCGTGGATGACCTCGACGACCGACGGATCGGTGCCGAGCCGGTCGGCGACGATCTGTGCGAAGCCCGTCTCGTGTCCCTGGCCGTGCGGCGATGCGCCGGTGAAGACCGTCACCGAGCCGGTCGGGTGCACGCGCACGAGCGCGGACTCGTACAGCCCGATGCCGAGGCCGAAGCCCTTCGGGCCGACCGCGCGCGACGGCGCGAGACCGCAGATCTCGGTGTACGTCGAGAAGCCGACGCCGCGCAGAACGCCCTGCGATCGCAGCTGCGCCTGCTCGGCACGGAAGGCGTCCATGTCGAGCATCTCCAGCGCCCGGTCGAGCGCGGCCTCGTAGTTGCCCGAGTCGTAGGTGATGCCGTAGGGCGTCTCGTAGGGAAACGCGTCGGCGGGGATGAAGTTCCTTCGCCGCACCTCCAGCGGGTCGATGCCGAGCTCGGTGGCGAGCTGGTCGATCGTGACCTCGAGCATGTGCGTCATCTCGGGCCGGCCCGCGCCGCGGATCGCATCGGTGAAGAACTTGTTCGTCAGCACCCCGACGATGTCCGTCTTGACGTTCGGGATCCGGTAGCAGCCGGTCATCACGAACGCCCCCAGCTCGGGGATCATCGGAGTGAGCAGCCCGAAGTACGCGCCGCAGTCCTGGATGATCTTCGCGTGAAAGGCGGTGATCGTGCCGTCGGCCTTGGCCGCCATCCGCACGTAGTCGACCTGGTCGCGGCCGTGGTGGCTGACGGCCATGTTCTCCGAGCGCGTCTCGATCCACTTGACCGGGCGGCTGAGCTGCTTGGAGGCCCAGGCGCACAGCGTCTCCTCGGCGCAGACCTGCAGCTTGCCGCCGAAGCCGCCGCCGACCTCCGGCGCGATCACGCGCACCTTGTCCTCGCTGATGCCCATCTGCACGGCGAAGAACAGCCGCACGAGGTGCGGCACCTGCGTCGAGGACCAGACGGTCAGCTGGCCGGCGCGGTACTCGGCGATGACCCCGCGTGGCTCCATCGCCGCTCCGGCGGTGCGATGGTTGACGATCCGCCGCTCGATCACGACATCGGCCTCGGCGATCGCCTGCTCGACGTCGCCGCCGCCCATCGACCACTCGTGCGTCTTGTTTGTGCCGAGCGACTCGTGGACGAGCGTCTCGTCCTTCAGCGCCTCCTCGACGTCGACGACGACCGGCAGCGGCTCGTACTCGACGTTGACCTTCTGGGCCGCGTCGACGACCGCGTACTTGTCCGCGCCGACGACCATCGCGACGGCGTCGCCGACGTGGCTGACCTTGCCGCGCGCCAGCGGCCAGCGCTCGGGCGCCTTCATCTCGACGTCCGGCGGGGCCCACGCCATCGGCAGCGGCGCGAGCAGGTCGGCCATGTCCTCGCCCGTGTAGACGGCGCTGATGCCCGGATGCTCGAGCGCGGCGGAGACGTCGATCGAGACGATCCGCGCATGCGCCTCGGGCGAGCGCACGATCGACGCGTGCAGCATGCCGTGCAACGAGATGTCGTCGACGAACGTCGCGCGGCCGGTGATCAGCCGCGGATCCTCCTTGCGCCTCAGCGACCGGCCGACGTGCTTGGCGGGTGACTGCTCGATCGTGCTCATGCCGCCACCCCCCGGCCGGTCTCGGCCGCGGCCCGGACCGCCTTGACGATGTTGTGGTAGCCCGTGCAGCGGCAGAGGTTGCCCTCGAGGCCCTTGCGCACGTCCTCCTCGGAGATCGGTCCGTCGCCATGACGGCCGAGCAGGTCGGCGGCCGCCATGATCATCCCCGGGGTGCAGTAGCCGCACTGCAGGCCGTGCTCGGCCCAGAAGCCCTCCTGCAGCGCGTGCAGCTCGCCGTCGGGGCCTGCCATGCCCTCGATCGTCGTGACCTCGGCTCCGTCGGCCTGGACGGCCAGCACCGTGCACGTCTTGACGGACTCGCCGTCGACGAGGCACGTGCAGGCGCCGCAGTTGGAGGTGTCGCAGCCGACATGCGTGCCGGTCAGCCCGAGCTCGTCGCGGAGGTAGTGCACGAGCAGCGTCCGCGGGGCCACCTGCGATTCGCGGCGTTCGCCGTTGACGGTGATCTGAAGAGGGAGGGTGGTTCCCACGGGACTCCTTCGCTTGATGCTGCGCCGCTAAGCGGGGCGCTCAGCTCGTTGACGAGTATGTCCTATCCATACGCGCGCAAACCACATGTGATCACCGCCGCGGATTTCGGCGCGCCGCCGCGAGGGTCACGCGGCCGGCAACGTCCGTCGCGCCGCACGCGTCGTGGCGACGATGATCCCGGCGACGACGATCGCCACGCCGGCGAGCTGCAGCGCGGACGGGTCCTCGCCCAGCAGCAGGATGCCGAGCAGCACCGACCCGACCGGCTGGACGGTCAGCACGATCGACGTCAGCGAGGCGGGCAGGCGCGGCAGGGCGATCGCGATCAGCAGCCAGCCGATCACCTGCGAGGTCAGCGCGAGCGTCACGAGCCAGCCGTGCGCAGGCCAGCTCGGGGCGAGATCGAGGTCGCCCAGCAGCGCACCGGCGATGCCCGCGGCGAGCGTCGCCATCAGCGTGGCGGCGAACAGCGGACCCGCCGGGCGGCGCAGGTCACGGCCCATCTCGCGCAGCACGAGGATGAAGCCGCTGTACGCCAGCGCCGCGAGCACGCCGTAGACCGCGCCGCGCGCGGGGTCCGAGCCGTAGGCCCCGCTGCCGACGGCGCCGGAGATCAGCACGGCGCCGGCGAACACGAGCGGGACCGCCAGCGCGACGCGGGCAGTCGGCCGCTCGCCGAGCAGCAGCCAGGCGGCGACCGCGACGAGCACCACCTGCAGGTTGGCGAGCACCGTGGCGAGCCCGGCGCCGACGTCGACGATCGCCTGATGCCAGAGGATCAGGTCCGCGGCGAAGAAGGCACCGGCCGCCGCCGCCCGCCACCAGCTGCCGGGCGCGGCCGGCCCGAGGCGGCGGCGCTCGACGAGCGCCAGGGCTCCCAGCAGCGGCAGCGCGTAGGCGCAGCGAAAGACGGCGGCGGTCGCCGGGCTGACGCCCGCGCGGTCGACGAGGATCGCCGAGAACGCGATCGTCAGCGCGCCCGCCAGCGCCGCCAGCGCGGGTCGTGCCGTCAGCGCGCGAATGTCAGGACCGCGCGTCGAGCGCCCGGTTGACGAGTGCGTCGGCGTGCGCGTTCTGCGCCCGTGGCACCGAGCGCATCGACCACCGGTCGAAGCCCTGCAGCGCCTCGATCGTGGCGGCGTGCAGCGGCTTCATGTCGCGGTGCTTGACCTTGTAGAGCCCGTTGACCTGCTTGGCCACGAGCTCGGAGTCGTTGACGACCTCGACCTCGGCGGCGCCGATCGCGCGGGCGCGCTCGAGCCCGAGCAGCAGGCCGCGGTACTCCGCGACGTTGTTCGTCGCCACGCCGATCGTCTCCGCCGCCTCGTCGAGCACGTCGCCCCCGGGCGTCGAGACGACGGCGCCCGCCGCAGCCGGGCCCGGGTTGCCCCGCGCGCCGCCGTCGACGTGGACGACGACCTTCACCGTGCGGCGGTCACTTGCCCGGCAGCGGCGGGAAGTCGCCCGGCACGCGCGCGCGACGGCGGTCGCGCGTCTCACGCTGCTTGACGAGCTCGGGATCGGGCCTCGGGGCGTCTCCCCCGTCCTCGGTGCGGCGGTTGCGGCGGTCGGACCGGCGCCTGTCGACGATCACCGTGACGTTCTCGTCGTCGGCGTAGTACGCGGTCAGCTTCTCGAAGAGCTCGTCCTCGAGCGCCTCGGGAACGACGCAGTAGATCATCGAAGCACCCTAGTGCGGATCATCCGGCAAGGACGAGCAGGCCGCGCTCGTCGGCGGTGGCGTTGGGCTCGAGCTCGGCGGCGCTGAGCTCCGTCAGCTCGGCGCCCTGCCCGCTGACGCGCACGCCGGCGGCCTCGTCGGCGAGGTCGACCTCGTAGCGATACCAGCACAGCTCCCAGCCGACGACGATCGAGACGATCGCGCCCTCGGTCGGCGACGGCAGCACGGTCACGGTCGGCTGCCCGAGCGAGCGTGCGACGCCGGCGATCCGCCGGGGGTGCGGCGTCATGTTGAAGACGTCCAGCGCACGGGCCATCTTGAGGTCGGCGTTCGTCGGCACGGCGCGCACGTGACGCGGCTCGCGCGAGGCGGTCACGCTTGCACGCGCGTCCTGCACCGGGGCGGCCTGCAATTCCTCGCGCTCGGCGACGTCCTGGAGCTCCTCGGCGTCCTGCGCGACGCGCTCGGCGGTCTCGATCCGGTCGACGTTGCTGTAGCCGCGGCGACCCACGGGCGGCGGATCGCCCGCCGGGGCGCGCCGGCCCGGTCCCTGACGCGGGCGCAGGCGCCCGAGCAGCGAGCGCCCGCCGCGCGGCCCGTTGCGCCTGACGCCGAGCGCGTTGTCGGCGCCCTCGCGGATCCAGCCTTCGTTGGCGGCGCGGGCCGTGCACAGCTCGCAGACCATCCGGCGGGCCCCTCCGGCGATGAACGGATCGGCATGCTCGCCACGCAGCAGGGTGCGGCCGCAGACGTCGCATGCGACCGCTGCGCGGGTCGTCGTGATCGACTTGCGTGTCATCCGCCGCTCAGGGTATCGACGGGGGGCCATCGCCGCCCACCGATCATTCGTCGACGCAGGTGCGATATGCAGCGATCCTTCCGGGTACGCATCCATCGCGCGGACTCCGCCGGCACCCCGCCTTCAGACGACCCGCCGCTCGAGCGGGCGATCACCCGCAACATGCTGTTGCTGTTCGTCCTCGGCGACATGCTCGGAGCGGGTATCTACGCGCTGGTCGGTCAGGTCGGCGGGCGCGTCGGCGGCGCGATCTGGGTGGCCTTCGCGGTCGCGATGGCGCTGGCGCTGTTCACCGCGTTCGCCTATGCGGAGCTCGTGACGAAGTACCCGCAGGCCGCGGGCGCCGCGCTGTACGTCAACAAGGCCTTCCGACGGCCGTTCTTCACCTTCATGGTCGCCTTCGCCGTGATGCTGTCGGGCATCACATCGGCGAGTACGCTGGCGCGCGCCTTCGGGGGCGA
>Ga0136640_10000894_pt1 | contig 11698 bp, 11 predicted proteins | sample AntDrymUQ8642106_2_FD_105498 | JGI IMG/M metagenome (GOLD analysis project Ga0136640, IMG submission 105498) | Polar desert sand microbial communities from Dry Valleys, Antarctica - metaG UQ864 (21.06) | ecosystem: Environmental > Terrestrial > Soil > Desert | place: Antarctica: Dry Valley...
CGCAGCGCCGACGCGGGTTCCTGCGCACCGCCGAGAACCTCGGCGATGGCCGGCAGGCCGATGCCGAGCTCCCGCAGCAGCAGGATCCGCTGCAACCGCACCAGAGAGCCCTCGTCGTAGTAGCGGTAGCCGTTACGACCTACCCGGCTCGGCTCCAGCAGCCCGAGTTGCCCGTAATGGCGCAGCGTGCGGCTGGTCGTGCCGGCGATGCGCGCGATGTCCTGGATGGACCACTCCACGACGCGCACCCCTCCCATGAGATCTTCGGTGTCAGACACGGTAGGAGTTGACGCAACGTCAATGTCCAGTTGTTTCGGAGGTACGCCGAGGTGATCCCAGCCAGGTTGCGCCGCAACGCGGTCGACGTCTGGGGAACCGCGGGTGCGGCCTGGCTCGACCGACTGCCCGAACTGCTCGACACGATCGCGGCGGACTGGAACCTGGACATCGCAGAGCCGTTCGTCCTCAGCTACCACTGGGTGGCGGCGACCACCCGCGCCGACGGCACCGCCGCCGTACTCAAGCTGGGCGTGCCGCACCAGGATCACCTGGCCGTCGAGGCGGCAGCTCTCAGGGAGTACGACGGCGCCGGCGCGGTGCGGCTGCTCGCCTTCGACGAGGCCCGCGGTGCGCTGCTACTCGAGCGGGCTGACCCCGGTACGCCGGCCAGCGCGCTCGTGCCGCAGCGCGACGCGGAGGCCACCGCCGCAGCCATCTCGGTACTGCGGCGACTGCACCTGCCCCCGTCCGCAGAGCCGGCACTCCCCGACGTGGCCGGCCAGGTCGACGACTTCGCGGCCTACCTCCGCGAGCACCCGAACGGCGGACCGCTGCCCCGCAAGCTCGTGCAACACGCCGCCGCACTCTTCGATGAGCTGACCGCGAGCGCGACCGCACGCGTTCGGCTGCACGGCGACCTGCATCACGACAACCTCCTGAGCGCGTCTCGCGAGCCGTGGCTGGCGATCGACCCGCACGGCGCCGTCGGCGATCCCGGGTACGACGTCGGAGCCTGGGTCTACAACCCCGACCCCGACCGCAGGGACGATGCGCTGCTCGCCCTGGTGCCCGACCGGATCGAGCAGCTCGCCGACGGTCTGGCCATGCCGACGGACCGGGTCGTCGCCTACGCCTTCGTCAAGGCCGTGCTGTCGGAGGTGTGGACGGCCGAGGACGGCGGTACGCCGGGCAGCCGCGCGCTGGACGTGGCTCGATTGTTGCAGCCGCGGGTGTCGTAGGAGGCCCTGTGACGAGGCCCGCATCAGGTGTGCCGCGTCGCCGTGTCGGGTAAGTCAGTGAGGACGAGCAGAACGTCGTAGGAAATGAGGAGCTCATGAAGGCACTGACCTGGCACGGAAAGCGCGATGTGCGGGTGGAGACCGCACCTGACCCCAAGATCGAGGAGCCGACCGACGCGATCATCAAGGTGACGTCGACGGCCATCTGCGGCTCGGACCTGCACCTGTACGAGGTGCTGGGCGCCTACCTCACTCCGGGCGACATCCTCGGCCACGAGCCGATGGGGATGGTGGAGGAAGTCGGATCAGCGGTCACCCACCTCTCCCCCGGCGACCGGGTGGTGATCCCCTTCAACATCTCCTGCGGGCACTGCTGGATGTGCAGCCGCGGTCTCTTCGCGCAGTGCGAGACGACGCAGGTCCGCGAGCAGGGTAAGGGCGCGGCGTTGCTCGGGTACACCACCCTCTACGGCGCGGTGCCGGGCGGCCAGGCGGAGTATCTGCGGGTGCCGCAAGCTCAGTTCGGCCCGATCAAGGTCCCCTCGGACCATGCCGACGAGCGATTCCTCTACCTGTCCGACGTCCTGCCGACCGCGTGGCAGGCCGTGCAGTACGCCGACGTGCCCGACGGCGGGTCGCTGGCTGTGCTCGGCCTCGGCCCGATCGGTCAGATGGCGGTGCGAATCGCCCGTCACCTCGGCGTGGAGCGGGTCTTCGGGGTGGACAGCGTCCCCGAGCGGCTCACCCTGGCCGGCGTTCACGGCGCGGAGATGGTGGACATGGACATCCACGACGACGTGGCCGAGGCGCTGCTCGAGCTCACCGGTGGTCGTGGCCCCGACAGCGTCATCGACGCCGTCGGCATGGAGGCTCACGGCGGCGTCGGATCCGCGATCGGCAAGGCGGCGCAGGCTGCCGTCGGCGTACTCCCGGATGCCCTGGCGCAGCCAGTGATCGACAAGTTCGCGATCGACCGGATGGCCGCGCTGTACACCGCCATGAAGGCGTGCCGGCGCGGCGGGACGGTGTCCATCAGCGGCGTGTACGGCGGCGAGGTCGAGCCCATGCCGATGATGGAGATGTTCGACCGCGGCCTGCAGCTCCGGATGGGCCAGGCACACGTCAAACGCTGGATCGACGACATCCTGCCGCTCGTCGTCGACGACGACGTGCTCGGCGTCGAGGATCTGGCCACCCACAAGGTGCCCCTGGAGGATGCTCCGCACATGTACGAGGTCTTCCAGAAGAAGGACGACGACTGCATCAAGGTGGTTCTCAAGCCGTGACGGACCGACCGCTGGTGGTCTTCATCACCGGAGCCTCCAGCGGTATCGGCCGGGCGAGCGCCGTCAGGTTCGCCAGGCAGGGTGCCAACATGATCCTGCTGTCCCGCTCGCTGGAGGCGCTGGGCGAGGTGGACAGGGAATGCCGTGCGGCGGGAGCAGGTGCCACCCTGCTCACCGTCGCCGACGTCGGCGTGCAGGAGCAGGTCGAGACGGCGCTGGCGCGGGCGGTGGACCGCTTCGGTGGCCTCGACGTCTGCGTACACGCCGCTGCGGTCGCCGCCTACGGCCGGCTCGAGGACATCCCAGCCGACGTCTTCGACCGCGTCGTCGACACGAACATCAAGGGAACCGTCCACGTCGCGCGGGCCGTGCTCCGGCACTTCCGCGAGCACGAGACGGGAACGCTGATCCTGGTGGGCTCCGTGCTCGGGCGGATCTCGGCCCCGTTCATGTCGCCGTACGGCGTGAGCAAGTGGGCCATCCGGGGGCTGGCGCGCACGCTGAAGCTGGAGGCCCAGGATCTGCCCGGCGTCCATGTCTGCGAGGTCTACCCCGGCGGGGTGAACACGCCGGTCTACCAGCAGAGCGCCAACTACGCGGGCCGGGTCGGGCGGCCGCCGCCGTTGGTGGTGTCACCCGAGCGGGTGGCGGCGACGATCGATCGGGTAGCTCGTCGGCCCCGCGCCCGCAAGGGGGTCGGCCTGGCCAACCCGCTCATGATCTTCGGCTTCAGCGCCTTCCCCGCCTTGTACGACGTCCTCGTCGTACCGATGATGAAGCGGCTGGGCATCAGCCGGGAGCGGATCGAGCCGCATCCCGGCAATGTCTTCCAGCCGCGTCCCGATCTGGAGAGCACCCGTGGTCCGTGGCGCGGGCCGCTGGGACTCCGCCGATGAACGCCGGTCCGATGCTTAGACAGCGCGTTGTGCGGGCATATGAACGAGCATGACGACAGTTCTGCTCACCGGCGCGTCCAGTGGAATCGGAGCAGCGACAGCCCTAGCACTCGACCGGGCCGGTATGACGGTGTTCGCCGGCTTCCGCGACCCCAGCGAGTCAGGCCCCCTGCAGAAGGGTGCCTCCGAACGGCTGCACGTACTCACCCTCGACATCACCGACGAGCAATCCATCGCCGCCGCAGTGGCAGCGGTGACGGAGCGGCTCGGAGACGCCGGCCTGGACGCTGTCATCAACAACGCCGGCGAAGGGATTCCGGGACCACTGGAGATCATCCCGCTGGATCAGCTGCGCGAGCAGCTGGAAGTCAACGTCGTCGGGCAGGTGGCCGTCACCCAGGCGGTTCTACCGCTGCTGCGTCGCGCGAGTGGACGGGTCATCTTCGTCGGGTCGATCGGCGGGAAGGTCGCCGTACAGTTCGCCGGCCCCTATCACGCCTCGAAATACGCCATGGAGGCGATCGCCGACTGTTGGCGGCAGGAGCTCGCCCCTGACGGCATCAGGGTCTCGCTGATCGAGCCGGGTCCCATCGCCACCCCGATCTGGGCGAAGGGTGCGGAGCGCATCGACGCCCTGCTCGCCGCTGCGTCGCCGCAGACAGCGCGGTACGCCGATCGCCTGCGTTCGTTTCAGGAGACCCTGCGCTCCCAGGGGAAGAGCGGTTCGTCTCCCGCTGAGGTCGCCGACGCGATCCTGCAGGCGGTGACCGCGCAACGCCCGCGGAGCCGCTACGCCGTGGGCGCTGCAGCCAAAGTCGTTAGCGCGGTGCGACAGCTCATCCCCGACCGTCTTCTCGACGCGGTGGGCAAGCGCATCGCCAGCTAGTCAGGACCTGGCCGACCGCTCGCCCGCGGACCGCATCGGCCCGCAAGTGCTCGACAATCCGACGCTAGGAGGACGTCTTGTTCTGCCGCTGCGGCAGCAGGGCTTGCTCGATGGACCCGTCGATGATTCGCGCCGCAACGTCGACTAGTCGGAGTTGGTGTTTGCGGGCGTAGTCGCGCATCGTCTGAAATGCCTGGTCCATCCGGCGACCGGTGCGTTCGGCCAGAACGCCCTTGGCCTGCTCGAGCAGGATTCTGGTGTTGAGCGCAGTTTGAAGTTGCCCGGCGAGCAGGTCGCTAGCCGCGATCGCGCGCTCTTGGATCAGGCCGACGGTGGCCACATCGGCCAGCGCCTGGCCGATCCGCAGATCCGCCTCTGTCAACGGGCTCGGGCTGGTCCGGAAGATGTTCAGTGCCCCGATCGTCTCTGTACGCAGCCGAAGCGGGATTGCTTGCGCCGAGCTGAAACCGACTTCCTTAAGTTTCTGCGTGAACAACGGCCACGCTGAGCGCATCCCCTGCTCGTCCTCGCGCGCGACGGGCAGGCCGGTCCGGAAACAGTCCAGGCACGGGCCTTCGTTGTTCTGCAGTTCAAACAGTTCCAGCAACCGGGCTTCCTCCGTGGACGAGGCCGTCACCGTCAGGCCGCCTCGTTGGTCCGACAGCATGATCCCCGCGGCGCTGGCGTCGAGCAGCTCGACGGTGCGGCAGGCCATGGTGTGCAGGAAGTCGATGACGTCGAAATCGGCCACCATGGTGTCGGCCAGCTCCACGAACGTCTCGGCGAGCAGCTGCTCTCGGGTTGTCATGATCCCCCAACTCTGACCTCGGTGGTCAGCACTGCCGCGCCTGTCGCGAACTGCCGGCGTCGCTGTGGTCGAAGCGCAAGCTGCGGTCGACCACGTCAGCCGCGACCTCACAGATGTGCCTTTCTGTAGCATACGCGTGCGCACGTAACCGGAGCAGGGCATGAGCGAGACTGACATCGAGCTGGACTGTCATCATGCCGGTGGCCTGATGGACCACCGCTCGATCGTCGAAGGCATCGGTCAGCATGGATTGGGCTCCGTTGTCGTCGTCGTGGTGCTGCAGGTGAAGCAACACCTGGGTGGCTGCATCGGCGAAGGCCAGAGCGTCGAGGAGTTCACTCGCGCTGAGACGCCCAGGGGTACTGCGGTAGAGGTCCAGGACGCCGAGGCGGATGGCTCCCAGCTGCAACGGAAAGGCGAAGATCGCGCGGATGCCGGCGGCGAGCACAGCTGGACCGAAAGCTGGCCAACGAGCCACGGCGTCCTTCAACAGATCGGGTTGGAGTACCGGGCGTCCGCTGCTCGACGCGTCGACACATGGGCCCTCGCCGAGGGAGAACTGCAACTCCTCCATCTCCTGGGCCGGCCCGTCGGTGGCGGCAACGATGCCACCGGTGGGCCCATCGGCGGTCATCAACGCTAACCCGACACCGCTGATGGCCAGGGCCGCCAAGCATTCCTGACACAGCCGAGCCGGCAGAGCAGCCCGCCCGGCTGCACCGTCGTCAATCAGGGTCAGGATTTCAGCAACCCGCGGTCTCGGCACGCTCAACTCCACCGGCGGATATGGATCGCCCGGGCCGAAACATGCGGTCCTCGGGCAAGATGCGAAGGCGGAGGAAACAACTGCATCTCAGGCCCCTGATCATTTGATGCGTTCGATCGCCGCGTCACCGAGGTCCGGGGTGACAGGTCGATCGTACGCGCGTCCTTACCGTCGGTCACCCGGTTGCCCAGACTCTCCCTCCGCCCCGGCCCCGGTTGACTGGGGGCGTGCCTGTTTGACTTGCTCGTTCAACAGTTGCACACTTCCATCAACACAGCGCGTTGTCATTGGCCACGCATGGTAGCCCCGGCCCCGGCCGCGCCTCTCAAGGAGCATGCTGCATGCCGTCTGGAAGCCACCGGTGGTCAATCGGATGAGCGCCTACGCAAGAGCCATCGGAGCGCGACTACGCAGGACCCGGCATCAGCAGGAGCTGTCCCTGCAGGCCGTGGAGGAGAAGTCGAAGGGACGCTGGAAGGCCGTCGTCATCGGTTCCTACGAGCGTGGGGACCGGGCGATCAGCGCGCACAAGCTGACCGAATTGGCCGACTTCTACAACGTCCCGGTGGCCGAGCTGCTCTCCGATGATCGGCGGGCGCATGCCGGGGCTCCGGTCGCCCAGGTGGTGCTGGATCTGAGCCGGCTGGCCGACGTACCTGCAGATCAGGCCGGGCCGCTCGCCCGCTACGTCGCGAGGATCCAGAGTCTGCGCGGTGACTACAGCGGCCGGGTCCTCGCCATCCGCAGCGGGGACCTGCAGTCCGTTGCGATCATGTACGACATCACTGCTGGCGAGCTGACCGCCCTGCTCATCTCCTGGGGCGTGCTCTCACCGGAGGCGTGTCCCGATCGCGAAGTGCTTGTCGGGCAACTGCAGGCCGCGCTCCGCAGCCGGATTCGGCTGGAGCAGGCTAGGGGCGTTCTTGCCGAACGCTCCCGTCTGCAGATCGACCAGGCGTCCACCCTGTTGAACGACTACGGCCGCGACCACGGGCTACCCCTGGACGAGATCGTCGGGGCCATCCTCGACGGGTCGGCCTCGGGTACAGCCACCTCGAGGAAGGCTGAGGCGTTGTCGGATCGCGACCGCGACTCACTGCCTCTCGGCGCAGGCTCCGCTGCCGAACCTGCCTAGGGCCGCCGTACCGCCCGACTACAGACGTTCGTTGACGGTGTGCTCGGGAGCGCCGCTGTCGAGGCTCGTCCACGATCTTCCGGTTTCTCGCTGACGCAGCAACCCGTCGATAACCTCGGGCGTGACGGGGCCGCCGAACAGGTAGCCCTGCACGTCGTCGCAGCCGTGCAAGCGCAGGAACGGCAGCTGGTCGGCGGTTTCGACACCCTCGGCGACGGTCTGCAGACCCAGGCTGTGCGCCATCGCGATGGTAGCGGCGACCAGAGGCGCCGGGCCGCCACCGGCCAGGTCGTCGATGAACGACTTGTCAATCTTGATCGCGTCGATCGGCAGCGAGTGCAGGCGACTGAGTGAGGAGTAACCGGAGCCGAAGTCGTCGAGGGCGAGTCGAACTCCGGAGGCATGCAGGCGGTGGAGGAGGTCATGGATCTGCCCATGCTGGTCGAGGACGCTCTCGGTGATCTCCAGTTGCAGCTGCCAGGCCGGTAGGGCTGCGTCGGCCAGCGCTGCGGAGACGATGTCGAGGATCGCCGGGTCCTGGAGCTGGCGGACGGAGATGTTCACCGACATGGTGAGCTCCTGAGCGGCGGAATGGATGCGTCGCCACCTCCTGGCCTGGCGGCACGCCTCACGCAGCACCCACTTTCCGAGCGGCACGATGAGGCCCGTCGACTCTGCCAGCGGGATGAATGTCGTTGGGGAGATGACGCCATGCTCCGGGTGGGTCCACCGCAGCAGTGCTTCGAAGCCCTGTAGATGGCCGGTGATCAGCGACACGATCGGCTGGTAGACGAGGGTGAACTGCTTCGTCCGGACGGCCTCCCGCAGCTCGACGCCGAGGTTCATCTGCTGCAGGACGGCCCCATGCATGGACGGCTCGAAGAGCCTGACATTGCCTCGGCCGCAGCCCTTGGCCGCGTACATCGCCAGGTCGGCGTTGCGCAGCATCGACTCCGGGCTGTCCGCACCGGTGCTCAGCGCGATGCCGGCCGAGGCATCGGAGGTGATCATCCGACCCTGGATGCAGATGGGCTTGCGCACGACGGCCAGCAGCTGGGCGGCGATCGCGAAGGCCAGCCCCTCGGAGGTGTTCTCGAGCAGGACTGCGAACTCGTCGCCGCCCATGCGGGCGATCGTGTCATCCGGACGGAGGCAGGAGCGCAGCCGTCCCGCGAGGGTGACGAGCAGGTCGTCGCCGGCCTGGTGACCGAGGCTGTCGTTCACCGTCTTGAAGCCGTCCAGGTCCAGGAGGATCATCGCCAACGGGCCGGGCTGACGCTCCTGGCGGGCGATGGCATGCTCGAGCCGGTCGTGCAGCAGTGCCCGGTTGGCCAGATCGGTGAGCGGATCGTGCAATGCCAGCCGGTTCAGCGCTTCCTCGGCTCTCCGGCGATCGGTGACGTCATTCATGACCACCACGGCGCCGAGCGTGACGCCGTCGTCGTCGCTGATCAAGTGCCCGTTCACGAGCAGCGTTCGCGGGTCGGCGCTGCCGCCCCCTATGACCACCTCGGCGTTGCGGACTCTCTCACCGCCGAGTGCCCGGAGGAGGGGGCTCTCACGCACGGGCAGTGGGGTGATGCCGTCAGCCCGATAGAGGTCGTAGTGTTCCGCCCAGTCCGCCGGCTGGAGTGGCTCGACGGGCTCACCGTGCAGTTCTCGGGTGGCCCGGTTGATCCGGGTCAAGCGACCCTCGGCGTCGCAGGCGACCACGCCGGAGTCGAGGTTCTCCAGCACCGCCTCCACGAAGGTCACCTGATCGGCCAACGCCCGCGCCGCGCGCCGCCGTGCTGTGACGTCCTGGATCTGGGCTACGAGAAACCTGTGGTCGCCGGCCGAGTCGCGGATGACCGACAGGTTGACCTCGGTCCACACCGCGCTGCCGTCGGCGTGCCGGTAACGCTTGAGGGCTTGTGGGAACTGACACTCTCCGTTGCCGGCCCGCCCGAAGTAGTGATCGCCGTAGCCACGTCCTCAGGAAATTCGATGTCCTTGACGGCGAGGCCGACCCCCCGCGATTGCCTGACGATACTTTACCGCTGTAGCCGTTCACACTCCTAACATGCCCGTTGGCCTGCGTTCGTCCCCACATACTGCGTAGAGACCGCTGCGTGCCCATGAATCCAGGTGGCCGCGTCCGAACGGCGGTACAGGGTTCACCACGTCCCCAGCACGAAGAGGAGTCACCGTGAAGCAGCGAGCACACGCCACCGGCGCCCGCGGCGTCGCCGTCGTCACGGGCGGCACCGCCGGCATCGGACGGGCGACCGTCCGCCGGCTGGCCGAACGCGGCTGGGACGTCGCGATCATCGCCCGCGGCCAGGAACGCCTGGACGCCGCGGTCCAGGAAGTACGCGACCGGGGACGACGATCGGTCGGGGTCTCCGCCGACGTGGCAGACGCCCAGGCGGTCGATCGCGCGGCTGACGAGATCGAGGACGCGCTCGGTCCGATCGGACTCTGGGTGAACGACGCGTTCACCGGGGCGATCGCCTTCTTCGACGAGGTGCGCCCGGACGAGTACGAGCGGATCACGATGGTGACGTACCTCGGCTTCGTGAACGGCACCCGGGCGGCATTGAAGCGGATGACGCCGCGCAACCACGGCACCGTGATCCAGGTGGGTTCGGCACTGGCCTTCCGTGGTATCCCCCTGCAGAGCGCCTACTGCGGAGCCAAGCACGCCATCAAGGGGTTCACCGAGTCGGTGCGTGTCGAGCTCAGGCACAAGGGGATCGATGTGAATCTGTGCGAGGTGCACATGCCTGCGGTGAACACGCCGCAGTTCGACTGGGTCCTGCACAGGGGCATCGACCACCACCCCCAGCCGGTGCCGCCGATCTACCAACCGGAGGTCTCCGCACACGCCATCGCGCACATGGCGGAGCACCCGCGACGCGCGATGTGGGTCGGGCTGCCGACCGTCCTCACCATCCTGGGCAACCGGGTGGCGCCGGGGCTGCTCGACCGGTACCTGGCACGATCCAACGTGCGGGCTCAGCAGTCCTCGCCGCACGATCCGCCCGGGGAGCAAGCCAACATCTGGAAGCCGGTGTACGGGGCGGAGGTCGCCGCGCACGGCAGCTTCGACGGCAAGGCGCACGCGAACAGCCCTGCGCTGTGGCTCAGCGAGCACCGTGGCCTGGCCTCGGCCGCGCTCGGGACGGCGGCGGCACTGGTGGCCGGCCGTGCGTGGCGGTGAACCGTGCCGAGACTCGGATGTCGCCGTCAGCTACCGGCTGGGCGCCGACGGCCTGACGGTCACCACCACGGCCCGCAAACTCTTCACGAATCACTTCAACCACCTCGTCGAGACCGACCTGGACCTCCCGGCCGCGCCCGAACTCTGACCAAGAATCCGGCCGGCCACCGGATGTGCACCGTTCCGGTGAGTACTCCGGGGGCCGGCTGGGCATGCCATTAGCCAGATCCCGATCGAAGGAGGACGTCGGAATGCGAACCATCGCGACGAGACAGCGCCCCGCCGGGCCACCGGCGGCATCCGTGCGGCCCCGGTCCGGCGGCATCGGCCGGTCGAGCTCCCCGGCGGCCGAACGGGTCAGCGACGACCTGCGGCGGGGCACCGGCGACTTTCTGGAGCAGCGCCGACGGATCGCGGGTCTGACCTCACTGGCCGCAACCGCGCTGGGGGTCGTCGGGCTCTACCAGTTCGGGCTCATCCGCCGCGTGCCCGAACCGGCCCTGCCCTTCCTGGACGCCGACGCCGTCGACGCCTCCGGCGAGGCCTACCAGGCGCTGAAGACCCCCGACGCCGCCCTAGGACTGCTCAGCGCCGGCGTCACCCTGGTGCTGGCCGGGATGGGCGACCGCGACCGCGCCCGGACGATGCCGTGGGTGCCGCTGGCGCTGGCATCGAAGACTGCCGCGGACGCCGGCGGCGGCCTCTACCTGCTGGCCGAACAGATCACCAAGCACCGCAAGGTCTGCTCCTGGTGCACTGTCGCCGCGCTGGCCCAGCTCGCCACCCTCCCCTTGGCGCTGCCCGAGGGCCGGGCCGCCATCCGCCGCCTCCGGGGTCGCTCGTGAACGGGCTCGGCGTGCACCTGCACCAGGACCTCCTGGACGGCGAGCCGATCCGCTGGCTCGAGCACGGCGAGGGCCCTCCCGTCGTACTCGTGCACGGCATCCCGACCTCTCCTCGGTTGTGGCGCCACGTCATGCCCCTCGTCGGCGGCCGTTCCCTCGCTCTGGAGATGGCCGGCTACGGCAGCTCCATCCCCGACGGCGGAGGCTGCGACCTCGGCCTGGCCGCCCAGGCCGACCGGCTGCTGCGCTGGCTGGACATGGTCGGCGTCGAGGCACCGGTCCTCGTCGGGCACGACCTCGGCGGCGGGGTGGCGCAGATTGCCGCCGTCCGGGCGCCCGACCGGTTCTCCGGCATCGTGCTCACCAACGCCGTCTGCTACGACTCCTGGCCCATCCCCAGCGTCAAGGCCATGCGGCGCGCCGCGCCGATGCTGCGGTACATGCCGGAGGTCGCGCTGTACCCATCGTTCGTCCAGCTGATCCACCGTGGTCACAACGACCGCGCGCGGGCACTGGAATCCATCGGGGTGCACTGGCAGCACTACGTCACCCACGGCGCCGCCCGCAGTCTCATACGCCAGGTCAGCGCGCTCCGGGTGGAGGACACCCTCGACATCAGCGACCAGCTGCCCTCCC
>Ga0136640_10000895_pt1 | contig 11688 bp, 10 predicted proteins | sample AntDrymUQ8642106_2_FD_105498 | JGI IMG/M metagenome (GOLD analysis project Ga0136640, IMG submission 105498) | Polar desert sand microbial communities from Dry Valleys, Antarctica - metaG UQ864 (21.06) | ecosystem: Environmental > Terrestrial > Soil > Desert | place: Antarctica: Dry Valley...
GTGGTTCATCCTGTGGCACTGGGTCCCCATCTACGCGAACATCCTCAATATCGAAGTGGCTGTTCCGCTGGCGACTATCTTGCGTCTCGACGGTGTTGCCGCCTTCTTCGGGAGCGCCACCGGGATGTTCACTTCCTCGATGATCGTCGCGGCACTGGCGACGTTATTCATCTCGCTCGGGATGAAGACTTACGCTCGGATTCAGAAAATCTGCTTCTACGGTGGTCTCGTGGGGCTGGCGATCATGATCTTCGTGCTGCTCGTGAATTCCAATGCGGACTTCGTCTCGGCCTTTAACTCCCAGGCGGCGGATCTTTACGGCGCGAGTGGTAACGCCTACCAGGACACGATCAATGCTGGCGACATACAGGCCGCCGCACCGGGGGATCTCGCCTTCGGCCCGACGATGCTTCTTATACCGATGATAGTTTTCTTCAACCTGTTCTCGAACTGGGGCGCGACGCTGTACGGTGAGATCCGGGGCGCTTCGGACTTCCGCAAGAACATCTACGCGATGGGCGGGGCTCTTATAGTAACCACCATCGTCGCCGTGATTCTGCTACTCCTGTTCGCCAAGACCTTCGGCTGGGACTTCTACTACGCCGCCAACAACGCTTACTGGAACGGGGCCGAGGGCGCGCCGACTACCGCGTGGCCGTATCCGGGGCTGCTCGCCGCCTTCCTGTTCGACAGCCCGATCCTTCAGTTTATCCTCGTCGGGTTGCTCTCTCTGTGGTTCTTTGGTTGGGTCGGATCGGTGTTTCTGTCGTCCACGCGGGTGGTCTTCGCGACGGCGTTCGACCGGGTGTTGCCGGAGTGGGTCGCCAAGACCTCGCGCAACGGGGTTCCATACGTGGCGCTGGCGCTCATGCTCATACCGTCCATCCCGATCAGCTACCTGTACGCTTTCGGGGAGAACTTCGCCACCTACACTCTGGATGCCACGCTGGTGATCGCGGTGACGTTTCTCGGTTCGGCGGTGGCGGCGGCGATACTGCCGTGGCGCAAGCCGGAGATCTACAACGCCTCCCCGATAGCCCGCTACAACGTGCTCGGCATACCCCTCATTACGATCTCCGCCGTCGCTTTCGGCGCCTTCCTCTCCTTCTGCCTCTACCAGTGGTTCGTCCGCGACGTCTACGGCGTCAACAATCCGCAGTCGCTCTACTACATGCTGGGGCTCTACGGCGTGGCGCTCTTGATGTACATCGGTTTCAGGGTTTTGAGGCGCGCACAGGGCATGGACCTCAAGATGGTCTACGATGAGATCCCGGAGGACTAGCTTTTAGCCGCCAGCTACAGAAGCGAATTGGAGAGGGAACGGGCTTCCGGGTCCGTACTCTCTCTTCAGGAACTCCGGTGAGTTCCATGTATAGCATGGGCGGCGAGGTCGTAATACGCGGGCAGACACCGCTCGTACATCTCCTCTAGCTCCGGCGGGAGCACGGGGTCGCGGCGTTCGGCGCGTTGGATGCCGGTGCTCTTCTGCGCCTCCTCGTGCCAGCCTTCCCAGTTCTCCCACCGCCGCACCTCACGGGGTTGCCAGCTAAGGGAGTCCTTCTGGAACGGTATCCCCGTAAGCTCGCAGTACGTCGAGAGTACGGCCACCGGGTCCTCCGAAAATGTCATCGCGTCGACGACGATTGGTTTCTGACCGGCCTCCTCCGCCACCCTGAACAGCCGGTAAAGCTCCTCGTAGCCCGCCTCCTCCAGGGTGAAGTCCGGCCACATCTTGTACATTGAGGTAAGGACGTACTTCGGGTCGCGGATGATGAAGGTATTAGCGAAACGCGAGACGAGGTCCGGTCCGATCAAGGGCTTCGCGTGATACGCCATGTCCTTCAAAAAGACCCGCTGCTCTCGCGGCTTTAGGACATCCCGAAAGACGTTCTTGTAGTTGTTCTCGGGTTTCGGCGCTTTGTCGGCGTAGCGTTCGGAGAGGCGATCCTCCGAGTAGTAGTAGGAAGCGGAGAACGGTTCGTGCAGAACCTCGAAGTCGTCGCGCTCCACGAACACGCGCTCGAAGGCGGTGGAGATCGAGCGCGGCACGCACCAGAGGGCGACGGGTTTCTGTTGCGCCAAAGAGAACCTCTTTCTAGCCGGAGATGAGCTTCTGCAACCGCTCGCGCACCGCCGTGAGCGGGATGCGCTCCTGTTGCATGGTGTCCCTATCGCGGATGGTTACGCTCTTGTCGTCCATCGTATCGAAGTCCACCGTTACGCAGAACGGCGTCCCCGCCTCGTCCTGGCGGCGGTAGCGGCGGCCTATGGAGCCGGAGTCGTCGTAGAAGATGCGGTAGTCGCCCTTGAGGTCGTCGTAAAGTTCGCGGGCGACGGTGGAGACAGGCTCCTTCTTGGAGAGCGGGAAGACGGCGGCTTTTATCGGCGCGATGCGCGGGTGGAGCTTGAGGACGGTGCGCTCCTCGCCGTTCACTTCCTCCTCGGTGAAGGCGTCGGAGAGGAACGCGAGCATGATGCGGTCTGGGCCGCCGGCGGGTTCGATCACGTAGGGATAGTAGCGTTGGTTGGTGGTCTGGTCGATGTATTCGAGGTTCTCGCCGGAGTGCTCGGCGTGCTGCTTTAGGTCGTAGTCGGTGCGGTTGGCGATGCCCTCTAGCTCCGACCAACCGGCGAACGGGAAGTTGTACTCGATGTCCACGGTGCGCTTCGAGTAGTGGGAGAGTTTTTCCTCCGGGTGCTCGTAGCGGCGCAGGTTCTCGGGGTCTATGCCGAGGCTCGTGTACCAGTTCCAGCGCTCTTCGATCCAGAACTCGTGCCACTGCTCGTCGGTGCCGGGTTCGACGAAGAACTCCATCTCCATCTGCTCGAACTCGCGGGTGCGGAAGATGAAGTTGCCCGGTGTGATCTCATTCCTGAAAGACTTGCCCTGCTGCGCGATCCCGAACGGCACCTTCACCCGGCTGGTCTGCACCACGTTCTTGAAGTTCGTGAAGATCCCCTGCGCCGTCTCCGGCCGCAGATACGCCACGTTCTCCGGCCCCTTGACCGGCCCGGTGTAGGTCTCGAACATCAGGTTGAACGGTCGCACCGGCGCGAAGTCCCGCCCGCCGTCCATCGGGTCCTTTATGCGGTCGTCGGACTGGATGATCTCGGTCAGCTCCTCCGCGCTCATGCCCTCGGCGTCGATGTCGGTCGCACCCTCGATCAAATGGTCCGCCCGGTAGCGCCTGCCGCTGGTGCGGCTCTCGACGAGCATGTCGTTGAAGGTCGCCGTATGCCCGGACGCCTCCCAGACCTTCGGGTGCATGATGATGGCCGAGTCGAGGCCGACGACGTCGTCGCGCATGTGGACGGTGCGCCGCCACCATTCCTCCTTGATGTTGCGCTTCATCTCCACCCCGAGCGGGCCGTAATCGTAGGAGGACCGGATACCGCCGTAGATCTCCGAGCTTTGGAACACGAAGCCCCGGCGCTTGCAAAACGCGACTAGTTTCTCCATCGTTACGGCCTGCGACACGTTGTCCCTCCGAGCGTTGTTAGATGCGGCGTAAACTCCGGCAAGTATAGCCCAGCCGGGATGAGCCTTCGGGACTGACGCCCAGCATGGCTGCGATATAATCCACCGATGGAGATACTTCTGACAATCGGCATCGGCGTGGGACTAGCCTCCGTTGCGGGAGTGAGGGCTTTCCTGCCGCTCGCGCTAGCCGGAATCTTCGTCAAACTGGGTTTCTTCGACTATCCGAAACCGTTTGGTTTGTTGGACGACTGGTTGGTGATCGGGGTTCTGCTCGCCCTGGCGCTCGTCGAGAGTGTGCTGGATAAGGTCCCGGCGCTCTATTCGGTGCTGGATTTGGTGCAGACGCCGGTTCGGATCGTGGCTGGCGCGGTGCTTTTCTCAGCGGCGCTACAGGCGGGACTGAATGTGGACGCGATACCGGAGCTTGCGGCGGGTGGTAGCATCGCGGGGGTCGTGGCGGTGTTGAAGTCTCTTTTGCGGCCGTCGGCGAACGTGGCTACGGCGGGTACTTCGGCACCGTTTCTTAGCATTATCGAGGACGCCGTGGCGGTCGTTGGCGGGGTCGTTGCGGTGTTGGTGCCGCTGGTGCCGTTGGTGCTGGTGGCGTTTCTGTTATTCTTCTTCTATCGGATCAAACGCCGGAGGCAGAGGAAGTTCGGGGGCCTCCGCATCCTCGGCGATTAGACCTTATCGGCGCTCCAGCCGGAGACGGAGGGTGCTATGGAAGAGTTGGAGATTACCATCGTCAAGGAAGGCCGGGAGACTCCTTTTTCCCGAGGTATCCTGGCGCAGACGCTCGCCCAGGCCGGTGCCCGCATGGAGGTCGCCCACCGCATAGCTAGTGAGGTGCGCGGCGAGTTGATAGCGGAGGAACGCTACGTCGTCGAGGAGGAGGAAGTACTCGCGCGGGTCCGCTCCAAACTCATGGTCGCGGACTCCCTGATCGTCCCGAGGCTCGACAAATGGCGCATCCTGCGCCAATCCACGGAGCCGGTGGTCGTGCTCATCGGCGGGGCTACGGGGGTTGGGACCAGCACTCTGGCGGCGGACGTGGCCCGGCGGTTGAATATTCAGAGCGTCATCGGGACGGACTCCATCCGGGAGGTATTGCGGCGCGCCATTAGCCCGGACCTTTTGCCGATGCTGCACAAGAGCTCCTACGCCATTGGGAGGGAGGACATCAGGATGCCGGTCGAGGAGGAGAGCGCGGTTCTCTTCGGGTTCCGGTCGCAGTCCGCGCAGGTCTCGGTGGGGGTGGATGCCATCGTGGAGCGGGCGTTGCACGAGGGGACGAACATCGTCATAGAGGGCGTGCATCTCGCGCCGGAGATCATCTTGAACCGCTACCGGGAGCACCCTAACGTGTGCTCGCTGGTGGTGTATCTCTCGGACGAGGAGGTCCATCAGGGACGTTTTCAGGTGCGGGCGCTGGGTACGTCGATGCGGCGTCCGGCGGAGGAGTACATCTCGCACTTCGAGGAGATACGCCAGATCCACGACTACATCTTCCAGAGCGCCTTGCGCGGCGGCATCAACACGGTCGAGAACCTCTCCATCGAGGCCGCCTCGGACGCTGGCGTGGAGATCGTCGCCAACCGCGTCTACGAGATGGCGGCCAGTGCGCGGGGCGAGGCCGTTCAGGAGCCATTCCTGCTGCTGGACGCGAGCAGTCGCCGTTAGCGGCTTCGGTGGGCTTTCCGGGACGCTTCGGGTTAGAATGACGGTCAGGCTTCCCGGAGGTGATCGGCTCTAATGGACAAGCAGAGGATTCGTACTTTCCTCATCGGTGGGGCGGCTGGCGTTGTCGCCGGTATCCTCCTCGCCCCGCGCAGCGGACGCGAACTTCGAGGCTCCATCTCCAACCGCACCGGAGAGGCCCGCGAACGCGGTCGCGAACGCTACTTCGACGTGGGCGAGCGTATGCGGGAACGCATCTCTCGCGCACGCGACAAAGACTTCCGACGCGCACCTGCGGACGACGTAGATCCTGAAGACACCGCAAGCGCCACGGTAGGACAACGCCCGGAGTCCCGCGGAGCTTGGCCGGCTTTGAGAGACGTCTCAAGAGACGTTCCGGCGGAGCCCGCGCCGGAGTTGATCGTCGACCCGACTGACAAAGACCCGATCTTCGAGGAGAGCCCGGTGCTTGACGAGGTGTCCTCGACACGGTCCGAGGAGTTGCGCCGGAAGGTCCGGGAGACTCGGGCGCGGCTTGAAGAGCAGCGGGGCAAACCGTCCGGTGGAGAGGATGAGACGCTGTGAAGGTGGTCAGGTTCGTGCCGCTGGTCGGGGAGATCTCGGCCACGAACGCGCGTGAGGTGCCGGGTTTGGGTGCTGTGATCTCGCACTGGACCGAAGGCGAGCGCACGGCGGAGGAATGGTTCGAGGCGTTGAACGATGCTTGGGGACCGGCGGGTTTCGTGATGCGCCGGGGCGAGGATGTTTTGGGTTTTCTGGTGTACGCGCCGCCGGAGTATCTGCCGCACGCGGGGCGCTACCCGGTGGGGCCGTTGAGCGAGGACGGCGTGGTGCTGGCCTACGTCGGGGGTGATGCCCGCACCCGGCGGCATCTGCTGGTTCGGATGCTGCGGGACTTGCGGCTGCGCGGGGTGGCGCGCGCGGAGGCGGTCGCAAGCGATCTCGGCTCGCCGTATCATGCTTCGACGGCGGCTCTTCTGGAGAGCGGCTGGAAGGCGTCGCGGCACGGCTGGTATCGGGGGCGTCCTTACACGCTCGCGCACGCGGACCTCGGCAGCACCGTGGAAGTCGGGGAGTTGGCGCGTGGGATCTTCGACCGGGTCCGGCTGCCGGGGCTGAAGAAAGCGCCCTCGCCCTCACCGGGGGCGTTCTCGACGGCGCTACCGAAGGCCGCGCCGGAAAAAGCGCGGGATCAGGGCGGTAAAACGGCGGTTTTGATGGCGGACGCGCCTCGGGGGGTGGTCGCCCGGACTTCCAGGATAGTGCGCGGCGGTCCGGCGGCGGGATCCAGGCTCGCGTCGGTGGGGTACTCGAAGGATGAGAGGTCCACCTCGAAGCCGACGGTCTTCGTCTCGTCGGCCTTGAGCTTGTCTACGACTGCCCGGTAGAAGCGGGTCTCCGGGACTGCGGTATTTTCAGAGGCTACTTTTACGGTCGCGTTCACGCTGGAAATAGGGTCCGCGCCCGTGTTACTCAAGTCTACTTCGAGGCGCTGATCCGGAGCGTGCTCCAGATTTTCCAACTGGTCTTCGCGCAGTTCCATCCTCAACAGTGGTCCGCTTTCGGTCGGGCGGGGTCTGGAGAGAGGCTGTTCCTCGCGGCTGCCCCCGAGGTTCGCCAGGAGCAGGAAAGCCCCGGCGGTGACGAAGAAAGCCACTGCTGCGGCGGCAAACCAGGAGATCGCGTCCCTCACCCCTAATCTCCCAAATCCTCGACCGGGACCTCGTAGACGTTGTAGAAGTCCGCCGTGATCTTGTCGGCGGGCGTCGCTTGAACCTCGATCTCCGTAGACATCGCGCGGGCGACGAGGACGACGCTCTGACCGCCGGTGGACCACGCCAGGTCTCCGGGGCCGGTTTTTATCTCCATGTTCTCGTTTGACGTGGCGGTCTGAAGGTCTCCGTTCTCGAGGTCCAACACGTAGAGGTTTGCCGGCGAGTTGAGACTGCGGCGTCCCAGCACCGCCAGGCGATCCCCTTCCGGAGAAACCCGGATGTTGGATGGGATGAAGTCCTCGCCGATGTCGGAGACGATCTCCGCTCGCGTGTTGGCTCCGGCGTCCGCTGGCAGACGGTACAGTTCGTAGACGGGCGTCTCCTCCGAGGCTTCGCTCTCCCCGGCGACGTAGTAGAGTCCTTCGCGGGTCCACTGTGGTGCGCCGAGAATCTCCTTGCCTTCTTCGGTTCGGGCGACTTGCCGCACGGAGCCTTCGAGCAGATCGACGACGTAGAGGGAGAAAAAACCGTCTTCGCGCGTCGAGGTCAGCGCCCGGTGACCATCCGGCGAGAGGGAGACGCCGGTCGCGCTACCGTCCAGCTTCCTGGTATAGAGCCGGGATACCTCGCCGTCCTCTTTTAGCCGCGCCAGGGTACTTTGCGTCTCGCCCGCGAAAGCCGCCAGGAGATCCGAGCCACCCGGAACGCGAGCCGCCGCGAGTACGCCCTCGGAGATCAAAGTGACGCCCATATCCCCCGAGCCGTCGCTTTGTGTCCGATATAGCGCGAACGCCCCCTCCTCGCCTTCCGGCGCCGTAACCGTCAGCTTCTCACCGTAGTGGCCCCAGTCCACCGCCCCGGCTCCGAAATCTTTGGTGGTCCGCCGGTCCAGAGTGCCGGTGGAGAGGTCTTTCTCGACGACGTAGCCGTCCATCACGAATGCGAGGCGCTCGTCGTCGGGACCGTAGCTGGGCGAGCCCTTGTCGCCCGGCCCGGCGGTCATCGCCCGGACACCCGGCCCGAGACCCAAGTCCGTCCGGTCGCGCTCCACCGGGGCCGGATCGATCAGGACTTCATCGGCCGGACCGCAACCGGCTAGGCCGATGACGCACGCGATGACCAGGATGATCGAGGTTCTCGACCTAGATCGCATGGTTGACTGAGCGGGGGAGGGGGGATTTCGGGACGCGGACCTCGAACGTTGACCCGACGCCGGGTTCACTCCGCACAGAGATGTCGCCGCCGTGCATCTCCACTATGTGCTTGCTGATGTTGAGCCCGAGACCGCTACCGCCCGTCGCCCGCGAGCGGTCCTTGTGCACTCTGTAGAAACGGTCAAAGAGCTGCGGTAAATCCTGCTCCGGGATGCCGAAACCCGTATCCCGAACGGCAACACGCATGTTGTCCGCGTACTCGGTGATTGAGATGTGAACGCTCGCGCCGGGGTCAGAATACTTGATGGCGTTATCCAGCAAGTTTAGAAATACCTGATACATCTTGCGCGAGTCGCAGACGCACGGGTACTCCAACGCGCTCTCGAAGTGTATCTCGATGCCGAACCTTTCAGCTTTGGCGTCGATGGCCTCGATGGAACTGCGGACGACCTCCCCGAGGTCCGCCGGCCCCACCTCCAGCGAGTATTGCCAGGCGTCCATCTGCGCCAGCGTCAACAACTCCTCGACCATCCCCCGAATCCGCAGCAACTCGCCTTCCGCAAGCTGCAAGGCGCGGTGCTCCAGAGGGTCCAGACGATCCCGCGCCCGCCCTATGAGATCCACGGCGCTCTGTATCGTCGTGAGCGGCGTCCGCAACTCGTGCGAAACGTCCGAGACGAAGTCCGTGCGGGCTTTCTCCAACGACCGATGTTCGGTTATGTCCCGCACTGCGAGTATCGTTCCAGGGCTTTCCTCTGCCGAACCGTTGAGCGGAGAATTGTCCGGTTTGTCTTCGCGGCGCATTTGGGCGGCGTAGGCCCAAAGGGTATGGTCGGCGACTTCGACTTCGCGGACGGCGACGCCGGTCTTTGCGGCTTCGCGCAGGCATTCGAGGATCTCCTCCGGCACTCCGATCTGACCGAGGGCGCGTCCGTGGTCGGTGGCGCGGATGCCGAGCATTCGGGCGGCGGCGGGGTTCGCCATCGTTATGCGTTCGGCGGTGTCAGTTGCGACGACGGCTTCGGGCGAGGCTTCGAGGACGGCTTCGAGACGGGATTTCTGCTCCTGAATCTCCTCTACATAGTGTTCGACTTCCTCGGCCATGTAGTTGAAGGCGCGGGCGACCTCGCCCAACTCGTCGTTGCGTTCGACTCGCACGGGGGCGTAGTCGCCAGAGGCCACACGGATGGCGGCGTCTCGGGTCTCGGAGAGGGGGCGCGTGATCTGGCGGGTCAGAACGAGGCTCGCGAGCCCCGCGAGCAAAACGCTCGCCAGTATCGCCCCGAGTATGCCGTAGCGCAGGTAGGCGAGGGCCTGTTCGAGACCTTCCTGCGGCGCGCTGTAGGCCATAACGCCTCGCACGGCCCCGTCCGAGCCGGCGAGCGGCCACAGCGCCACGTAGCGCGGCTCGCCGCCGGGGACCAGCCGCCCTTGCAGGTCCTCGCCACCGAGTGTCTCCCGGACGTTCTCTTTGTCGAGGCCGAGCTGATCGTAGGTCTTTCGGGGAGACGCGGAGTCGCCGGTGTCGTCGCGGGCGGCGAGCGGCTTGCCGTCGGTGCCGACGTAGAGCACCGTGAGGCCGGTTGGGGCGGAGACCGAGCGGACTAGCTCCTCGGCGTAGGTGTCGGGAGCGGGAAGTGTGCGGTCCTCGGGGTTTCGCAGGCTTTCGAGGAAGTCGGTGGCGCCCGCGTTGGCCGTGCGGGAGCGTTGCACGAGCAGATCCGTCTCGCTGTCGAGCAGCCGGTCTTGCGCGAAGTAGTAGAGGGTCAGGCCGATCACGAGGCTGGTTACGGACGAGATGCCGACCAGAGCAAGGAAGACCCTCGCCCGGAAAGAGAGTGTCGGTAGGAGATTCCGTCCTTCCTCGCCGCGTACTTTATACATTGTGCCCTTTCACGGGCGGTCCCTCGGCGTCCCTTTTTAGACCGGCCGGGCGGCGCGATACCCGACGCTCGGGACGGTCTGTATCATGGCGGGCCTGGAAGGGTCGTCTTCGATCTTGCCCCGCAGCCGCGAGATGTGCACGTCGATGTAGCGGCTCTCCAGGTAGTGCGACCCCGTCGAGACGGCGTCGGAGATCTGGGTGCGCGTGAACGCCTGCCCCGGTCGCCGTAGCAGCAGCGCGAGGATCCGAAACTCCGTCGGCGTGAGGTCGAGCGGCTTGCCGTCGCGCGTGACGGTGTAGCCGGAAGGGTCCAACTCCAGCTTCCCCAACCGCACGGTCCCATCCCGCCCCTTGCCCTCCTGACGCCCGAACCGCCGCAGAATAGCTTTTATCCGGGCGAGCAACTCCTTAGTGTCGAAGGGTTTGGTGATGTAGTCGTCGGCGCCTAGCTCAAGGCCGACTACTTTGTCCACGGATTGGCTCTTGGCAGTCAGCATGACCACGGGGACGTCGCTGCGCTCGCGCATTTTCTTGAGGACCTCGAAACCGCTCATGTGCGGCATCATGATGTCGAGCACGACGAGATCCAACCTCTCGTACCCCAACACCTTGAGCGCCTCCGGCCCATCCTTCGCCGTAACCACCCTGTACCCCTCGGACATCAACACGATGGACGTTACCTCCAGCAACGCCGCATCATCGTCCACCAAAAGAATAGTCTCTTCCAACCTCGGAAAACCCCCGTAACCCAGTCTTTGACTCCGCGCCTAATCCTACCTCATGCGGACTTTGCGTGATCTCTCGGAGAAACCGGCGAGACTTGCAAGTGCCACACTCACATTTTATACTGGGCAGGATTTAGATACTGAGCAAGACTATCGGAGGAAATTGCATGGGCAAGAGCATTGGCATAGACCTCGGGACCACGAACAGTTGCGTGGCGGTTCTCGAAGGTGGGGACCCGACGGTTATTACGAACTCGGAGGGTGAGCGCACGACGCCGTCTGTGGTGGCGTTCGACAAGAAGAGCGGCGAGCGGTTGGTGGGTCAGTTGGCGCGGCGTCAGGCGGTAACGAACCCGGACGGCACGATCTACTCGATCAAGCGTTTCATGGGAATGCGTCAGAACGAAGTCTCAGAAGAGTCGCGGCGCGTGGGCTACGATGTCATCAACGGACCCGGTGGCGAAGTTCGGGTGCGCGTGAGCGAGAAGGACTACTCGCCGCCGGAGATCTCCGCGATGCTCTTGCAGAAACTGAAGCGCGACGCGGAGGAGTACCTGGGCGAGGAGGTGACCGACGCGGTCATCACGGTGCCGGCGTACTTCGAGGACGCTCAGCGGCAGGCGACGAAGGACGCGGGGCGCATCGCGGGTCTGAACGTCAAGCGGATCATCAACGAGCCGACGGCGGCGGCGCTGGCCTATGGTCTCGATAAGGAGAACGAGCAGACCATCCTCGTCTTCGACCTCGGTGGTGGTACGTTCGACGTGTCGATACTGGAGCTTGGCGAGGGCGTGTTCGAGGTCAAGGCCACGAGCGGCAACAACCACCTCGGCGGCGACGACTTCGACGCCAAGATCGTCGAGTGGCTCACGGCGGAGTTCAAGAAGAGTGAGGGGATCGACCTCTCGAAGGACCGCATGGCGACGCAGCGGCTTCTGGAGGCGGCGGAGAAGGCCAAGAAGGAATTGTCCTCGACGACCAGCACCTCGGTCAACCTTCCGTTCATCACCGCCGACCAGAACGGCCCGAA
>Ga0136640_10000896_pt1 | contig 11684 bp, 11 predicted proteins | sample AntDrymUQ8642106_2_FD_105498 | JGI IMG/M metagenome (GOLD analysis project Ga0136640, IMG submission 105498) | Polar desert sand microbial communities from Dry Valleys, Antarctica - metaG UQ864 (21.06) | ecosystem: Environmental > Terrestrial > Soil > Desert | place: Antarctica: Dry Valley...
CGAAGGAATCCATCACATCACCGCGATCACGGGGGACGCTCAGCGCAACGTCGACTTCTACGCCGGCACGCTCGGCCTTCGCATGGTGAAGAAGACCGTGAACCAGGACGAGCCGAGCGTCTACCACCTCTTCTACGCGGACGAGGAGGGGAGCCCGGGCGCCGACATGACGTTCTTCGAGTTCCCGGGAGCCCAGGTCGGAAGGGCCGGAGCGGGGATGATCCACCGCGTCATCTGGCGCGTCGGCTCCGACGAGGCACTCGCTTATTGGAGCGATCGGCTCGCTGCCGCGGGCGCCGAGCCTTCGCGGGGGGACGACAGCCTTCGCTTTCACGATCCCGAGGGGCTCGAGCACGAGCTCGTCGTCGCGACGGCGCCCGACCAGCCGCTGATCGCCGACCATCCCGAGGTGCCTTCCGAGCACGCGCTCCAGGGCTTCGAGGGCGCGCGGGCGTTCGCCGCCGACCCCGGCCGTAGCCGCGATCTCCTCGAGCGGGCACTTGGCTTCGAGCCGGCCGGGGATGGTTGGGAAGTACGCGGCAAGCGCCGCGGCGGAAGCTGGGCGTACGACCCGGCGCCGCTTGAACGCGGGATCCAGGGTGCTGGAACCGTCCATCACATCGCCTGGACCTCGGAGACCGCGGAGCACGAGGCGTGGCGCCGCCGCGCGCTCGAAGGCGGCGCGCGCCCGACGCCCGTGATCGATCGTTTCTGGTTCGAGTCGATCTACTTTCGTGAACTGAGCGGCGTTCTCTTCGAGATCGCCACGCTCGATCCCGGCTTCGCGGTCGACGAAGACCCGCAGCACCTCGGAGAGAGCCTGATCCTGCCGCCGTTCCTGGAGGGTCGGCGCGAGGAGATCGAGCGCGTCCTCACCCCGATCTCGAACCCGCGGGCTGCGTGAGCGGGCTCGTCCATCGGGTCCGGGAGGCCGCGGGTGAGCCGCAGGGCGCGCTCATCCTCAACCACGGTCGGGGCGTCGATGAGAATGACCTGTTCGGGCTCCTGGACCAGCTTGACCCGGAGCGCCGACTGGTCGGGGTCACCACGGGTGCGCCGCTCACCGACGTGCCACCGGGTGGCCGCCACTGGTACCTCGTGCCCAGGGTCGGCTACCCGGATCCTGCCACGTTCGGCTCGAGCGTTGAGGCGCTGACACGTTTCGTCGACGGCTTCCTCGCCGAACACGAAATCGGCTGGGAGCGGGCCGTGATCGGTGGGTTCTCGATGGGCGCGGTGATGTCGTACGCCGTGGGGTTGGGGGAGGGGCGCCCGGTCCCCGCCGGCATCATCGCGCTGAGTGGCTTCGTGCCCACGGTCGAAGGCTGGAAGCCGGACCTCTCAGGCCGCGAGGACCTGTCCGTGCTGATCCATCACGGCACGGCCGATCCGATCATCTCGGTGGAGTTCGCGCGGAGCGCTCGCGAGCTGCTCGAGGCGGGTGGGCTCGAGCCGGCTTATCTCGAGACCGACGCGGGCCATTGGCTCCCACCCGAGGCGATCGCGCCGGCCCGAGCCCTGGTCGCGAGCGTTCCGGTTACGAGTTCCCGCGGATAGTCGACGCATACATCCGCCCGCGGCAAACGTCCCGGAACGCCTCGCATAGGGTGCGACGCGGGACGTTCACCGCCCCGAGGACGGGGCGCTCGGAGTTGGCCGCAAGGAATCCGTCCGCCGCCCATGCGAACATGTGTTCGTGCGCTGGAAGAATCTAGAGAAGGGAGCACGCACGCAGGCGTTGCTGCCCGGGCTGGGTGACTCGGTGACCCGCACGTTCGACGCGCCGGAGGCGCTTGGCATCCGTTTTCACGAGGTGCAGGCGCGGTCGGCGATCAACGGGGTCCCCGAGCGTTCGCGGATGCCTTTCCGCTGGACGATCAATCCCTACCGGGGCTGTACGCACGCGTGCGTATTACCAAGGTCTACTGCTTCGCCCGCCCCACGCACACCTACCTGGATCTGAACGCCGCAGAGGACTTCGAGCGCGAGATCGTCGTGAAGGTGAACGCGCCTGAGCTCGTCCGCGCCGAGCTTGGGCGGCGCAAATGGAAGGGCGAGCACGTCGCGCTTGGGACGAACACCGATCCGTATCAGTGGGTCGAGTCGAAGTACAAGCTCCTGCCGGGCATCTGGGAGGCGATGCGCGACTTCTCGAACCCATGCTCGGTACTGACGAAGTCGCCCCTTCTCCTGCGCGACCTTCCGCTTTTCAAGCAGATCTCCGAGCGCACCGAATTCGTCGCGAACCTTTCCGTGCCGACGCTCGAAGAGAAGGCGTGGCGCGCGACCGAGCCGCACACGCCACACCCGAAGGCGAGGCTCGCCGCGGTCGGCGAGCTCAACCGGGCCGGAATCCCGACGGGCATCCTGATCGCCCCTCTCATGCCCGGGATCAACGACGACCCCCGCCAGGTCGAGAAGATCCTCGAGCTGGCGGGTGAGATGGGAGCCGTCAACATCGGTGGCATCGGCCTTCACCTACGAGGCGAGGTCAAGGGTGTCTTCATGGACTGGTTGCGCCAGTACCGGCCCGACCTGGTCTCGCTCTACGAGCGGCTCTATCCGCGCGGGGCCTACCTCCCGAAGCCCGAGCGGGAGCGGCTGGCGAAGCTTGCCCGGGGGCCGCAACGCCCGCGCCGGTTCCTCGCGCCGCCGCGAAAGCCGGGTGAGGATCGAAAGGGTCCCGACCGGGAACCCGCAGATCAAGCGAAGCTGTTTTGACAATCCGAAGGAAGGAAGAGCATGCCCGACTACACGAAGAAGAACGTCAGCGAGCTCGAAGACCAGGCTGTGGGATTCGGCGTCGGTGAGATCCAGGAGGCGCGGTTTGGCGCCAAGGAGCTTGGCTGCGAGAGAACGGGCTTCGGCCACCAGCGGATCAAGCCCAACAAGCGCCAGGCGTTTGGACATCGCCATCAGGACGCCGAGGAGGTCTACTTCGTCGTCAGCGGGTCGGGCTCGCTGCAGATGGACGACGAGAACGTCGAGCTCGCAGCGAAGGACGTCGTGCGTGTCGCACCCGATGTCGCGCGGCGTTTCGAAGCCGGCCCCGAGGGACTGGAGCTACTGGCATTCGGTGCACTACACGAGGGCGACGGCGAGATCCTGCAGGAGTTCTGGGCCGAGTGACGGCCCCCGGGAGAGCAGTTAGGCAGCCAGGCCGGCGCAGCTAGGCCGGTGCCTCCGCCGTCATCGCTCTCGAGGCCCCTCGCAGCGAGACAGCGACGGCGATCGTCGCGATCGCCGCCACCGCGGCCATTCCGAACGCTGCCGGATAGCCGCCGATTGCCGCGGCCAGGCCGGCGGCGGGGGCTCCGAGCCCTACCCCGAGATCGAAGAAGGCGGTGAATGTGCCCATCGCGACGCCGCGCCGGTCCTCCGGGACGCGGTTGATCACCAGCAGCGCCAAGGAGGGGAAGAGGAGCGAGAATGCGGCCCCCATCGCCATCGCGCCGACGATCGCCACGCCCACGGATTGAGCGAGCATGATGGTGAGGAGGCCGGTGGCTTCCACGACCCCGGCTCCGATGATGCACGGGGCGGGGCCGAAGCGGTCCGGGAGCCCTCCGCCCACAACCCGGGCGATCACGACCGTGGCGGCAAAGGCCGTGAAGACCTCGGCGCCGCGGCCAATGCCGCGCTCGTCGAGATGAAGCACCAAGAAAGCCGCCACCGCCGCATAGCCCACCGTGCCCAGGGCGAGGCCGAGGCCGGGGACCAGTGCCTCGCGGGCGATCAGGGTGCTGCGCTCGAGCGGCTTGGGCTTGCCCGGCTCGAACGACTCCGGGATGCGCAGGGCGATCGCCGCGCCCAGAAGCGGGGCGGCCATCGCGAATACCCACACCATCTCGAAGCTCGAAGCGCGCAGGATCAGCTCGCCGATCGGCGGACCCAGGGTCAGGCCGCCCCAGATCGCAAGGCCGTAGAGCCCGATGATGCGCCCGCGACGCTCGACTGGGGCCAGATCCACGACCCAGGCGGAGCCCGCGGTGTAGACCATCCCCTCGCCGGCGCCGAGGAAGAGCCGCGCGACGATGAGGCCGGGCACGCCTGCGGGCACGAAGTAGAGGGCGCCGGCGACGGCTGTGAGCAGAGAGCCGAAGAGCACCACTCGGCGCCGCCCGCGGCGGTCGGCCAGGTGGCCGGCGAGCGGCCGGCACGCGAGGCCGGTGATCGCGAAGGCGCCCGTGACGATGCCGACCGATACGTCCCCGGCGCCGATCGGTCCCTGTACGTAGCGCGGGATCACCGGCAGCGTGGCGCCGACCGAGAGGAGTCCCAGCCCGGTGACCACGAAGATGCCCGCGAAGGAGGCTCTGCGAGGGGAGAAACGGGAGCGCAGGAAGCCGTTCACGCACCCATCCTTGCTGGATCGGGAACCGCGAGTATTTCGCAACGCAATCAGTTGGGAAGCCGAAGCTACGCCGTCGCGTTCCAGTGGCGCGCAAGCCGGAGTAGCTCGGCGCCGGCCGGCGGGCCAGTGCCTGGGTGTGCGATTTCCGTCACATGCCGATGCGCCTTGACCCGGCTGAGCGCCGTCCAGGCGCATCGGCGCGTGCCCGAAGCTCGGCGCGCCTGATCTTGCCGCTCGCAGTCTTCGGCAGCTCGCGTGCGAACTCGACAACCCGCGGCGCCTTGTAGGGAGCGGTCACGCGCTTCACGTGTTCGCGGAGCTCCTGCGCCAGCCCCTCGCCGGGCTCGCCTTCTCGGAGCACGACCACGGCGCACACCACGGCGCCGCGCTCGGCGTCCGGCATGCCGACGGCGGCCGCCTCGGCCACGGCGGGGTGGCTGAGCAGCGCCGACTCCACCTCGAACGGACCGATTCGGTAACCCGAGGAAAGGATCAGGTCATCGTCGCGGCCTTCGTAGAAGAGGTATCCGTCCTCGTCTGAGCGGACCACGTCGCCCGTGGGCCACCAGTCGCCGTCGACCAGCCGCGCACGCGCGTCTGAGCGGCTCTCGTCGAGGTAGCGGTCGAAGAAGGTGGGGCACGACGCGGCCCTGACCTGAAGCTCGCCGGGCTCTCCTCGTGGCGCGTCGATCCTCGCCTCGAAGCCCGGAAGCACTCGCCCCATGGAGCCGACGCGAACCTCCTCGCCCACCCGGTTGCCGGTGATCTGGCCCGTCTCGGTCTGCCCGTAGCCGTCCGCGATGTCGAGACCCATCCGCTCACGAAAGACGCGGATCACCTCGGGGTTGAGCGGCTCGCCCGCCGAAACCATCCGGCGCAGCTCCGGCAGCTTTCGCAGCTCGCCACGCTTCGCGAGCATCCGGTACTCGGTGGGCGCCTGGCAGAGGACGTTCACGCCTTCGCGCTCGACCAGAGCCAGGCGCTCGGCCGCGTCGAAGCGAGCGTCCGAGATCAGCGCCGCGGCGCCGCGGAGCCAGGGCGCAACGAAGACGTTTCGCGCCGACTTCGACCAGCCGGTGGCCGTCGTGCACCAGCACAGGTCGTCCTTGCGCGCGCCGAGCCAGTGCTCGGCCTGGACGGCCTGCCCGGTCAGGTAGCCGGCAGAGTGAAGCGCTCCCCGCGGCTCGCCCGTGGTGCCGGAGGTGAAGACGATCAAGGCCGGGTCGCGTGCGCCGAGGTCTGCGAGCGGCGCCGGTGTCTCCTGCGGGCGGTCCTCGTCGAGGATCCGTGCGAACTCCTCGAGGTCGAGCGCCGGCACGCCTTCTGGCAGCTCGGCCAGGAGATCCGACTCCCCGACACAGATGACGGGCTGGGCAGCGCTAACGCGGAGCTCGAGGTCGTGCCGCCGAAGCTGGGTGTTCACCGGCAGCGCCACGGCGCCCATCCGCCAGCACGCGAGCAGGGTCAAGACCCATTCGACCCGGTTTCCGATCAGGGTCATCACGACGTCGCCGCGGCCCACGCCACGGGCCGCAAGCGCTCCCGACACCCCCGCACTCATCGCGACGAGCTCGCCGAAGTGCCAGACGCGTCGCGCGCCCTCCCGATCGATCGCGAGGAGCGCGGGCTTTGACGCCGGAAAGCGCTCGAGTACGTCGGTGACGAAGTTCATACGAGTGATTCTGTCGCTCGACACGGACTAGACGCAGATCGATTCACACCCGCGCGCATTCGCGGCCTAGCGTCGTCGGCATGAAAGTTATCCACGCCCGCTACGGGCTCCTCGCTCTGATTCTGTCCCTCGCCGCCTCCACGCCGGCTCTCAGTGCTCCGCGCGACGCGGTGCGCTCGGCCTCCGGCGACAGCGGCCGAACGTGCTACCTCGCGGGCACCGAGAAGCGGAAGTCGAGCCGCGGCGTCCATCAATGGACCGTGCGCCAGCTCGACCGCTGGTGCGTCCGCGACGGCCGCGTGATCTCGGTTCGCCAGACACTCGAGGTCGAGACCGGAGCCGGCTGGCGGCTCGTCTCGAAGAACGGCACCACCCGCACCGATGGGGACGGGGAGGCGGTGAGCAAGGGCAGGTTCCACCTCAGCCGCGACGGCGGGAACGAGCGGAGCTGCTACCCGCGGATCACCGCCACCCTTCTCCCGACGGGCGAGGCCGACTACGACGCCGACGCCGGATGTTGATGGCCGCCAGGCTGACGGCCATCTTCGGCACGCTCGCCGTCGCCGCGACCCTTGTCGGCACGCCGGCCTCGCCTGAGGTCGCGGCGGCGGCGGCCTCGGAGCGCCACTGCTACGGCACGGTGGTCTCGAAGCGAAAGACCAGCGTCGGGGTGCACCAGTGGACGATCAGGCAGATCGACAACTGGTGCGCGCGCGGCGGCCGGATCGTCTCGATCCGCCAGTCGCTCGAGCTCGAGACGGGCTCGGGCTGGCGCCTGATCTCGAAGCGTGGCTCGACCGGCCGCGAAGGGCGCTCGAGCGCGCGAACCGCAAGCCGCTGGCACTTCCGGCTCCGCTACTCGGGCGGCTACGAGCAGAACTGCTACCCGCGCATCACCGGGAGGCTCTACGCCTCCGGCCACGCGAGACACGAGCTGGACGTGGGCTGCTGAGCGCTCCTTCCGTCTCCTGCCCGCCGACGGCCGCGCCGGTCGCCGCGGCTAGAGCGTGGTGCCGTCGTAGAGCTTGGTGACGGTGACGGTGCCCTCGGGCGACGCGTCGAGACAGAGGCCGCAAAGGACGCACTCGTCGAGGTTCTCGCGAACGATCGCGACACCGCTCTCCGAGGCGGCGAAGATGTCGACCGGGCAGGCCTCCTCGAGCTTCTTCGCGAGGCCGGGGTCGCCCGCGACGGAGGTGTCGACCTCGACGTCGATGAAGGTCCCGTCGAGGTCGCTCGAGGCCGGGCCGCTCACAGCTTTGCCTTCACCGCGTCGGGGATCTCGTCGATCCGCTCCACGACGGGGATGCCCGCTGCCTCGAGGCGCGCGATCTTCTCGGTCGCCGAGTCCTCCTTGCCTTCGACGATCGTGCCCGCGTGGCCGAAGCTCATGCCCTGCATCTCCTCGTCGTCCATGAACCGGCCGGCCATGAACGCGACGATCGGCAGACGTGAGCCCACGTCCTCGCGCCACTCGGTCAGCTCGGCCTCCATGCGGCCGCCGGGCTCCGTGTAGATCACGATCGCCTCGGTCAGCGAGTCTTCCTCGAAGTACGGCATCAGCTCGGCGTAGGTCGAGCCGATGATCGCGTCGCCCCCGATCGAGACCGCAGTCGAGACGCCGAGGCCGGCGGCCGTGAGGGTGGACGAGATCTCCGTCGTCATGCCGCCCGAGCGTGACATCACGCCGACCGAGCCCGCGACGTAAGCCTTGGCCGCATCCTTCGCGGGGCCGCCGATGCCGCCCATCTTGCAGACGCCGGGCACGATCAGACCGAGGCAGTTGGGGCCGATGATTCGGGCCCCGCGCTCGTTCGCGAGCTCGACCATCTCGGCGACGTCGCGGCGCGGGATGCGTTCGGTGACCACCACGATCAGCTTGATCTCGTTTTCGATCGCCTCCATCACCGCGTCCTTGGTGAAGGCGGGGGGGACGGTCACGACCGCGCCGTCGATCGGCGCCCCGTGATGCTCGACGGCCTGCTCGACGGTGTCCCACACCGGCACTCCGTGCACCTCGCGGCCTTTGCGGCCGGGAGTGACGCCACCGACGACCTTGGAGCCGTAGTCGAGGCACTCGCGCGTGAGGTTCACGGCCTCGCGCCCCGTGATGCCCTGGACGATGAAGGTGAAGTCCTCTGAGAGGAGGATGCTCACCCGCCATCACCCGCTCCCTGGATCTTCGAGACCGCTGTCCCGGCCGCCTCCCACATCGAGACGGAGCGGTCGCCCGACTCGATCCCGTACTTGTCGAGGATCTTCGCGCCCTCTTCTTCCCACGCGCCCGGGATGCGGAAGACGGCGATCGTCTCGGCCGGGTCCTTGCCGAGCTCGAGGCACGCCTTGATGACCCCGCGGGCGACGATGTCGACCCGCGTGTTGGAGACGATCGACATCATCACCGCGATCTTCTCGACGCCCTCCTTCCGGAGGACTTCCATTGCGAGCCCCTTGGACTTCGCGACCGACGGGTTGCCGCCGATCTCGGCGTAGTTCGCGGGCTTGCCGCCCTGCGAGCGCACGGCGTCGGTGAGCGTGAGCGAGCCGCCGCCGGCGCCGATCACGAGGCCCAGGTTGCCGCTGAAACCGTGGTCCTTGCCCTGGATCACGCCGCGATGGTCGGCTGCGTCGATCGCCTTCACGTTGCGCTCGAAGTCGGACGGCTCGTAGAGCTCGCGTGGCTCGGAGAGGTCGACGCCGATCTCCTCGAGCATCTGCTTGTGCCTACCGACCGCCTCGTCCTCCATCTCCATGTGCGCGTCGAGGGCGACGAAGGAGCCGTCGCCGAGCCGGGCCACGGGGTTGATCTCGGCGAGCGTCATGTCGTAGTCGCGCTGGAGCCGGGCGAGGCGGGCGAGGATCATCGTGGCCCGGTTCAGCTCTGAGCCGGTCATGCCACAACGGCTAACGGTTTCCTTGGCCTTGAAATCGTGGATCGGATGGAGGTTCGAGAGATGCCCCCGCCCGACGTGATCGGGATGCTCCGAGGCGACCTGCTCGATGTCGATCCCACCCATGTCTGAGAAGAGCATCATCGGGCGCTTGGCACGCCCGTCCCAGAGCACTGCCGCGTAGTACTCCTGGGTGACGTCGGCCTTCGGGTCGACGAGAACGCCGACCGGCATGTGGCCGCCGATCTCGAGTTCGAGGATCTCGGCCGCGTGCTCGGCCGCCTCGTCCGGGGAGCTGGCGAACTTGACGCCGCCCGCCTTCATTCGCCCCCCCGTGAGGACCTGAGACTTGACGACGGTCTCGCCGCCGATCCGCTCCGCCGCCGCGCGAGCCTCGGCGGCGGTGGTGCAAAAACCGTAATCGGTGACCGGGATGCCGGCCCGCTCGACGATTCGGCGCGACTCGTACTCGTAGAAGCGCATTGCGGCGCGGGAGCCTATCGGGCGCCAGTAGGGTCGCCGCCGATGGAGGAATCGATCGCGACAACCGTGGCGCTGCCGATTGCGCTGGCTGTGATCATGGTCAGCCTGGGGCTGGAGCTGACCCGGGCAGACTTTCGCCGGGTCTTCGAGCTGCCGCGTGGGGTTGCTATCGGCCTGCTCAACCTCGGCCTGATTTCCCCGTTCCTGGCCTTCGCGATCGCGGAGGTCGCGGGCCTCGCACCGGTCCTGGCGGTAGGCCTCGTGTTGCTGGGCGCATCGCCGGGTGGCACGACCGCCAACCTGCTGACCCACATGGCGCGGGGCGACACGGCCCTGTCAGTGACGATGACGGCGATCTCGAGCGTGGGCGCGCTGGTGACCGTCCCGCTCTACCTCGGCCTCGCAACGGACCACTTCGGCGCCGGTGACCTGGGCGAGATCGGCATGGCCGGCATCGTCGTGCGCGTCTTCGCGATCACGATCGTGCCCCTGGCCATCGGCATGTACCTGCGCGAGCGCTACCCGGCACGCGTGGCCGAAGTCATCGACCGGGTCAAGCGCGTGGCGCTCGTGTTATTCCTCGCCGTGGTGGTCGCGGCGGTGGCGAGCGAGTTCGAGACCGTCACCGAGAACTTCACCCGGGTCGCACTGGCCGCGCTCGCGCTGAACGTGGCCGCCATGACGGTTAGCTTCGCGATCGCGACCTTCGCTCGCCTGGACGGCCGCCAGGCGACCGCGATCGCAATGGAGCTGGGCATCCACAACGCCACCCTGGCGATCGCCGTCGCCGCGATCGTCAACATCGACTACGCGATCCCCGCCGCGGTCTACAGCGTCTTCATGTACGTGACCGCCGGGCTCTTCGCTCGTCTAATGCGCGTGCGCAATTCTGCCGCGGATACGGTTTCGCCGCCCGCTGTGTCCGGGACGGCGCCCGCCTAAGGATCGATCCGGCAGAATGGCCTGTCCGCCGATCCGTCGAGGCGGCCAGCCAGCGAAACAAGGAGATGACCGCACCAGTGTCAGAAACCGCAGCCGCGACCCAAGCATCGACCGAGAACACCAAGCTGACCGCCTGGGTCGAAGAGATCGCGGAGCTGACCAAGCCTTCGAGCGTCCACTGGTGCGACGGCTCGGCCGAGGAGTACGACCGTCTGTGCCAGGCGCTGGTGGACGCCGGGACCTTCCGCCGCCTCTCGGACGCGAAGCGGCCGAACTCGTACCTCGCGTGGTCCGACCCGTCTGACGTCGCTCGCGTCGAGGACAGCACCTTCATCTGCGCCGAGTCCGAGGAAGAGGCCGGTCCGAACAACAACTGGCGCGCCCCGGACGAGATGCGGCAGGAGATGTTCGAGCTCTTCTCCGGCTCGATGAAGGGCCGGACGATGTACGTGGTGCCGTTCTCGATGGGCCCGCTCGGCTCAGACAAGTCCCACGTGGGGATCCAGCTCACCGACTCGCCGTATGTGGTCGTCTCGATGCGCATCATGACCCGCATGGGCCAGGGCGCTCTCGACGTCCTTGGAGCCGAAGGGGAGTTCGTGCCGTGTGTCCACTCGGTTGGCGCCCCGCTTGCCGAGGGTGAGGAGGACACGCCGTGGCCGACGAATGCCGACGTCAAGTACATCGTCCACTACCCGGAGTCGCGCGAGATCTGGTCCTACGGATCGGGCTACGGCGGCAACGCCCTCCTCGGCAAGAAGTGCTTCGCCCTGCGAATCGCCTCGATCATGGCCCGTGACGAGGGCTGGATGGCCGAGCACATGCTGATCCTCAAGCTGACCTCGCCCGAGGGCGCGGTGAAGTACGTGACGGGCGCCTTCCCATCGGCGTGTGGCAAGACGAACCTGGCGATGCTGATCCCCACGCTCGAGGGCTGGACCGTCGAGACGGTCGGCGACGACATCGCCTGGATGAAGTTCGGCGACGACGGGCGCCTCTACGCGATCAACCCCGAGGCCGGGTTCTTCGGGGTCGCGCCGGGGACGGGCTACAAGACGAACCCCAACGCCATGGATGCGATCGAGCGGAACACGATCTTCACCAACACGGCGCTCACCGACGACGGCGACACCTGGTGGGAAGGCATGACCGAAGAGCCGCCCGCGCACGCGATCGACTGGCACGGAAACGAATGGACGCCGGATTCCGAGGATCCCGCGGCGCATCCAAACGCTCGCTTCACGGTGCCGGCGGCCCAGGCTCCGTCGATCGACTCCGAATGGGAGGACCCGGCCGGCGTGCCGATCGACGCGTTCCTCTTCGGTGGGCGCAGGGCCACGAA
>Ga0136640_10000897_pt1 | contig 11682 bp, 6 predicted proteins | sample AntDrymUQ8642106_2_FD_105498 | JGI IMG/M metagenome (GOLD analysis project Ga0136640, IMG submission 105498) | Polar desert sand microbial communities from Dry Valleys, Antarctica - metaG UQ864 (21.06) | ecosystem: Environmental > Terrestrial > Soil > Desert | place: Antarctica: Dry Valley...
CTCCGTATACACTTCGGACGGATCGGATCACTGCGTCGAGGCCGGGTACATTGTGCCCACCATCAACGATTACCGGCACGCCACGCACCTCGAACCTCTCGAAACGAGCCGGGAGCCGCCCCACGATTCTCCTCTCCACCCGCTCCCGTGCGTCTTTGTTCAAACTCTCTCCCGTTAAGACCTCCGCCGCCCGGATACCGATGCGGACGTTGCGCTCCGCGTAGGGTGGAAGCGTGGTTCTCCCGGAAGAGACCATCGTGTCTACATCGTCCGCGGCCTCCACGATGCGCGCGCCGGTACGGTCGCATTCCTCGCGGGCGACCTCCACTACGCGCGGGTCGTCGGTCCCGAGGACGAGGGTGTGGGCGGTGGCAAGGCTGGCGAGCTTTTCGAAGGAGATCTCCTCCACCGTCTCTCCGAGGTATTCCGTGTGATCCAGGCCCACGTTTGTCAGCACCACCATCTCGGGGGCCGCCGCCGTTGTCGCGTCGTGGCGCGCCCCGAGCCCGGCTTCGAGCACGGCGCAATCGAGACCAAAATCCCGGAACAATTTCAATGCTCCGGCGGTCAGCAACTCGAACTGGGTAGCCGGTACGCCGTTGTCGTCCGCAAGTGCAATGACTTCGCCCATCGCGGCGGCGAACGTTTCTTCGGTGACATACTCGCCACGGACCATCACGCGCTCGGTATACGAGAGGACGTGGGGAGAAAGATAGGCACCTGCGGAGTATCCTAGTTCTTCGAGGGCGGCGGCGAGCGCGACAGCGGTCGTGCCCTTGCCGTTGGTGCCGACGACCTGAACGATGCGGGGATCCCGCTCCGGGTTGCCGAGGAGCGCGAGCAAAGCTTCGATGCGCTCGAAGCCGAGGGCGATTCGCCTGCGGCGGTCCAGTTCGTCGCGGACACGGACAAAGGAGAAGTCTATCGCGGTTTCGTGGTCTATCGGAGGTACTCTTCGAGCCGCCGGCTGAGGGTGGAGAGCATTCGGGTGTTCACGTCCAGTTTCTCTCGTTCGCCGGAGACGACTTCTGCTGGCGCGCGTTCGACGAACTTCTCGTTGGAGAGCTTGCCCTCCGCCCGGCCCACTTCTGCCTGGACGCGGTCTATCTCTTTCCTCAGACGCTCGACCTCGCCACGCCGAAGGTCTTCTGTCAGCACGATCTCCACCGCCATGTCGCCCGCTGGGAGCGTCGCCCGCGCTGCCCCGTCGAGGTCTTCGACCGGGTTCACCCCCGCCAGAGAGATGAAGACCTCTCTATCCACGCCGTCAGGGACACGGCCATCAAGCTTGCCCTCGATCTTGGATTCCGCCCGGAAGGACCGCACGGCGGAGACGGCCCTTCGGGTGCGCTCCAGCAGGGCTTCCGCCTCGGGATCGTCGAGGTCCGGATCGAAGCGCGGCAAGCTCTGCCACGCTAGCAGATCTTCTTCTCCCAAGACCCGCCACATCTCCTCGGTGACGAACGGCATGACCGGATGGAGCAGCTTCAGGATTCTGGATAAAACCTCGCGCAGGACACGCGGGGTCTCGGTGGAAGGGGCGGATTTGGAGATCTCGATGTACCAGTCGGCGAACTCGTGCCAGGCGAAGTCGTAGACCAGGCGCATTGCTTCGGAGAACTCGCACGCTTCGAGTAGCTCGTCGTAGCGGCTGGCGGTGCGGTTGAGGGAAGAGAGGATCCAACGTTCCGGCAACGATGGTCCGGCCGCTCCCTCCACCTCTTCCGGGTAGTTCGAGACGAACCGCATAGCGTTCCAGAGCTTGGTCACGAAGGCGCGTCCCATTGTGGCCCGCTCGTATGAGTATGCGAAGTCCTGGGTCGAGGACTGGTAGAGAAGCCCGAACCGGACGGCGTCTGTACCATGCTCGTCCATCAGGTCCAGCGGGTCCACGACGTTGCCTTTTGACTTGCTCATCTTGGTGCCGTCTTCGGCTAGCACGATGGAGTGGACGTTGATCTTCTCGAACGGAACCTCGTCCCGAAAACGCAGGCCCATCATGACCATGCGCGCCACCCACAGGTACATGATCTCCCGCGCCGTCGAAAGCAAACTCGTCGGATAAAAATAAGCGAGATCCTCATTCTCCTCAGGCCACCCGAGCGTGGCGAACGGCCACAAACCGCTGGAAAACCACGTATCGAGAATATCTTCTTCTTGCTCGAAACCCTCGCCGGGGGATTCTTTGGACGCGACCATCTCCCCATCGGGGCCGTACCAGACCGGGACGCGATGGCCCCACCATAGCTGGCGGGATACGTTCCAGTCGTGGATGTTCTCGAGCCACCGGATCGTCTCCCTGCGCCAAGAATCAGGGTAAACCGTGATCCTTCCTTCCCTCAAAGCCTCTATGGCGGGCTCGGCCAACTCCTTCATCGAGACCCACCACTGCTCCGAGAGCCACGGTTCGATGACCGCCCCGCAGCGGTCGCAATGCCCGACTCTGAAGGCGTAATCCGTCACCTCGCCGAGGAGATTCTGTTCGGCCAGCGCCTGGGTTACGCCCTGCCTAGCCTCCTCACGGCTCATGCCGACGAACTGCGCGCCGTTTTCGTTGATGGTCCCATCGGGGTTCAGGATATTGACGGACTCCAGCCCGAGGCGGCCCCCGATCTCGAAGTCGTTCGGGTCGTGCGCCGGGGTGACCTTCAGAACGCCGGTCCCGAACTCCGAATCAACGTACCCGTCGGCGAAAACTTCGATCTCCCGCTCCACGAACGGCACTTTCACTCTTCGTCCGACCAACTTCGTGTATCGCACATCGTCCGGGCTGACGACGAGCGCCACGTCCCCGAGCATGGTCTCGGGCCGGGTCGAGAAGACCTGAGCGTAGTTGTTGCCATCAGGTCCGGGGCCTTTTCCATCCACGAACGGGTAGCGGATGCCGTAGAGTTTGCCTTCCACTTCCTCGTAGTTGACTTCGAGGTCGCTGATGGCGGAGCGGTCGCGGGGACACCAGTTGGTGATACGGTTGCCGCGGTAGATCAAACCGTCGTCGTACAGCTTGATGAACGCCGTTAGCACCGAGTCAACGTACTGCTCGTCCATCGTGTATCTGAGCCTTCTCCAATCAACGGACGCGCCCAGCCGCCTGTACTGCCCGAGTATCCGGGAGCGCGACTCCTCGGCGAAGAGGCGGCAACGCTCCACGAACTCCTCGCGTCCCACGTCCCAGCGGGTCTTGCCTTCCTCGCGCTGGAGCTGGCGCTCCACGACATTATGAAGGGCGATGGAGGCATGGTCCATGCCGGGAAGCCACAGAGCCTCGTAGCCCTTCATGCGAGCGCGCCGGATCAGGGTATCCTGAATCGAGCCGTTGAGGGCGTGCCCCATGTGCAGTGCCCCCGTGACGTTCGGCGGGGGCATCACGATGCAGTATGGTTCCTTCTCGGGGTCCGGGTCCGCATCGAAGACGCCAGCCCGCTCCCACTCTTCGTAAACGCGATCCTCGACGGAACGGTGGTCATAGTTTTTCGGGATTTGCGGGCTCAACTGGTGAGAGATACCTTCCTAAGCGTGAGTCGTGATTCGTGAGTCGTGAGTTGTATTTTTTCTTCTCGGCTCACGACTCACGAAGCGAAGCGCCTCACGAACCACGGGAGCGAAGCGACCTAAGCGGTCTCTTCCTCGTCGTATGAGTACTTGGCCTTGGAGCCGGTCGTGAGCGTCGGCTGCACGCCGTCCTTCACCGTGTCGGCGTCAACGACGCACTTGGTTACGTCAGAGCGGCTCGGCAGCTCATACATCGTCGGCAGGAGGGCCGACTCCAGGATGCTCCGCAGTCCTCGGGCTCCCGTGCCACGCTCCAGCGCCAGTTCCGCAACGGCCCCGAGGGCTTCGTCGGTGAACGAGAGGTCCACCTTGTCGTAGCGGAAGAACTGCCGGTACTGACGGATCAGGGCGTTCTTCGGCTCGGTGAGGATGCGAATAAGGTCTTCCTCCTCCAGATGCCTCAGCGTGGAGATCACCGGCAGCCGGCCCACGAACTCGGGGATGAGCCCGTACTTGAGGAGATCCTCTGGCTGGGAGTGGCTCAACATCTCATCGCCCTCGTCCTTGAGCCGGGAGTTCGAGTCGCCCCCGAAGCCGATGCTCCGCTTGCCGATGCGCTGCCGGACCACCTCTTCGAGCCCCCCGAACGCACCGCCACAGATAAACAACACGTTCTTCGTGTCTATCTGCAAGAAGTCCTGGTGCGGATGCTTGCGCCCGCCCTGCGGCGGCACCGAAGCAACGGTCCCCTCAAGTATCTTGAGGAGTGCTTGCTGCACGCCCTCGCCGGATACGTCGCGGGTGATAGACGGGTTATCGGATTTGCGGGCGATCTTATCTATCTCGTCTATGTAGATGATCCCGGTCTCCGCCTTCTTCACGTCGAAGTCGGCGGCCTGTATGAGCTTCAAGAGGATGTTCTCCACGTCCTCGCCCACGTAACCGGCCTCGGTCAGCGCCGTGGCGTCCGCGATGGCGAACGGGACATTGAGAATGCGCGCCAGCGTCTGGGCCAGGAGCGTCTTGCCGGATCCGGTCGGGCCGACGAGGAGGATGTTGGATTTCTGGAGTTCGGTGCCGTCCGGGGAAGAATCGGCGGCGCCCATGCTGATGCGCTTGTAGTGGTTGTAGACGGCTACGGCGAGAACCTTCTTCGCGTCCTCCTGGCCGATCACGTACTCGTTTAGGATGCGGTTGATCTCACGCGGCTTTGGGAGGTCGTCCTCTTTGAGAACCTCTGGCCCCGAAAACTCCTCGTCAATGATCTCATTGCAAAGCTCGATGCACTCGTCGCAGATATACACGCCAGGACCGGCTATGAGCTTCCTGACCTGACGCTGGCTCTTTCCGCAGAAAGAGCACTGCAATTGGTCCGATGGATCCCTCATGCGCTTACGCCCTCCCCTGACTTCGCTCTTTTTGGATGATCTCCTTGCAGATAAATGACGCCATCGGGACCAGAGATCAGAGCCCCGGAACGCTTTGTCCGAGCGTTCCCCTGCTGATTTCGCAAACGTCTGATCTCAGTCCCTCCGGCTCGCGTTGCTTTCCTACCCTGTTTCCGCCGTGCGGTTACCGACGATGTTATCTATCATGCCGTACTCGACGCTCTCCTCGGGCCCCATAATGTAGTCGCGGTCGGTGTCGCGCTCGACCTTCTCGAACGGCTGGCCGGTGTTCTCAGCCAGGATCTCGTTCAAGCGCCGCTTAGTGCGGATGAGCTCCTCGGCGTGGATCTGCACGTCCGAAGCCTGCCCAGCAAGCCCACCGACGCTCGGCTGGTGCAAAAGTATCCGCGTGTTCGGCAGCGCGTTCCTCTTGCCCTTCGCGCCCGCCGCAAGCAGAAATGCGCCCATCGAGGCCGCCATGCCAAGAGCCGTCGTCTGGATATCCGCGTTGACGAACCGCATGGTGTCGTAGATCGCAAGCCCCGCCGAAACACTGCCGCCAGGCGAGTTGATGTACAGGTTAATATCCTGCTCAGGGTCTTCCCCATCGAGAAGCAACAACTGCGCCATGATGGCATTCGCCACCTGATCGTCAACCGGTGTTCCCAGGAAGATGATGCGATCCCTCAAAAGCCGCGAGTAAATGTCCATCGCCCGCTCGCCGCGCGGACTCTGCTCGATAACGTAAGGGATCACGCCGTTAATGTCGTAGCTCATTCCTTCTCTCCTTCGCTAGTTGTCTCCGCTGTCTCGACCGTGGCCTCAACGCGGGCCTCGCCCGCCTCAGGTTCCTGCTCGCCGGACGAGTCTTCCTCATCCTCTTCGTCCTCTTCCGGCATGGGCACCGCGACGGCGTTCTCGGCGAGGAAGCCGAGGGCGTTCTGCCGGGCCGTCTCTTCTTCGAGCAGCGCGTAGGTGCCGTTGGCGCGCATGGTCTCTGTGATGTCCTCCGCGCTCCGCCCGGAGTCTTCGGCGAGGTGCTCTATCTGATGCTCCACCTCATGCCTATCGGCCTCGATGCCCTCCGCCTCCACCACCGCGTCGAGCACCAGTTCCTTCTTCACGGCGTCGGCGGCATCGTCTCGGATACGGTCCTTCATATCATCGCGGCTCGCGCCAGCGAGCTGATAATACTGCTCGGCCTGCATCCCCTGCGCCGCCAAGCTCCGCTCGAAGGAGGCGACCATGTCATCGGCCTTCTCATCCACCATCACATCCGGTATCTCGACCTCGGCCTTCGCGGCGACGGCGTCGAGCACCCGCCCCCGGAACTCCGCGTCCACCCGTTCGTTGGCGGCCTCCTGCAATTGTTCACGGACGGCCCCCCGGAACTCCGCAAGCGTCTCGAACTCGCTGGCCTCTTTGGCGAACTCGTCGTCCAGCGGCGGGAGGTCGCGTTCCTTGATCTCCTTGACGTGAACCCGGAAGAGCACCGACTCTCCCCGCAGCGACTCATCCTGATAGTCCATCGGGAACGTCACCCCGAACTGCTTGCGCTCGTCGGCGTTCATCCCGGCCAAGTTCTCATCGAACTCCGGGAGCAACTCCCCTCCGCCCACCTCCATCATGTAGTCCTCGGCCTCCGCGCCCTCCACCGGGCCGCCGGCCAGCCGCTCGCCCTTGAAGTCCAGGATCACATAGTCCCCCTGCTCGACGGGCCGCCCCTCGACCGCCGCCAGAGTAGCGAACTGCCCCCGCATCTCCTCGACCTGAACGTCCACCTGCTCGTCCGAAACTTCGGTTTCCCTCTTCGGCACTTCCAGGCCCTTGTACTCTCCGAGGTTCGCGGCGGGACGCACCTCCACGGTGGCGGAGAACTTGAAGCCCTCTTCTTCGGAGATGGGATTATCGAACTCGATCTCCGGCCGATCAATCGGCCTGAGTTCGGTCTGCACCACGGCCTCCGAATACCAACCCGGCAGGCGGTCCTGAAGTGCCTCGTAGTAGATGTAGTCCTTCCCGAGATGGTTCTCGACGATGCGCCGGGGCGCTTTCCCGGGACGAAACCCCGGCACCCGCACCTTCTGGCCGAGTTCCCTGACTTTCGCCTCGACGCCCTTCTTTACGGCCTCCGGGGAGACCTCCACATCGAGGCGGAACTTGTTATCTTCGAGCTTCGTTACGTTCGCCGTCATACGCTCCAACTCTTCTCGACCACTGACTAAAAACCCCGGGAGTAGCGATGTGCGAGAGGCGGGATTCGAACCCGCACGCCCGAAGGCACTAGATCCTAAATCTAGCGTGTCTCCCGTTCCACCACTCTCGCTCGCCCTTCAATCCTTCTAAACCTGCGGCGGATTATAGCAGTAGCCCCGATCCTTCCGTCACGCACGCCCCTTCTTTACGCTACGGGCGCAAGCGTTCGGAACGCCATCCATCTTCGACCCACCGACGAAGCTACGCGAGGAAGCCCTCGCCGTCCGAGCATTCTTTCATCGGGACATGAGGTAAGTGGAGTTCGCGCCGAAGGCTCGGCGTCAGTCGCGGAAGTCCTGGAGGATGATCTCATTCTCCGTCTCGCTTGGTTCGAGCACCTCGCTGCCGTTTTCCAGGGTGGCAGGCGTTCCCTGCAACTGGGTGGCGGTCATCTGGGCATCGCGGCCGTGCTGGATGAGCAGCCGCGCCAGGGAGATACCGGCCTCCAGGCCCAAATCACTTTCGATGTTCTCATCTATGACCCGCACGTACTCGGGCAGCTTGATCAGGGATTCCCAACTCAAAGCTTGGCTGCGCAGCGCGGCCACGAGTTGCTGCTGGCGCTCGATGCGCTCCAGGTCGGCCCGAGGCGTCCCCCGGTAGCGGGCGTAAAGCAAAGCGTGGCGCCCGTCCAGAGTCTGCACCTCTCCCTGCTCCATCTTCCAGTTAGGCGGAAACTCGCTCTGCACTTCCAGTTCTACCCCGCCCATGGCGTCCACCACGTCCGTGAAACCGCGAAAGTCCACGATTGCGTAGTGGTGTATCGGCACGCCGGTAAAGTTCTCCACCGTCGCGCGGGCACGGCTTATCCCGCCGTACACGTAGGCTGAGTTGATCTTATCCTTCACCCCCGGCTCGGTCTCCACGTACATATCTCGCGGTATGGAGAGCAACTCCACCTCACCGGTTCCTGCTTCGATCTGGACAAGCATCATGGTGTCGGTGCGGGTCCTGTAGCCTTCGACCTGGTCTCTAGGCCGCCGGTCCACGCCCAGCACCAGAATGTTCATCGCCCCCTCCGAAACCTCTACCGGGGCCTCTTCCGGAACCTCTTGCTGCTCCGCTCCATCGTCAGCCAAGGCTACTTCGCCCTCCATCCCAGACGGTGCCGCGTTCTCCGGCGCGACAGAGCCGGACGAGGCAGAGCCGGACGAGGCAGAGCCGGACGAGGCAGAGCCGGACGAGGCAGAGCCGGACGAGGCAGAGCCGGACGCCGCATCCCGAGCTGTCTCGGATCTGACGGCCTCCCACGCATCCGTGCTGGTCTCCGTGGATATTGGGGCTGCGTCCAGGAAGGGTATTGCCCCCGCCCACGCCGCCAGCCCGAACGCGGCCACGAGCACCACAAACAACCCCATGCGACGGCGCCGGTACACATGCCGGGAATGTCGGCCGACACCACCGGGTTGTTGGGTTACGTTGTGGAAATCGCGCATATGCTCGTAAGTTTAGTCTTCGATGGCTCTGGAATCAATCGAGTCCCAGGAATATTTTTCCGCGAGAGCCGGGAAGGTCCGGTCGCTCGAAACTTGTTGAAGATGCGGTGCTCGATGATCGCGGCGAGAACGGTCGAGGTAGCGGTCGTGGCCCCTTGAGCACAGCTTTGATCACATCACCGTTGTTGCCCCGCTGATCCGGCACGTCTGTGAATCCGTGGGCCGGGTAGTGGCTTGTTATCGCGCTGCTCGGTAGCGTGGTCCACACCGAATTCTCCCCGTTGGCGTGTGCTTTGCCTATCCTGCCTATCGTCCGAAGATACCCAGGTAAATTGGCACGGAGACCTCGGCGGCGGAGCGGGCGTCGGCGGTCCCGAGGATTCGCTTGGCGCCCGCGTAACCGCTTATGTTGTCGATCTCGCCGACCGTCACGTCGCCCGTATAGGTCGAGGCATGGACCAATTCGCCTTTGCCCTTCGCCATTCCGACGTGGGTGAACCCTCCGTACAGCCCGTGCTCCTTGAAGAAGACCAGGTCGCCGGCCTGGATCTCGGATCGCTCGATATCGCGGCCGTAGGCATACTGAAGACCGGGATCGTCTGGCAAACTTATCCCGAACTGGCCGTATGCCTGCTGGATCAGGCACGAGCAGTCAACACCGTTTTCCCTGGAGCAATCGCCCAGACTGTACTTCACGTCCATCCAGCTCCGCGCCTCGCGCAACACGTCCCGACCAGCCACCTCATCCTTGGAAGCCGCCCGCACCCTTACCGCGTCCGCGACCACGTAGGACCCTTCCCCAGAAGATCCCTTCTCTACCGGATAATCTCCCCGTTTGGGGTCTTGCGCGTCCCTGGGATCCTGCTCCGGAGTATCACGGGAGACCTTAACGGAGTAGCGGTCGCCCTCCTCCATCTTGAAAGTTCCCACCTTCACCCATCCGTCGCCGCCGTCGCGCTGGTCTACCCTGGTCCACCGGTCGCCCGCCGGGGTCGCCACGCCTATACGGGCCGACTTGCTAAATCCCCTATCCTCCGGCCAGAGAGCGTACACATGGTACAGTCCGGTCCTCGGTATCTTCACCTTGAAGCGGGCCGCTGTATCCTCCTCCGAAGGCGCGGCGAACCTGTAATTTTCGCCCAGGAACCCCGCTCCCCGGTTGGCCGTGCCCCACTGGCTCGCATCGAAACGCTTCGAGGCGTTGTCCACCACCTGCGTATACGGCTCCGCGCTCGCCCCCGACTCCGCCGAAAACACAACCGCCCCCACGAGTGCCGCGCCACCCACCACGAACACCATCAATGCAACCACAGCCAAACGACGCATTCTTCCCCCTCCATAAGCACCGCTCCGGCGCGATGAGATCCTTATCGAATTGTCACACAGTTATCGTGCGTAACGCAACGAGACTTTAGCGAATGCCGAGGGTTTGGTGAAGAACCCCTTCGGAAGTAAATTCCGAAGATCATCCAGTCCTTGCTCGGACATTCCTCCATCGTCTGCACGATGGACACCTACTCGCACCTTCTCGATGACGTGGACGACGACGAGGTTGGAGGGCTAGACGAGGCTTTCGGATAGCCCCGCGCCCTTGCTCGCTTCAACCATCTTCTACCTCCCAATCGTTCGCCTCGCAGATCCCGCGCAACTCCCGCTCCGTAGCGGTGGACAGGAAATGCTCCAGCTCGGCCGGGGAGAGTTACGCGCGGGAGCGATCTCAGCGCCTCGTCGTAGGAGCCCGTGGAGAGGGGGCGCAGCCAGAACCTCGGCTCTAGGGAGGGTACGGGGTCGGTGAACGGCCCACACAGCATGGGCAGCACGTACCCGAGCCCTTGTTCTCCCATACGCCTCTTCCCTTCCGGGTGGTGCAGGAGATAATCCGTGTACTTCTCGTCCGTGGAGCGCAGTTTCCTCCTTGCGGCTTCCCAGCGCCGCCGCATCGCACGATACTCTCCCCCGGACAGCCTGCGATCCAGGTTGCGCGCCCACGTTTGGACGGCGACCAGCACCCGGCCGCGGCGCAGCGGGACGTCTATCTCCCTGGTCTGGCTGCGACCGTCGAAGCGGAACTCTACGTTGGGCAGGTTGGGATCCGGCCTGTCCGCCACGAACGCGGCCTCGATGCCGTCCACGCGCTCCAAGCTCTCCGCCAGCAGGCGATCGAACGTGGAGGTCCTCGCGGCGACGCTCCTGCCCGGCGCGAAGTACACCTCGCCGGCCAGGCTCTGCAGGAACGGCAGCGTGTTGACGTAGTCCACCAGCCAGAGCTCGTGCTCCGGCCCGCCGTGGATCATGTACGGGTAGCCCAGCGTCCTCGCGGACGCGGCGTCCCACTCGCGACCGCGGCGCGGCGTGGACGCGGTGTCCGGGCCCCGGGAGGACCTCCCGTGCCCGGGCACGGCGTCGGGCGACGAGGACGCCAGCGCCACGAACCGCCGCACGCTCCTGCCAAGGTTGGCGTCGTCGGCGCGGTCCGGGTCGGCGTCGCCGAGGTATCCCCTCGCCGCCTCTTCCAGGGAACCGCCGAGCAACGAGTCGCGGAGGATCGCCAGCATCCCGGTGCGGGCGACCCAGGGCGCCTGGCGCGTGTCCCCGGCCGCTTGCATCGCGAAGCGGGCGAGGAGTCCCCTCGATATCGCCCGCAGGTGCTCCGGAGGCATGCCCATGGCGTCATCGCGCTCGAAGTTGGCACGGAAGCGCCTGCCGTACTCCATCATGGCGCCGAGCTGGAGCTCGATGGGAACGAACATCTCGCCGCCCGCGTACGGCCCGCGCGTGACCGCCGAGGAGTAGCCGTACATCAGGGTGAAAGGCCCTCCGTCCGGCTCCGCGTCCCCCATCGCCCACCAGGCGAGGTCGCCGTTCTGGCTCCTGTAACGGTGGGCGTAGAGGTTGACCGACGCCCAGTTCCGCCGCGAACCCCACTCGCGGCCGACGCCCCCCCCGGTCAGGAGGAGCAGCCGGGGGTCGGGCGGGCCGTTCTCGTCGGCGACGAGCCGCAAGAAGTTGAACATCGCGCGATCTATGACCCTCCACTGGTGAAAGTTGGCCAACCAGTGCAGCTTCGCCGCGTCCCGGAAAATCGATCCCGGCAACGCCTCGACCGAAAC
>Ga0136640_10000898_pt1 | contig 11674 bp, 9 predicted proteins | sample AntDrymUQ8642106_2_FD_105498 | JGI IMG/M metagenome (GOLD analysis project Ga0136640, IMG submission 105498) | Polar desert sand microbial communities from Dry Valleys, Antarctica - metaG UQ864 (21.06) | ecosystem: Environmental > Terrestrial > Soil > Desert | place: Antarctica: Dry Valley...
GACACTGCCGCGGTCAGGATCGAGACACCGGACTTCGGCCGGTATGACACGAGCCTCGTTAGAGAAGGAGAAGACTGGCGAATCAGCGCCGTTGACTACAAGGGCACGGTTCCCCGGACGACGAACGACCCGTAGCGCCAGGAAGACCACCGACCGTAGCGGGAAAGAATAGCGTCGCCCGGACGCCCAGCGGCTCGCTGAGAAAGGCGTCATCTTCCCTGCCCGGCCAGTACTCCAACTAGATGGTTGGCCTCGCCCACTACTGCTTCTTGCTCAAGGCCCTCCCGCCATCACATCGTCCGCGCCCCCTACGCTACCCAATATGATTACCCTGCGATCAAGCGCGAGCCCCCATGCGCCGGGCCCCGAAAAAACTTTACCCGCGTCACTTGACAGCCCCCAGCGTACTGTGTAAAGTCCTGCCGTCAGAAATTGAACACAAAGAAAGTAGACAATACAAGGATAGTAGGAAAGTAGGAATAGTAAACAATAGTGACAAATGGAGGTTGTAGATGCGTAATTTAGTGGTTCTGGCGATTTTGGGTTTCATTGCCCAGTTGGTGGACGGGTCATTGGGGATGGCTTATGGCGTCACGTCCACGACGTTGTTGATCTCGATAGCGGCGCTCTCGCCGGCGCTGGCGTCCACGGTCGTTCACATCTCCGAGGTGGGGACCACTGCGGCCAGCGGGCTCTCCCACTGGCGCTTCGGCAACGTGGACTGGGGCAAGATCCTCTGGCTCGCTATCCCTGGCGGCATTGGCGCGTTCTTCGGGGCCGTAGTGCTCGTTCAGGTCATCACGGCGGAGGCCGCGGAGCCGATCGTGGCGATCTTCCTGTTCGTGCTCGGTGGCTACGTGCTGGCGCGCTTCGCCTTCAACCGCACCGCCGAGATCGTGCAGAACCTGCCGATATCCAGGAAGTTCCTCGCTCCGCTGGGGCTCGTGGCGGGCTTTCTCGACGCCGCCGGCGGCGGTGGATGGGGCCCGATCTCCACTCCCACCCTGCTCTCCTCGGGCCGCATGGCGCCGCGCAAGGTCGTCGGGACCGTTGATACCAGCGAGTTCATCGTGGCCCTCGCGGCCAGCGTCGGGTTCCTGATCTCCTTGAGCTTTGCCCAGGTGCCCTGGGGCGTCGTCGGCGCGCTGCTCGCTGGCGGCCTGATCGCCGCTCCCATAGCCGCCTGGTTCGTCAGGCACCTGAACGCCCGCGTGCTCGGCACGGCGGTTGGTGGCTTCATCCTGCTGGTCAACGCCAATACCTTCCTGGATGCCATCGGCGTCTCGGGCGCGTCCGCCGCCATCGTCTACGTCGCTATCGTGGTGGCATGGAGCGTCGGCCTCTTCTTCGCTATCTCCGCCATTCGGCGCGAGCGCAGGACGGTGCTGGAGCCCGAAACCTCAGAAGTTTAGAGAAACAGAATTCTCGAACGCGCGGCAGGCCGAGGCATTTAGACACCCCGGCCTGGTGCTTTCTCGCGGAGAAACCGCGTCGAACCGCGCAAACCGCTGTGTGTCCGTCGCATGGTGGCGGCCGGCGATCCCGGTGACATAGGCGCGATGTTGGCCGCTCTTCCCACCTCTATCAGCGGAGACTTTGACGCCGTGCTCGACTGCGGTTGCGTTACCCTGTTGGGTATTGGAGCCTATCGGAGGGAGAGGTGGTGGGATGAACACTGAGGAGGATACTCGGACCAAGCCCGTCGGGTTCTGGGAGGCGTTCTGGTTCTGGGTGAAGCTGGGGTTCATCAACTTCGGTGGTCCGGCGGGGCAAATTGCGATCATGCACCGGGAACTGGTCGAGACGAAACGCTGGGTCTCGGAGGGACAATACCTGCGGACGCTGAACTTCTGCATGCTACTGCCCGGCCCCGAAGCCCAGCAGGTGGCAACCTACATCGGCTGGCGGTTGCATGGGGCTCTCGGCGGCATCGTCGCTGGTTCCTTCTTCGTGATTCCTTCGATCTTCGTGCTGCTTGCGCTCTCCTGGCTCGCCGTTGCACACTCGGACGTGCCGGCGGTCACGGGTCTGCTCTACGGCGTGCAGCCCGTCGTCATCGCCATAGTGGTCGAGGCGGTGATGAGGATAGGCAAACGGGCGCTGGGCCACGCCGCGCTCGTGGCCTTCGCGGTGCTCGCCTTCATTGCCCTCTATTTCTTCTCCGTGCCGTTCCCGTTGGTCGTCGTCGCGGCGGCCTTCGGCGGCGTCGTCTTGCAGCGTTTCGTGCCCGAGGCGTTCCGGCAAGGCGGCCACGGTTCCGGCGAAGAAGAGTCATTCGCCGTGGACGAGGCATCCTCCAGTGTACGTCCTTCGGCGGCGCGCAACCTGCGGCTCATGGGGACGTTCCTCGTTTTGTGGGCCGTGCCGGTGGGGGCTGTCTGGATCTGGCGCGGCGGAGAAGACGTGCTCGTCAGGGAGGCACTCTTCTTTACCGGCGCGGCTTTCGTGACTTTCGGCGGGGCTTATGCGGTCCTGAGCTACATCTCCAACGTCGCGGTAAACGACTACGGTTGGCTCTCGGCGGATCAGATGGTGCAAGGACTCGGGCTTGCGGAGTCCACCCCCGGACCCCTCATCATGGTCACCCAGTACGTTGGCTTTCTCGGAGCGTGGAACAAGGCTCCTGAAGGATTTGATCCCCTGCTCTACGGAACGCTGGGCGCCCTTCTCACCACCTACGTCACCTTCCTGCCGTGCTTCCTGTTCATCTTCCTCCTCGCGCCGTACATAGAACTTCTGGCGAACAACCAGAGGATTCGGGCAGCCCTGACGGGTGTGACGGCCGCGGTGGTCGGGGTGATAGCGAACCTCGCCGTCTTCTTCGCTGGAAGGGTCCTGTTCCCCGAAGATGTATCGGTAGACGGGCTCGACATTTTCGCCCTCGTGGTCGCGGTCGTCTCCTTCGCCGTGTTGCAGAGGTTCAGGGTTCCAATCTACCTCATGGTACCGGTCGGTGCGCTGGCTGGGATGGCATGGACGCTTCTGTAGGATAGGTCCGATGGAAGACCTTCCCGTCACCGGGCGGCGAGGTTCGGTTCCTCTCCGACGGACCCCGGAAAACCCGCGCGTTGACGACTTGCCGCCGATGTCATAAAGTGTTTCGAGTAACGAAAACTCTTGTGGGGAGGAAGAATTTATGCCCGAGTCGCTTTCATGGCGTGCTTTTACCGAACTACGCCGTTTCGTGTCGGAGGTCTTGCGATGAAAAGGGAGAAGGCGCTGCCGCATGGACCCTGATCGGAGCCCTGGCCGCGGGCCTGATGTTGGCGTTGGTGGTGCTGATGATCGCCGTTCAAACTCCGGCGGATGCCGATGAGGGCGAGGACGATGGCAGCAACTCGAACTCCTGTCCCAAACAGCCGGAGAATGTGCCCCGGCTGGTTCCTGGCGCCGAGGTTCAGGACGGGGACTGCCTCCGCGACCTGACGACCGCTGGCACGCAGGAGACGGGCCACACCGACCGTAACGACTGGGACGGGCTCAACGCCGAGGGGACGAAGAACCCGAGTGGGGTCCCTGGCCTCCAGGTGAATGGCTACTTCCCTGATAGTTCCAAGACCAATACAAACAACGGCTACCTGCATGACTCGCAGTTCGTGATCCGGTTCCCCAACGACTGGAACGGGAAGGTGGTCATCACCGGCGCCCCCGGCGTGCGCGAGCAATACGCCAACGACTTCATCATAAGCGACTACGTGCTGGATAAGGGCTACGCCTTCGCCTCCACGGATAAAGGCAACACCGGCGTGAATTTCTTCGACGATGGCTCCGCGCCTGGCGGCTCCGTGATGGAGTGGCACCGCCGCGTCGAGCAACTCACGCGGGTCACAAACAGGCCAGCGAAAAATACTACGGCGAGGCTCCGAGGAGGACATATATCACCGGCATCTCCAACGGCGGCTATCTGACGCGCTACGCCCTGGAGAACACCCCGCAACTCTACGACGGCGGGGTTGATTGGGAGGGCACGCTCTTCCGGGCTCAGGGTCCGAACCTGCTCACGTTCCTCCCTCCGATGCTCAGGAACTACCCCGAGTACGAGGCGACCGGCGACCAGGAGGCGTATCGCAACATAATCCAGGCTGGCTTCAAGCCGACGTCGGAGTTCCTGGGGGACGAGCACTATACGATTTACTGGGACCTCACCCAGCGCATCTACCGCGAAGAGTTCGACCCGAACTACGACGGCGCGCTCAAGGCGGGTATCCCATTCTGCCAGTCGGGCACGCCGAACTGCGACGCCAATTATCGATACTCCGAGCGGCCACAGTCGGTCAAGGACGTGGTGAGGAAAGTCTCCCTGACCGGCGACATTGGCAAGCCGCTCTTGACCTTGCACGGCAACCTGGACACGCTGTTGCCCATAGAACAAGACTCCGACGTGTACACGCGGCTCGTGCGGCAGGCGGGGAATGGGAACATGCATCGCTACTACGTGATCGGGAAGGGCAACCACGTTGACTCCTTCTACGATGACAACAAGAGCAGGCTGCGCCCGATGCTGCCCTGTCACCGGGATGCTTTCGAGGCGCTGGAAGCCTCCGTGCAGCGGGGCGTCCGTCCGCCGGACAGCGGGTTCGTCCCGAAGCCGAAAAACGGAGACGTGGTCAACAACTGCTCCATCGAGAGTGCGAGGTAGTCGGGGTTGCGCGAGTGAGCCGCGTTTGACAATATTCCGTCTGTTCTGGGGAAAGGGATAGTGCCCGGTCTCTAAATGGGACCGGGCATGGAGAGGAGGAGATTTTGGAGAGTGTGGGCGGAGAGGGCAGGGGAGATACGTCTTCCATTCGTCAGGTGATCCTGGCGAGCTTCATCGGGACCACCATTGAGTGGTACGACTTCTTCCTCTATGGCACGGCGGCGGCGCTGGTCTTCGGCCAGCTCTTCTTCCCTGGGAGCGAGCCGCTCGTCGGGACGCTGCTCGCTTTCGGGACCTACGGGGTCGGGTTCGCGGCGCGGCCCGTCGGGGGCATAATCTTCGGGCACTTCGGGGATAGGATCGGGCGCAAGAACATGCTCGTCCTCTCGCTCCTGATCATGGGCGTGGCGACGTTCTTCATCGGTCTGTTGCCGACGTACCAGAGCGTCGGCATCCTGGCTCCCATCTTGCTCGTCGTTTTGCGCCTCTTTCAGGGCTTCGGCGTCGGGGGAGAGTGGGGCGGCGCGGTCCTGATGGCGGTCGAGTATTCGCCTCCGGGCCGACGCGGCTTCTTCGGGAGCTGGCCGCAGATGGGGGTTCCGGCGGGGCTCCTGCTCTCGACGGTGGTGTTCGCAATCTTCAGCAGGGGCCTCTCGGAGGAGGCTTTCCTGTCCTGGGGCTGGAGGGCTCCGTTCCTGGTGAGCATCTTGCTGGTCGGCGTGGGGCTGTTTATCCGGTTGAGGCTGCTGGAGACCCCGGCCTTCCTGCAGGTGCAGGAGTCGCGGACAGAGGCCCGGATGCCAATCATAGACGTGCTCCGCACCTACCCAAAGAACGTCCTCCTGGCGATGGGGATGCGGATCGCCGAGAACGGGACCTTCTACATCATCACCGCCTTCGTGCTCACCTACATCACCGAGCAGGTGGGGCTTGAGTCGAGCGTGGGCCTTACCGGCGTTATAATCGCCTCCGCCATCGGCCTGGCGGCGATACCGTTCTGGGGCTCGCTCTCGGATCGTATCGGCCGGCGTCCAGTGTACCTGTTCGGCGCCGTGTTCTCGCTGGTCTTCGCCTTCCCGTTCTTCTGGCTGTTGGACACGGGCGTCGCGCCTCTGGTCTGGATCGCCATCATCCTCGGGGTGAACCTCGGACACGACGCGATGTACGGCCCGCAAGCGTCGTACTTCTGCGAGCTGTTCGGGACGCGCGTGCGCTACTCCGGGGCTTCTTTGGGCTACCAGCTCGCCTCGGTGCTCGCGGGCGGTTTCTCCCCGCTCATCGCCGTCGCGCTGCTCACCGCCTACGGCTCGTACATCCCGATAGCCATCTACATGTCCTTCATGGCGCTCATCACCGTGATCGCGGTCATCCTGGCCCCCGAGACGTACCAGGACGATATCTCCGAGACTCAGGACGCCGAACGCCAGCTTATCGCCGAACGTACCGGAGAGCGTCCGGCGTAGCCTTCCGTCTGGCGGGTAGAAAGGAGCCCGTAACGGGAACCCAGGATCGGGGGCAGACGTGACCGAGGCTTCTACCATGCCGGGAACGCCGGTGAACGTGGATCTGAGCGGGAAGAACGCCCTGGTTACCGGAGCCGCCAGCGGCATCGGACGCGCATGCGCCGAGAGGTTGGCGCACGCCGGCGCATCGGTCACGTTGCTCGACCTCGACGGCGACGCCGTGAGGAAAGTGGCCGAAGGGATCGGAGGCGAAGCCGTGCAGGTTGATCTCTCGGACCATGCTGCGCTCGACGCCCTGGATCTCGCAGCGGATATCGTGGTGAACAACGCCGGGTTGCAGCACGTCGCGCCGGTGGAGGAGTTCCCGCCGGAGCGGTTCTCACTTATACTGCGGGTGATGCTGGAGGCGCCGTTTCGGATTGCGCGTCAGGTCCTTCCGGGGATGTATGAAAAGGGTTGGGGGCGGATCGTCAACATCTCTTCCATTCATGGCATGGTCGCTTCGCCTTACAAGTCTGCTTATATCTCAGCCAAGCACGGGCTCGAAGGGTTATCGAAGGTGATCGCGCTGGAAGGCGGGCCGAGAGGAGTCACCTCCAACTGCATTTGTCCGGCCTACGTGCGGACTCCCCTGGTGGAGGGTCAGATCTCGGATCAAGCCATGACGCACGGTATCTCAGAGGACGAGGTGATCGAGAAGATAATGCTCACCGAGCCAGCGATAAAACGCCTGATCGAACCCGAAGAAGTGGCCGAGATGGCGGCGTTCCTATGCTCTCCCGCCACCTCGTTCGTCAACGGAACGTCCCTGACTATGGATGGCGGGGCAACAGCCCACTAGCGGGAAAGGGATAATCATATGACCGAATCGGTCGAGGGAACGCTCCTCTGGGAACCCTCCGAGGAGTCGAAGAAGAACAGCAATATCTCTCGCTACACGCGGTGGCTGGAGAGCGAAAAGAACCTGTCGTTCGGTTCGTACAACGAGTTGTGGGAGTGGTCCGTCAACGATCTGGAAGGGTTCTGGGCATCGGTCTGGGAATATTGCGGGGTCGTATCCTCGAAGCCTTATGATGAAGTGCTGGCGAAGCGCGATATGCCCGGAGCCGAATGGTTCCCCGGCGCGGAACTCAACTACGCGGAGCACATATTTTTGCGGGCGCGGGCGGAGGAGTCGGCGATCATCCACGGGTCGGAGATCCGGCCTCTCTCCGAGATGAGTTGGGATGAACTGCGTGAGCGGGTCGCGGCGTTTGCGCCGGGTCTGCGGTCGCTCGGGGTGGGGCGCGGCGACCGGGTGGTGGCGTACCTGCCGAACGTGCCGGAGGCCGTGGTGGCCTTCCTGGCGACGGCTTCCATCGGGGCCGTGTGGTCGAGTTGTTCGCCGGATTTCGGTGCGTCGAGCGTCGTGGACCGATTCCGGCAGATAGAGCCGAAGGTCCTCATCACCGTGGACGGCTACCGTTACGGCGGCAAGAACCACGACCGCATGGAGACCGTGGCGGGGTTGCAAGCGGAGATCCCCAGCCTCGAACACACCGTCGTCGTGCCGTACCTGAACGAAGCACCGGACACGAGCGGCCTGGAAAATGTTGCTCATTGGAACGAGTTGCTTGAAGATCACCGGTGCGTGGAATTGGCCTTCGAGCGGGTGCCTTTCGACCATCCGTTGTGGGTCCTGTATTCCTCGGGGACGACGGGGCTTCCGAAGGCAATCGTGCAGGGGCAGGGCGGCATCCTGCTGGAGCACCTCAAGAAGGCGGACCTTCACATAGACCTCGGTCCCGGCGACCGGTTCTTCTGGTTCACGACAACGGGCTGGATGATGTGGAACCTGCTAGTTGGCGGTCTGCTCTCCGGCGCAACCGTCCTCCTCTACGACGGCAACCCCGGTCACCCCGACATGAACGCCCTCTGGTCCTTCGCCGAAGCGTCCGGCATGACCTGCTTCGGCACCAGCGCCAGCTACATCACGTCCTGCATGAACGCCGGAATAGAGCCGGGCCGGGACCACGACCTCTCGAAGCTAAAAAGCATGGGCTCCACTGGCTCGCCGCTCCCGCCGGAGGGATTCGAGTGGGTCTACGAGCATGTGAAGAAAGACCTCTGGCTCTTCTCCACCAGCGGCGGCACCGACCTCTGCACCGCCTTCATCGGCGGTGTTCCAGTATTGCCTGTGTGGGCTGGAGAACTCCAGGCCCGTTCGCTCGGGGCGAAGGTCGAGGCATTCGGCGAGGATGGAGCTTCCCTCGTCGGCGAGGTTGGGGAACTCGTCATCACTGAGCCAATGCCTTCGATGCCGCTTTATTTGTGGGGAGATGAGGATGGTGAAAAGTACCGCGACAGCTACTTCGACAAGTATCCTGGTGTTTGGCGGCACGGGGATTGGATCCGGATAAAACCCCACGGTGGTTGCGTCATCTACGGTCGCAGCGATTCCACCATCAACCGGGGCGGCGTCAGGATGGGGACAAGCGAGATCTACTCCGCCGTCGAAAAGGTAGAAGAAGTCGCCGACAGCCTCGTCGTGGACATCCCGAAGCAAGATGGAAACTCCTTCATGCCTCTCTTCGTCGTCCTCGAAGAAGGCGCGGAACTGGACGATGAATTGAAGGGCCGGATCAAGAAGAGCATCAGGGAGAATGCTTCGCCGAGACATGTGCCAAATGAGATTTTGGCCGTCCCCGATATCCCGCGCACCCTCAACGGCAAGAAACTTGAGGTCCCGGTAAAGAAGATCCTATCCGGGCAGTCCCCCGAAAAAGCCGCCAGCCGCGACTCCCTCTCCAACCCCGGATCCCTCGACCGTTTCGCCGAGCTTGCCGGGAATCTCGGGTAGGTCAGGCTGACAGCGTTTGACTTGAAGGCGCGGCCCTTCTACCCTGACCGGCGGGAATATACGATAGCGACGATGGGAGGCGGATCTTGGAGAACGTCGGCGGAGAGGAACAGGGGAGGACGGCTTCGATCCGGCAGGTGGCGGCGGCTAGTTTGCTCGGCACGACCATCGAGTGGTACGACTTCTTCATCTACGTCACGGCGGCGTCGTTCGTGTTCAATCAGCTCTTCTTCCCGAGCTACGCGCCGCTCGTTGGGACCCTACTCGCCCTCTCGACCAACGCCGTCGGTTTCGTGGCCCGCCCCATCGGAGGAGCGGTATTCGGGCACTTCGGAGACAAGATAGGGCGCAAGTCCATGCTCATCGCCACGCTGCTTTTGATGGGACTCGCCACGTTCGCCATCGGGCTGTTGCCGACGGAGAACCAGATCGGGATCGCCGCCCCCATCCTCCTCGTCGCGCTGCGCTTCTTGCAGGGACTCGGGCTCGGCGGCGAGTGGGGCGGGGCGGTCTTGATGGCCGTCGAGCACGCGCCCGAGGGACGGCGCGGCTTCTACGGCAGCTTCCCGCAGATGGGGATTCCGGCGGGCGTGATCCTCTCCTCCATCGTCTTCCTGTTTGTCACCTCGCTCCCCGAGGAGCAGTTTCTCGCCTGGGGATGGCGGGTTCCGTTCTTGCTCTCCATCTTGCTCGTCGCGGTGGGTCTCTTCATCCGGCTGCGAATCCTGGAGAGCCCGGCTTTCCAGAGGCTCAGGGAGGCCGGCGGGGCCGTCGCGGTGCCCATCGTCGAGGTATTCAGAAACAACCTCAAGCAACTATTCGTGGTAGCGGGAGCATATCTGGCCCAGAACGTGACGTTTTACATCCTGATCTCCTTCACCCTCACCTACGGCGAGGAGACGCTGAAGCTCCCGCGCAACCTGATGATAAGCATTATCATAATCTCCAGTATCGCAAGCTTCCTGATGATGCCCCTCTTCGCCGCGCTCTCTGACCGCGTCGGACGCAAGCTGATGCTCCTGACGGGAGCGGCAGGCATGGGCACGTTATGCTTCGTGATGTTCCCGCTGCTCGACACTAAAAACTACGCCTTGATGCTCGGCGGACATCTCCTGCTAACCGTGTTCCAGAGCATGAACCTCGGTCCCATAGCGGCGTTCTTCGTCGAGCAGTTCGATACCCGCGTGCGCTACACCGGCGCGACGATGGGCTACCAGCTCGGCACCGTCGCCGCCGGCGGGCTCGCCCCCATTATCGCGACCGCCATTCTCCAGCAGACTGGAAGCTCCATCTTCATCGCCTTGTACATGGCGGTCGTAGCCCTGATCTCCTTCATCGCCATCTCCGCCGGTAGGGAGACGTACCAGAGAGACCTCGACGCGGATTCATCGAGCGAAAGTGCCCCCGCCCCCGGATAGAAGGAGAATCGTGTACGAAGCGGTCCTTTTCGAGAAAGCGGATAGCGTCGCCACCATCGCCCTGAACCGCCCGGAGAGGCTGAACGCCTTCGACGGCGGGTTGCACCGGGACCTCCACGCCGCCCTGGACGAAGCCGCTTCGGACGATGACGTTCGCTGCGTCGTGTTGCGGGGCGAGGGCCGGGGTTTCTCCGCTGGCGCGGACCTGCGGGGAGAAGACCTCGTGCGCGAGAACGGAGTGCCGCCTGACCTCGGAGAGTACCTGCGCCGCACGTTCGCGCCATCGGTGGAGAGGATCTCCGCGATGGACAAGCCGATCATCGCCTCTTTGCATGGCCCGGTCTACGGAGCGGGGCTCGGGCTTGCGCTCGCCTGCGACCTTCGCATCGCCGCGGAGAGCGCGAAGTTCTCCGTCGCTTTCGTGAAGATAGGGTTAATGCCCGACGCGGGCGTGACGTACTATCTGCCCCGCGTCATCGGGTTGGGACGGGCGATGGAGATGAGCCTGCTCGGCGACGCCGTGAACGCTGAAGAGGCGTTGAGCATCGGGCTCGTCAATCGGGTCGTCCCCGACGAGAAGCTGGGGGAAGAGACTACGGCGCGCGCGGATCGTCTGGCGAACATGCCGACGCGGGCGTTGGCCGGGACCCGGCGCGCTATGTGCGCCAGCTTCGAGGGTGATCTACGATCAGCCCTCGAACGCGAGGCGGAGGGACAGTCCACCCTCGGGTATACGGCTGACCACGAGGAGGGCGTCGCGGCTTTCTTCGAGAAGCGTGAGCCGCGCTTCACCGGGCACTAAAGGTTTACCGGATGCCACCGGACGACCAGCCAAACCAGCATGAGAGGAAAACAGGTGACGCAGGCCCCGATCCTGGCTCCAGGCCGCTGTCAGGCGAGGCCATGACGGAGTTTCTCGGGACGAAGTGCCGCTGACGGTAGTGGGAGGTTCGGGCGTCGGGAGGCCGATTATACGGCTCGCCACGACAGACGACGCCGCAGAAGTCTCGGCCATCTACGCTCCGGCGGTGAACGGCTCGATCATCTCGTTCGAGACCGAACCGCCTACCGAAGACGAGATGCGCCGTCGCATCGTGACTACGCTGGAACGCTTCCCCTGGCTGGTCCTCGAACGCGGGGGACGAGTGTCGGGTTACGCCTACGCCGCCGAGCATCACTCGCGGGCCGCCTACCAGTGGTGCGTTGACGTGTCCGCCTACGTCCATGAGGACGAGCGGCGCGCGGGCGTTGGCCGCGCCCTGTACCGGTCCCTGGTCTCCATTCTCGTCATGCAAGGCTTCTACAACGCATACGC
>Ga0136640_10000899_pt1 | contig 11672 bp, 9 predicted proteins | sample AntDrymUQ8642106_2_FD_105498 | JGI IMG/M metagenome (GOLD analysis project Ga0136640, IMG submission 105498) | Polar desert sand microbial communities from Dry Valleys, Antarctica - metaG UQ864 (21.06) | ecosystem: Environmental > Terrestrial > Soil > Desert | place: Antarctica: Dry Valley...
CGCGCGCGGGAGGCGGCGGGCCGAGCCACGCGGCGTCCTCGCGAAAGAACAGCGCCACGCGCCCGGAGGAGCGACCCAGCGAGCCCGCGCCCACCCACACGACCTCGCCGGAAGCGCACAGCTGGTCCAGCCACGACGATGAGTAGGCGCCGGCTCGGCGCGGGAGCACGTCGCGCTCCCATACGTCGGCGGGCAGCGCCAGCCCTTGGAGCGGGACGAGGATCTCGCGCAGGCGGTCGATGCCGGCACCGGCCGGCGGATGGCGGTCGACGCCCTGCCACGAGGGATAGAAGCGGCCCAGCGCCCGCTGGTCCGCCGGCTCGATCTCCTTCCGCAGCGCGGCGAGCGACGCACGCCGAAGACGGCGCAGCACCTCGGGGTCGCACCACTCGCGCGTCGTGCCGCCGGGGCGCAGCTCGCCTCGGACGAGGTCGCCCGAGCGCTCAAGGGATGCGAGGACGTCGTCGAAGTCCACGCCGTAACGCGCCTTGAGCCAGGAGGACTCGAACGGCCCGTGGGTGCGGGCGAAGCGACGCGCGACCCGCTCGCGCGCATTCGGCACGTCCTCGAGGAACACCGCGGGCAGACCGCCGGGAGGGATCACACCGAACGCGTCGCGGTACATCCCAGCATCCTCCGCAGCGATCCAGCGCGCTGCGCCGCCGACGCGAACCGACACCGCGCGGCGGTCCGCCTCCAGGGTCTCGATGAAGCCCTGCGCCGATCGGGCGCGGAGGTCCGGGAGCGAGAGATCGCCGAGCCGGCGCAGGGCATCGTGAAGCGCGTCCGCGGATTCGGGGCGCGTGCGCTCCGACAGGCGCTGCAGGTCCGCTTCGACCGTCTCCAGCGCCGCCGCATCGATCAGGTCGCGCAGCTCCTCCTGTCCGAGCAGCTCGCGCAGCAGGTCGCGATCCAGCGCCAGCGCTGCCGCGCGGCGCTCGGCGTTGGGCGTGTCGCCCTCGTACATGTACGTCGCGATGTAGTCGAACAACAGCGAGGACGCAAACGGCGAGGCGGTCTGGGTCTCCACCTCGACCACGCTCAGCTCGCGCGAGTGCAGCTTGGTCAGCAGCGCGTGCAGCCCGGGGAGGTCGAGCACGTCGCGCAGGCACTCGCGATAGGTCTCGAGCACGATCGGGAACTGCCCGTAGCGCTTGGCGACCTCGAGCAGCGTCTGCGACTTCAGCCGCTGCTGCCACAGCGGCGTGCGCCGGCCGGGGTAGGCGCGCGGGATCAGCAGCGCGCGCCCGGCGTTCTCGCGGAAGCGGGCGCCGAACAACGCCGAGCCGCCCAGCTCCCCGACCACGAGATCCTCGAGCTGGTCGGGCTCGATCAGCATCAACTCAGCGCCCGGTGGCGTGTCGGCATCGGGCAGGTGGACGATGATCCCGTCGTCGGACCAGATCGCGTCGGACTCAAAGCCGTGCTCCTCGCGCAGGCGCGCGCTCAGCGCGAGCCCCCAGGCCGCGTGCACGCGGCTGCCGAACGGCGACAGCACGCAGACGCGCCAGTCGCCGATCTCGTCCCGGAAGCGCTCGATGACGATGGTGCGGTCCGACGGGACGACGCGGGTCGCCTCCTGCTGCTCACGCAGGAAGTCCAGGAGGTTCTTGGCGGCGAGCGCGTCGAGGTCGTAGCCGGCTCGCAGCGTCTCGACGTCCTGCTCCACCGCCCAGCGCGAGAACGCGCCGACGGCCTCGCCGAGCTCATAGGGGCGGCCCATCGAGTCGCCGCGCCAGAAGGGCACCGCGCCGGTCGCGCCCGGCGCGGGCGTGACGATGACGCGGTCACGCGTGATGTCCTCGATGCGCCAGGTCGAGGCGCCGAGCAGGAACGTCTGCCCCGGACGCGCCTCGTAGACCATCTCCTCGTCGAGCTCGCCGACGCGCCGGCCGTCGGGCAGGTTCACCGAGAACAGCCCGCGGTCGGGGATCGTGCCCGCGTTGGTGATGGCCAGGGCGCGGGCGCCCTTGCGCGCCCGGATCGTCCCGGCCACGCGGTCCCAGACGATCCGTGCCCGCAGGTCGGAGAACTCCTCGCTCGGGTAGCGGCCGTCGAGCATGTCGAGGACGTTCTCGAGCTGCGCGCGCGACAGCTCCGCGTAGGAGTGCGTGCGCGTGACCAGCGCGTGGAGGTCGTCGACGGCCAGCCCCTCATCGCCGGCGGACGCGGCCATGGCGACCACCTGCTGCGCGAGCACGTCCAGCGGGTTCTTCGGGACGACCGTCGTCTCGATCAGCCCTTCGCGCATGCGCTTGACGACGACCGCCGTCTCGAGCAGGTCGGCGCGGAACTTCGGGAAGATGCGGCCCTTGGAGACCTCGCCGACGCCGTGGCCGGCGCGGCCGATGCGCTGCAGGCCGCGCGTGACGGACTTCGGCGACTCGACCTGGAGCACGAGGTCGACGGCGCCCATGTCGATGCCGAGCTCGAGCGACGACGTCGCGACCAGGCACGGCAGCTCCCCCGCCTTGAGCTGCTCCTCGATGATCGTGCGCTCCTCGCGCGCGAGGGAGCCGTGGTGCGCGCGGGCGATGTCCTTTTCGGCCAGGTCATTGAGTCGCAACGCGAGCCGCTCGGCCCCGCGGCGGTTGTTGACGAAGACGATCGTCGAGCGGTGCTGCTGGACGAGCTCGAGCAGCTTCGGGTAGATCGCGGGCCAGATCGACTTGCGCGTGGCCTCACCGCCCTGCAAGGGGTCCAGCGACGGGGCATCTGACTGCTCCGGCTCGACCATCGACTCCACCGGCACCTGAATCTCGAGGTCCATCGGCTTGCGCACGCCCGTGTCGACCACGGTGCACTGCCGCCGCGGCCCGACCATGAAGCGCCCGACCTCCTCCAGCGGGTTCTGCGTCGCCGACAGCCCGATGCGCTGCACGTCGCGGCCGGCCTGCTCGACCAGCCGCTCCAGCGTGACGGCCAGATGCGCCCCGCGCTTGGTCTGTGCGACGGCGTGGATCTCGTCGAGGATCACCCACTCCGTACCCTCGAAGATCTGCCGCACCTGCGAGGTGAGCATGAGGTACAGCGACTCGGGCGTGGTGATGAGGATGTCCGGCGGGTGGCGCTGCATGTCGCGGCTCTCGGCCTGCGGCGTGTCGCCTGTGCGAACGGAGACCTTCACATCCGCTTCGATGCCGCGCAGCGGCGCGCGCAGGTTGCGCTCGACGTCGTAGGAGAGGGCCTTCAGCGGTGAGACGTAGACCAGGCGCGTACGGCGGTCCTTCGGGTCCTCGGGCGGCGGGGAGGCGACGAAGCGGTCCAGGCCCCACAGGAACGCGGCCAGCGTCTTGCCCGAGCCGGTCGGCGCCGAGATGAGCGTGTGCTCGCCCGTGGCGATCGCCGGCCACGCCTGCGCCTGCGCCTCCGTCGGCGCCTCGAAGGCTCGGGTGAACCAGTCCCGGACCTGTGGGGTGAACACCTCCAGCGCCATGCCTCGAAGGGTACGGCCGCCGGAAGCGCGTGAGACTGAGCCCAGGCTACGCGACCATGGTCTCGACCCGGCTCCCGAGCAGCCAGCGCCCGTCCTCGCGCCGTTCGACCTCGCCGCGGGCGCTCAGCCGCACCATCGCGCTGGTGACGCTCGGCCGGCGCGCGCCGAGCAGCAGCGCGAGGGTCCCGTGGCTGAGGAACTCCGGCAGCACGATGCCGTCCACGGTCATCACGCCCCAGCGCTCGGCCAGGTGGTTCAGGGTCACCAGGATGCGGGTCTCCACGGACTGCGACTGCACGATCACGAGCTGCCGCGCCAGCGTGCCGGCGCGGCGCGTCATGGTCCCGATCAGCGCGGGAGCGACCTCGGGCACGAGCGCGGCGGCGCGAGTGAAGCGCGCGTCGAGGACGGCGAGGCGGACGTCCGAGATGGCACGCCAGTAGGTGCCGAAGGCGGGGTCCTCGTAAGGATCGTGGGCCGGCCGGAGCAGGTCACCGGGCCCGAGCAGCTCCCCGGCCGTGCGGTGCGCGGCGGTGACGCAGCGGATCAGCGCGCCGTCGAGGATCAAGAAGCCCGATCCGCCCGCGATGGCCGTCGCGTCGAGCGCGGCCTCCCAGCGGCCGCGGCGCACCTGCATCGTCCGGGCACGCAGCGTGCGCCGCGCGCCCGCGCGGCGGTCCGCCGGCAGGACGTCGTGCAGCTCCGGGAGCGCGTCGATCACGTCCACCGCCTCGTCCAATAGCACGCCTCGGCGGGTCATGCTCCTAGAACGCGCAGGCCGGGCGGCAGTTGCGGCTTCAATCGAAAGCGTCAACCAACGGTCAAGCGGCGTGCCCGGTCGAGCACCGCGTCGAACATCGCGGGAGTGAGCCGCCCGGTGAACGTGTTCTGCTGGGAGACGTGGTAGCTCCCCACCAGGGTCAGGCGCTCGCCGGGCGCCTCGGCGGCGTGGCCGAAGCGCGGGCGGGGGCGGGGCGGCGGATCGCCCAGCGCCGCGCGCGCCCGCAGCGCAGCGGTCCAGCCGAACGCGCCGAGGCAGAGCAGCACCCGCGCCTGCTCGAGGGCGCCCAGCTCGGCGTGCAGCCACGGTGCGCAGTTGTCGCGCTCGGCGGGCAGGGGCTGGTTGGCCGGCGGCGCGCACTTCACGGGCGCGACGATGAAGCAGTCCGTCAGGCGCAACCCGTCGCCGCGCGCGTGCGCGTGCGGCTGGCTGGCGTAGCCCGCACGATGCAGGGCCCCGAAGAGGAAGTCGCCCGAGCGGTCACCGGTGAAGATCCGGCCCGTGCGGTTGGCACCGTGCGCCGCGGGAGCCAGGCCGACGACCACCAGTCGCCCGCGCGGATCGCCGAAGCCCGGCACGGGCCGGCCCCAGTACTCCTGACCGGCGAACGCCGCGCGTTTCTCGCGCGCCACGCGCTCGCGCCACTCGACGAGCCGTGGGCAACGGCGGCACTGCACGACCTGGGCCTCGATCGCTTCGAGCGCGCTCATCCGGAGGGCGGCGGCCGATAGCCGCTCGCCTGCGCGGCGACCCACGCCGTCAGCGCGTCGGCCACCGGGGCCGGGCGGTAGGGAACGCCGCGCAGGCGTTCGACGAGCGCATGGGCGGCCGGGACCAGCTGGGTGTCTGACTCGAGCTGCTCGGTGATGCGCGCGGCTTCGGCGGCGGCCGGCACGCGGCGGGCGGCCCACAGCGTCCGCCGGGCCGCGTCGCGCAGGCCGTCGGCGCCGGCGAAGGCACGCGCCCAGGTGGCGGTGAGGACGAGCAGGGCGGCGCGCACGGCGCGGCGGGCGGCCGGGTCGAGGTCCACGGCACCGATCAGGGCCGGGACGAGGGCGCCGAGCATCAGCACGGCCGCCAGCGCGAGTCCCACGGTCCATGTCGTGCGGCCCGCGCGGCGCGCGCGGGTCAGGAGGGTCAGCGCGGCGAACACCGCTGCCACCCCGGCGAGCACGGGCCAGCGGGGCGCAGCCAGCAGCACGATCCACGCGATCGCGGTCAGGGCCGGGGCCAGCCACACGCGGCGGCTCCCGGGCGCGCGCACTCGCACCTCGGGGGTGCTGGGCGTCTCCCCGTCCTCGGGCCAGCGTTTGAGGGCGCGCTCGCAGATCAGGGTCTGGATCACGCTGAAGGCGAGCCCGTAGAAGAGGGCCCCGACGATCGTCAGCCAGATCGCCGCGGCCTGCCCGCGCGGCAGGATCCGCAGGAAGCCGGCGATCTTGTCGTAGGTCGCCACGTACTCCTCCAGCCCACCCACCACGAGCGCGACGAAGACCACGTTGAGGACGGCGTAGTGGGCGAGGCGGATCGCCAGGCAGGCCGCCAGGCGCACGGCGCGCGAGGCGCCGCGCGCCTGCAGGCGGCCCAGCAGCGGCGCATTGAGGGCCTGGGTGAGCGGCGCGTTGAAGCGCGCGGGGCCGATCAGCGCGACGGTCTGGACCATCGCGGCGGCGGACGCCCCGTAGCCGCCGCGCAGGCCGTGCTTCTGACCCGCACGGGCCAGGGCGACGCCGCCGCCGAGCGCGATCCAGAACTGGCCGGACGGCGCGAGGCGGGAGGCGAGGAACGAGCAGCTCGCGACGTGCGCCAGCCCGAGCGGCAGCGCGGGGGCGTCGTCGCCGGGTGTCACGTCGCGGCGGGCTGACCCTCGGCGGCGCCGAGCACGCCCCGGATGAGGCGCTCGATGACCGGCGCGAGCTCCATGATGTCGGCCGGCACGCCCGTGCGGATCTGCCGCGAGGCGAGCTCGAGCGTGGCGCCGACGACGGCGAACGCGTCATCGGGCGAGGCCAGCCGCGGGGCCAGGCCCGCCTCCGCGTCCTCCGCGTTGCGCCGCTCGATGTAGGCCGCGAAGGCTCCGAGGACGTTGTCGCGGCGCTCCATCGCCTTGGGCCCGGCGCCGGTCATCTCGACCAGCAGGGTGTGCGCGTAGTCGCCGTAGTCGGCGATCAAGCCGAGCAGCGCGCTGATCGATTCCCGGTAGCGCTCGGTGGGCGTCAGGCGTTCGCCGCGCTCGTCGCGGACGGCCTGCACGACCCCCAGCAGCCGGGCCATCCCCCGGTCGAAGAGCGCCAGGATGCAGTCCTCCTTGTTGGCGAAGTGCTCGTAGAAGGTGGCCTTGGACATGCCGGCCTCGCGGGCGATCGCCTCGGCGGTGGCGTCGGCATAGCCCACCCGCGCGAAGACCGCCGCGGCTGCCTCGCTCAGGCGCTGCAACTGGCGGTCCTGGCGCACCTCCAGGGGAGGGGCATGGCGGCCTCGGGGTACGGAGTCGCGCTCGGTCATCGCCAGGCCGAATGTACCCGGGCAAGCGAGCGCTAGGCTCCGGCTCAAGATGCGCCGAGCCGCTGCGATCCTCCTGCTGGCCCTCGCGCTCACGGGCTGCACGCGGGGGAGCTCGGCGACCAAGGGCTTCGAGGGCGAGGAGAAGCGCGTCGCCCAGGTGATCGCCGATCTCTCCGGCAACGCGGCGCAGGGCAAGCACGCCGAGACCTGCGACCAGTTGCTCTCCAAGGCCCTCCGCGAGCGGGTCGCCGGGGGCGCCGAATGCGCGTCGGAGCTCAAGAAGGCCTTCCAGGACGCCGACCAATCGGCGCTGGACGTCAAGGACGTCACCATCGAGGGCATGGCCGCCGTCGCCCAGGTCACCTCCAAGGACCGCGGCAAGACGATCGCGCGCCCGTTCAAGCTGGTCGAGGAGGATCAGCGCTGGCGCATCGACGCCTTCGGCTGACCGCGAGCAGTTGATTCCGCGGGGTCTTTGCGGTTCGATCACCCCCGATGAGCGACTACGACGCCTTCGGACGCAAGAAGGACGACGCCGGCCTGGGTGACCTCGGCTGGGGGACCAGCGACTCGCCCACGGCGCCGCCGCAGCCCGCCGAGACCCCCGTCCCGGCTACGCCGCAGGCCTCGGAGCTCACGTCCACGGCGCCTCCGTCGGCGGCGCTGGGCCGCCGCCGCGGCCGCAACCCGGTGGTCGCGCTCGTCCAGTTCGCGGTCCTGGCGGCGATCATCTTCGGGATCTACAGCACCGTCACCGCCGGTGGTGAGGCCGTCGACCAGGCCCGGGGCGTGATCGACGCGCTCGACGATGGGGTCGGCCAGGCGACCACCACCACGGACGAGGACGACAGCGTGCCCGAGCGGGTCGAGGCCCGGGCGCTCTTCAAGCCCCGCGGCCTCTCGTCCGCGCTCGAGCTCCTCGAGCAGGAGGTGCCCGGCAAGGTCTCAAACCTCGCCATCCGCCGCGACCGGATCGACATCCAGGTCTTCCGCGCCGGCAACCTCAGGTTCGTCAGCCTCGCGGCCGACGCCGAGGCGCCCACGATCCACACGACCCAGACGGGTGTCGCGCTGCCCGCCTATCCCCTCAGCTACGAGGAGATCAACCCGACGGCCCCCGCGCGGCTCATCCGCGCGGCCGGGGCCCGTCTGGGCAAGGCGCCGAGCCAGGTGGATTACCTCGTCGCGCAGAAGTTCACCGGCACCGTCCAGTGGGGCGTCTACTACAAGGACGGCGCCATCGCCCAAGGCGACAGCCGCGGACGCTACGTGCGCCGGATCAGCTGAGCGCCCGCCCGTACTGGCGCTCGTAGTAGGCGCGGTAGTCGCCGGAGCGGACCGGCGCCCACCAGGCCTCGTTGTCGCGGTACCAGGCGACGGTGTCGGCGAGGCCCTCGCCGAAGGCGACCTGCGGCTCCCAGCCCAGCGCGCGCACCTTCGCGCTGGACAGCGAGTAGCGGACGTCGTGGCCGGGGCGATCGGTGACGTACTCGATCAGCTCCTCGCCGGCGCCCGTCGCGGCGATGATGCGCTGGACGACCTCGAGATTGGGGCACTCGTCGGGGCCGCCCGCGTTGTAGACCTCGCCGGCCATGCCGTGCTCGAGCACCTGGCCGATGGCGCGGGCGAAGTCGGTCGCGTGGATCCAGTTGCGGACCTGCTGGCCGTCGCCGTAGACGGGCAGGCGGTCGCCGTGCAGGGCGTTGAGCACCATCAGCGGGATCAGCTTCTCGGGGTACTGGTAGGGCCCGTAGTTGTTGGAGCCGCGGACGATCAGCGTCTCCATCCCGTAGGTGTGGAAGTAGCTGGACACCAGCAGGTCGGCGCCGGCCTTGGTGGCCGAATAGGGCGAGGACGGCGCGAGCGGCGAGGCCTCGGTGAACGTCCCCTCGTCGATCGAGCCGTAGACCTCGTCGGTGGAGACCTGCACGTAGCGCACGCCCGAGGCCCGCGCCGCCTCCAGCAGCGTGTGCGTGCCGAGGGCGTGGGTGCGCACGAACGCGTCCGGCTCGGCGATCGAGCGGTCGACGTGGGTCTCGGCGGCGAAGTTGACGATCGCTTCGACGCCGTCCAGCGCGCCGGCGACCGCGTCGGGGTCCTCGATGGCGCCGTGGAGGAAGCTGTGCTCGACATCGGCGAGGTTCTCCTGGCGGCCGGCGTAGGTGAGCTTGTCGAGCACGACTACCTCGTCGCCGTGGTCGCGGGCGCGGATGCGGGCGAAGTTCGAGCCGATGAACCCGGCGCCGCCGCAGACGAGGAGCTTCATGCCGTTCCGATCGTGGAGGCTTCGAGATGGGCGGCCAGGCCCGCGCGCCAATCCGGCAGGCGCGGGGCGTCGTCGCGCTCGGTGGCGAGCACGGAGAAGGCGGGACGCGGCGCGGGCCGTTCGAGGTCGGTACTGGAGCCGCGCCGCAGGCGGACGCCGGCGCCCGTGGCCGCGAAGGTGGCCTCGGCGAGGTCGTACCAGGAACAGCGCCCGCCGCCGGCGACGTGCAGGGTGCCGGTCAGCCCGCGCTCGGCGATCTCCAGCAGCGCCGTCGCGAGGTGGCCGGTGTAGGTCGGGCATCCGACCTGGTCGTCGACGACGATGACCTCCTCGCGCTCGCCTGCCAACCGCCGCATGGTGTCCACGAAGTTCCCGCCGCCCGGGCCGAACACCCACGCGGCCCGCGCGATCGCGTGCCGCGGAGAGGCTTCGCGCACGGCGGCCTCGCCGTGCAGCTTCGTGCGGCCGTAGGCGGTGCGCGGGTCGACCTCGTCGGACTCCACGTAGGCCTCGCGTTCCGAGCGAGGTGAGGGTCGATTCCCCGCGAAGACGTAGTCCGTGGAGACGTGGACGGCGAGCGCGCCCGCGTTGGCGGCGGCGCCCGCGAGGTGACCGGCCCCGAGCCCGTTGACGGCATCAGCTTCGGCTTCTGCGGCCTCCGCACCGTCCACGTCGGTCCACGCGGCGCAGTTGATCACCGCGGCCGGGCTCGCGTCCAGCACCACGCGGCGAACGGCGTCGGCGTCGGTGATGTCCAGGTCGCGGCGGGCGAGGGCGACGACGTCGTGTCCCGCGCGGGTCGCTGCCGCGACGACGTCCTGGCCGAGCATCCCAGCCGCCCCGGTGACGAGGAGGCGCATCCGCGTCAGCCTAGTCCTACCATCTAGAGGATCCCGATCTCGGAGTTGTCGCCGACCATGAAGCGGTAGGCGCGGGGCTGGCGGTCGCCGCGGGAGATCTTGACGTTCTTGCCAAGCAGGGAGGACTCCGTGCGGTGGTCGAGGTGGGCGAGGGAGGACCCCTCGAGCAGGATGGAGTGCTCGACCTCGGCGGAGTCGATCACGCAGTTGTCGCCGATGGCGGTGTAGGGCCCGATGTAAGCGTCGCGGATGACGGCGCCGGCGCCGATGATCGCGGGGCCGCGCACGGTGGAGCGCTCCAGCCGGGCACCCGCCTCGACGATCACGCGGCCGTCGACCTGGGAGTCGACCAGCTCACCGTCGATGCGGCGGTCGATGCGCTCGAGGATCAGGCGGTTGGCTTCGAGCATGTCGTCGCGGCGGCCGGTGTCCTTCCACCAGCCCCGCACGATGTGCGACTCGACGTCGTGGCCGGAGTCCACCAGCCACTGGATCGCGTCGGTGATCTCGAGCTCCCCGCGCGGGGAGGGTTCGATCGCCTTCGCGGCGGTGTGGATCAGCGGAGTGAACATGTACACGCCGACCAGCGCGAGGTCCGACGGCGGGTCGGCGGGCTTCTCGACGAGCCGCACCACGCCCCGGCCCCCCGGGAGGGTGGGGTCCAGCTCGGCCACGCCGTAGTTCTCGGGGTCCGGCACGGGCGTCAGCAGGATCAGCGCCTGCGGCGCGTGCTCGCGGAACGCGGTGACCAGGTCGGCCATGCCGCCCTGGAGCAGGTTGTCGCCGAGGTACATCACGAACGACGAGTCGCCGAGAAACGGCTCGGCGGTCAGCACCGCGTGGGCGAGCCCGGCCGGCTGGTCCTGCACGATGTAGGTGATGTGCACGCCGAAGCGCGACCCGTCGCCCGCCGCGGCGCGGATCTCGTCGCCGGTCTCCGGCGCGATGATGATCCCGATGTCCTCGATACCCGCCTCGGCCATCGCCTCGATGCCGAAGAACAGCACTGGCTTGTTGGCCACGGGCACGAGCTGCTTCGCCGAGGTGTAGGTGATCGGGCGCAGTCGCGTGCCGCGCCCGCCCGAGAGGATCAGGCCCTTGAGGTCCGGCATGCGCGCAGGCTACCCGTACGCTGCAGGTGTGCCCAGTCTGCGTCTCGTCCTGAGCCTGGTCGCGGCGTGCCTGCTGGCCGCCGGTTGCGGCGGCGAGGACTCGGGTGGCGACGACCCGGCGTCGGTGCTGCCGGCCGGCTCGCCGCTGGTGGTGGAGCTCTCGACCGGCCCGGACTCCAGGCAGGGCCAGGCGGCGCTCGAGTTCGCCGAACGGGTCGATCCGGGGGACCGCGACCTCGGGAAGCTGCTCGAGAGCAGCCTCGACGAGGAGTTCGAGGCCTACTCCTACGCGAAGGACGTCAGGCCCTGGCTCGGGCAGGTCGCCGTCGCGGTCGACGGCTTCGAGGAGTTCCAGGGCGTGGTCGCCCTCGAGGTCCGCGACGAGGAGGCGGCGCGGGCCTTCGTCAAGAAGGTCAGCCAGGACGACGAGTACGTCGACAGGACCTACGAGAACGTCAGCTACCAGACCGACCCGGACGGTACGGCCCAGGGGTTCGTGGACGGGTATCTCGTGGTCGCATCCGACGAGGCGCGCTTCAAGCGCGCGATCGACGCTTCGCAGGGCAAGGGCGCGCTGACCGACGACGCGAAGTACAAGGAGGGGACAGGCCGGGCTCCCGACGAGCGGTTGGCCCTGGGGTACGTCGAGGTCGACCCGCTCGTCGCGCTGCTCGAGCAGTCGGAGGCGCTGGCCCCGCAGGTCCAGGAGGCC
>Ga0136640_10000901_pt1 | contig 11665 bp, 12 predicted proteins | sample AntDrymUQ8642106_2_FD_105498 | JGI IMG/M metagenome (GOLD analysis project Ga0136640, IMG submission 105498) | Polar desert sand microbial communities from Dry Valleys, Antarctica - metaG UQ864 (21.06) | ecosystem: Environmental > Terrestrial > Soil > Desert | place: Antarctica: Dry Valley...
CACTTTCTGTGACAAGCGGGTCGGCGCTACCCACCCGACAGCTCACGCGACCGGTCCCGAGCGGCCTCCAGCGCGGTGAGGAAGGCGGCACGCACCTTGTGGTCCTCAAGCTCTCGGATCGCAGCCGCTGTGGTGCCGCCGGGTGACGTCACCTGCTCACGCAGCACGGTGGGATGCTCCCCGGTCTCGCGCAACAACTTGGCCGAGCCGACAACCGTTTGCAGCACCAGCTCCGCGGCGGTCGTCCGCGGCAGTCCCAGATGCACGCCCGCCTCGATCATCGACTCCACGACGAAGAACAGGTACGCAGGACCGGAGCCGCTGACAGCCGTGACGGCATCCAATTGCTGCTCCGGCACCCGCAACACGCGGCCCACCGACGACAGCAGCTCCTCTGCCTCCGCCAGATGCCGCTCGTCGCAATGCTCCCCTCGGGAGATCGCGGCCATCCCCTCGTCCACGAGTGCCGGCGTGTTCGGCATCACCCGAACGACAGCAACACCTGTGGGCAACCGGCTCTCGACGAAGCCGGTGGTGATGCCGGCGGCTAGGGACACCACCAAGGCGCCCGGCGACAGGTGCGGTGAGATCTCAGCAAGCAGGTCGGCCATGTCCTGCGGCTTGACCACCAACACAAGCGTGTCTGCCTTGCCGGCCGCCTCGGCGTTGGTGACAACGTCGACGCCATAGCGCTCCCGCAACTCAGCTGCGCGCTCGTCGCGTCGCTCGGTGAGCAGCAGGTCCGACGGCCGACGCCCGGCCCGCAGCAACCCGGACGCCAACGCTTCACCCATCACCCCAGCACCCAGCACGCCAACGACACCCACAGCGACCTCCTCGTTCGGCTCAACCCCCATCATGGTCGATCGCTGGTGTCGACGGTCAGGCCGTCCTTCGGCGGAGGGTGGCCGACGCCAAGGCGAGCGCAACCAGACCGCTACCGGCGATCACGCCAACGTCGACCGACAGCCCGCTGGTCCAGCTGGACTCGGTCTGCACCTCACGCATGGCATCCACCGCGTACGACAGCGGAAGCACGTCGGATACCACTGACAAGACGTCGGGCAGTGACTCGCGTGGGACGAATAGGCCACACAGCAGCACCTGCGGGAGTACGAATGCGGGCATGAACTGGACCGCCTGGAACTCGGTTGCGGCAAATGCGGACACCAAGAGGCCCAACGCGCTGCCCAAGATGGCGTCCAACACCGCGACCACCGCCAACACCCAGATCGGTCCGCGTACGTCCATACCCAGCAGGCCGACAGTCAGCACGACGGCCACCACGGCCTGGAGCACCGCCACCGCGCCGAAGGCAAGGGCGTAGCCGGCGAGCAAGTCGGCCTTGCCCATCGGGGTGGTCAGCAGCCGCTCCAACGTGCCCGACGAGCGCTCGCGCAACGTCGTCACCGACGTCACGAGGAACATGATGATGAACGGAAACATCGCCAGCAGCGGCGGACCGAACCGGTTGAAGGTCTGGTCGTCACCGTCGAACATCCACCACAGCAGCGTGAGCAGCACGCAGGGGACGACGATCAGCATCGCCATCGTGCGGTGGTCGCGCCGGAGCTGATTCAGCACCCGGGTGGTGACGGCGAGTGTCGCGGCGGGGGCCATCGGTGCTCTCATGCGGGCACCTCGGCCCTCCGGTCGGTGCGGGCGTCGATCACCGCCAGGAAGGCGGACTCCACATCCATCGCTCCGGTCCGGTCGAGCAGTACCCCGGGCGAGTCGTCGGCCACCAGTTCCCCCTCGCGCAGGAGCAGCAGCCGGTCGCAGCGCGTCGCCTCGTCCATGACGTGGCTGGACACCAGCAGCGTCGTGCCCTCGTCGGCGAGCCGGTGGAACAGCTCCCACAGGTCCCGTCGCAGCACCGGGTCCAGACCCACGGTCGGCTCGTCCAGCACCAGCAGCTCGGGCCGGCCGAGCAGCGCGACGGCCAGCGAGACTCGCGACCGCTGCCCGCCCGACAGCCGCTGCACCAAATCGCCCGCGTGGTCGGCGAGGTCGACCTGCCCGACCACCGCCTCGATATCGGTGAACGGAGCGTGCAGCAGCCGGGCAAAAAAGCGTAGGTTCTCGGCGACGGTGAGGTCGCCGTAGACGCTCGGCGACTGAGTCACGTAGCCCACCCGGCTGCGCAGGGCGGGCGTGCCGGCGGGGAGGCCGAGCACCCGCACCTGGCCAGAGGTGACCCGCTGCACCCCGACCAGTGCGCGCATCAGCGTGGTCTTGCCGCCACCGGACGGGCCGAGCAGGCCGGTGACCTGCCCCCGCGGCACGGTGAACGACAGCTCAGGCAGCACGGTTCGCCCGTCCCGGACCACATGCAGCCGCTCCACCACGACGGCCGCTTCTGCGTCCGACGGGCGTGTGACCGGGGATTCCTGTTCGGAGTCAGCCCGGTGGTCGGCCCGGTGGCGGGGCACGACGTGAGCGGATCGCGGCGTGACGCCGCTGTTATTGGTCATGCGATCAATACCAACAGGTGATGAAGGGTTTCGTCAACCCCCGCTGGCCGTGCCGGGGGAGGGGCCCAGCAGGTGCTGTTGCAGAACCGGCGCCAGCCGGTCGACGAGCTGCTCCGGCGGCAGCGACGCCAGCGGCTCGAGGCCGATGACGTAGCGCGTCACGGCCATGCCAAGTATCTGCGACATCGCCAGGTTGACCCGAACCTCGGCGTCGGCCAGCGGGACCACCGACCGCAGCAGCGGCACACCGACCGCGGGGATGCCCATGCGGACGATCCCCGCCGCCTCGGGGTTAGTCATGACCGTCCGCAGGAAGGCCAGCAGCTGCTCGCGACGCGCCTCGTCCTCCCACAGGCCCACGACCGTGGTGGCGACTCGCCGGCCGAGGCCCTCCGGCGGACCCGGCAGCGCCGCACCGAGCACCTTGCGCGGGTCGAAGGGCAGGTTCAGGGCGGCGACGAACAGGTCGTCTTTGGTGCCGAAGAAGTGGTGCACGAGCCCCGGGGCCACCCCCGCCGCCGCGGCCACCGCGCGCGTGCTGGTGCCGTCGAAGCCGCGCGCGGCGAACGCGCTCCGCGCGGCTGCCAGGATGGCGCCCCGCGTGTCGGGGGAGCCCGGGCGCCGCCCGGGACCGCGACCGGGGCCGCCCATCTCAGCTCTTGCTGAGCAGCGACCGGGCGAAGAAGGCCACGTTTTGCGGCCGCTCGGCTAGCCGCCGCATGAGGTAGCCGTACCACTCGTCCCCGTACGGGGTGTACACGCGCATCGTGGCGCCGGACTCCGCCAGCCGGAGTTGTTCGTCCGGTCGCACTCCGTAGAGCATCTGGTACTCGAACGAGTCCGGACCACGGTCAACACGCCCGGCGAGCATGCCCGCGATCCGCACCAACCGCGGGTCGTGGGTGGCGACCATCGGGTAGCCGGCTCCGTTCATCAGCACTCGCAGGCAGCGCACATATGACCGGTCGACCTCGGAACGGGTCTGGTATGCCACCGATTCGGGCTCTTGGTAGGCGCCCTTGCAGAGCCGCACTCGCGAACCGGCCGACGCAAGATCTTTGCAATCGGCCTCGGTACGCCGCAGCTGCGACTGCAACACCGCACCCGTCTCGGGGAAGTCCTGTCGGACCGCGGCCAACACATCGAGGGTGGAGTCGGTCGTGGTGTGGCCCTCCATGTCGACGGTCACCGTGGTGCCCGCGTCCCTCGCGGCCTGACAGATCGTGCGGGCGTTGTCCAGCGCGATCGCCTCACCGTCGGGGCCCAGCGCCTGCCCGAGCGCCGACAGCTTCACCGACACCTCTGCGGCAGGAGTAAGACCGGCGTCGTTGAGGGCGCCGAGCAACTCGCGATAGGCATCGACGGAGTCTGCGGCCTGCTGATTGTCCAGGGTGTCCTCGCCGAGCCGGTCCAGACTGACCTGCAGGCCCTGGCCTGCCAGCTCGGACGAGACCTTGACCGCATCCTCGGTGGCCCGACCAGCGACAAACCGGGTCACAACCCCACTCGAGAGCGGCATCGTCGTGACCAGTTGCTCGACCCGGCTGCTGCCAGCCAGCGCGAGCAGAGACGCTCTCAACACGAGTAACCCTCCTGGGGTGGCCTGACGGCGACGTCCAGCGACGACCGACTACGGGTCCACGACTGTACGACTGTCCGACTCGTCGCGCCCAAGCGGCCGGGTCGCCAGGTGCAGCCTGGTGAAGGCCAATGCTTCGGCGAGGTCGGACTCGCGCTCAGCGGGATCTTCAGTGCGCCGGGTGTTGACCTCCACCACCACATGTCCGGCGAAAAGTGTGTCCGCCAGCCACTCGCAGACCGCCGCGCACGGTTGACTCCCCCGGCCCGGCACCAGGTGCTCGTCGCGCGCCGACCCGGACCCGTCTGTCATGTGCACGTGCGCCAAGCGTGGTCCGAGCTCCCGCGCCATCGCTGCCGCGTCGACACCGGAGGTTGCCGCGTGTGAGAGGTCCAGCGTGACGTGGGGGTAGTCCTCGCCGATCGGGTTCCAGCCCGGGGCATAGGCCTGCACCTGACGACCGCGCGCCCGCCAGGGAAACATGTTCTCGACGGCGATCCGCAGACCGGTCCGCTGTGCCAGCTCACGGACACCGCCGGTGAAACCGCGGGCGTAGTCGCGTTGCCAACGAAACGGCGGGTGCACAACGACCGTGTCCGCACCGAGCTCGATCGCCATCTCCGCGCTGCGCTCCAACTTGCCCCATGGGTCGGCCCCCCAGACCCGTTGGGTGATCAGCAGGCAGGGTGCGTGCACCGCGGCGACCGGCATCCCCGAGCGGTCGCGGTGTTGGCGTACCGTCCGGACGTCTTGGCTCGCCTCATCGACGCCCACCATTACCTCAACAGCGTCGTACCCCAGCGACGCAGCGAGGTCAAAGGCGGTGCCGAGCGGCTCAGGAAAGACCGAGGCCGTGGACAGCGCGACCGACGCCTTGGGCACGCGCACCGTGTTCACTGCCATCCCTTCTGAACCTCACCACCGGCTCACATCGAGTCGAGCCGCTCCAAGATGACCCCCTCGCGCAGCGCCCAAGGGCAGACGTGCAACTCGGCAAGCTCAAAGAGCTCCATCACAGCGTCGGCGACGAACGCCCCCGCCACAACCTGATGGGCTCGATTGGCGGACACCCCAGGCAGCTGAGCGATCTTTGCCACCGGCATGGCGAGGAGCTTGGGCAGCTTGTCGCGCAGCACCTCATGTGACAACACCCGACGCGCGTACGGGCCCTCGCTGGATGCGGCCGCTCCGCAGATCCGAGCCAGCGAACGGAACGTCTTGCTGGTGGCCACCGCCTTGTCGGCAGCTCCCCAGCGCAACACGTCACCGGCGTCGTGTGCGATCGCGCGGCGAACGTGCCTGCGCAAATCCTTTGCTTCGACGGCGGACACCGGCTGCACGTCGAAGTGCTCGCGGCTGAGCCGTCCGGCACCGAGCGGAAGCGACTGAGCGATCTCCGGGCTCTCGCTGTGTCCGACCGCGATCTCCAGCGACCCACCGCCGATGTCGAAGACCGCGAGCCTGCCGGCCGACCAGCCGAACCACCGGCGCACCGCCAGAAACGTGAGCCGCGCCTCGTCGCCGCCGGCAAGCACCTCAAGCTCGACGTCGCAGCTTGCCTGCACCCGCGCCAGCACGTCGTCGGCGTTGCTGGCGTCGCGGACCGCCGAGGTGGCGAAGGCCAGCACCGACATGCAGCCCTTATCCTCTGCGACCTGCTGCGCTCGCTGCACAAAGTCCAGCAGCGCCTGCACGCCGGTCTCGTCCACTGCCCCGTCAGCATCGAGGTGCTCGGCCAGCCGAAGCGGCACCTTGAACGAATAGGCTGGCAGCGGAGCCGCGCCCCGGTGGGCATCGACGACCAGCAGGTGTCCCGTATTGGATCCGATGTCGAGCACACCCGTACGCATTGAGCGCAACCCTAGGCGCGAGTCCGCCACTAGGGTTGTCGGGTGCCTGAGACGTTCGTGCAAGCGCCGCGTGCCTGGGTGGACTTCTCCGACCCTGCCGACGAAGGCCAGCGGTTGCGCTGCGACCTCACCTGGCTCACCTCTGGCTATCGCTGCATCTTCGGGGCCGGCTGCCCCGGCATCTATGCCGACCGACCGGACGACGGTTGCTGCACGCTCGGCGCACATTTTGCCGACCCGGCCGACGAACAACGAGTGGCCGAGGCGATGCGACGGCTTGGTGTGAACGACTGGCAACTGCACGCCGAGGGACGCAGCCATGGCTGGGTGGAGGTCGACGACGAGGGAGAACGCAAGACCCGGATTGTGGACGGCGCCTGCATCTTCCTCAATCGTCCGGGTTTCGCCGGTGGAACGGGCTGCGCTTTGCACACGTGGGCACTGGCCAACGACCGGCAGCCGCTGACCACCAAGCCGGACGTGTGCTGGCAGCTGCCGATCAGGCGGCGCTACCGCGACGTGGACCGTGGCGACGGCACGGCATACCTGGAAATCACCATCGAGGAGTACGACCGCAGCGGTTGGGGCGCGGGCGGCCACGACTTCGACTGGTACTGCTCCAGCGCGACCGAAGCACATGTGGCAACCCAGCCGCTGTACCGCACGTACGCTGCCGAATTGACCGAGCTGATCGGACCGGCGGCATACGCCGTGCTCGTCCCACTCTGCGAGCAACACCTCGCGACCAGCGACCTGCTGACCCTGCACCCGGCAACCCGCACAGCAGCTGGCGAGTCCATGTCATGGTGACACCCCGACGTCTTGTTACGGGCGGTGCGGGTCCAGAATCGGATGCCATGCACCTGGACCATCTTTCCTACGCTGCCGGCCCAGGCGGGCTCGACGAGACGACCAAGCGACTGTCGGCAGTTTTGGGTGAGGACTTCCGCGAGGGCGGTGTGCACCCGCGCTTTGGCACTCGTAACCGGGTGTTGCCGTTGGCCGCCGGGCATTATCTCGAGGTCGTCGACGTGCTCGACCACCCGGCGTCGGACAAAGCGCCTTTCGGTCAACTCGTGCGGGCGCGGACCGAGGCCGGCGGCGGCTGGCTGAGCTGGGTGGTCTCGGTGCTCGACATCACCGAGGTGGAACAGCGCCTCGGGCGGGAAGCGGCGCAAGGAAATCGCCGGTTGCCGGACGGCTTCGACCTGCGATGGAAGCAGGTCGGCGTCTCCGGACCGCAAGCTGACCCGCAGCTGCCGTTCGTGGTGCAGTGGGAGGTTGACGACGAGCGGCATCCATCGTGCGGTGCCAGTGGCAACGTTGCCCTGCAGGCGGTTGAGATCGCCGGTCACCCGGACCGGGTGGCGGACTGGCTTGGCTCGCCGGCGGTTGCCGCGTTGGAGGAGATCTCCGTCGAGTGGGTCGCTCCGCACGGGCAGCCCGGCATCATCGCTGTGCACCTGTCAACCCCTGCCGGCACGGTCCGGATCTGAGGCAATCTGCCGCCGCGCCAGCGTCGCCTCGGCCGCTGTGTCGGTGCCTTCGCCTAACGTCTGCAGTGTGACCCCCACCTCTGCAAGAAGCACCTCCACCGCGACCCGTGGGTCGGCTGGCGGCTCACGCGGGCGACCGGTCTTCGGCTGCGCCGAGTGTGGTTGGGAGACGACCAAATGGGTGGGCCGCTGCGGCGAGTGCCGTGCCTGGGGCACCGTCGAAGCGCGTGGCAATGCGCGGCCGTCGGGGCGTACCTCGCCCGCGGCGGTGAAGTCGCCGGCACGCCCGATGACCGAGATCGACATCGAAGCATCCGCGGCGCTCGCCTGCGGCGTCGGTGAGCTCGACCGGGTCCTTGGTGGTGGCGTGGTGCCGGGCGCAGCCTTGCTGCTGGCTGGGGAGCCAGGGGTGGGCAAGTCGACGCTGCTGCTCGCGGTGGCAGCAAAGTGGGCGGCGTCCGGCCGGCGCACTCTGTACGTCACCGGCGAGGAGTCTGCCGCCCAGGTGCGGCTGCGCGCCGAACGGACCGCGGCGGTGCACCCCGAGCTATACCTCGCCGCCGAGAACGATCTGGCAGCTCTGCTAACCCATGTGGAGCAGGTGCGCCCGACCCTGCTGGTCGTCGACTCCGTCCAGACGATCGGATCACCGGAGGTCGACGGCACCCCTGGCGGGGTCACTCAGGTGCGCGAGGTCGCAGCGACACTGGTCGAGGTCGCCAGACGGCAGTCCATGCCGGTCTTGATGGTCGGCCACGTCACCAAGGACGGGTCGATTGCCGGGCCGCGGGTGCTCGAGCACATCGTTGATGTCGTGCTGCACTTCGACGGCGGCTCGGCGACATCGTCGGCATCCCGGCTGCGTTTCGTGCGCGCGGTCAAGAATCGTTACGGACCAGTCGACGAGGTGGGCTGCTTCGACCTGTCCGCCGATGGCATCGTGGAGGTCACCGACCCGACGGGACTGTTCGTCTCGCGGCATGGCGAGCCGGTCTCCGGCACCTGCGTGACCGTGACGATGGAGGGCCGACGACCTCTTTTGGCCGAGGTGCAGTCGCTCGTCGCACCCACCCACCTGCCGTCGCCGCGGCGCGCCACGAGCGGGCTGGACGGAGCCCGCGCAGCCATGGTGCTGGCGGTGCTTCAACGCCGCGCCGGGCAGCGACTACAGTCCGCCGACGTCTATCTGGCAACCGTGGGTGGTGCGCGCGTCGTGGAGCCCGCCGCAGACCTGGCCATCGCGATCGCCACCGCATCCGCGTCGGCGGGTGCCCTGGTCCCCACAGACCTGGTGGCACTGGGTGAGGTTGGGCTGGCCGGCGAGGTCCGGCGAGTCAGCGGGCTTCGTCAGCGCCTCGAAGAAGCCGTACGGCTCGGCTTTCGCACCGCGCTGGTTCCCGCCGACTCGATCGAGAAACCCCGCATCGACGGCCTGCGCATCCTGCCCGTGCACGATGTGCAGGCGGCCTTGTGCACTGTCGGACTCGTCGAGGGTGCCGCGGCGCAGCGGATTCGGCCCAACCATGGGCGTCCGCGCGTTCCGCACCTCAGCGTGGTGCCACCAGACGTGCGGAGCCCTTAGACTCGGCGGCTAGGTCGACTGCACCGACCAGCACCGGGGAGCGTACGTGGCCAGCAACGACAGGCCGGGAGAGCGATCAGGCGACGACGTGCGCCTGCGCGCCACCTTGGTCTCGGTCGCACCCGGCACGCCCCTGCGCGAAAGCCTCGAGCGAATCTTGCGCGGCCGCACCGGCGCCCTGGTCGTGCTCGGGCAGGACCGCACCGTCGAGTCCATCTCGACGGGTGGCTTTCACCTCGACGTGCCCTTCACCGCGACGGGCATGCGTGAACTTGCCAAGATGGACGGTGCCATCCTGCTCGATAAGGATGCCACCCGGATCATGCGCGCCGCCGTGCACCTGATGCCAGATCCCTCGATCTACACCGATGAGGCCGGCACCAGGCACCGAACCGCCGACCGAGTGGCCAGGCAGACCGGTTTGCCGGTCATTTCGGTCAGCCAGTCGATGCAGACCATCGCGGTGTATGTCGGAGGGTTGCGGTACGTCCTTGAGGACACCGGGGCGATCCTGGCCCGCGCGAATCAGGCGCTGGCCACGCTGGAGCGTTATAAGTTGCGCCTCGACGAGGTATCCGGCGCACTGTCCGCGCTCGAGATCGAGGACCTCGTCACCGTGCGGGACGTCGCCGCCGTGGCGCAACGCATGGAGATGGTCGTCCGTATTGCCAGCGAGATCACCGGCTACGTCTTGGAGCTCGGCGACGACGGTCGGCTGCTGTCGCTGCAGCTCGGCGAGCTGGTGGCCGGGGTGGACGAGGATCGCCAGCTCGTGGTCCGTGACTACACCCCGACAGGTCGACGCAGTCGGCCGGTTGATGAGGTGCTCGAGCGACTTGCGCTGCTCGACCAGAGCGAGCTGGTCGACGTGGGCGCTGTCGCCCGAGGATTGGGCTTCGGCGTCAACGAGCAGTTGGACACCGCGATGTCACCCCGGGGGTACCGGTTGCTGGCCCGGGTCCCCCGCCTGCCCGGCGCAGTCGTCGAGCGTCTCGTCGAGCACTTCGGCAGCCTGCAGAAGCTGCTGGCCGCCAGCATCGACGACCTGCAGACCGTCGACGGGGTCGGTGAGTTGCGAGCCCGCAGCGTCCGCGAGGGATTGTCGCGGTTGGCCGAGTCGAGCATTCTCGAGCGCTACGTCTGAGGGCGCTCCCCTCGCCTCCCGTCGGCCCGAGCTCGCGGACTGTCCACACCGCCCATCGCCGACAGTACGAAGCCGCTGCGAGCCGGCTCACCGCCTACTACTGCGGCCTGCACAGCGTACGACCCTGGCTCCGCCGCATCGGTCAGCCCGGTGCAACCCCGGTCGCCCCGTCTGCCAGACCACGGCACCGTCAATGCGGTCTGCCAGCCGGGCCGCAGCGTGACGGTGCGCGCAGGCAGACTGCCCGGGCAGCGTTTGACGTCCCAGATGACCGTTGGACGGTTGACCTTCGACACCTGCACGAGGACCTCATCGGTGCTGGTCTGCAGCCGGCACGGGTCCGTGCTGGTGGTGCTGAGAGTCAGCTGGAGCTGCACCTGCTGGCCCGACACCGCGTTTCCGGCGACGGTCGGCTGTACCCGTATCGACGCAGGCTCACAGGTGCCGTCAGCCTTGCTCAAAGCAGTTGTGACGGTCCCGAGGGCGGCGCCTCGGCCGCCGGGCTTGCCAGGGCGCTCCCCGCTAACGCCGGTGTCCGAGTTACTGCGGCCCCTCTCGGCGGCTTTCCGTTCGGGACGTTTGGCCACCGTAGCGGCGTCGGGGGATGCTTCTGGTTCGACGGCGGAGGAGGTCGAAGCGGCCGGAGCGCCATCGGGCGCCGCAGCGCGGTTCTCATCGCCACCGGCGATCAGGCGCCACAGCAGCCATCCGACGAGCAGGACAAGCAACAGGACCAGCGTGCGGCGCACCCAATACACGCGCGCGGGCAGCTGGGGACCGGTCCGGCGCGACGGCGTACTCACCGCAGCACGTTAGCGCTGAGCGGGCCCCCGTCCGGCGTGCCACACCGGCGCCGTGCCATCCTCAGACCGGATGGACACCCCACCATGTGACGACCCAGTCGACCCAGTCGAAGCAGTGACCGAATGGTTCAGTCGCCACGCCCGCGATCTGCCGTGGCGAGGCCCGGGGGTCAGTCCCTGGGGTGTCTTGGTGTCAGAGTTCATGCTGCAGCAGACACCGGTGTCACGAGTGCTGCCGGTGTGGACCGACTGGATGCAGCGCTGGGCGACGCCGGATGACCTGGCGCTGGCGCCCGTCGGCGCGGCGATCCGCGCCTGGGGGCGGCTTGGATACCCCCGACGCGCCCTCCGGTTACACGCGTGCGCGGTCGAGCTTGTTCCGCAGCACGGCGGCACCGTACCGCGCGATCTGACCGCCTTGCGCGCGCTCCCCGGTGTCGGCACCTATACCGCCGCCGCCGTGGCGAGCTTTGCATACCGGCAGCGGGTGGTGGTCCTGGACACCAATGTGCGTCGAGTGCTTGACCGGTTGCTCGTCGGCACCGACGGGGCGCAAGCAGGCAACCCGACCCGCGACGAGCGCGATCGTGCCGCGCGGTTGCTGCCGACCAACCCTGCGCGGGCTGCGCAGTGGTCGGTGGCCGTGATGGAACTGGGTGCTCTGGTATGCACCAGCCGGGCACCCAGGTGTGCGACGTGCCCAGTCGCCGACCAGTGCGTCTGGTTGCGGCAGGGAC
>Ga0136640_10000903_pt1 | contig 11642 bp, 8 predicted proteins | sample AntDrymUQ8642106_2_FD_105498 | JGI IMG/M metagenome (GOLD analysis project Ga0136640, IMG submission 105498) | Polar desert sand microbial communities from Dry Valleys, Antarctica - metaG UQ864 (21.06) | ecosystem: Environmental > Terrestrial > Soil > Desert | place: Antarctica: Dry Valley...
GCCCCCTGATTCGGTGACGACTTCCCGCCGGTGATGGCGTTGACAGCATCTGAAGACACGAGAGGGAGCAGAATGAGCACTGTGGAGAGCTTGGGGATTGTTGCTCCGATAGGCGACCGGTTCGACGAGGTGCTCACGCCGGAGGCGCTCGAGCTCATCGCTCTCTTGCACCGGCAGCTGAACGGACGCCGCAAGGAGCTGCTTGCCAGGCGCGCCGAGCGCGTGCAGGCGCTGGCGGATGGCGGCACCCTTGACTTCCTCGCCGAGACGAAGGGCGTGCGCGAGGACAGCACCTGGCGGGCCGCCGACCCTGCTCCCGGCCTGGTCGACCGCCGGGTGGAGATCACCGGACCCACCGACCGCAAGATGACGATCAACGCGCTGAACTCGGGCGCCAAGGTCTGGCTCGCCGACCATGAGGACGCCAACACGCCGCTGTGGGACAACGTCGTCGGCGGCCAGCTGAACCTCCTCGACGCGATCAGCGGGCGAATCGACTTCGCAACCCCTGAGGGCAAGAGCTACACCCTGAAGTCGGACGACGAGCTCGCGACCATCGTCGTTCGCCCCAGAGGTTGGCACCTGCCCGAGAAGCACATCCTCGTTGACGGTGAGAAGACGTCAGGCAGCCTCGTGGACTTCGCCCTCTACCTCGCCACCTGCGGGCAGAAGCAGATCGATCGCGGGCAGGGTCCTTACTTCTACCTACCGAAGTTGGAGAGCCACCTCGAGGCGCGTCTCTGGAACGACGCGTTCGTCCTCGCCCAGGAGCACCTCGGCATCCCGCGCGGCACCATCCGCGCTACGTGCCTTATCGAGACCTACCCTGCGGCTTTTGAGATGGAGGAGATTCTCTACGAGCTGCGAGAACATTCGGCCGGTCTGAACGCCGGCCGCTGGGACTACATGTTCAGCGTGATCAAGAGTTTCCGCACCCGTGGCTCTGACTTCGTGCTGCCCGACCGCAACTCAGTGACCATGACGGTGCCGTTCATGCGGGCCTACACCGAGTTGCTCGTGCAGACGTGCCACAAGCGCGGCGCCCACGCGATCGGGGGCATGGCCGCTTTCATTCCCAGCAAAGACCCCGCTGTCAACGAGCTTGCGTTCGCCAAGGTGAAGGACGACAAGACCCGGGAGGCCGACGACGGCTTCGACGGCTCATGGGTCGCACACCCAGGCATGGTGGAGACATGCCGCGCGGCCTTCACCGAAGTGTTAGGCGACCGGCCGAACCAGCTCGACAGGTTGCGTGAGGAGGTACACGTGACGGCTGAACAACTGCTCGACGTGCGCTCAACGCCGGGCCAGGTCACCGAGGCAGGTCTGCGCAGCAACGTCAGCGTCGGCATCCAGTACCTCGAGTCGTGGCTGCGCGGTTCTGGCGCCGTCGGCATCAACAACATGATGGAGGACGCCGCCACTGCGGAGATCTCACGCAGTCAGGTCTGGCAGTGGCTCCACAACGACGTGCGCCTGGCTGGCGGGGAGATCGTCACCCGCGCGCTGGTCGACCGGATCGTCGATGAGGAGATGGCCGCGATTCGTGAGGGCAAGGGCGAGGAGGCTTTCGCGAAGGGTCGTTGGGATGACGCTCGCGCCACCTTCACCGAGATGGCGTTGGCGGACAGTTACATAGACTTCCTCACCCTGCCCGCGTACGACAGGATGCCCTGACCCCACGGTGAGCCTGTGAACACCGGCTTGGATGAGATCCGCTCCGTCCGTTGACGATTCGCAGCCGCTGCGCTCATGGCCGGGATCGGGCGGGCAGAATAGCGCCATGCTGACTATCGACGAGGCGACCAGCCTCTGCACCGCCGCCCGGGACGCCGCCTCCAAGCTGGGGGTGGCCATGTCCTTCGCGGTCATGGATGCCGCCGGCCACCTCCAATTCTTCGCCCGGATGGACGGCGCGGCCTGGATTAGCGCCGACGTCGCGCAGGGCAAGGCGTGGACGGCGGCGGCGTACGGCACTCCAAGCGCCGCGCAGAAGGAAAAGATGGCACCGATGCCGAACTTCGCCAGCGCCATCACCACCATGACTCATGGGAGGTTCACACCCCAGACCGGTGCAGTGCCGGTCTATCGCGGTGGGACGCTGCTCGGCGCAATCGGAGCTAGCGGAGGAACGGGCGAGCAGGACGAGGCAGTTTGCAGCACGGCCGTCACTGAGTCAGGCTTCGATATCGGCCGTTGACGACCTCCATAGACCTTTCTGCACCGCAGGTACTGCCGCCGCTCCGACGCGAGCAGAACCCTCGTGGCAGAGCACCGCATGGTCAGGTTCCGAGGTGGCGGTAGCGGGAGAGGCGGGCGGCCAGGCGGACACTGGGGTCCTGGCGCAGCAGCGCGGTCAGCTCGCACTCGAGCACCCGGGCGACACGTTCGAGGTAGGCCTGCGGCTCGTCGGCGGCGTCGGGATGCTCGGCCACCACCCGGTCGACGATGCCGTCGCGCAGCAGGTCCAGCGACCGAACACCCTGGGCCTCCGCCATCTCGGGTGCCCGGTCGGTGGTCCGGTGGATGATCGCCGAGGCGCCCTCCGGCGGCAGCGGCGAGAGCCACGCGTGCTGGGCGCAGACGACCCGGTCGGCCGGCAGCAGGGCGAGCGCGCCACCGCCGGCACCCTCTCCGAGCATCAGACACACGGTGGGCGCGTCGAGCAGCACGAGGTCGGCCAGCGACCGGGCGATCTCCCCGGCCAAGCCGCCCTCCTCGGCCTCCCGCGATAGCGCGGCACCCGCGGTGTCAATGACGGTGACCAGCGGCAGCTTCAGCTCCTCGGCGAGCTTCATGCCGCGGCGGGCCTCGCGCAGGCCGGCCGGACCGAGCGGGTTGCCGGCACCTCGCCGTGAGCGGTCCGGCCCAAGCGCGACGCAGGGCGCACCGCCGAAACGCGCCAGCGCGAGCAGCAGGCCCGGCTCGGCCTCCCCCTCGCCGGTGCCGTTCAGCAGGACGACGTCGCTCGCAGTCTGCCGCAGCAACTCGCGTACACCCGGCCGTTCCGGGCGCCGCGAGCGCGTGATCGACTCCCAGGCCGGAACGTCGCTCACCTCGTCATCGGGGATGTCATCGACGTCGGGTGACCCTTCGCGCGCAGCGGCCAGCACGTTGAGCGCCCGGTGGGTGAGGTCGGTGATCGCCTCCGGCGGGAGGACCGCGTCGACAATGCCGTGGTCGCGGAGGTTCTCGGCCGTCTGCACCCCGACCGGGAATGCCTCGCCATACAGCGCCTCGTAGACCCGCGGCCCGAGGAAGCCGACCAGCGCCCCAGGCTCGGCCACCGTCACGTGCCCGAGTGAACCCCAGGACGCGAACACGCCGCCGGTCGTCGGGTTGCGCAGGTAGACGAGGTAGGGGTTGCCGTTGGCCTTGTGCCTAACAATGGCTGCGGAAATCTTCACCATCTGTAGGAAGGCGACCGTCCCCTCCTGCATCCGGGTGCCTCCCGAAGTCGGTGATGCGAGCAGCGGCAGGCGCTCGTCGGTGGCCCGCTCGACCGCACTCACCAGTCGGTCGGCCGCCCGCACCCCGATGGACCCGGCGAGGAACCCGAACTCGCAGGCCACCACCGCCACCCGCCGCCCACGGATGTGGCCTTCCCCGGTGACGACCGCCTCGTCCAGGCCGGTGCGCTCCCGCGCCGATCGCAGGCTCGCTGCGTAAGCCGGGTCAGCCGGCTCATCGTCGATGCGCTCGTCCCAGCACATCCAGCTACCGGGGTCGATCACGGCCTCGATCAGCTCGAGAGCGCCGGGACTGCTCAAGCGCCCTCCGCCTCGTCGAGCCACCGGCGCACCGACTCGTCGTGCTGGCCCAGCGTCGGCGGCGCGGTGTGCTCGACCGGGCTCGACCCGTCGAAGCGCAGCGGCGGCCCGGGCAACTGGATGGGTCCGGCGGTCGCGTGGTCAACCTCGACAAGCAGCCCTTGCGACCGCGTCTGCTCCCAGTCGTAGACCCGATCCAATGCGCGCACTTCGCCGGCCGGCACCCCGATCTCTGCCAGCCGTGGCAGCAGCCCTTCCAGCGGGTACGCGGCAAAGGCGGCGTCGATGGCTGCGTTGACGGCCTCGCGGTTACGAACCCGCTCGGCGTTGGTCGCGAAGCCTGGACCGTCCGGCAGGTCGAACGCCGGAGCAAGCCGACGCCACAGGCTCTCGCTGCCGACCGCGATCTGCACCAAGCCGTCCTGGCAGTGGAAGAGACCGTAGGGGCAGATGGACGGGTGGTGGTTGCCCTGTCCATAGGGCACCTCTCCCGCGACGGTGTAGCGCGTGCCCTGAAACGCGTGCACACCGACGATGGCCGCCAGCAGCGACGTGCGTACGACGGAGCCGCGCCCCGTCGTGGCGCGCTCGTGCAACGCTGCCACGACGCCGTACGCGCCGTACATGCCGGCGAGCAGGTCGCCGATCGGCACCCCCACCTTCGTCGGGTCGTCCGCTCCCGGGCCGGTCAGCGACATCAGGCCGCCCTCGCCTTGAACGATCTGGTCGTAGCCGGCGCGGCCACCCTCGGGGCCGTCGTGGCCGAAGCCGGTGATGGACAGGACCACCAGGCGCGGGTTGATGGCGTGCAGCTGCTTCATCGAGAAGCCGAGCCGATCGAGGACACCGGTGCGGAAGTTCTCGACCACCACGTCGGCCTGCCGCACCAGCCGGATCAGCAGATCCTTGCCCTCGTCGCTCTTGAGATCGGCGGTGACCGACTCCTTGTTGCGGTTGCAGGAGAAGAAGTACGTCGACTCGACGCTACCGGTCTCGCCGGGCCCGGCGACGCCGCCCCCTGCCTTGACGAAGGGCGGCCCCCAGCCCCGGGTGTCGTCACCGCCGTCTGGGTTCTCGATCTTGATGACCCGCGCGCCGAGGTCGCCGAGCATCATCGCGGCGTGCGGTCCGGCCAGGGCGCGGGAGAGGTCTACCACCAGGATGCCGGCCAGGGGTCCGGATCCCCGCGTGGGCGCTGCCATGGCCCGCAGCCTACGGCAGTCCGAGACGGACGGTGTCAGCTGATGTCGGCGAGGGCGCCGGGAAGGTCGTCGACCGTCTCCACCTCGTGGAACGGTCGGGGACCATCCAGGTCGAGCTCGTGGCCCGGACGACGCAGCCGGACGGTCGGGATCCCCGCCTCCAGCGCCCCGCGCACGTCGCGCGCAGACGTCGCCACGTGCACCAGCTGCCCCAGTGCGTCCCGGGCGCGCAGGTAGATCTCAGCGTGCGGCTTGTACGCGCGCAGCCGCTGCGAGGTCAGCGCCACTTCCGGGTCGACGAGCTTTGCCGCCGCAGTGCGCGCGAACAGCTCGTCGTCGACATTGGACAGCAGGCCGACGCGGTGGTGCGCGGCGAGGCGGGGCAGACCGTCGGCGACGTCAGGCCACAGCGGCCAGTCGGTCATCGACGTCGCTAGGGCCTCGACGTCGGCGGGCGGGTCACCGTCGAGCCCTAGCTCGTCGTACGCGAGGTAGAGCGCCGTGGTCGCGGGCTCCCGCCACGGCACCCAGGTCGGGCAGTCGCGCTGAGCGGACTTGTTCAGCGGGTCCCACGTGTCGTACAGGTGCACCCCTGTCACCGGCCAGCCGCGGTCGCGACAGAACCGCCCGAACGCCGCCGACCCGCCGGTCCTCGAGTCGATGAGCGCGGAAAACAGGTCGAACGTGACGGTGGTCATCTCTCGACGATCGCGCTACGCACCAACTCGACCGGGTGCATCGCGTGCCTGGCCGTGCCGTGGTGGATCTGCTGACGGCACGAGACTCCCGTGGCGGCCAATACCGTGTCGGCGGGTTCGGCCAGCACGGCCGGGAACAACCGGTCTCCGCCGACCGCCATGGAGACGGCGTAATGCTCGGCTTCGAAGCCGAACGACCCGGCCATGCCGCAGCAGCCGGCGTCGAGCTCGACGATCTCGGCGCCGGGGATCCGCTTCAGCAGCGCGACGGTGGCGGCCGTGCCGACCTCGGCCTTCTGGTGGCAGTGTCCGTGGTAGACCACCCGGCGACCGGCGAGCCACGAATCCCCACGCAACACCAGCCGTCCGTCGTCGATCGCCTCGGTCAGCAGCTCCTCGACCTGGCGGACCCGACCGGCCACGTCGCGGACACGTGGGTCATCGGGCAGCAGCGCCAGGTGCTCGTCGCCGAGCGTATAGAGGCATGAAGGCTCGCAACCCACAACGGGGGACCCGGGCTCGGTCGAGGTGGTCAGCAGCTGCGCGAGCCGGCCGGCCTTCTTCTTCGCGTCGTCGACGAGACCCTTGGAGAGGCTGGCCCGGCCACAGCAGCCCCGGCTCTCCAGCCGCACCGACCAGCCTGCCCGCTCGAGCAGGTCGATGGCCGCCTGTCCGACGCGTGGCTCGGTGAAGGTGGTGAAGGAGTCGGCGAGGAACGTCACGGTGCCCTGGGTCGTCGGCGTCGACGTACGCGTGCGTCGGGCAAACCACCGCGTCAGCGTGCCGCGCTCGAAGGCAGGCAGCGGTCGCTGGGGCGCGATGCCCAGCGTGCGGCCCATAAGAGCGCGCAGCGGGCGCACCCGCATCGGCAGGTTGGACAGTGGTGCGGTGGCTGCACCCAGCCGGTTCAGCGTGCGAATGGACCCGAAGACCCGCGACCGCAGGGGCACGCCGTGCAGGTCGTGGTAATGGGAGAGGGCTTCGCTCTTGAGCGTCGCCATGTCGACGCCGAGCGGGCACTCGCTCTTGCATGCTTTACACATCAGGCAGAGGTCGAGGATCTCGTGCAGCCGCTCATCGCCAAGGGCGGCGGAGGGATCGGGCTCGCTGAGCGCCTTGACCAGGGCGTTGGCCCGGCCTCTGGTCGAGTGCTCCTCCATCTTGGTGGCGATGTACGACGGGCACATGGCTCCCGTCGTGCTCTTGCGGCATAGACCGATGTTCATGCACCGGTCGGCGGCGCCCCGCATCCCGCCGACGACGTCGAACTGCAGCCGGGTTCGGATCGGCGCGGCCGGCGGAAGCGCCGGGTCGCGAAGGTGGTCGGTCATCGCGGGGGCGTCGACGATCTTTCCTGGGTTCATGAGATTGTCGGGGTCGAACAGACGCTTGACCTCGCGCATCGCCTCGTAGAGGTCGTCGCCGAAGATGCCGCGGTTGAACTCGCTGCGGGCCAGGCCGTCGCCGTGCTCGCTGGAGTTAGCCCCGCCGTACTCAGCGACGAGGTCCTTCACCTCGATCGCGACGGCGCGCATCGTCGCCCGTTGAGCCGGATCGGTGACATCGACGAACGGCCGCACATGCAGACAGCCGACGGAGGCGTGACCGTAGAAGCCGGCGCGCAGCCCGTGCCGGTCCAGCAGCCCCTTGAACCTCTGCGTGTACGCCGCGAGGTGCGCCGGGTCCACGGCGGTGTCCTCGACGAAGGCGAGCGGACGGAGGGTGCCGACCGAGGCGGCCATCAGCAGACCGAGGCTGGACTTGCGCACCTTCAGCAGCGACGCCTGCTGGGCGGGGGTAACCGCACGTAGCGTGTGGTAGCCGTGCTTGTTCTTGCGCCACAGGGCGTCGAGCCGGTCGAGGCTCGACACCAGCTGGGCCTCGTCGTCGCCGGTGAACGACACGAACAGCAGGGCGGCCGGGTCGCCGTCGAGGCTTCTTCCCAGCTCCGCGTACTCAATCTTCTGCCGCGACAGGTCCAGAATCGTCTTGTCCATCAACTCGACCTGCGCGGGGTCGCACGCCAACGCGTCGCTGGTCGCGGCGATCGCGGCAGGGACCGAGGTGAAGTGGCCGACGGCGAACACCGTGCGTCGTGGCTTGGGGATCAGGTCGACGAGGACCTGCGTCGCGACGGCCAGAGTGCCCTCCGACCCCACTACGAACTTCGCAAGGTCGAACGGAGTGTCGTCCGCGAGCCGGTCCAGCCGGTAGCCGCCGGAGCGCCGCCAGAAAGTCGGAAAGTCGTCCGCGATCGACGCCGCGTGACGGCTCATGATGTCAGGCAGGCCGCGGTAGATCCGCCCCTCCAGCGTCGACTGGGCTGCCCGGCGTTCGCGCTCGGCAGGGTCGACCGGCTCGAACCGCGCACATGACCCGTCGGAGAGCACGACGTCGAGGCTTCGCACGTGGTCGATCGTCATGCCGTGGCGCACGCTGCCGCTGCCCCCCGAGTTGTTGCCCGCCATCCCGCCGATCGTGGCGCGGTTGCTGGTGGAGGTGTCCGGTCCGAACATCAGGCCGTGTTCCGCCGCCGCGCCGTTGAGCTGGTCCTGCACGACGCCGACGTCGACCAGAGCGGTGCGTGCGTCTGGGTCGATCCGGTGGATGCGGTCCATGTGCCTCGACATGTCGAGCACCAGCCCTTGGCCGACCGTCTGGCCGGCCAGGCTGGTGCCGGCCCCGCGCGGGACGATGGGGACACCGAGAGAGGCAGCCGCGGTCACCGCCTCGGCGACGTCGGCGTCGTGACGGGGAAAGGCGACGCCGACCGGGCGGATGGCGTACATGCTCGCGTCGCGCGAGAAGAGGTGGCGGGTGTAGTCGTCGAACGCGACCTCTCCCTCGAGGACACGCCCGAGCAGTCGCTCCAGCTCGGCGCCCCGGCCGTCGCTGGGCGCGACTTCGGATGATGGCCCGGTGCCGACCGCCGTCACTCCTTCTCCAGCAGAGCGAGCGCTGCCTCCACTCCGGTGGGCTCGACCGGCACTCCGGCGAGCCGCAGACCCATCTGCACGCCGGACAGGGTGCCCGCCAGCGTCAGGTCGTTGAAGTGACCAAGGTGCCCGATGCGGAACACCTTCCCGGCCACCTTGCCCAGACCGGCGCCGAGAGACATGTCGAAGCGGTCCAGGATGATGCGGCGTACCTCGTCGGCGTTGTGCTCGTCGGGCAGCAGGATCGCGGTCAGCACGGGGGAGTGCTCGCGCTCGTCGGCGCACAGGACCTCCAGCCCCCAGGCCCGGACCGCGGCCCGGGTCGCCTCGGCGTGGCGCTGGTGTCGTGCGAAGACCGCGGGCAGCCCCTCGTCTTCGAGCATCCGGAGCGCGGCCTTCAGGCCGTAGAGCAGGTTGGTGGCTGGGGTGTAGGGCCAGAAGCCGCGCGTGTTGGCCTCGATGATCGGCTCCCAGTCCCAGTAGGACCCGGGGAGCTGGGCGGTGCGGGACGCCGCCAGCGCCTTCTCGCTCACCGCGTTGAAGCCCAGTCCCGGAGGCAGCATCAGTCCCTTCTGCGAGCCGCTCACGGTCACGTCGACGCCCCACGCGTCGTGCTGGTAGTCGACCGACCCGAGCGAGGAGATGGTGTCGACCAGCAGGAGGGCCGGGTGGCCGGCGCGGTCGATGGCCTGCCGGACCTCGGCCACCCGGCTGGTCACGCCGGTCGAGGTCTCGTTGTGGACCACGCACACGGCCTTGATCTCGTGGCCGGTGTCGGCGGCGAGCCGCTCCTCGACGACGGCGGGATCGACCCCGTGCCGCCAGTCTCCCGGCACGAGGTCGACCTTCAGCCCGAGCGAGCTGGCCATCGAGTGCCAGAGCAGCGCGAAGTGGCCGGTCTCGAAGGCGAGCACGCGCTCGCCGGGGGAGAGGGTGTTGACCAGCGCCGCCTCCCACGCGCCGGTTCCCGAGCTCGGGTAGACGACGACGGGAGCGGTGGTCCCGAAGACCGGGCCCAGCGCCTTGAGCACCTCCTGGCCCAGCTCCGCGAACTCCGGTCCTCGGTGGTCGATGGTGGGCGCCGAGATCGCGCGAAGCACCTCGTCGGGAACGTTGGTCGGGCCGGGAATCTGCAGGAAGTGACGGCCGGTGGTCCGGGACATGCACGGTCCTCTCATGCGACACGGAGAGTCGAATCGTTCGGGATGTGAAATCTAACGGGAGGTTCCGAGGGCTGCAACAGGCGTTGACGCGCGGTGGCGTGCGTGCTGTGATGTTGCGTGGGTCGGCGTCACATTTCCACATGACGGAACATGGCGGGGGACGCCGCCGGCAGTCCCACACCTTCGGAGGTAGGTCCCTTGTCGGTCGAAGTCGTCTCCATACTCGTCTTGTGCGTGATCTTCTTGATCGCCACCCTGCTGCCCATCCACATGGGCGCCCTCGCGATCGCGGCCGCGTTCGTGGTCGGCATGTTCGTCCTCGACGGCGCCTTCGACGAAAAGGTCGATGCCATCGCGGGTGGCTTCCCGGGCGACCTGTTCGTGATCCTGGCCGGGGTCACGTTCCTATTCGCCATCGCCAAGAACAACGGGACCGTCGACTGGCTGGTCCATGCGTCCGTCCAGTCGGTCCGCGGCCGGGTGGTGTTCATCCCCTGGATCTTCTTCATGGTCACCGCGGTGCTGACGGCGGTCGGTTCCGTCGTCCCCGCGGCGGTCGCGATCATCGCGCCGATCGGCATGGGCTTCGCCCGCCGGTACGGCATCAACCAGGTCCTGATGGGCCTGATGGTCATCAACGGCGCCACCGCGGGCGGCTTCTCGCCGATCAGCATCTTCGGCTCGATCACCAACGGCGTCGTCGAGCGCAACGGGCTCGAGGGCAGCCCGCTGTTCCTGTTCGCCGCCGCGTTCGTGTTCAACGTCATCCTCGGCCTGATCACCTTCGTGATCTTCGGTGGCCGCGCCCTCATCGGGAAGCGCGACACCGGCGACGGCACCCTCATCGCCGGTGACGAGGGGGACGCTACCTCGTCCGGCCGCTCCTCCGGGCTGCGGGAAGGCCCTGCCGAGCAGACGGGGACCACTGCCGCCACGTCCACCCGCACGCACCAGGAGACCGTCGAGGAGGGTGCGCCGGTCACCACGCTCGACATCCACCGTACGTTCACCGTCATCGGCCTGCTCGGGCTCGCGGTCGGAGCCCTGTTCTTCGACCTCGACGTCGGCTTCTCCGCGTTCGTGGTGGCCATCTTCTTGTCACTGCTCGACCCGCAGGGCACCAAGGGCGCGGTCAGTCAGATCGCCTGGCCCACCGTGCTCCTGGTCTGCGGCATCGTGACCTACGTCAGCCTGATGGAGAACATCGGCACCATCGACTACCTCGGCGAGGAGGTCGCCACCATCGGCACCGTCCTCATCGCCGCCCTGCTGATCTGCTACATCGGCGGTGTGGTCTCGGCGTTCGCGTCGACGACCGGCATCCTCGGCGCGCTCATCCCGCTCGCCGTGCCGTTCCTGCAGGCCGACGCCGGGATCGGCGCCATCGGGCTGATCACCGCACTGGCGATCTCCTCCTCCGTCGTCGACTCCAGCCCGTTCTCGACCAGCGGCTCGCTCGTCGTCGCCAACGCGCCGGAGGCCGACCGGGACCTTGTGTTCCGCCGGCTGATCCAGTGGGGTTTCTCGATGGTGGCGCTCGCGCCCCTGGTCACCTGGGCAGCCCTGGTGGCGCCGGGTTGGTTGTGAGCCGGGCGGGATCCGGCCCGCGGACGGTCAGCTACGAGGGCCGGACCCCCGAGGTCGACCCGGAGGCCTTTGTGGCCGACGGGGCGACCCTCGTTGGGGCCGTCCGGATCGGGCCCGGAGCGAGCGTCTGGTTCGGCGCGGTGATCCGCGCCGACGGCTCCCCGATCGGGATCGGGGAGGGGAGCAACGTGCAGGACGGCTGCGTGCTCCACTCCGATCCCGAGTTCCCCGTGACCGTCGGCGACCGGGTCACGGTCGGGCACCGGGCGATCGTGCACGGCTGCAC
>Ga0136640_10000904_pt1 | contig 11642 bp, 10 predicted proteins | sample AntDrymUQ8642106_2_FD_105498 | JGI IMG/M metagenome (GOLD analysis project Ga0136640, IMG submission 105498) | Polar desert sand microbial communities from Dry Valleys, Antarctica - metaG UQ864 (21.06) | ecosystem: Environmental > Terrestrial > Soil > Desert | place: Antarctica: Dry Valley...
ACAGACCGAAGGTAGGGTCAACAAGCTCAAGCTCATCAAGCGTTCGATGTACGGGCGCGGCAAGTTTGATCTGTTGAGGCAGCGCGTGCTGTACGCTTCGGCAGCTTGAATACTCGCTCTTTTGTCCGGCGCGAGCCTGAACCCGATTCATCAGATTCTCGGAAGAACCGCGGAAGCGGGTCAAACCCAGTGTGGACGAGGCTATCTGTATACTTTGTTCGATGGGTGCTCTTACTTCATCCGGTATTCCGTTCGGAGACGACTTCGAGAAACGGGTCTCCGAGGCCCACGGCTTGCTCTCCAAGAACGACCGCAGGATCGTCGATCATGTCCGAGACAATCCCGGCGAGCTGGCCTTCCACACCTCCGAATCGCTTGCGCAAAGCGCGGGCGTAAGCCAAGCTGCCGCAGTACGCTTCGCCCGCAGATTGGGTTACAGGGGTTTTGCCGAGCTCCGAAGCCTGGCCCTCGAGGATCTGCAAAACGGTGTCCAATCGCCCGCTGACCGCTTCCGCACTGACGGACGCAAGCCCTCCGGCCACAGGTTCGCCTGGGACATAGAGAACCTTCTCAAGACAGCGTCTTTCGTCGAGGACGAGCTCCCGAAAGCCGCGGCGGCAATCTCCCAAGCCGCGACGGTCTACGTTTTGGGGGACAGGGAGAGCTACGGGCTCGCGTCCTTCCTACACCGTAGGCTGCACACTATCCTGGCTAATGTGCGTCTCATAGAGCCGAGCTTCGCCGACGACATCACTTGCGTCCGAGACAGCGACGTGGTGGTGGCATGCCTGTTCCGTCGATACTCGCGCCTCACCGTCGCCCTGGTCGAGAAAGCCCGCGAAGCCGGGGCACGGATCGTCCTCGTGACCGATGGGGAGAATCACGACTCCGCCTCAGCGCAAGACCAAGTCCTGGTGGCGGCGACGGAGAGTCCGAGGTTCCAATGGAGCATGGTCGCCCCCCTCGCCGTCATCGAGAGCCTAGTGGTCGAGGTCGCAGCCGTCGATCCTCGCGTCACGTACCAGCGCCTGGAGGCGACAGACCGCTTCAAGAGGGAGCACGACATCTTCCTCTAAGCTCCGGGGCATGGGACTGGTTTTGCCTTGTACCGCCCCTCTGAACGCTACGTTTGACACGATAAGATCGCGCCCGTACCATGTCGTTTAAATAATTCGTTTCACTTCGTCGTGATCCGAATTATTTCAGTCGACAAAGAGGACAGGGGAAAGGGGCGCACGATGGCGGTGAGGACGGATGAGCAGGCGGCGAAGAAGGCCGTTACGGCGGGAGCCATAGGCAATTTCGTGGAATGGTACGACTACTCGGTGTACGGGTTTTTCGCGACGGTTATAGCAAGCCAATTCTTCCCCAGTCAGGACCCGACCGCGGCCCTGCTGGCCACATTCGCGGTCTTCGCGGTCGCGTTCTTCATGCGGCCGATCGGGGCTTTCGTATTCGGCCACTACGGCGACACGATCGGCCGCCGGAACACTCTAGCGGCGGCCGTAATCATGATGGGAGTGGCGACGCTCATGATAGGGGTGCTCCCGACCTACGGTCAGATCGGAGTCCTCGCTCCTATACTGCTCGTCGTCGCCAGGCTCTTGCAGGGCTTTTCGGCGGGCGGTGAGTGGAGCGGGTCGGCAGCCTTCATGGTCGAGTATGCGCCGGAGAACAAGAGGGGCCTCTACGGAAGCTGGCAGCAATTCAGCATAGTAGCGGGGTTGCTCGTAGGGTCCGGGGCGGGCGCGCTGCTCGGCACTATTCTCTCGGAGGACGCACTTAACGCGTGGGGATGGCGTATTCCCTTTATACTCGGCATGGTGGTGGCTCTAGTCGGCCTGTACCTCCGGCTGAGGCTCGAAGACACGCCCGCCTTCCGGACCGTAGCGGAGAAGAACGAGGTAACGAGCGCCCCTGTCAAGGAGTCATTCACCGCGCACGGGGGGGAGAGCGTAACCGCGATAGGCGTCACCGTAGGCTGGACCGTGGCCTACTATATCCTTCTGACCTACATGCCTACCTACGTAGCCCAGACACTCGGGCTGCCGCTCACCCAGGCACTGCTTTCAAACGCCATAGGACTCGTGGTCCTGATGGCCCTGATACCGTTCACGGCATCGATCTCCGACCGAGTCGGCAGGAAGCCACTCATGATCGCGTTCTCGATCCTCTTGGCTGTGCTCACCTACCCCCTATTCTTGCTTGCCTCGACGCAGGTATTCTTCTTGATCGTGATCGCGCAGGTCCTCTTCGGCGTCATAATCTCGCTGTTCTCCGGCCCCGGCCCGGCGGCGCTCGTCGAGATGTTCCCAACGAACGTGCGCTACAGCGCCTTGGGCATCAGCTATAACCTGGCGGTCGCTATCTTCGGGGGGACGGCCCCGTTCATAGCCACGTACCTGATCTCCACAACGGGCAGCAACCTCTCGCCCGTCATCTACGTCGTCGTGGCCGCCGTCATCACGCTGATCTTCGCAAGTCGAATGAAGGAGACCCATCGGGAACCCCTCCGAGAAACCTAGGAGACTGTGCAGGTGCAAGCTACGCCACTCGCGGAGAAAAACATCATCGTCACCGGTGCCGCGAGCGGCATAGGCCGAGAGATAGTCCTCTCGATGTCAGTGGCTGGCGCCGGGGTACTCGCAGTGGATCGTGACAGCCGGGGGTTGGACGAGACGTGTTCGATGGTCGATGGTACGAAGGTCACGCCCCTCGTCCTGGACGTTCTTGAAGACGAGGCCGGGGAGGAGGTTGTCGGAGGAGCCATGGAGGCTTTCGGCGGAGTCGACGTGCTCGTGAACTGCGCCGGAATCTTCCCCTCGAGGCCGGCGCTGGATCTGGAGGCTGGGGAGTGGGACCTCGTACTCAGCCTCAACCTCCGGGCCCCGTTCTTGCTCTCCCAAGCCGTAGCGCGCCAAATGGTAGCCGCGAAGAAGGGCGGGAACATAGTCAACGTGGCATCGGCGGCCGGGGCCGTAGCGCGACCGGGGGTCGCCCACTACTGCACCTCGAAGGCGGGCCTGATTATGCTTACCAAGGCGCTCGCCATCGAGTGGGCCGAGCACGACATTCGGGTCAACGCCGTCGCACCCGGGCTTATCGAGACGCCCGGTGTCGAGGACTTGCTCGCCACGGAGGAGGGTAGGCAGGAGCACCAGCAGAAGATCGCGAAGATACCGGTGGCCCGCACGGGCAAGCCGGGGGAGGTAGCCGAGACGGTGGTCTTCCTGGCCTCCGACAGCGCCTCCTTCGTCACTGGGCACACCCTGTTCGTGGACGGAGGCTACTCCGCAGGTCATACCTTCCGCGGCTAGTGCCGGCATCCGAGAAAGGAGAATACCGAGTGGATCCCATCCTACGTTTTCTCGAAGAGCATCGGGTAGAGATGCTCGAGGACCTGAGGCTCTTCGTGGAACAGGAGACACCCTCGACGGATAAGAAGCTCCTGGACGGGTTCGCACGCTTCCTGGCAGAGTACGCTGAATTAGCCGGCGGCGAGTCTGAGATCGTGTCTGCCGAGGGCTCCGGGGACCACATCCGCGTCCGCTGGAACGGCGAAGTTTCGGGACCGCCCATTTTCCTCCTCGGTCACTACGATACCGTCTGGGCCAAAGGGACCATAGAGAAGATGCCATTCGGCGTGCGCGACGGCGTGGCCACGGGGCCCGGCATCTTCGACATGAAGTGCGGGCTCGTGCAGGGCTTCTGGGCCGTAAGGGCACTCCGGGAGGTCTCCAAGGTGCGACGGCCGCTCGTCTTTGTCTGCAACTCGGATGAGGAAGTGGGCAGCCCAACCTCGCGTGCCCTCATCGAGGAAGAGGCGCGCAGGGCTCAGACTGTGCTGGTACTCGAGCCGAGCCTCGCGGGCGCCCTCAAGACGGCCCGTAAGGGCGTCGGACGGTACGTCCTCGAGGTCGCCGGCATACCTTCCCATGCGGGGCTTAACCCGGAGGGTGGCGTCAGCGCGATAGAGGAGATGGCGCGACTGATCCTCGATCTCCACGGTCACACCGACCACGAGACCGGGACGACCGTCAATGTTGGGGTGGTCGGTGGGGGGACACGTTACAACGTCGTCGCCGCCGAGGCTTCCGCGGAGGTAGACGTCAGGGCGATTACCATGGCGGAGGCCGAGCGCATGGACACGGTCCTCTCCTCGCTCAAGGCTCGCCACGAGGAGGCACGAGTTCGGGTCGAAGGAGGCGTGATCTGGCCGCCCATGGAGCGTACGGAGAAGACGGCTGAGCTCTACGCTCGCGCTAGGGAACTCGCTGCCGAGCTCGGGTTCGACTTGAGGGAAGGCCTCGCCGGGGGTGCCAGTGACGGCTGCCTGTGCGCCAGCGTAGGGGCTCCGACGCTTGACGGTCTGGGCGCGGTTGGAGGCGGAGCCCATGCCAAGGACGAGCACATCGAGGTCTCGAGCATGCCGGAGCGCGCAGCCCTCGTAGCCCGCCTCATGGAGACGCTCTGAGAGAATCTAACGGATGGAGGCCCAGCGCGTGAGAGACCTGAGCAAAATGGAGAGGTCCATAATGGAGGCCGTGTCGGCCGATCGTCTCATGGCCGACACGGAAGCCATAGCCCGGTGGGTGCGGCTCTCCGGCACCGATGACGAGGCGAAGTCCTTCGATTACGTGGAGGACGTGCTCCGCGAGTTAGGACTGGAGACCACCCGCTACCTCGGCCAAGGATACATCAGCCTCCCCGAGAGCGCTCACCTCGACGTTGAAGGAACGGAGGTGCACGCCATCACCCACTCGATGGTGCCGGACACTCCAGATGGCGGTCTCGAACTGCCGCTGATCTACGCGGGACGGGGGACGAAAGCCGAATACTCGACAAGGGAAGTCCAAGGTAAGATCGCGTTGGTTGACGGCATAGCCATCCCCGGCAAGGCGCAGGCGGCCCAGGAGGCCGGAGCTGCGGCCTGCGTCTTCGCCAACTCCGACGAGCACGTCCACGAGATGATCGTCTCTACGGTGTGGGGCTCGCCGACGCCCGAGACCCGGGAGAGGCTTCCAAAGATCCCCGTGGTCTCCGTCGGCTCGGCAGCGGCGGAGACGTTGCGCGGCATCCTCGGGAGGAAAGAGGAGCCAATGGCGCGTCTCGTGACTCGTGTCAGGAACGAGTGGACCGAGATACCGACACTCACCGCCCAGGTCGACGGGAATGAGGAGCCCGAGAAATTCGTCCTGTTCTCCGGCCACATAGACTCCTGGCATCACGGTGCCATGGACAACGGTAGTGCGGACGCCCTGATGCTCGAGACCCTGAGGGTGCTCCTGCCCCACCGGGAGAACTTCCGGCGCAGCCTCCGGCTCGCCTTCTGGTCTGGCCACTCCCACGGCCGCTACGCGGGATCTACCTGGTACGCCGATCATCTTTGGGAGGATCTCAACGACAACTGCGTGCTGCACCTGAACACCGACTCGCCCGGCGGCCGCGGGGCCACCGTAATAACCGAGGGGCAGGCCATGGCCGAGTCCCGCGGGCTCGCTGCCGACGTGATCCGGTCGTTGACGGGGGAGGAGTTTAACGGGTCTCGCTTCGGTCGTGCCGGCGACCAGTCGTTCATGTCACTCGGCATCCCGTCTCTGTTCATGTTCGTCTCCGAACAGCCGCCCGGGCAGGACGAGTCTGCCGGGGACGTCGCCGAGCTCCTGGGCGGTCCCGGAGCAAAAGGCGGCGGCGTGGGCTGGTGGTGGCATACGACCGAGGACCTCGTGGACAAGCTCGACCCCGACCTGCTCATGCGGGACACCCGCATCTACGCCGCCGTGGCCCACCGGCTGCTCGCCGACGCGCTCCTCCCGCTGGACCTGCGCGCCTCGGCCGAGGAACTCCTCGGACACCTGCGGGACTGGCAAGAGAAAACCGGGGATCGCTTCGACCTCACCGGTGTGATGTTCAGGGCGGAGGAGGTGGCCAACCTCGCGGACTCGTTCCAGGATCTAGTAGAGTCTGCGACGGGGTCGACGGAACCAAGGGTGGTGAGGGGCGTCAACGAAGCTATTCGTCGTGCCGCCTCGGAGCTCGTGCGCCTCGACTACGCTAGGTCGGACCGCTTCGATCAGGACCCGGCCGTAGGGCAGCCGCCGATACCCCTACTCGCACCCGTGGACGAGCTCCTCTCGACCGCGGTAGGCAGCGACTCCGCCCAAGAGTGGCTGACGCTGCTCGTCCGGAACCGTAACCGCCTCCTGCACGGGCTCTCCGGGGCGAAGAAAGCCCTGGAGTCGGGGCTCGACCTGCTCTCGGGCAAGGACTCCTGAGGTGGACGGGGGGCCGACCCTGATATTTGCCGGCGACCTCGCGCCGCTGCGCCCCCTAAGCGACGAGCGCAACGGGCCGCGCGAGATCTGGGAGTATTTGCGCTCCGCGGACCTCGCCATGGTCAATTTGGAACTCCCGCTCACAAACGCGGACGTACCGGTAGATAAGGCCATAACACTCAGAGCTGATCCAAACATCGCGCCATCCATCCGGCGTGCAGGCGTGGACGCGGTCACGGTCGCGAACAACCACGCCCTGGACTACGGTCCCGATGGTCTCCTGGAAACCCTCAAGGTCTTAGAGAATGCCGGCGTCGCTGCGATGGGCGGTAGGGAGTCACTGGAGGGAGCGCTACGCCCCGCTTTGCTCTCTGTGGGGGGGCTTACGGTAGCGGTGTTCGGGCTTGCAAGCACCCTCCCGCCGGGGTACGCCGCCGGTCCCCGGCGCCCGGGCGTAGCGCCCGTAAGAGCCCGTAGCCGGTTCCTCATGGATAGCGTGACCCTGGACGAACAGCCCGGGATGTCGCCCTGGGTCGAGACCGAGGCCGTGGAGGAGGACGTCGAACGTGCCTGCCGGCGGATATCCGAGATTCGCTCGGAGGTCGACCTGATCGTGGTTCAGATGCACTGGGGCATCCCGCACGGCTGGTGCGCAGCGTTCCAGGGACCGCTGGCGGACTACCAGCGTCCACTGGGTCACGCTTTGGTCGAGGCCGGCGCCGACCTGATCGTCGGCCACCACCCGCACACTGTCCATGGCGTGGAACTCTACGGCAGGGGCCTCATCGCCTACAGCCTGGGCAACTTCCTCTTCCATAGCATGGGCGCAGCCGGACAACTCGAGGCGGCGGAGAACGACCCGCCCTACGACCTGGAGAGTTTGCAGACCGGGGAGGCACTCGAGACGGTATTGATGGAGGTCCGGATGGATGGAGGACGCCCGCGTCGGGTGCGTTTCCTGCCCGCCGCGATGGACGAGCACGGCGAGCCGAGGTTCCTGAGCGGCGGAGATGCTCGAGCCGTTCTCGACCGTCTGGCGAAGCGTTCGTCGCGGCTCGGGACGTCGGTGGAGGTCGGAGACGACGAAGCCGTGGTGCATCTGTAGGCCTCTACGTACGGAGGGACGCTCTGATGAGTTCTGGAACCGTGTGTTTAACCTTCGACTTCGACGCTGTGTCGCTCTGGATCTCGAGGAACATGCTGACCCCGACGCCGGTCTCTCGCGGCGAATTTGGGGCTGTCGCGGTGCCCCGCCTCCTGAACCTACTCGCAGACCGCGGCCTCCCCAGCACCTGGTTCGTCCCGGGCCACACCATCGAGACCTACCCGGAGGTGTGCCAGGAGATCGTCGCGTCTGGGCACGAAGTGGGCCTGCACGGCTACGCCCACGAGAATGTCGGCACCCTCGACCAGGGTCAAGAACGCGATATGTTCCGCAGAGTCCATGGCCTCGTCGGTGACCTGTCCGGGGTCGCCCCGAAGGGCAACCGGGCTCCAGCCTGGGACCTGACGCCCCACACGGTCGAGATCTTGCTCGAGCTCGGTCTCGTCTACGACAGCAGCCTTATGGGCAACGACTACTCACCCTACCGCGTGCGTCGGGGCGACGGAATAACGCGAGACGCCCCAGCGACCTTCGGAGAGGAAACGCGTCTGGTCGAGATACCGGTTAGCTGGTCACTCGACGACTACCCGAACTTCGAGTACCTGCGACTGCCGAACTCGATCATGCCCGGCCTGAAGTCGCCCGCGGACGTGTTCCGAAACTGGACGGACGACATCGCGTACATGCTCCGGGACTTCACTGGCGGGGTCCTGGTCGTCACCTTCCATCCACAGGTCATCGGGCGCGGACACAGGATGCTGGGCCTCGAGAAGTGGCTGGACGAGCTGGCACGGATGGGCGTCGAATTCGGGCGGATGGACGGTGTAGCGGAGCGGTTCCTGGCAGGGCAAGCCCTCGGGGAGTACTCGCCGCGCCAGGACAAGTTCCGGTAGAACCAAGGTAGAGGGAGGGGCCGGATGGCTGATCTGAAGGACACCCCGATTACGGTAGTCGGGGCGGGAGCTATTGGGGGGACGATTGGAGCTCACCTCGACGATGCTGGCTACGACGTCACCCTCGTCGACGCTTCGACCGAGCACGTCTTGGCGATCCGGGAGGAGGGACTGAGGATAACCGGCGCCCGCGGAGATCGCACCTTCCACCCTCGCGCGATCCTCGCCGAGGACCTTCGTGGACCGTTAGGGCCGACCCTTCTGTGCGTCAAAGGCCACTTCACGGAGAGAGCGGTGCAGGACCTTGAACCTCTGTTAGCCCCCGACGGCTACATCGTCTCGCTGCAGAACGGCCTCAACGAGGCGCTCATCGAGGAGCGGATCGGGAGAGATCGGACCGTGGGCGCGTTCGTGCACTTCGGAGCAGATCTACTCGAGCCGGGCCTCATCCAACTCGGCTACGAGGAGACGATCCGGATCGGGGAGCTCGACGGCCGGATTTCCCCGAGGGTCGAGGCGCTGAAGGAGGCCCTGGGACACGCGATGCCCACCAGGGTCACGGACAATGTCTGGGGCTACCTGTGGGGCAAGCTGGTCTTCGGGGCGTCCGGCTTCGTCGTCTCTTGCGTGGACGCTCCCGTCGCGGAGATCATAGACGACCCGCTCGGCAGGAGCCTGTGCCGGGCGGCGTCGGCCGAGGCGTACCTGGTGGCTCGTACACAGGTCGAGAAGGTGGAGCCGATCGGAGAGTTCGAGCCGGAGAAGTTCGCCCCGGGCGAGGACATGGAGGCACGGGCCGACGAGACGCTAGTGGGACTCGCTGACGCCTGGCGCGGCGCCATAAAGCAGCATATGGGGATCTGGCGCGACCTGAAGGTCAACAAGCGCAAGACCGAGGTGGACATGCTAGTAGGCTCCATCGTGGCGGTGGGGCGGGAGCGGGGCGTCCTGACCAGGGTAAACGCTTCCACGCTCGATGTGGTGCACGAGATCGAAGACGGCAAGCGCGGTATGGGCTGGGAGAACCTGAAGGAGATCTCGCACCGCGCCGGCCTTTAGTTCGCCGAGTAGCCGGTCCTGAGCGCCGCAGAAGTCCTAAAGGACGGCGTTTCGTAGCCTATCGAGGGTTTTGCACTGCTCCTCGATAGGTACAGCGTACCGGTTCATGTCGAAAAAGACCTCGCCGACCCCCATCCCACGCATGCGTTCTAGATCCTCGACGACCTTCTCTTGCGAGCCGCTCAGAGGTGGCTCCCCCTCCGGAGCGTAATCCTTGCCGACGGCGGTATTCGATCGCACTACGACCGGGAGTTCCGCTGGGTCATGGCCTGCCTCGTGGGCCGCGGCCCGGAAGGAGCCCAGCACCGCCTCAAGCACCTCCCAGCTCGGGGCGAGCGGGTTCACGCCGAAGCCGAGGCGTCCGGCCCGCTCCACGGCCGCTACCTTCATCGCGGCTACGACGATTGGAGGGCCACCGTCCTGCACCGGCTTCGGGTTTATCTCCGACTCTGGGATGGTGTAAAAGCGTCCGGAGAAGCTGACGGGGTCGGGTCCCCATGCAGCGCGCATCGCCTGGATGAACTCCTCGAACCCGTTCCCTCGTCTGCTCATGGAGACGTTCGCCGCGGCGAATTCCTCCGGCGCGTACCCCTGACCGAGACCCGCGATCGCCCGCCCGCCACTCAGCCGGTCCAGCGTGGCGAACCGCCGCGCGAGGGCAGCCGGAACGTGGAAGAGGGCGTCCATGATGCTCGTGCCGAGCTTCACGTGTTCCGTCTTGGCGGCGACGTAGGCCAGGGTCTCTAAAGGATCGTAGACGTTGGCATAGGCATCCGGCATGCCACCACCTACGGGCCTCAGAAGCCTCTCCAGCACCCAGACCGTGGCGCAGCCCATCCGCTCCGCCTCCTCCGCAACCTGGGAAATGGTTTCGGGTGAGGCCAGCTTCCCCGTGTGTGGCAACGCCATCGTGATCTCCATAGTTCTCCTCCCTACTCTTCGAACGGAGCTACCCCTTCTACAAGGACCGGTTGCTCGGACCAGCCTCTGGCTAGACCCCGCCTAAGAACACACTCTTCCCATCATGCACGACCATGCGCACCGCGCGGAGGGCCCCTATATTCTCCAAGGGGTTACCGTACACTGCAACCATATCGGCGCGCTTGCCCGGCTCTAGCGTCCCCGTCTCCCCGTTGAGGCCGAGCAGCTCGGCCGCGGCCGAAGTCCCGTAACGCAGGGCTTGCACCGGCGTGGCCCCGTACTGGACCATGAGCTCCAACTCCCGCGGTAGGCTGCCGTGCGGATGGCCGGGCGCCCCGCAGTCGGTGCCCGCGGCGATCTTTACCCCGGCCTCCGCAGCCAACTCGAAAGCCTCCCGACTCGCCTCCAGGATCTCGGCGGTCTTACGCTGGACATAGGCGGGGGTGCCCAGTCCCGGGCCCTTCTCGCTCATCGCCGCGAACACCGACAAGGTGGGGACAAGGTAGACACCCTGCTCCTTCATACGTCCAGCCGTCTCAGGGTCTAAAAAGCTGCCGTGTTCGATCGAGTCCACGCCCGCGTCCAAGGCGTTCGAGATCGCCGCGACTGAGTAGGCATGGGCAGCAACCTTTCTGCCGGCCTTATGTGCCTCCTCGACGCCGGCTTCCATCTCCCGCACAGTGAGCTGCGGCGACCCCGGCTCCTCGGCGTGTCCGTAGATACCTCCGGAGGCCATGAACTTGATGCAGTCGGCTCCGGCCTTGATCTCGCTGCGCACTGCGTGCCTGACGGCTTCGGGTCCGTCCGCCTCGCGCCCAAGAAACCACCCATGGCCGCCGGTCATGGCGATGGCTCGGCCTGCGGCCATGATGTGAGGGCCGGGCAGGATGCCCATTTCCACGGCTCTACCTATCTCGACTGAGAGCCCGTCCGTCGCTCCGACGTCGCGGACGGTCGTAACGCCGGCCCTCAGGTGCAGAGCGGCGTTGGCGGCGCAGCGGAGTGTCGTGAGAGCTTGGGACTCCCGGCTCACTGTCTCATGCGGCTCGGCAGAGGCACTCCAGACAAGGTGGACATGCGCGTCGATCAAGCCGGGCAGAAGCGTAGCACCGCTTAGGTCAACGACTCTCACACCGGGGTTAAGGTCCCGAGCCGATCCCACCGAGACGATACGTTGATTCTCCACGAGAATGGCACCGTCGTCGATAGGCCGGTCGGAGATACCATCGACGATTCGGTCCGCCCTGTAGGCTACGTTCACCATTTTCCTTTCGTCGGGTTCTCCGCAACAGCATACTCGCCCCTCCGGCCAGCGCCTACGGCATCGAATGCCAGCATCATCAGACAAACTCGAGGCCCCGTTCGCGAATTTTTCGGCTACTCAGCTCC
>Ga0136640_10000905_pt1 | contig 11640 bp, 12 predicted proteins | sample AntDrymUQ8642106_2_FD_105498 | JGI IMG/M metagenome (GOLD analysis project Ga0136640, IMG submission 105498) | Polar desert sand microbial communities from Dry Valleys, Antarctica - metaG UQ864 (21.06) | ecosystem: Environmental > Terrestrial > Soil > Desert | place: Antarctica: Dry Valley...
CCCGCGGGCATCCCGGAGGTCTGCTCTGAGTCGGGGTACCACTCGTCGCGCCACTCCTGCATCTGCTCGATCTGCTCCGATTGGCTCTCCTCAATGTTCTCGGCAAGCTCCCGCAACTCGGGTTGCTTCGAGTCGGAGATCATATGCTCGGAAGACATGATCGCACCCTCGTGGTGCACGGTCATCTGGTCTATGAACTGGAGGTCGAACGGCTTATCTTCATCGAAAGAGCCCATCATGCCCTCGCCGCCCATGCCCTCTTCGCCCATCATGCCGCCACTCATCATGCCGTCGCCCATCATTGAGCCCATGCCGCCGCTCTGGTCGCCCATCGCGTCGTCGTCCGTCATCGAACCGAGTTGGACGGCTGCGGAGGTGATACCGGCTCCGGCCAGGAGGAGGAACGCCACTGCCAGGGCCGCGACCAGGTATCTAATCTTCCTCATCTTTAAATACCTCCTCTTGTGACGTCTCTCTCACCCTTGAGGACTTCGATAGATCTCTGGTACTCCTCGGCGGCTATCTCGCCGCGAGCGAAGCGCTTGCGCAAGATTTCCTCCGCGCTCTCTTCCTGACCCCCCGCGCCTCGGTCGTCGCTACTCCGATTGGGAAAAATCCGTACCAACGCCCACGCCGCGAAGGCCAGGAGTCCGCCCCAGAACAGTAAGGGCAACAGCATCCAGAGCCAGCCTCCGCCGCCCATCATTCCGTCCATCATGGTCCGTACGCTCCTTCTAGGTATCTTGTCTACGTACCGAGTGTAGGAGGGCGATCTCAAGGGAGTATCTATAGAAGATCGAGATTGGATCAAGATTCTTTGCCTAGCGATCCTTGCGCGGCAGCGAGAAGGAGAACCGGGCTCCCTTTCCGAGACCGGGGCTCTCGACCGATGCCTTCCCGCCCATCGCCTCCACGAGCGCCCGAGAGATGGCGAGGCCTAGTCCCGAGCCTCCGCCCTCCCGAGAACGAGATTTCTCCGCCCTGTAGAATCGCTCGAAGACGCGCGGCAGGTCTTCCGCCGAGATGCCCTCTCCGGTATCCTCGACCCCGAAGACGACCACGTCATCACGAACCTCCGCCTCCAACGTGACCCGGCCCCCGGCGGGCGTGTGACGCAAGGCGTTCCCGAGCAGGTTGCTCAGAATCTGGACGACCCGGTCGGTGTCCGCCGAGACCGACGGCAGGTTCTCTGGTGCCGTGTTCCGTAGCTCCACGCCTTTCTCGATAAAGAGCGGAGCCACGCGGTCCGCGGCCACCCGTGCCACCTCACTGGAGTTGACGGCTGTCGTTTCGAGATCGATCTGTCCCGCCTCGGCGTGGGAGAGCCGGCGCAAGTCGTCTACGAGGTGTCTCATGCGCTCGGCTTCACCGTACAAGAGCGCCCACGTCTCCTCGGAGGGCTCTATCACGCCCTCCATGAGCCCCTCCATGTAGCCCTGAAGTGTAGAGAGCGGCGTACGCAGTTCGTGGGAGACGTCCCCGATCAACTCCAGCCTCTTCTTCTCCGCCTCCTCCAGGGAAGCCGCCATTGAGTTGAAGCTCTCCGAGAGGGTGCCGAGCTCGTCCGGCCCGCCGACCGGCACGCGCTCGCCGTAGCGTCCGGCGGCGATACGTCGGGTGGCTGACATCATTCTCCGCAGCGGCTCCACGATCCTGCGCGACACGAAGAGGCTGGACACGGTCGCGATCACCGCCGCTACCACCCCTGACACCAGCAGCGAGTAGAGGAGGGTCAACCCGAACGCCCGGCCCACGGAGCCCATCATCCCCTCCATCTCTGTGGCACCCATCATGTCACCCATCAGCCTCCCGAATATCATCGGCGCTATAAGGTAGAGGGCCGTCAGCAGCGTGAAGGCCGTCACCAGGGCTACGAGGAAGTGGGAGACAAAGAGCTTGGCGCCGAGGCTTCGTGACCAACGAAGCGGGGACCGGAGTTTCACACGTCCTCGAACCTGTAGCCTACGCCGCGCACCGTTCGGACGTAGCGGTTGCCGGCCCCCTCGCGTGCGGCGTTCAGTTTCTTGCGGAGGTTCGCTATATGCACGTCCACCACGTGGTCGTCCCCGAAGTAGTCCTCGCCCCATACGCGCTCCAGCAGCCGCCGACGGCCGAAGACGAAGCCCGGCCTCGACGCCAGGGCGACCAGAAGGTCGAACTCGAGTGCGGTCAGCGATGCCTCATCCTCCCCGAGTCGCACCTGACGCCGAGCTGGGTTGATCTCCAGCTCTCCGAACACGAGCTGATTTTCCTCGGGAGTGGTTGCTGCTCCATCGCGGGGCCTGCGGAGCATGGCCCTGATACGGGCGACGAGCTCTCCGGGGGAGAAGGGCTTCGTCAGGTAGTCGTCAGCGCCCGCGGAGAGGCCCACGATCTTATCCACCTCCTCCGTACGGGCGGTGAGCATGATCACATACGCCTCCGAGAACCGCCTGAGCTCCCGTAAGATTTCCATTCCGTCCAGCCCAGGAAGCATCCAATCCAGGACCACGACATCGGGCTCTATCCGACGGGCCACCGCGAGACCCGTCTCTCCGCTGAAAGCCTCGTGCACCTCGAAGCCCTCCCGCTCCAGGTACCCTCGGAGCAAGCCCGCCAGGTTCTTCTCATCCTCAATTATCAGCGCCCGTATGTCCATAGCTCCAATTTTAATCCCTAGCGTCAACTACCCGTCGTCACCGACGGTACAGCAAAGCGGCCGGACGCTCACGGACGGTGTCGAACTAGAGCACGCCAAAACTCGAGTAAGAATTGCGCCTAACAAAATCGCTGAACCTAGCGCCAGTAGATCATCGCGCAGCCGAGGTCGAGAAACGCGATCATAGGCAACTCGGCCCTCGCAACTCTCTCCAACAAACTACCGTTATTTCATTTTTGGCCCTTGTGCCAAATAAGGCGCGCCAACTACTCTCCTTGTTTCACACGCGACCAATAAGGACGCTCTACAGGTCAGGCGTGTGAAGCCCAGAAACTCATGCTCGCAGCAATTGCGGTCAAATGCGAAAACGAGGCAATAAGTAAGCCTCAGATAAACAAAAAGTCCCGCTTTTGCAAGACTTCTGGGAGCGCGCTCGGCAGGACTCGAACCTGCGACCTCCTGATTCGTAGTCAGGCGCTCTATCCGGCTGAGCTACGAGCGCGTGGAGCTTGTCTACTATACCGCCGCCGGGTGGTTTGCTCAAGGTGGGTTCTTTGGGGGCGCTTTGTGGATATAATTTACGGGTCCGTGGAGGTATGCGATGGTCGAGGTGTCTTGAGCGCGACGGTGCTGTTGGTTATAGGGGATGACGAGGAGCGGCTGCATTTGAGGCGTGCCTTGTCGGGGGAGGGGTGGCGGGTTATTCCGGCGGGCTCCGGGGCTCAGGCGCGGCAGATGGCCCAGCGGCAGGAGTTCGAGATCGCCGTGGTGGACAACCGCTTGCCGGACGAGCGGGGCTTTCAGGTGATAAGCGCCGTGCAGAAACCCGGTGTATCGACGGTGGCACTGCTGCGCGACGAGGATACGATGGACCGCATCGTCGGGATAGAGCTTGGGGCGGACTACTACATGCGAAGTCCCGTCAACCCCAGAGAGCTTGTGGCGCGCGTCAAGCAGATCTTCCGCAAGCGTCAGAGCGCGGAGGATTCGCCCGAGAGCTCCGGCAGGATACACGTGGGAGAGTTGGAGATAGACCCGGACCAAGTCTCCGTTCGCAAGGGCGGGAAGGAGATCCTACTCTCCCCCCGCGAGTTCAAGCTGCTCCACACCCTCGCCCAAAGCCCCGGACGAGTCTTCCCCCGCACAACCCTTCTGCGCCAGGTCTGGGGCGAGGATGAGTTTATCGACGAACGAACCGTCAACGTCTACGTCCAACGCCTCCGCACCAAACTAGGCGGCAACTCCACCCAACTAATAGAGACCGTCCGAGGCTTCGGATACCGCCTCGTCAAACCAGTGGAATAGCTTTCAGGTCTCGGGTTTGAAGCGTCGGGCATCGGTCAAAAGAACGAGTCTAAGAAAGACTTCGCTCGCAAGGTGACTTTTACATGGGTGAGAACGCATACAGCCTGACCTGAAGCCCGAGGCCTTCCTTACTGAGAACGACGGATCAGGGCGCCGCCCCGGATCGTCTCTCCGGCTCGCACGTCGTAGCCGTGGCCGACTATGCAATCCTCTAAGTACGCTCCGTCCCCGACGCTTGCGCCGGGGAGCAGGATGCTGCGTTTTATGGTGGCGTTTGGCCGGACCCAGCAGTCCGTCCCTACCGTAACGTCCCCTGCGAGCGTCACCCCCCGCCCCACCACCGCGTCCCGGCCCACGAGCACATGCCCCTCGATGGTGGCGGAAGGATGTATCTGGGCGTCCTCCCCAACCCACAAACCCTCCCCACGCTTCTCGCCCGGCACCTTCACCCGCACCCGCCCCGACAACACGTCGTACTGCGCCTGCCGGTACGCCTCCAACGTCCCGATGTCCGACCAGTAAAAGTCACCCTGATACCCCACGAACTTCTCCCCGTTCTCCAGAAACATCGGGAAAACGTCCCTGGCGAAGTCGAAGAAAACACCCTCCGGGATGTACTCCAGAGCCCGGGGCTCGAAGACGTAGATGCCCGTGTTCGCTAGCGTGCTTATGGCGTCTTTCGGATCCGGCTTCTCCTGGAAGCCTCGGATGTTCCCATCGTCGTCAATGTCTACTACACCGAACTCCGAGGTGTCGTAGACCCACCGCAATGCTATCGTCGCTAGAGCGTCCTTCTCTTTGTGAAAGGCTACCAACTCCTCGACGTCCACGTCCGTCAGGGCGTCGCCGGAGATGACCACGAAAGTGTCGTCGAAATGGTGCGCGAGCCGTTTTACGCCGCCCGCCGTACCTAGAAGCTCCTCCTCGCGTTCGAGGTGGACGCTCATGCCGTTGACTCTGGAGGTCTCGCCATAGGCCTCTAGCAGGGCCTCAGCCAGATAAAAGACGTTGGCGTGGACCTCGTCGACGCCGTGACGGGCCAGAAGAGCGAAGATGTGCTCGATGATCGGGGTGTCCACTACCGGGGCCATTGGTTTTGGCATCTCGCCCGTGAGCGGAAACAGCCGCGTGCCTTTCCCCGCCGCCAGCGCCATCGCCTTCATCGAACATCTGCCGTTGCCTGCAAGACCTTCACCCGTGCCGTATATTCTCCCTTGTGCATTCGGACACTCTACACCGCCTGTTCCCCTCGGCCAAGTTCGACGAACCCCTCAAACGCTACACCGCCTGGAAGATAGGCGGCCCCGCCGACGCCCTCGTCGAGCCGAAGAGCGTCGAAGAGTTGACCGAAGCTGTCGAAAAAGCCCGCGAACACGGAGTTCCCGTCACCATTCTAGGTGGTGGCACGAACGTCTTGATCCAGGACGGCGGCGTCCGCGGCCTTACCGTCCGACTCGCCAAATCTTTGACGAACGTCGAAATGGAAGATACTCGGGTAACCGCCGACGCTGGCGTTCTCTACCCGGTACTCGCCAACACCACCGCCGCTCGCGGCCTCGCCGGGCTGCAGTTCGCAACCGGCATCCCCGGAACCGTCGGTGGAGCCGTTTACATGAACGCCGGCGCTTACGGCTCCGAGACCACCGAAGTCCTCGACTGGGCCGACGTGTTCCGCGACGGCGGTATTGTCCGCATGAACAACAAAGACCTCGGCCTCGCCTACCGAAAAAGCATCCTGCACGACCACCCGGGCTGGCTCGTCCTGCGCGCTGGATACACTCTCAAACTCGGCAACCCGGACGAACTAAAAGCCCAGATAAAACAGTACCGTGCCCAGCGCATGACCGGCTCTCCCAACAAACCGAGTTGCGGCTCGACCTTCAAGCGCCCCGAGGGAGACTTCCCCGGTCGCGTCATAGAAGCCGCCGGCCTCAAGGGAACGCGGGTCGGCGATATAGAAGTCTCGCCCGTCCACGCCAACTACCTCGTCAACCTCGGCGGCGGCACCGCCAAAGACGTCCTCGAACTCATCCAGCGCGTGCGCGAGACCGTGCGCGAGAAGATGGGCGTGGACCTCGAAACCGAAGTCCGGGTGATCGGGGAGCCGTAAGGTTTGGAGCGGGCAGCTTCTCGAAGTATCATCTCGATTCGACGTTGCGGGTTTGCGCGGCGGATAAAAGGTCGAAGCGTCCGTCGGGACGTTGTCCAGGAGTTGGTCCGTGCGGGCGGCTACGGTGCTGATCGTCGGTGTCGCGGGCGTGGGATGCGTCGTGATGGGCGAATCCTCGATGGATACGGGTGCATACAAATACCCCTAGAAGCCCGGCGGCTTCTAGCCAAAACCCGAACAAAGTCCCACAGCGGCTCCCGAAGTGGTAGTTCGGGAGCCGCTAGATCTTCGAAGTCATAAAGCTGAAAATTGAAAGCTACTAAACCGCTCTAGCCGACCGCCGATTGTCCGGAGCCGACGGATTTTCGGCGGAACAACTCCGATATATCGCCGAGGTCCGTGTGCGAGTCGCACACGTCTAACAGTGCTTGCGAGGTGCATTGCCCGGCGCTTATGACTTCGACCCGGATGCCCTTCTCGCTCTGCAAGTACTCTATGGCGTCCACGTAGTCGCCGTCGCCGGAGACGAGCACGTAGGTGTCCGCGTGGGTGGCGAGGCGCATCATGTCCACGACGATGCCGATGTCCCAGTCGCCCTTGTGGGTGATGGTCCTCTCGCCGTCGGGGCCTGTGCTCTCGTGGGCGGTCAGGAGCTTCGAGCGGACCTTGTAGCCGAACTTGTTCAGGTTGTAGACGAAGGACCGGGCGCCCGCACCCTCCTCCACCTCTTGTTTCTCGACGATGTAGAAGGTCGCTCGTAACAACCGGCGGCCCGCGACCGCCGCTTCGAGCAGGCGTTCGTAGTCCAGGACGCCCTTGTAGTAGCTCTTGATGGAGTGGTACAGGTTAGCCCCATCCACAAAGACCGCGACTGTTTCGCCGGGGTTGTTGGAGATCATGTGGTCCGAAGTATGCATATAGGTCGATATTATCAGAGAAAAGGCGGCGTCTCACGGTATACGTGGTTTACCGGGGGCCTGGACTGCGTTAGTATCCCGATGCTGCGAGGAACTTTTGGTAGTAGAGAGTGAGGTGGCGCGTCCTTGAACTTCGAGGTTAGCATAGAAGAGTACGCCGATGAGTATTCGGTGATCTCGGTACGTGGAGAGGTGGATCTCCACACCGCCCCGAAGGTCGAGTACGCCATCGAACGAGCCGCGACCACCAACGGCGCGACCGCCGTCATAGTGGACATGAGCGGCATCGCCTTTATGGACTCGACTGGCCTCTCCACCTTCATGCGCGCTAAAGACAACCTCGACGAACGCGAAGTGGCCCTGCGCCTCGCCGCCCCATCCAAAGCCGTCGAACGCATTTTCAGCGTCACCGGCTTCCACGACTATTTTCAGATCTACCAGAGCCGTGAGGCCGCCGTCTCCAACAATTAGGATCAACCGTCGCCGCCCGTGACCCCCAGGCGCTCGCGTACTAGAATCCGACCACTGTGATGACCGACGTAAAAAAGCTGGACGTGCCCGCGCCCCTGCGGCATCTTGGAGAATCTTTTCGGGACGCCGGTTACGAGTTGTACCTCGTGGGCGGATACGTGCGTGATGCGCTGCTTGGCGAGGACGGGCTCGACGCGGACGCGACCACGGGGGCTTCGCCGAAGGAGATCAAGAAGTTCCTGCGGCCCCACGCCGAGCACTTGTGGACCTTTGGCGAGCGGTTCGGGACCATCGGCGCGACGGTGGACGGCTTCTCGGTTGAGGTGACGACCTACCGCACCGACCTCTACACCGAGGGCAGCCGCCACCCGGAGGTCCGCTTCGGCGAGAGCCTGGAAGAAGACCTCGCCCGCCGGGATTTCACCATAAACGCAATCGCCGCCGACGCCCTCGCGGGCGACATCCTGGATCCGTTCGAGGGACGCAAGGACCTGGAGGCCGGGGTCGTACGGCCCGTCGGCGAGCCGCTGGACCGGATGCGCGACGACCCCTTGCGGATGCTGCGGGCCGTGCGCTTCGAGGCGCGGCTCTCTACGCCGGAGAAACCGTTCGCCATGACGCCGGACCTCGAAGAAGCCATCCAGGAGAACGCGGGCTGGCTTGAAAGCATAAGCGCCGAGCGTATTCGGGACGAGTTCGAGAAGATCCTCGTGTCTCCCAACCCATCGCAAGGCTTGCGGACGCTCGTGCGGCTCGGGCTAATGCGGTACATTGTGCCGGAGTTTCTGGAGACCCTGGCGGTCGAGCAGGAGGCCGAGTTTCACCACAAAGACGTGTTCGAGCACACCTTGATCGTGGTCTCCAACGTCGAGAACACGCCGCTGCTTCGCAAGGCCGCGTTCTTCCACGACATCGGCAAGCCGCGGACCCTGGTCTACGAGCACCGCTGCACGTACTGCGGGGCCAAGAGCACCAAGAAGCAGGCTGGCGAGGGGGAGTGCGAGCGGTGCGGCGGGCGGACGCTGGCGAAGAAGATCCACTTCTATGGTCACGAGAACGTCGGGGCGAGCCTGGCGCGCAAGGCGATGAAGCGCCTGGCCTACCCGAAGAACGACATCGACGCCGCAGCGCACCTCGTCTCCCACCACATGCGCCCGATGGGATACGCCGTGGGCCGCGACCCCTGGAGCGACTCCGCCGTCCGCCGCTTCGTCCGGGACACGTACCTGGAGCGTGGCGACCGCGTGCTCGCGGACGTGGACACCCTGCTGAAGCTGGCCCGCGCCGACATCACCGGCAGCGCCCCGAGGCGGCGGCACATCGCCGAAGAGTCGTGGCGGAGCCTCAAGGGGCGCGTGGACGAGGTGCGGGCGTTGGACAACATCGAGAAGCTCACGAGCCCCTTGAGCGGAGACGAGTTGATGGAGCATTTCGGGCGGGGTCCGGGGCGTTGGATCAAGGCGATGAAGAACCATCTGGAAGCCGAAGTCATAGAAGGCCGCCTGCCCCAGAACGGTACCGAAACGGCCTGGCGACTAGCCGAAAAATACGCCCGCGAACACGATCTCTTCGAGGAGGAATAGTGGAACGGTTCGACCCTCTCGCAACCACCGGCTGGCTCTCCGAGCATCTCGACGACCCGAACGTCCGCCCCGTGGACATTCGGGGCTACGTCCGTAAGACCGACCTCGGCGGCGGCCGCCAGAAGGCCGAGTACACCGGTGCGCGTGAGGAATACGATGAGGCTCATATCCCCGGTGCCGTCTACGTCGATTGGACGAGCGACATCACCGACCCCGACGATCCCGTACCCACGCAACTCGCCCCGCCCGAGCTATTCGCCGGGCTCATGGGCGACTTGGGCATCGGAGACGAGACTCACGTCGTCGTCTACGATCACACCGGCGGGCAGTTCGCCACCCGCCTGTGGTGGGCGCTCACCTACTACGGCCACGAGCGCGTCTCCGTCCTCGATGGCGGCTGGAAGAAGTGGACCGCCGAAGCCCGCCCGGCGACCGACCTTATCTCCACCCCCGAACCCGCCAACTTTATACCGAAGCCCCGCCCCGAGTGGCGCACGAACGCCGAGTCGGTGCTTGCCGCGAGCGAGAACGAAAGCACCTTCATCCTCGACGCCCGCGACGAGGGCCAGTACACCGGCGCGGTGACGCGGGGGGATGGCAGGCCCGGCCACGTTCCGGGCGCGGCGCACCTTCACGCGGACAGCCTGTTGCGCGAGGGCGGCACTTTCGTTTCGGACGAGGAGCAGGAGCGCAGGCTGCGCGAGGCCGGGGTGCCGGAGGATAAAGATGAGCCCATCGTCGCGTACTGCAACGGTGGGGTCGCGGCCACGGTGCCGCTCTTCGCGCTGCACCGCCTCGGTTACAGGAACCTCGCCAACTACGACGGCTCCTGGAACGAGTGGGGCGTGCGCGGGGATTTGCCCGCCGAGAGGTAGGGTAAACAGCGCGGCCCGTGTTACGATCTAGGAACGAGTAGCCCACGAATACGTCTGGGAGGCTGGCATAGGCAAGTCGCGTACAAGAGGTATATTGTCCTGGGCCGTCAGCCTGCTGATGGTCGTGGCGGGCGTCGCGCTCATCGCCACGTTCTTCTTCGGGGGTAGCCTTCAGGACCCGTCCACCAACACTCAAAACCCCGGCGGTTTCAACGTGCCGCAACTGGAGTCCGATTCCCAGGCGGCCTCGAATGAGACCGCGGGACCGAAAGACAAGAGCCTCAAGCTCACCGTCCCGGCCATGAGCCGCGTGGAGAACGCGGATATACCGCAGGCGGCGGGCAACGACACCGAGGCGCTGGACTCCAACACCGCCATCCACCTCGAAGGTACGGGATATCCGTGGGAGGAGGAGGCCAACGTCTACATCGCCGGCCACCGCCTCGGCTATCCCAACTCCAAGAGCTTCCTCGCGTTCTTCGACCTCAACAACCTCAAAGACGGGGATGAAGTCTTTGTGGAGGACGCCGACGGCACCAAATACACGTACGAAGTCTTCAAGGAGATCACGGTGAGCCCCACCGACCTCTCTGTCACCCGCCCCGTCTCCGGCAAGAACGTCCTCACCCTGCAGAGTTGCACCCTCCCCGACTACTCCGACCGCATCATAGTCCAGGCCGAACTGGTCGACAAAGAGACGTAGCCGCTAACTTCCGGCTGGGCGAAACTCCTGCGCCTTGAAGCGCTGGCCCGTGACACCGTTCGACTCGTTCGACGCCAGGTAGAGGAAGACGGCGGTGTTCTCTTCGGGCGTGATGCGGGTGTTCGGGTCCTCGTCGGGGTAGGCGGCGGCGCGCATGTCCGTCCTCATGCCGCCGGGGTCCACGGCGTTTACGCGGATGCCACGATCCTCAAGCTCGGCGGCGAGTATTTGGGTCAGGCCCTCGATGCCGAATTTGCTCACCGAGTAAGCGCCCCACTCCGCCCGGCCCTCGACGCTCACGCCGCTCACGACGTTGATGATGGAACCGCCCGGTCGCATGTGTGGGATGGCCGCCTTCGAGACGAGGTAGGGGCCGGTGAGGTTGGCGTCGATGACGCGCCGCCACTCGTCCTCCGGGTACTCCTCGATGGCTACGCGCGGGCCGAGTAGGCCCGCGTTGTTGACGAGTACGTCTATCCCACCGAACTGCTCCACAGCGTCGCCGACCAGCCGCTCCACGTCCGCGTTCCCGGACACGTCCGCCGCCACGGCGAGGACTTCCGCGCCTGCGGACTCCGCTTCCCGAGCGACCGGGCGGATGCTCTCCTCGCTGCGGGAGTTCACGACGAGCCTCGCGCCCTCTCCCGCGAAAGCGAGGGCGAGCGCCCTTCCAAGACCCTGGCTCGCGCCCGTTACCACGACCACTTTGTTCCTCACGCTATCTCCTTTGAGCTTTTGGCTGATGTCGTTCGAATACTTCGGCGGTCCCCGGACTTACCACGCCGGGGCCGATGCCGCAGTTTACGACGTTCGCGGATGCGTCTCACGCGTCCAGGGTATCCGTCCGCGCAGTCAAGCCGATAGCTGACTGCTGATAGCTCTCCCTCTGCAAAGTTTCGCTACTTGGCGTATAAAGGGCTTGTGAAAGCGTATGAATTAGAAAGCCCCAATCATGTACGGTGAGAGCGCGCCGCCTTCCTGGGCGCGGCTGCCGGGAGCGCGTTGCCGGGCCGTCGAGCACCTGACGAAGCTCGAAGG
>Ga0136640_10000906_pt1 | contig 11640 bp, 6 predicted proteins | sample AntDrymUQ8642106_2_FD_105498 | JGI IMG/M metagenome (GOLD analysis project Ga0136640, IMG submission 105498) | Polar desert sand microbial communities from Dry Valleys, Antarctica - metaG UQ864 (21.06) | ecosystem: Environmental > Terrestrial > Soil > Desert | place: Antarctica: Dry Valley...
CGCACTCGATCTGGGAGTGTCGCTGTTCGCGGGAGAGGCCGAAGGCAGGCTTGGCCAAGTGCTCGTCGATGCCAGGAACGACCGACTCCAACCCATCTATAACTTCATGAACGATCTGCCGAACATTGAGGGCACCGCAACGCCTTTGCTGCCGGCGGAGCGCGTTCACCTTACCGCTGGTGCGACGACGAGCTTCGACGCGGGGCGCGGCTGTCCATTCGCGTGTTCGTTCTGCACGATCATCAACGTTCAGGGTAGAAAATCGCGCCGTCGCTCGCCGGACGATATTGAACGGATAGTGCGGGCAAATGTTGAGCAAGGACTGCATTCATTCTTCATCACCGACGACAACTTCGCCCGCAACAAGGATTGGGAATTAATACTCGATCGTTTGATCCAATTGCGTGAAATCGAGCTGCTCAAGATCAGCTTCATCATCCAGGTCGACACCCTGTGTCACAAGCTGCCGAATTTTATTGAGAAGAGTAAACGAGCGGGAGTTAAGCGCGTTTTTATAGGCCTCGAGAACATCAATCCCGAGAGCCTGCTCGGTGCGAAAAAGCGCCAGAACAAAATCACCGACTATCGTCAGATGCTCCTCGCATGGAAGAGCGTCGGCATCGTAACTTACTGCGGTTACATTCTCGGATTTCCCGGCGATACGCGCGAGTCGATCATCCGCGATATCGAGTTAATAAAGCGAGAGTTGCCGGTCGACCTGCTTGAGTTCTTTTACTTGACGCCGCTGCCCGGTTCCGAGGATCACAAGAAGCTGCACGAGGCCGGAGTGGTTATGGATGACGACCTGAACAAGTACGATCTCAATCACGACGTGACGAGTCATTCGCAAATGACGCGCGACGAGTGGCGCGCGGCTTATCGTGATGCATGGAAGACGTACTATACCGATGATCACATCGAGACCGTTCTTCGTCGGGCGATAGCGACCGGAACTAGTCCTGGCAAGACAATGTTTTTTATCGTTTGGTTCAAAGGATGTATAGACATCGAGGGTATTCACCCGCTGGAAGGCGGCTTCCTCCGTAAAAAAGTTCGTCTAAATCGCCGCTCCGGAACGCCTGTCGAAGGGGCGTTGACGTTTTACTTGAGTTCCTTTTCCGAACTGCTGTGGAAGCAAATCCGCTGGATATCACTCTACATGCGAATGCGGAAGATCTATCGAAAGGTACGGCGCGATCCCGCACGATTCGACTACACCGACCTCGCGCTAGAACCCGTCTCCGACCACGAGGAAGAACGTGGACTTTTTCAAACGGCGGCCGCTCAGAGCTACCTCGATAAGGTACACCGTAACGAGCGGGCCAGCCGCGGCGAATACGTCTGAGACTTTGTTCGCGTCGAAAATTCGATTCAAAACTAGTCGATTATGCATACGAGGCGCGAATACCTAGAATCTACAATTGCACGCCAAGATGTCCGACGAAGTCACCAAATATCACGAAGAAGATGCAATCGAGAAGACCTATGATCTGCAGGTCGCGCGGCGACTCCTCGCCTATCTCAAGCCGTATTGGAAAACCGCCGTCGTCGCGTTGCTGCTTACGTTCACCACGAATATTCTGATCGCGACGCAGCCGCTTTTTACCAAAATGGCGGTTGACGATTTCATCACGCCGGCAAAGACAGAAGGGATCTGGCTTTTCTCGCTCGCATTCTTCTGCGTTTTTCTCCTTAGATTTGTTTTCTCCTACATTCAGGAAATTCTGTTGAATTCGGTCGGGCAGCGAGTGATGTTTGATCTGCGGACCGAGCTATTCACAAAACTCCAGCGCCAGGAAGTGGCATATTTTGACCGATATCCTGTCGGCCGGACGATGACTCGCCTCACGGGCGACGTGGATGCGCTTAATGAGCTCTTTACTTCCGGAGTCATCGACGTCCTCGGGGACCTCGTCGTAATATTCGCGATCGTAGCCCTAATGTTCTGGATGGACTGGAAGCTCGCTCTCGTCTCGCTGGTTACCGTGCCGCTGCTCTTCGTCGCGACAAACTGGTTCCGCAAACACGCTCGCAACGGTTTCGACCGCGTCCGCACGCGAAGCGCGAAGCTCAATGCTTTCCTTCAGGAATATCTTTCCGGAGCTCAAACCGTTCAGCTTTTTGGAGCTGAGTCCCAGGCGCAGGCTAGATTCTCCGATATCAACGAGGACTATCGAGAGGCAAATATTGAGACGATTTACTACTACTCGATCTTCTATCCTTTGGTTGATTTCATCGGAGCGGTGGGTATCGCTCTTGTTATTTTCGCATTTGGATTTGAAACGATGTTCAGCGGGTTGTCGGCGGCCGAATCCGGGCTGACGATCGGGATTCTCGCTTCGTTTATTCAGTATTCACTCCAGCTGTTTCAGCCTATTCGTGACCTTTCGGACAAATTCAACGTTCTGCAGGCCGCGATCGTAGCCTCGCATCGCATTTTCATTCTGCTCGACCGCGAAATCGAGGTCACCTCGCCCCTCGCGCCGAAACGTACCGGTGAAGTGCGCGGCGAGATCACATTCGAGAATGTATGGTTCGCGTACAAGGGAGACGATTGGGTTCTGAAGGACGTTTCTTTCACAGTATCGACCGGCGAAAGTATTGCTCTGGTGGGTCACACAGGGTCTGGCAAGACTACCATTACAAATTTGTTGATGCGCTTTTACGATATACAGAAGGGCCGCATTCTGATCGATGGAGTGGACATTCGCGATTGGAAGTTGGACGACCTGCGCTCAAACTTTGCGGTTGTTCTTCAAGACGTTTTTCTATTTAGCGGATCAATTGCGAACAATATCAGGCTCGGGAACGAGGCTATAACGTCGGGCCGCGTGAAATGGGCCGCCGGGGAAGTCCGCGCCGACGAATTCATTGAAAAAATGGAAGGCGGATACTCCGCCGAAGTTCGCGAACGCGGGGCCGGCCTTTCCGTGGGGCAAAAACAGCTAATTTCTTTCGCGCGGGCCCTCGCCTTCGATCCGAAGATTCTAATACTCGACGAGGCGACCAGCTCCATTGACACCGAGACCGAACAACTCATCCAGATGGCCGTTGAACGCGTGATGGCCGAACGCACGTCGATCGTAGTTGCACATCGGCTGTCGACCATTCAGAAGTGCGATCGCATCATCGTCCTGCATCATGGCGAGCTCCGCGAGATCGGCACCCACAACGAACTGCTTGCCGAGCGAGGTCTATATTGGCGACTCTACCAACTGCAGTATTCTAATGAAAAGCTTCATGTTACCGCAGAGCAATTGCCAGAGCTTGCCACTGACCACTAGCCTTTCAAAGAAGGCCGCGTGCGGGCGATTTGCCCTCCTTGGGTACAAATCCTGTAGATTTCGCAATGACTAAGGTCTATAATCCATCCCATAGGTAACAAAATGCTAGATAACAGCGGTCGTGTGGAAAGCAGTATCGATTGTCCATGGACAAGCCGCGCTCGCACTGTGGAACGAGTCGCGTCCGCGAACCTTCCGACCACAGTGGGCGAATTTCGAATCACCGGATATCGATCCTCGATAAGCGACGAAGAGTTTGTGGTGCTTTGCAAAGGGGAGATGGAGGCGAGCGTGCCTACGCTTGTCCGCATTCATTCTCAGTGCCTGACGGGTGATGTCTTTGGCTCGATCAAATGCGACTGCGGACCGCAACTCATCGCGGCGATGGAGATGATAGAGAAGGCCGGGCGCGGCGCGATCGTCTATCAACAGCAAGAGGGCCGAGGTATCGGCATCATCAACAAGATCCGCGCATACGCCTTGCAGGATGAGGGCGCGGACACCGTCGAGGCAAATGAGCGGCTAGGCTTCGCGATCGACAGCCGCGACTATCAGCAATGTGCCGAGATATTGTTCGATCTCGGGCTTTGTAAAGTTCGTGTCATCTCGAACAACCCCGACAAACTAAAAGCCCTCGAAGAAGCCGGGCTGCGAATCGTCGAACGGATCCCGATCGAAGTTGCTGCCGAAAAGCCCGCCGCCCACTATATGCGAACAAAAAGAGAGAAAATGGGCCACCTCATTAATTCGTAACGGCAAAAATCCAAAATCGTGAATAAATTACGATATATTGGAAGAAATCGCCCGATTTCTGATAAATCTTTGCTTCTTATTTTTCTCCGTAACGTATCCATTCACAACACTTACATCGATTTTTGGCATATAACTCCCAGTGGCTTTAGAATTGCTTACAACAAGTTGAATATTTCGCGGACGTTTAAATTGCTTTTATTTTTCGTTTAAGCCACCCGCATTTAGTATCGAGTCCCAATTATTTCTAGGAGATAACAATGAACAAAAACTTCAAATTTATGACCGTGGCTCTGTCATTTGTTCTTGCCTTTACGGCATTTGCATTTGGACAGAAGACTACTGGTAATATTGAAGGAACCGTTACTGATCCGAATGGTGCCGCCGTAGTCGGCGCCACCGTGACGATCAAGGCTTCGGGGTCAACGTCTGGTTTTTCAGCCGTTGCCACCACGAACGAGAGCGGTTTCTTTCAATTTGCACAGATCGCGCCGGGTTCATACACCTTGACCTCGACGGCCGCAAGCTTTAAACAATCAATCCAGGAAGTTCAGGTGACGGTCGACAAAACGAACAGCGTCAACCCGAAACTCGAAATTGGTGTTGGTAATGTTACCGTCGACGTCACCTCTGAATCGGATATCAATATCGATCTTGGAAACACTAAGATTGATAACGTTATCTCGAAACGCATTATCGAGGACCTTCCTGCAGGCGTTACCTTTGCTTCGTTGCTGAAGATCGCTCCGAATGTCCGTCCGGAAATCGGTGGATTTCAGATCGACGGAGCCAGCGGATCGGAAAACGTGTTCATCATTGATGGACAGGAAGTTACCAATTTCCGTACAGGTTCGCTCGACGGTAACTTTAACATTCCTTTCGAACTGATTCAGGAAGTACAAATCAAATCGACCGGTTACGAAGCTGAATTCGGCGGTGCAACCGGTGGTATCGTTAACGTTGTTACCTCAGGCGGCAACGACAAATGGCGTGGTTCGTTTGGAACATCTTTTAAACCATCGAAGTTCCAGGGCGACCCAAATTTGATATTGGCCTCGTTTAACACGGGCGTCAACGGTGTCAGCACCACGAATCTTCCGGGAAATACCACTTATTTCCAGCCGCCGAAGAACGGCGGAACGGATTTTTTCCCGACCGCCTCTTTCAGCGGCCCGATCGTTAAAGAAAAACTCTGGTTTTCAGCGTCCTACGCTCCTCAGTTTTATTCGACTACACGCGACATCACCTACTTTAGCTCCAGCGACCCGCTGAGCACCGCTGCAAATCCTGCGACACGCGTCGTTAATTCGAATGGAACCATCAGCTATCTGTCAAACGTGCGTCAGGAAAACATGTTTGTCCGATTGGATGCCCAACCGTTCTCGAAACTTCGCTTGTTTGGAACGTTTCTTTACAATCCGACAATTCAGGATGGCCTAGTGCCCTCATCCACAGAAGGCCTCGGCGGTGCTCCGCAGGGTGTAAACTTCGGTGGTACCAGAGGCTTTGTGTCGGGATCAGAGTTGCTACTACAGCAGGGCGGACGTCAGAACGCAAATGCTTTCAACTCAGGTGCGACGTATAACCCGGTCAACTGGATGGTCCTCAATTTCCGCTACGGCCGAAGCTTTTTGAATGAAAAGCTTAATTCGTACGGATTGCCGCGTCAGACCCGTTATATCTGTAATCAGGTTTCCGGTCCGGCAACTGCCGCTCAGACGGGATGTAATCAGGGCTTCCAGAATATCGCAAGCAACTTTCAGACCAATTTCGATGTCTCGACTAGAACCACATTCGACGCCGATGCTTCGTTGCTCTTTCGTGCCGTCGGACGCCATAACCTCAAGTTTGGTTATCAGTTGAATCGGCTCTTTAACGATGTAAGCAGAGGTTACACCGACCTCGGCATTATCCAGCTCTTCTACGGACGTCTGGTCAATGGACTTGACGGTGGAGCAACCCCATCAGGTCCTTTGTGTCCGGCTGCACCGAATCCGCCTACGCCGGGCTGTGTTCTTGGCTCAGGTCTTATGACCCGATTCGGAACAGTTGGTGAAGCAAGCAGCGACAATCATGGCCTGTTTGTTCAGGATAGTTGGCAGGTAAACAGCCGCTTGACGCTGAACCTCGGTGTCCGAATCGAGAATGAATCCGTTCCTAATTTTGGTGCGGCCGACACCTCGCAGGCGATCAAATTTGGCTGGGGCGACAAGATCTCCCCTCGTATCGGTGGTGCGTTTGACCTGACCGGCGACGGCAAGACCAAATTGTTTGCTAACTATGGCTGGTTTTATGACCGCTTTAAGTACGAATTGCCCCGCGGTTCGTTTGGCGGAGACTTTTTCCGTCGTGATTTCTTTGAACTCACACCGGCTCGCGGCTACGCTTTCACGGGTTATACCTTTGCCAACATTCTCGGCAGTCAACCGGATAGACTCGGTGGACAATGCCCGATCGTTGGCGGCGCTGGGTACTCGATATGTCAGCGTGATTTCCGTATCGCGACAAACCTCATAGGAGCCGATATTTTCGAGTCCGGCGCGGTTGACCCGGATATCAAAGCAGCTCGCCAGAGTGAATACACGGTCGGTATTGAGCGTGAACTCGGCCGGAACTTTGTTGTCGCCGGTCGTTACACGCACAAAAATGTTGACCGTGCTATCGAGGACGTAGGTGTTTTCAACGATGAGGGCTCCGAAGCCTACATCATTGGTAACCCCGGTTTCGGCCTGGTTTGCGAAATATCGACTCTAGGTGGATATCCATGTACAAAAGCTCAACGTAAGTATGACGCTTTTGAAGTTCGTTTGGACAAGCGTGCGACCAACTACTTCTTCAACGCTAACTATACCTATAGCCGACTATTCGGTAACTACTCAGGTTTGGCTAGTACTGACGAGGGCGGACGTACTAGCCCGAACGTAAACCGTTTTTTCGATCTGCCGCCCCTCGGCTTCACGGCTGATGGCGACCCGGATAACGGACTGCTGGCAACTGATCGTCCGCATGTCTTTAAGGCATACGCAGGCTACACCTTTGACTGGAGAGGCAATGGTGTAAACCGCACGGGAATCAACGGATTCACGACGATCCAGTCGGGAACGCCATTGACCACGATCTACAACCTGTACAGTTTGGGAACCACGGTTCTTACTGCACGCGGAGATCTCGGCCGAACTGAACTGTTCACCGAATCCGACCTCGGCATCAACCACCGTTACAAATTCGGACGCGACAATCGCTTCACTGTTGAAGGATTTGTCGACATCCGCAACTTGTTTAACGAAAGGAATGTACGTGGTGTACAGAACAGCACCAGTAACCAGAACTACAGCGGTGTTACCCTTAGAGACTTCGGTGGGTGCACCACTTGCGTTGTTCTGAATCCAAATGGATCGGTAAATGGAGGAGCGACGGAACTGGCTACCTTCCAGACCATATTTAATGGTTCTGGCATCAGACAGTTTGTTCTCAACCAACTCGCCAACCCATTGACTCCACAGGCAAATAGAACGCTGAACACTTATGGACAGCCTAATTCATTCCAGGCTCCACGTGATGTGCGCTTTGGATTCCGTTTCTTCTTCTAAATTTTAGTTGAAGATATACTTTGGGCCTGTCCGGCAACGGACAGGCCCTTTTTCTTTCTAATTCTATAAAGGTCTAAGAAACTTTACGCTTTTTTACATTAACATCGCCACAAACTTCCGGAGACATATTTGATGGGCATGGATCGACTTCATAGATTGCAGGCCAGGCATTCGCTTTAAGGGGCCCTTGTCATGCCGGACGGACGGGTATTGTTCGGCTCTCGTCTAAATAAAACTAAAGAATCACTCGATTGCAGCAAATCGGCCAATTCCCAACGATCATACGGCTCAAATAAAAAAGGTGGTGCACCATTGCACCACCACACATCCTTCGATCCGATTGTAACTAACTGGACGGCTTCACCTTGGCCCGCAAGTCGCCAATCAACTTCTTCGTCTTCTTTTCATCTTCTCCGGTTGCGTTACTTGCCTTCAGATAAAGTTCAAGTTCAGTGGCAGCCTCACTATACTTCTTCATATCGTTTCCATATAGTTGGGCGAGCTCCTTATGAATATCCGGGACTTTGTTGGCTGATAGTTTTTTTGCAAGCAGATAATGTTTTTCAGCTTCTACGAAATTGCCGTCGCGCCGTTCTATTTTTCCCATAAGCATAAGTACCTGCAACGATGCGGGAGCCATTGTCAGAGCTTCCTTTGTCGCGGTTCTTGCTGCTTTATTGTATTTGTCTCCGAGGTTATAGAGGTCGTAACCGAGGTAGTAAAACGATGTTGCGCTCTTCGGGTTTATCTCTACGGCTTTGATAAATACGCTGGCTGATTCGAGATATTGCTTTCTGACATATAACTCGATCCCGAAACGGAGGAGAGCATCATAATAATTAGGAAACAGCTCAAGCGCTTTCCTTAAACCCTGAAAACCCTCTACGTCCCGTTTGCCTGAAATATCCTTAAGGGCTTGATCGTACGACATTTTTGCCGCTTTCGGCACATCCTGTGCGAATACAACGCCCAATTCAGACTCTTTAAGGCTACCTTTTCTAGGTGCGAGGAAAAAATCCTGTACAACGGTCGAAACACCCTCCGTCCCGCGAACTGTCATGGTCTGAACTTCGAAAGGGATATCCTGATCCGCCAGATCATAACGAAACGCAAAGGCACGAACGGTAAACCGTCCGTCACTAAGGCCATTGAAATAATAGCGACCGGACCCATCGGTCTTGGTCCTCTGGAGCGACTGATAATTGTCATTCAACAATTCGATATCGACGTCGGGTAGGGCGTTACGCTGTTTGTCATATACGGTTCCCTGAAGACTACTGGCAACAAAAGAGACTGTCGAAGCAAATGCGGTGCCCGCAGACAGAACTGTAAGAACTGAAATCGTCAGTAATCGTTGGTATAATGGTTTCACTGCAACCTCCAATCTAGAAACATATTAAAACGAAATTAAATAATATCACCAACACATCTTGAAGTGTAGTTTTTCCGCATCCTGTTAAAATTTGAAGTGAGCCCGAAAATCAGTAAACAATGAGCAAACACGGACGAGAAAGGATCTATCGGGATTCGGTTCATAATATTATTCGGGTTGGAAACGGGACGGTTGGTGACCGGTTGATCCTGGGGTTGATCGACACGCCTGAGGTGCAAAGGCTTCGGCGGGTGCGGCAGCTCGGATTGGCTTATTTTGCCTATCAGTCTGCCGAACACTCGCGCTTTACCCATTCGCTCGGGGCGTTTCACTTGGCCACGCGGGCTCTCGACAGGTTGAGGGTCAGGCACCAGATCGAACCCAATGCCTATCTCGCCGTGCGGATTGCCGCGCTGCTTCACGATGTGGGGCACGGTCCCTTTTCTCACGTGATCGAGGGAATACTCGACTTCCATCACGAAGACTTTTCGATAGCAGCGGTCGAGAGCGACGACACAGAGATAGGAAAGCTACTGGCGACCTATTCCCCGGAGCTACGCTTTGATGTTGCGGCTATAATCCGGGGCGAGTTTCGCTCGCTTGGTCTAGCTCAGCTTGTCTCATCGCAATTGGATGTCGATCGCATGGACTACCTTCTCCGCGATTCGCTAATGACGGGGGCGAAGTATGGTATTTACGACCTGGAATGGATTCTCAAATCTATAGATATTGACGAGGCGAACGATCGATTGTACGTCTCCGCTCCCGGGATATATGCGGTCGAGGCCTACCTGCAGGCCCGATATTACATGTTTCGCCAGGTTTACTTTCATCGAACGCTGCGTTCCGCAGAGGCGGTGCTTAAGATGCTGCTGCGCCGCGCAATAAGAGTATTTGCGGAGGGCGGTGACGTCTGGTTTGTGCCGGGGAGCGCATTCGAAAGCATATTGCGTGGGGAACCTATCACACTTACGCTGCACCTATCGCTCGATGATACTGACGTTCTCTTCCATATCAAGCAATGGCAGAATTCCTCCGACCGAATTCTCGCAGATCTTTCCTCGCGGTTTCTCAATCGGCGCCTCTTCAAGGCGTTCGATCTGGACATGCCGGTTGATGGCCGCGATGATTTTGTGAGCCAGGCCCGCGAGGTAACGGGAGCCGCAGGGTTCGATCCGGACTACTATTTGGTCGAGGATGCGATGAGTAATGCCAGCAACTATTTCTATACCAAGGACACATCAAAGCCTAAGGATCTTATCTACGTCGAACATGGCTTCTCGCGTCCGGAGATGAAGGAAATCTCAGAAGTGAGCGCCGCGGTACGCGGCCTGCAACAGGGATATTCGATCCATCGAGTCTGTTTTCCGACCGAGGTCACGTCCGAGATGACCGAACTGTATCGACGTGCATAACATCGCCCGCAGGACACTGATTCTGGCCGGAATTGTTGCATCGCTTTGTACGGCGGCGGCTGGCCAGGCGATCGCGTTTGTGTTGCCTGAGAAGGCGGCCGACACGGCGTTCGTCGATATGATCATTGAAAGGCTCCGAAAGCACGTGACGGGGGCCGATCGCCTATCGCGATGGCAAGCCGTTGCCGATGCGGGTCCTTCTTCGATACAATTTTAAGGAGTTGGACGGGATCAAATAACCTTCCCCAATGCAGATCCTGCGAGCCTCCATCAGAATGATTCTTTTTGTGACGTCGACCCTGGGGCTGTACGGCCTTTGGTTCGTTGCACGCGTTTTCATACCAAATAAGACTCTCTGGCGCCAAACGATCTTTTGGTGGTGGACGCGTTCGTTTGGATGGATCGCGAATATGCGCGTCGTCGTTGTCGGCGAGCCGCCGCGTCCTCCCTTTTTCCTAGTTACTAATCATCTCGGCTATGCCGACATCGCGGCATTGCGAATCGCCGTCCCGGCCGTTTTCGTCGCAAAAAGCGATATTGAGTCCTGGTGGCTTGTCGGCCGAATCGTGCGTGATATGGGAATGATCTTTATCGATCGACAAAATCGCCGCGATATCCCTCGCGCCGGCGAGCTCATTCTGGAGCGTCTCGATAACGGTGAAGGTGTAATTGTTTTCCCGGAAGGCACGAGTACGCGAGGCGACGAAGTCCTTCCATTCAACTCGTCCTTTCTTCACTTCGCCGCCGAGGGAGAGGTCGCGGTCTCGTACGCAGCGATTAGTTTTGAAACCTCATCGGGCGCGCTGCCTGCGAGCACCGCAGTAGCCTGGCACGGGGAGATCAGCTTTATCTCCCACCTCTTTCGCATGTTGAAACAATCGGGGATTGTCGCCACCATCACATTTGGCGATCAACCGCTAAAGCATCCCGACCGCAAGGCGCTGGCGCGTGAGCTGCAGGAGCGTGTAGCGGATTTGTTTGTTCCCCTCCGATAGCCGTGCGTCATAACATCACAAACTCCTCGCTGGGCGCCGCAGAGGTGTCCCTGACCGCCGCCTACTTAATACGAGAAGCACCGGTCTGCTTCCGAATAGCCTCCGACTTATCCCCGGAAGCAGCCGATTTCGCACAATAAGGCGTCGTCTGGACGCAATAAGTCGCGGTCTGGACGCAATAAGTCGCCGTCTGGACGCAATAAGTCGCCGAATTACCTATCCAATCCGACGTGA
>Ga0136640_10000907_pt1 | contig 11631 bp, 10 predicted proteins | sample AntDrymUQ8642106_2_FD_105498 | JGI IMG/M metagenome (GOLD analysis project Ga0136640, IMG submission 105498) | Polar desert sand microbial communities from Dry Valleys, Antarctica - metaG UQ864 (21.06) | ecosystem: Environmental > Terrestrial > Soil > Desert | place: Antarctica: Dry Valley...
CGCAGGAGCATCACCGCGACGGCGAGCTCGGGGTCGCCGGCAGGCGCGAAGGCGACGAACCACGCGTTGGTGTTCTCCGGGTTGACCGGGCCGCCCTGGGTCGGGACGAGCTCGGCGGTGCCGGTCTTGCCCGCGACCGTGACGCCGGGCAGCGCGGCGGCGGTGCCCGTCCCGCCGCGCACGACGCCGACCATCATGTCGCGCACCTGGCCGGCGACGCTCCGGCGCACGACGCGCCGGCGCTCCCTGCCCTGCTCGCGCACGATGCGCGGCGCGATGCGCTGGCCGCCGTTGGCGATGGTCGCGCCCACGGAGGCCATCTGCAGCGGGGTGGCCAGGTCACGGTCCTGCCCGATCGCGGCGGCGCCCACCGCGAGGTCGTCGCGCAGGTCCGTCGCGATCTGCGACGGCTTGGCGGCGGGGATCTCCGTGGGCGCCTCGTTGAACCCGAAGCGCTCGGAGATGGCGACCAGGCGCTTGCGGCCCAGCTCCGCGCCCAGCGGCGCGAACACCGAGTTGCAGGAGTGCACGAACGAGGCCACCAGCGAGCCGCCGCAGGTCTCGCTGCTCGCGTTGTAGAGCTTCACGCCCGACAACGTGGCGTACTGGCGGGCCGGGAACGACTCCGACGGGTCGGTGATGCCCGCCTGCAGCGCGCCGGAGACCGTGATGATCTTGTAGGTCGAGCCCGGGGCCTGGGGCGCCGAGACCGCGAGGCCCGCGAGGGCGAGCACCGCCCCGTCGCGCGGCCGGATGACCGCGACGCCGCCGGCCCGCTCGCCGAGGGCCGCCTGCGCGTCGCGAGTGAGGCCGAGGTCGATCGTCGAGTGCACGCTGCGCCCGCGCACCCGGGGGACCCGCTTGATCACGCGCGAGCCGAAGCGCAGGGTCTCGGCGGGGTGACCGCCGAGGCGGTCGTCGTAGATGCGCTCGAGCCCGGTCGGCGGGGTCTTGCCGTCGCCGGGGACGCCCGCGATCCCGACGCCGATCGCGTCGTCGGCCAGTCGCGTCCCGTCGGCCGCGAGCACTTCGCCGCGGTCGGGCGCCTCACCCGCCGTTCGGCGCGGCCGCTCGGAGGCACGCAGGCCGGGCAGGCGCAGCTGTGGCGTCCACTTGATGCGACCGCGCCCGTCCTCGTCGACGGTGGGCAGGGCGACGGTGCCGCGCAGCGCGCCGAAGTCGTCCGTGCGGATCACGACCGGCACCCGCACCGCGCCGTCCCGGAGTGGACCCGGGCGTCCGACCGTCACCGCTCGGGTGCCGGCGGCCCGGTCTGCCTGCGCGTAGGCGCGCGTGAAGGCCTCCAGCGATGGGCGGCCGGCGTGCTCGGAGAGCGTCCACAGCGCCTGCACGTCGCGCTTCTCCCAGGCGGCGGCGAAGGCCCGGGCCGCCGTGCGCCGGCGTTCGTCGGACGCCTTCTGGCGTTGCACGTACACCACGGCGGCGCCGATCCCCGCGAGCACGAGCAGGACGGCGAGGACCGGAAGCACTCGCCGGCCCTGAGGGGGCCGGCGCCGCGCTGGGCCACTGCCCATGAGCACGGAGCCCGCCCGCCGGGCGGGCGGCGCGCTGCGTCGCCGGCGGGGGGGAGGAGGCGCCAAGGTCGGCTTAAGCTAGACGTCGGCGAGGACGGGCCGCGGGAGGCGGCCGAGCGCCACGGCCGCGGTGACGGCGCCCGCCAGCGCGAACCCGGCCCCGACCAGGAACGCGCTGTGGAACCCGGCCGTCAGCGCCACGGGCCCGCTTTCCGCCGCGTGGCGGGTGGTCGTCGAGGCCACGGTCGCGAGCACCGCCAGGCCCAGCGACCCCCCGAACTGGCGCGAGGTGTTGACCAGGCCGGAGGCCAGGCCCGCCTGGCCGCCCTCCACGCCGGCCAGCGCGGCGATGGTGACCGGCACGAAGGAGAACCCGATGCCGGTGGCGGTCAGCACGCCGGGGACGAGCACGTCGCCGAGATAGGACCCGTCGGCGTCGACGAACGAGAAGGGCCAGCATCCCGACGGCGATCAGGCTCATGCCGCCGGCGAGGACGCGGCCGGGCCCGATCCGGCTCGTGAGCCGGCCCGCCACCGTGCTGGCGGCGGCGATCGCGAGGGTCATCGGCAGGAAGGCGAGGCCGGCCTGAATGGGAGAGAAGCCGAGCACCTGCTGCAGGTACAAGGAGACGAAGTACCACATGGCGAACACCGCCGAGCCCATGAAGAACACGCAGACGTTGGCGGCCGACAACACCCGCCCGGCGAAGATCGCCAGGGGCACGAGCGGGCGGCGAGAGAAGCGCGCCTCGATCGCCACGAAGGCCGCGAGCAGCGCCAGCCCGGCCGCCATGACGCCCAGCGTGGCCGCCGACCCCCAGCCGTTGACGTCCGTGCGCACGATGGCGAAGGTCACGAGCACCAGGCCGGCGGTCACGGTCAGCGCGCCGGCGACGTCGTAGTGGCGCTCGCCGGCCGCCGTCGCCAGGCGCGAGCGGACGAAGCGCCGGGCCGCGACGGCGATGCCGACGCCGATCGGGACGTTGATGAAGAGGATCCACTCCCAGCCGAGCAGGTCGGTGAGCACGCCGCCGATCAGGCCGCCCGCCGCGCCGCCCGCCGCGCCCATCGCGCCCCAGGCGGCGAGCGCCCGGTTGCGCTCGGCGCCCTCCGGGAAGGTGGTCGTCAGGATCGAGAGCGTCACCGGCGCGACGACCGCCCCGCCGAGGCCCTGCGCGGCGCGCGCCGCGATCAACTGGCCCTGGTCGGACGCGAGCCCGCCCGCCAGCGACGCGAGCGCGAACAGCAGCAGGCCGCCGATGAAGACCCGCCGGTGGCCGAGCAGGTCGGCGGCGCGGCCCCCGAGCAGCAGGAAGCCCGCGAAGGTCAGCGTGTAGGCGTTGACCACCCACTGCAGGTTGACGGCCGAGAAGCCGAGATCGCCCCGGATCGACGGCAGCGCGACGTTGACAACCGAGACGTCGAGGATGACCATGAACTGCGCCAGGCAGCAGAGGATCAGGGTGACGCGGCGGCGGGTCTCCTCGGATGATTGCACAGGCAATCACCCTAGCGACGGCCGGCCCGCCGATTACGCCAGGGCCATGGCCGGCGACCCAGGCGGAGGCGGCGGCGAGGGCGCGCAGGTCGGGAAGCGGGGAGGGGGCGCTGGGTATCTCCAACTGATGGCACATCGATCGGCGGCATATGGCCCCCCCCGAGGTCGCGGACCTCGACCCACTCCTCCGCCCGGATGTCCCGGCTGCAGGCTCTACCGTCGGCGCCTGTGCATGAGCCTCGCACCGTCGACCTGCACGGCCAGTCGGTCACGTATCACCTGACGGGGAAGGGCCCCCTGGTCCTGCTCGTCCACGGCATCACGTCGAGCTCGCAGACCTGGAAGACGGTGATGCCGCTCCTGGCCGAGCGTCACACGGTGCTCGCGCCGGACCTGCTGGGCCACGGGACGTCCGCCAAGCCGCGCGGGGACTACTCCCTCGGCGCCTACGCGAGCGGCCTGCGCGACCTGCTGCTGGCACTCGGCCTGTCTCGCCCGACTGTCGTCGGGCACTCGCTGGGCGGCGGCATCGCGATGCAGTTCGCCTATCAGTTCCCCGACGTGATCGAGCGGCTCGTGCTCGTCGACTCCGGTGGGCTCGGCCAGGAGGTCAGCCTGCTGCTGCGCGCCGCGACGCTGCCGGGCTCCGAAATCGTGCTGCCGCTGTTCAACGCTCCGCTCATCCGCATGGCGGGCGCGACCGCCGGCTTCCTGCTGGACCGGGTCGGCTACGAGCGCAGCGCGGACATGCGGGGGCTCGCCGAGGGCTTCGCCTCCCTGCGCGACGCGGAGTCGCGCCGCGCGTTCCTCCACACGGCGCGGGCGGTCATCGATCCCAAGGGCCAGCGGGTGGACGCGCGCGACCGCCTGTACCTCACGGCCGGGATGCCGTCCCTCCTCGTCTGGGGCGAGGACGACCCCATCATCCCGGTCGCGCACGCGCACCGCGCCCATTCGATGATGCCCGGCAGCCGGCTCGAGATCATCCCCGGCGCCGGGCACTTCCCCTTCAACCACGACCCCGCGCGCTTCGCGGCGGTCCTGTGCGACTTCATCGCGTCGACCGCGCGCGAGCGGTAGGTTCACGCTCAAGCGAGGCACAGGAGGCAGACATGGGGTTCATGGAAAAGCTCAGCGGCCGTGTCAAGCAGGCCGCGGGCGATCTCACCGGCGACAAGCGCCTGCACCGCAGGGGCCGCCAGGAGGAGCGCAAGGGCGAGGCTCGCGAGGAGCTCACCGAGGCTCAGGGCAAGGCCCGGCTGAAGGCCGAAGAGGTCGCCGACCTGGAGCGCAAGACCCGCTGATCTAGGCTTGGCCTGTGCGCGCTGATGCCGGGCTGATCCCGGACAACGAGGCCCAGCGCTTGGCGGCGGTGCGGCGATATGCCGTTTTGGACACCCCGCCGGACGGTGCGTTCGATCGCGTGACGGCGCTCGCGGCCCGCCACTTCGACGTCCCGATCGCGCTCGTGACGATCGTGGACACGGATCGCATCTGGTTCAAGTCCGCCGTGGGGCTCGACGCCTCCGAGATCGACCGCGACCCTGGCCTGTGCGCGTCCGCGATCCTGCAGGACGGGCCGTGGATCGTGGAGGACGCCGCGATCGACCCGCGGACGCTCGCCAATCCGCTCGTGGCCGGCGAGATGGGCCTGCGCTTCTACGCCGCCGCGCCGCTGACGACCCACGACGGCTTCAACCTCGGCACGCTCTGCGTGATCGACCGCCAGCCGCGCGAGGTGACGGCGGAGGACGCCGGCGTCCTGTCGGACCTGGCGGCGATCGTGATCGACGAGCTCGAGCTGCGGCTCAGCACGCGCACCCTCGTCGAGCGCGAGCAGACGCTGCGCAGCTACGCGGAGAGCACTGCCCGGGTGCTGCAGGCGAGCCTGCTCCCGGCCGAGCTGCCCGCGATCCCCGGCGCCTCGCTCGCCGCCTTCTATCGCCCGGCGTCCGACAGCGAGGTCGGCGGGGACTTCTACGACGTCTACGCGCTCGGCCCGGGCCGCTGGGCGATCGCGCTCGGGGACGTCAGCGGCAAGGGAGCCGCAGCCGCGGCGGTCACCGCGCTGGCCCGGCACGCGCTGAGGACCGCCTCGATGGCAGCCACGGATCCCGCCGAGGCCATGGCGGTGCTCAACCAGGCGATGTTCCTCGGCCACTCCGAGTCCGTGCTCGACCACTACTGCACCGCGCACCTCAGCTTCCTCGAGGCCGGCCACGACGGGTTCACGCTGCGCAGCGCGTCGGCCGGGCACCCGGCCGGCCTCGTCGCCTCGCGCGAGCCCGCGGCACCGGCGCCGCTGGCCGCGACTGGCCCCCCGGTCGGCTGGCACGCTGACGCGGCCTTCGCCGCCACGGAGCGCCGGCTGGCCTCCGGCGACGCCCTGCTGCTGTACACGGACGGCCTGAGCGAGGCGCGCCGCGGCGGGGAGCTGCTGGGCGAGCCGCCGATCGCAGCCGCGCTGGTGGCCGGGCGCGGCCAGGGCGCCGACGCCATCTGCGGCCGCCTGCTCGAGCTGCTCACCGATCCGGCCGTCGAGGTCCGCGACGACGCCGCGTGCCTGGTGCTGGAGCTGGCGTGAGCGGCGCGGGCCATGGGACCTTCGACGCGCAGCGATTCAGCGTCGAGGCCAGCGAGAGCGCCGGCACGGTGACGCTCACGCTTCGCGGCGAGCTCGACCTCTCCACGCTGGGGGAGCTGGAAGCGGCGCTGCCCGAGCTGTCCCCGCAGGATCGGCTGGTCCTGGACCTCCGCCCGCTCGCGTTCATGGACTCGTCCGGGATCCGGCTCGTCATGCGGCTCGACGTGGAGGCCCGTTCCAGAGGGTGGACGCTGACGCTGGTCTCCAGGGCGGGAGCGGTGCGCCGCCTGCTGGAGCTGTGCCGCGTGGAGGACCGCGTCGAGGTGGTCGAGGATCTGCCCTAACGTCAGCGCCCTGTGTCCGACACCGACCTGACCGACCCGCCGCTCGCCCCGCAGGGCCCGATCCCGATCACGGTGGTGACGGGCTTCCTCGGCGCCGGCAAGACCTCGCTCATCAACCGCCTCGTCACCGCGCGCGCGGGCGCCGAGCGCATCGGCGTGGTCGTCAACGAGGCCGGCGAGATCGGGCTCGACGGCGAGCTGCTGGGGGACTCCACCGGCGACGTCGTCGAGATCGCCGACGGCTGCGTCTGCTGCACCAGCTCGGGCGAGCTGCTCGACGCGATCGTGCGGCTGAACCAAGCGGCGGGGCGGCTGGACCGCATCATCGTCGAGACCAGCGGTCTCGCCGATCCCGGTCCGGTGGTCGACGCGCTCGCGAGCATCGCGCACGTCCTGCGGCTCGACACGATGGTCACCGTCGTCGACGCTGTGCACGCGCTCGGGCAGCTGGACCGCCATCAGAGCCCCGAGGCCCATCGGCAGGTGCAGATCGCGACGCACGTGGTGGTGAGCAAGCTCGACCTCGCGGACGGCGTCGATGACCTGCTCGCGCGCATCACGGCCTTGAACCCGGACGCGCACGTCATCCTCGCCGAGCGCGAGTCGCTCGACGTCGGCCTGCTGCTCGACCGCTTCGCGTTCGGCGCCGAGGACGATGCCGACCACGACCACGACCACGACCATCGCGAGCACGCACACCTCGACGTGGAGATCTTCTCCTTCGCCCTCGACGAGGCGCTCGACGCGGAGCGTTTCGACCTCTGGCTGGGGGGTCTGGTCATCCTCAAGGCACCCGACCTGTTCCGGGTCAAGGCGATCCTCTCGCTCGCGGGCGAGTCCCGTCGCCAGATCGTGCACGGCGTGCAGAGCTACGTGGAATCAGCCCCGGGGCGCGACTGGGAGCCTGACGAGCCGCGCACGAGCCGGATCGTCATCATCGGCAAGGATCTCGAAAGCGCGCAGTGGCGCGCCGAGCTCGAGCGCTGCGTGGCCGCCTGACTCCGCGGTCCTGAGGGCGGCGACCTAGGGTGAGAGGGTGGAGGCCATCCTTCCGAACCCGCGCGTACGGCGCCGCCGGCCCACGGTGGAGCTCGTCCGCGCGGTGCGTGACGGGCGCCGGGTGGGCGAGGCGCTGGGCGTCCTCAGCGCCGGGGAAGCGGAGGGCGAGCCCGAGCACGACGCGCTGGCCCAGCAGCTCGCCCGCTTTCTCGTGCGCCGCTGCGACGAGCGCCATCAGGGTTGGCAGGTGCTGCGCCAGGTGGTGCTCGACGCCGGGGGCGAGGTTCCGTGGGAGCGATGCTCCCGGCAGGCGGTCGGCCCGACCAAGGACCGTGTGCTGCGCGACTGCGCGACGCCTGGGCGCACCCCGCTGGTCCGGGTCCAGCACGCGGCGGCGCAGGAGCGCGCGCGCCGCATCGCCGTTCTGCTGGACCCCGAGCCCGTGCTGCGGCGACTCAAGCTCGAGCCGCCGGCGCCCGTCGACGCCGAGCGCTGGGAGCGGGCTCTCGTCGCCGCCGTGGCCGCCCGCTCGCGTGAGCAGGCGGTGAGGGCGCTCGCGACGGGGCTCGGGTGCTGACGCTACGGCTTGAGCAGGATCTTGAACGCGTTGTCCTGCTTCTTCTGGAAGATCTCGTAGGCGTTGGGGGCTTCGTCGAGCGGCACGTGGTGCGTCGCGAAGGCCTCGACGCCGAGCGGATCGTCGTCGGCGGTGACCAGGGGCATCAGGTCGTCGATCCAGCGCTTGACGTTGGCCTGGCCCATGCGCAGGTTGATCTGCTTGTCGAACATCTGGATCAGCGGCATCGGGCTGACGGCCCCGCCGTAGACGCCTGAGATCGAGACCGTCCCGCCGCGCTGCACCAGCTCGATGGCCAGGTGCAGGGCGCTGAGGCGGTCGATGCCCACCGTCTCGATCATCTTCTGCGCCGCGCGGTCGGGCAGCAGCCCGGCGAGGCGATGGGCGAGCTTGCCGATCGGCGCTCCGTGCGCCTCCATGCCGACGGCGTCGATGACCGAGATCGGCCCGCGCCCGCCGGTCATCTCGCGCACGAGCGCCGGCACGTCGTCGTGCTCGGTGATGTCGATGGCCTCGACGCCGTGCGCGCGCGCCCGCTCCAGGCGCTCGGGCACGAGGTCCAGCGCGATGACCTTCTCGACGCCGCGATGCTGGGCGACGCGCGTCGACATCTCGCCGATCGGCCCGAGCCCGAGGACGAGCAGGTCGCCGCCGTCGGGGATGTTCGCGTACTCCACGGCCTGCCAGGCGGTCGGCAGCACGTCGGAGAGGTAGACGAAACGGTCGTCGGGGGGACCCTCGGGGACCTTGATCGGGCCATACTGGGCCTGGGGCACGCGCAGGAGCTCGGCTTGGCCGCCCGGCACCTGGCCGTAGAGCTTGGTGTAGCCCAGGAAGGCCGCACCGGTGTCGTACTCGCGCACCTGGGTCGTCTCGCACTGCGACTGCAGGTCCTTGTCGCACATGTGGCAGTGGCCGCAGGAGACGTTGAAGGGGATCACCACGCGGTCGCCCGCCTGGATGTGCGACACCTCCGAACCGACCTCCTCGACGATGCCCATGGGCTCGTGGCCGAGGATGTCCCCCGGATCGATGTAGGGGCCGAGCACCTCGTAGAGATGCAGGTCGGAGCCGCAGATGCCAGACGACGTCACGCGGATGATCGCGTCGGTCGGGTGCTCGATCGTGGGGTCGGGGACCGTGTCGACGCGTACGTCGTGGTTGCCGTGCCAGGTGACTGCCTTCATGGGTGCGGGCTCCTTGGGGCGGGGAGGTTCAAGCGGGTGAACGGCGTCGCTACCCGCATAGGCACCCGATGACCCCATGGCGCCGGCCGGTGGCGCCGGCGCGCTCGAGTCAGGGGAGCGTCGCGCGCGCGCTGAAGACGATGTCGCCGTTCTCGCCGGAGGCTTCGGCATCGATCGCCGAGACCAGCTTCGCGAAGATCGGCGACGTGTCGCCCTCGGACTGCTCGACCAGGCGCTGAACGTCGATCCTCATCCGCGTCGCGGCCGGGTCGGCTTTCTCCGTCGGCACCGTCGCCACCTCCTCGGCGAGCGCGCGCGTCGACCCGACCACGAAGGCGTCGCCGATCATGCCGTAGACGAGGGTGTCCTTGAACGCCTCGTTGCCCGTAGGGTCGATCCCGGTGATCTCGTAGAGATCGCGGTCCAGGGGGCGGGCGCGCAGCGCCGGCAGGATGCTCATCGCCGACGGGGTCAGCGGCGCGTCCGGGGCCACGAACAGCAGCGCCGACAGCCCGAAGTCACCGAGTCCCTGAAGACCCTGCAGGATGTCGGGCAGGGCCGGCGCCAGGCGGGGCAGGAGCGCGCGCATGCGCTCCGGGTCGCGGAGCGAGGAGCGCGCGGCGAACTCCTCGTCCCCGTTCGGCGTGCGGAAGATGCTCACCGACGGGCCGGAGAAGGCGCGCAGCACCTCATCCTCGAAGCGCAGGTTCTCGGCCTGCTCGAAGGCCGTCACCTCCCGCACGAAGCGCGACTCGGGGTACAGCTCCCGGACCAGCTGCGCGAGGAACACGGTCGTCCGCTGCTGATCGGCCGACGCGCTGGCTATGCCCTCACCGGTCGGCAGCTCGAGCGGCGCGGGCGGGCCGAGCGGCAGGTCCGCCTCGCCGAGACCCTCGAAGTCGACGCGGCCCGTCGTGCTGACGGCCTTGTCCTCGACGTCGAGGCGCGCCGTGAAGGCCCGCAGCGCCCGGCCGACGGGCGCCGAGGTCAGCGCTCGGCTGAGCTGCTGCTCGTCGAGCACGGTGCCGAGGGCGCTCGGGGCGACCCGGACGGCGACCAGCGCGTCCTCGGCTTCCGGCTGGGCCGGTCCGTCCTGCGGAGCTTCAAGGCGCTCGCGCAGGACGTCGTCAGGCTCTCGGTCGCCGGCATCGAGCACCACGACAAGCGTGTCCTCGGCGACCACGGCGACGCCCTCCTGGAGCCGGCGGGCGTCCTTGACGCCGTCCAGCGGGCGCGGCCGCAGCCCCAGCTTCTCCAGCTTCTTGATCAGCGCGGCGAGGGCGTCGGCATCCGGCGCCCGGTAGGTCGCGACCGCCTCCTGGGTCGGCGGCCGACTGGACTGCACGTCACGCGCGCGCTCGACGTCGGCGGCCGGCAGGGGGCGTCCGTCGCGGTCGAAGTACCGCACCTGATCCTCCTCGAACTTCGTTCGGCTCTCGTCGAAGCGCTCGAGGATGTCGCGCACGTCCGGGGGCAGCGGCGGCGCCGGCGTGACGCTGACGCCGACCAACAGCGTCCCGCCCAGCAGCGGCTTGACGTCATCCTGGAACGACAGCCCGGCGAACTGCGCGAGCGCGTTGAACGCCCCGTCCAGGGTCGGGGGCACCGCAACCCCCTCGGCCAGCCGGCCGAAGGCGCCGGAGCCGGCGGCCCGGGCGTAGATGCGCTTCACCGCCGTCCAGTCGCTGCCCTCGTAGTCGAGCGACACGGAGACCACCGCGTCCGAGCCCTCGTCGAGAAACCGCGCGCTCGCCTGCGCACGGTCCTTCGCGTCAGACCCGCAGCCCACGAGCATCACTGCCGCCGCCGAGAGGACTGCAGCCAGAGCGCGGGTCAATCGCATCGGCACAGCATGACCCCTTACGGCGGATCGGTCGGGTTCGGCTTCCGAGCCACCGGAGGGCAGGCGCCGATCAGATCGGCCCCGCGACCGCCAGCGGGTGAGGCGACGGCAGGGTCGCGGCCGTCCCCACGGCCTCGAAGACCTGCTTTCCGGTCTCCTCGACTTCGGCACCCGTCGCCAGCAGCACGTCCACCACCGCGGGATCGAAGTGCAGGCCGCGCTCCCGCCAGACGTAGGCCAGCGCCTCGGCCCGGGAGAGCACCTGCTACCGGTACACGCGCGGCGTGGTGAGCGCGTCGAAGACGTCGGCCACGGCGGCGATGCGCCCCACGAGGGGGATCTCGGGGCCCCGCAGGCCGTTCGGGTAGCCCTCGCCGTTCCAGCGCTCGTGGTGGCTGAGCGTGATGGTGGCCGCAAGGTCGAGCAGCGCGCTCCCGGACCCGCTGAGAAGGTCGTGGCCGATCACCGTGTGGTGCTCCATGACCCTGCGCTCGTCGGCGTCGAGCCGGCCCGGCTTGCGCAGCACCGCGTCCGGAACGCCGATCTTGCCGACGTCGTGCATGGTGCTGGCCGTGCGCACCGCGTCCTCGTCGAGGCCGACCGCGCGCGCCAGCCGCCCGCAGCAGCGGCTCATCCGCAGCACGTGGTCCGACGTCTCGGGGTCGCGGTACTCGATCGCCCGCGACAGTCGCTGGATCGTGGTCTCGGAGGACCGCTGCGCCTCGTCCATGGCCTGGTTGAGGCGGGACAAGGCGGAGCTGAGCTCCACGGTCCGCTCGGAGACCTGGCGAGCGAGCGCATTGCGCTGATCGCGGCGGGCGCGCTCGAGATCCTGGCGCCGGAGCGCGTTGTAGACCGCGATCAGGACTGCGTTGGCGTCGAAGGGCTTGGCGATGTACCCGTAGACGCCGAAGTCGACGGCCGAACACGCGATGCGGGGGTCCCCGTGGCCGCTGATGATCACGACGGCGACGTCGAGGAAGTCGTGCAGGACGTCGCGGGCGAGGTCCAGGCCACACCCGTCCGGAAGCCCGATGTCGAGCAGGACCACGTCCGGGGCCGCG
>Ga0136640_10000908_pt1 | contig 11625 bp, 15 predicted proteins | sample AntDrymUQ8642106_2_FD_105498 | JGI IMG/M metagenome (GOLD analysis project Ga0136640, IMG submission 105498) | Polar desert sand microbial communities from Dry Valleys, Antarctica - metaG UQ864 (21.06) | ecosystem: Environmental > Terrestrial > Soil > Desert | place: Antarctica: Dry Valley...
GCCCGGCATGCACGGCATCCTCCGCGCGCCCCTCGCCCGGATCTCGAGAATCTCGAGAAGGCGGAGGCTTCGATCGCATCCTCCGGGTCGGGCTTCGCGCTGGTTCTCTGGCTGCTTGTCGGTTCGACGCGCGCGGCAAGGGGAAGCGAGGATGAGCAGGCGCAAGATCCTGGTGGTGGACGATGAGCCCAAGCTGGTGAGGGTCGTGCGCGAGTACCTCGAGCACGACGGCTACCGGGTGGTCAGCGCCGGCGACGGGCGGGAGGCGCTCGAGCGGTTCCGCCAGGAGCGGCCGGACCTCGTCGTGCTCGACATCATGCTGCCCGAGCTCGACGGGCTCGAGGTCTGCCGCCGCATCCGGCGGGATTCCGCAGTGCCGATCATCATGCTGACCGCCCGCGCCGAGGAGCTCGACGAGCTGATAGGGCTCGAGCTCGGCGCCGACGACTACGTCGCCAAGCCCTTCAGCCCGCGGACGCTTTTGGCCCGCGTCCGCTCGGTGCTGCGGCGGGCCGTCCCAGCTGATGAGTACGAAACTGGGGGGTCTGAGGCGCCGCTGTCCTTGGGCCCGCTGCGGGTGGATCCCTCCCGCCACGAGGCGACGTGGGAGGGTTCGCCTTTGGCGCTCACCCCGACCGAGTTCCGGCTGCTCTCGGCCCTCGCCCGCAGGCCCGGGAGGGTCTTCGGGCGGCTGGAGCTGCTGGAGAAGATCCAGGGCGAGGCCTACGCTGGCTACGAGCGCACCGTCGACGCCCACGTCAAGAACCTGCGCAAAAAGCTCGCGGGGGCGGGTGGAGACGAGGCCGCGGAGAGCGTCGCCACCGTGCCGGGCGTCGGCTACAAGCTGGAGGTGGGGCGTGCGTAGCCTACGCACGAAGCTGCTGCTCGCCTTCCTGGGCGTGACCCTCGTGGCCGTGGGCGTGCTCGGCCTGCTGGTGGGCCGGTCCGCGAGCGGCGCGTTCGAGGACTACCTCGTCGGCCGCCAAACCGGGAACCTGGGCGAGATGGGACGCATGATGGACGAGATGATGGGGCCACAGGCCAGCCGGGAGATGGTCGAAGGGATAATCGGGCCGGCCGAGCGGGCGTACCTGGAGGCCATCACCGGCTCCCTGTGGGTGGCCGGCGGCCTCGCCGTCCTGGCGGCGGTCGGGGTGGGGCTCTTGCTCGCCCGGCAGATCTCCGGCCCGCTACGGGACCTGACGGCCGCCGCCCGTCGGATGGCCTCGGGCGACCTGGAAGGGCGCGTTGCGGTCCGCTCGCGCGACGAACTGGGCGAGCTAGCCGCGGCCTTCAACACGATGGCCGAGGCGGTAGGCCGCCAGCAGGCGCTCAGGCGCCGGATGGCGGCCGACGTCGCCCACGAGCTGCGCACGCCGCTTGCGGTCATCCAGGCGGACCTGGAGGCGATGCTCGACGGGATCCGACCGCTCTCGGCCGAGGCGGTGGCCGACGTGCATGGGGAGACGCGCCTCCTCTCCCGGCTGATCGACGACCTGCGGGACCTGTCGTTGGCGGAGACCGGGCAGCTCCCGCTGCGAAAGGAGCCGACCGACATGGGCGAGCTGGCGCGGACGAGCGCCGCGCGCTTCGCCCCGCGCGCCGAGGAGAGGGGCGTCGGTTTGGAGGTTGGGGCGGCGGAGGACCTGCCCCGGGCGGACGTCGACCCCGACCGGATCTCCCAGATCCTCGGCAACCTCTTGGAGAACGCGCTGCGCCACACGCCGCCGGGCGGGAGGGTGGAGCTATGCGTCGGGCCGGGCGAGCGGCCGGCGACCCTCCAGGCGACGGTTTGCGACACGGGCCCGGGCATCCCGGCCGAGCACCTGCCCAACGTCTTCGAGCACTTCTACCGTGCCGACGGCGCGAGGTCGCGCTCGGCGGGGGGGAGCGGCATCGGGCTCGCGGTCGTCAAGCAGCTCGTCGAGGCGCACGGCGGCCGGGTCTGGGTGGAGAGCCCGCCGGGACGGGGGGCAACCTTCGGCCTCGCGCTCCCCGCCGCCCCCGCCGCTCCCCGACCGAACGCGTGGCCCGGCGGGCACGGGAAGGAGGGGCAGAATGGCCGCGGTTAGCGGGATTGGTCGGCCCGGCGTCTTCCCGGCCGCCGGGCCACGCGTTCGCCTCTCCGACCCAAGCAGCCACGATCCGGCCACTTGGCCCCCACGACGGCGCGCATGCCTGTGGCGGCTCGCGGTCCTCGTGGCCGTGTTCGTGACCCTCTACCCGCTCCCGGGGGTAGCCCACGACTCCTGCGGTACCGGCGGCTGCCCGCAGGCCTCGCACGTGGGCACGATGGGTACCACGGGCACCATGGATTCGGCCTGCCTCGGCGCCATCTGCGCGGCCTCGGTGCCCCCGGCGCCTTACACGCCGTCCGTCCTCGGCGTGTTCTCCAAACGCCGCATCCTACCGGAACCCCGGCCCGACGAAGCGTACCGACCCCCCGACACCAGGCCACCGAGACCCTCGCCGGGCCGCTAACCGGCCGCCGCTCCTAAACGGGGCGGTCGCTCCGGCGCGGCCCGCCGTCTAACACCGGGCAAACCGGGGGCCGGCGGGGGAGGAACCCTAACCCCCTCCAACCGCCCAGCCAGCCCAGCGGGACGAACCGCGTCGGCGCGCCGCGAGACGGCCCCGCCAACGGGTCGCGGTCCCGGATGGGGAGCCGCAAACAAGAGCGCGAAGCGCGCGAGTTGGACAGAGGGCGGCTTACCGCCCTACTTTCGTGGGAGGACTACGCAATGCGGATGTTGAAGATGTGTCTCAATTGGAAGGTGATCGCCGGCTTGGCGGCGCTGGGGGTAGGGACCTACGTCGTCGCCCCGAACCTGGCGGCGGCGGCCCTCCCGGTCCTGCTGCTGGCGATCTGCCCGCTTTCGATGGTGCTCATGATGTGGGGCATGCAAGGGGGCCAGGGCGGGGAAGGGCGGGCATCGCAAGAAGCGGACGCCGGCCTGACGCGCGAGCAACGCCTCGCCCAGCTGCGGACCGAGCAGGCGGAGATGGCCGGCCGGATCGGCGAGCTGGAGCAGGAGGGGCCGCCGGGGAGCGGACACGAGCGGCGCACCGCAGACCGCGGTGAGGGCGCCGAAAGCGGGATCCGGTAGATGGATAGCGGGATCTTCTTCGGCGGTTCGGTCGTCGCGGCGACCGTGGCCGGCGTCATCGCGCTGTTCGCACCCTGCTGCATCTCGGTGATGCTCCCCGCCTACTTCGCGAGTTCTTTCCAGAACCGCCGCGTCCTGGTGGCGATGACGTTCCTGTTCGCCGCCGGGGTGGCGACGGTGATCCTGCCGCTGGCCATGGGGGCCTCGGTTCTGCGGCAACTGTTCACCGAGCAGCACACGGTCATCTACGTCGTGGGGGGCCTCCTCATGCTCGCCCTGGCGGGGTACACGCTGCTCGGCGGACAGCTCCACCTGCCGATGCCGGGCCGGCGCGCGGGGGGAAAGAGCGGCCCCTTGGGCGTCTACTCCTTGGGCGTCTTCTCCGGGGTGGCGAGCTCGTGCTGCGCCCCCGTACTGGCCGGCGTCATAGCGCTCTCCAGCGTAGCCTCCTCGTTCGGGCTCGCCCTGGGCCTTGGGGCATCGTACGTGTTCGGGATGGTCGCCCCGCTGTTCGCCGTCTCCCTTTTGTGGGAGCGCTACGACTGGCGGTCGAGCCGGCTCTTCCGGCCGAGGACGTTCACGTACCGCCTCGGACCCGTGCGGCGCACGATAGGCGGGACGGGCCTCGCGAGCGGGCTCCTGCTGGCCGTCATGGGAACGGCGACGCTCTACATGGGGCTCGCCTACGACTCGATGCCGGCCGGGAGTGGCTGGCAGGCAAGGCTCTCCGCCGACCTCGAGCACTACGGGCGGGTGGTGACCGAAGCGCTCGCCTGGGTTCCGGGCTGGGCGGGCGCCGTCGCGCTCCTGGCCGTCGTCGCCCTGCTGGCGTGGCGCGCGCTCGGGCAGATGGGCCCGGACGCGCCGGCGGATACGCATGAACCCGAAGAGAAACACGAGACAAAGGAGGAGACCCTTGAGTACAGGGACGCCTAAGACCAGCGACAAGGCCAAAGAGGCCACGCCCAAGAAGCCCAAGACCGTCCGGAAGGGCCCAGGCCTCGGCCTCGTGCTCGTTTTCGCCGCGATACTGCTGCCGGCGATCGCCGGCCTCGGGGCCATCTTCGTCCTAAGCGCCCCCGAGCAGCCGGCGTCGGGGGGTGGACAGGCGGGCAGGTACCCCATGCAGGTGGGTGACCCCGGCCCGGGCGAGGAGGCCCCGCCGATGAAGCTCGAGGACACCGAAGGCGAGACGTACGACCTCTCCCAAAAGCGCGGCGAGACCGTGCTCTTGTACTTCCAGGAGGGGCTCGGCTGCCAGCCGTGCTGGGACCAGATCAAGGACATAGAGGCCAACATCGGTGGGTTCGAGGAGCTCGGCATAGACGAGGTCGTCAGCATCACGAACAATCCCCCCGACGCGCTGGAGCAGAAGGTCGAGGACGAGGGCATCTCCACGCCCGTCCTCTCCGACCCGAACCTGGCGGTCTCGAAGTCCTACGACACCAACAGCTACGGGATGATGGGCGGGTCCACCAACGGCCACACGTTCATCGTCGTGGGACCCGACGGCGAGATAAAGTGGCGCGCGGACTACGGCGGCGCCCCGGACTACACCATGTACGTGCCGGCCCCCGACCTCCTCGCCGACATGCGCGCGGGGCTCGAGAAGGAGGCGCCGTAGTCCATGGAAGTGATGCTGCTCACCCAAGAGAACTGCGCCTTCTGCGACCAGGCCAAGGAGGTGCTGGACCGCCTCTCGGCAGAGTACCCGATCTCGGTGAACACCTTGGACCTCGCCACGCCCGAGGGACAGAGGCTTGCCTGGCAAGGGGGGGTGATGTTCCCGCCGGGGATCTTCCTCGACGGTGGGGCCTTCTCCTACGGCAGGCCCTCGGAGAAAAAGCTCCGGCGCGAGCTCGCGCGCCGACTCGGGCCCGCGAGGGGGGGGCCATGATCATCCCGCTTGCGACCAGTGGCGCTCGCGGGCCCGGTGCGCCCGCGACAGGTCCCGCAGGTCGTCCATACGCGCGGCCGCACGCTGCCCCACGATCGGAGTCGGATTGAACGGCATCACCATCGACCTCGACCCCACGATCTTCTACTGGGGGCACTTCGGGTTGCGCTGGTACGGCCTCTTCTTCGTGCTGGCCGTCGTCGCCGGCTCGTGGCTCGGGCTGCGCGAGGCCCGGCGCAGGGGCTTCGACGCCGAGGTGGTGCAGTCGCTCATCCTCTGGGCGGCTCTCGGGGGGCTCCTCGGCGCGCGGCTGTTCCACGTGATCGACCGCTGGGACTTCTATGCCGCGGAGCCGCTGCGTGCCCTCTACTTCTGGGAGGGCGGGCTTGCCGTCTACGGCGGGCTCCTCGGGGGGGTCCTCGTCGGTTTCGCCTATGCCCGGTGGCTCGGGCTCCCGGCCTGGAGGCTGGCCGACGCCCTCGCGCCGGGCATGATCCTCGGCCAAGCCCTGGGGAGGCTCGCCTGCATACCCAACGGCGACGCCTACGGGGCGCCGACCGATGCCCCGTGGGCCTTTGTCTACACCAACCCGGCGGCGATGGTGCCGCCCGACCTGCTCGGCAAACCCCTGCATCCCTACCCCGTCTACGAGCTGCTCTTCGACCTCGCGTTGTTAGGGCTGCTCTGGAAGCTGCGCAACGTCTACAAAACGGACGGGCTGCTGTTCCTCACCTACGCCGGCGTCTACGCCGCCGGGCGGTTCTTGCTCACGTTCTTCCGGATGGAGCAGGTCTGGTTCTTCGGCTTGCAGGAGGCGCAGGTGGTTTCCCTCGCGGTGCTGGTTGCGGTAGTCCCGCTCGTCTCCTGGCGGCTTCAGTCGGGACGGCGGCGGTCCCGGGGCAAGGGAGACGGCGATCGGGCCGAGACGCCAGCAGGGTCACCGAATCCACACCGAGCGAGGGGGTAACCACCTTGGAAACGACGCGCAAGAAGAGGGGCAAGGCTCACGCCGCCCGAAGGCGCCGGCGCAGATCACTGGGCGTCGCGGCGGTCGCCGCCGCCCTGCTCGTCGCGGCGGCCGCGGCAGTCTACCTGTCGAGCGGCGGCATCTCGGGGGCGGCCCTGGCGGGCGCCGAGCGGGCGCTGGCCAACGGGGGCGGCGAAGACGAGGTCGCGGCGGGTCCCGAGGAGCGCGCCGGCGCCGGGGAGGGCCCGAAGGCGGCGGCCCACGACAAGGGGGCCGCCGGATCGGAGGAGATGGAGGTCCTCGGGGAGTACGAGACCGACTTTCTGTGGGACTCGAACCCGAACCGCAAAGAGAACATGAAGCTCGCCGCCGGGGCCGTCGACGACACCGTGCTGGAGCCGGGGGAGGTCTTCTCCTTCAACGACCTTACGTCGGGTCTCGACTACGAGGCCGCCAAGACCTTCTCCGACGGGGGGGTAGGCTACGCCAACGGCGGGGGACTGTGCCAGGTGTCCTCCACGCTGTACATGGCGGCCCAGTACGCCGGGCTCGAGATCGTCGAACGCAACCCCCACTACGCCGTCCTGCCGTATATAAGGCCCGGCTTCGACGCCACCGTGTGGTTCGGGGGAGACGGCATCCCGGAGCTCGACATGAGGTTCAAGAACACCACCGGCGGGGACGTCCTGGTTCGAGAGTGGGTGGACGAGAAGGGCTTCCTCAACGCCCGGATACTCGGCGAGGAGCCCACAGGCAAAGAGGTCGAGATGCGCTCGGAGAAGGTCTTCGAGGATCCCACGCGGGGGATCAAGTGGGCGACCTACAAGACGGAAAAGAAAGACGGGAAGGTGCTCTTCGACGGCCTCCTGCACCAGGACGTCTACGGCTACAACCCGCCCGTCCCCGAAGGGGTGCCGCACTACGACACCGCAAAGCCGCGGGTCGGCGGCTGGCCCGATCCGGGCAATACCACCGGATGGGCGGACGTTGAGTAGGCGCCGGGGCAGGGCGACCTCTGCGTGGAGCAGAAGCCATTCGGAAACAGGAGGATGTATAAGTTGCGGATAAAAAGCATCGTCTCGGGGCTCTTGAGCATCGTCCTCGTGGGGGCCGGCGCGGCGCTCGTGACGTTTTTCTTCTTGGGCCAAAACGATAGTACGGCGACGAACAGCGGAGACCCCGACGGCTTCAACGTACCCAAGATAGAGGCCCGGCAGGGGCCGGAAGAGGGAGGCGCCGCGGGCCCCGAAGACAAGACCCTGACCCTCACGATCCCGAAGATGGACCGCATCGAGGACGACGCCGTGCCCGACGCGGCCGGCGACGACGAGGGCGCGCTCAAGGAGCACGCCGCCATCCACCTCGAGGGGACGGGGTTCCCCTGGGAGGATGGGGCGAACGTTTACCTGGCTGGCCACAGGCTCGGCTACCCTGGCACGGACAGCTTCCTCGCCTTCTGGGACCAGAACGCGTTGGAGAAGGGCGACGAGATCTTCGTCACCGATTCGGAGGGCGCGAAGTACACCTACAGGGTCTACGAGGAGTTCGTGACGGGACCCACCGATCTGTCCGTGACGAAGCCCGTACCGGGCAAGGATGTCCTGACGCTGCAGACATGCACCCTCCCCGACTACTCCAAGCGCCTGATCACCCGGGCCGAGCTGGTAGGGGAGGCCTAGGTTGCACGAAGCGTCGACGCAGAGTCGGGCGCGAAGGCCGGCAGGGGTTCCACGCGTGAGAGGGGGCGGCAGGTGGGGCTAAAAAACCGCGGAAGACGGTCGAGCACGAAGGTCGGCCGCGGGGAAGCCGTCCCCAGGCGCGACAGGAACAGCGGGGGCGACGGGGCACGGCGTTTTCGCAGTGTCGGCGGCGCGGTGACCGTCCTCTGTGCCCTCGTGGCCGCGCTGGTCGCGCTGGACTACTGGTCGAACGCCGGCGCCGTCTACCGGGGCGTCGAGGTCGGCGGCGTCCCGCTCGGCGGCAAGACCCCCCAAGAGGCCCACGGAGCGCTCGAGGAGCGCGCCTCCGGGGCGCCGGGGGAGATCCGTCTCACCGGCCCCGGGGGCGGCCTCGTCCTCGACAAGGAGGATATGGACTTCCGCCCCGATGTCGCGGCGAGCGTAAAGGAAGCCTACGCCGTGGGCCGTAAGGGCAACATAACGGAGCGCCTCGGCGAGCGGCTAAGGGCCGCCTTCGGCACCGTCGGGTCACCGCTAAAGGTCGAGTACGCTCCCGAGGTCGTCCGGACGGCGGCGGAGGAGGCCGCGAAGAGGGCGAGCGAGCTGCCCCGGGACGCCTCCGTCGCCGTAGCCAGGGGAGAGGTAAGGGTCGAAGAGGCCCGGGAAGGCTTCCGGACCGACGTTCCACGCACCGTAGAAAACGTCGAGGAGGCCGTCGAAAACCTCGGCGGGGAGGCGGCGGTTGCCGGGGAGGAGCTCGGGCCCCGGGTCACCACCCGGGCGGCCGAGCGGGCGGCGCAGGAGGCCCATGCCGCCGTGTCCGGGCCGGTCGTGCTGGCCGCCGAAGGGCGGGAGTGGACACTCACCCCGGCAGAGGTGGGCGGGACCCTGACCTTCGCGCCCAGCGGGGGCGAGATCCAGGCGGGTCTGGACGAGGAGAGGCTGAGGGCCGCGCTCGGCGACGTCTTCTCCGCGCTCACGGTGGAGCCGGTCGAGTCCGGCTACAAGGTGAACGGCGGCGACGTGACGGTCACGCCGGGCCGAGAGGGCAAACAGATCGACGAAGACGAGCTCTTCGCCGCGGTGGAGGCCGGGATCTTCGAGGGCAGGCGAGAGTACCAGGTGCCGGTGGCGACGGTCGAGCCGAACCTGACCACCTCGGAGGCCGGGAGGATGAAGCCGACCGAGAGGCTCGGCTCCTACCGCACCGACTACACGTTGAGTAGCGACAAGAGCGCCGAGCGGCTGGAGAACCTCCAGATGTCCTCCGCCGCGGTCGACGGGACGCTGCTGGCGCCGGGCGAGACCTTCTCCATGAACGGCAAGGTCTCCGGCCTCGACTACAATGAGTCGAAGGTCATCGTCAACGGCCGGGAGACCCTCGCCGACGGCGGGGGCCTGTGCCAGGTCACCTCCACGCTCTACAACGCCGTCAACGAGGCGGGTCTGGACGTCACGGAGCGTTCCCCCCACTACGCGCAGCTTCCCTACATACGGCCCGGCCTCGACGCGACCGTCTGGTTCGGCGACGAGAACGGGAGGGGCGCGCTGGACATGAAGTTCGAGAACACGACCGACGCCTACGTGCTGGTCAGGCAATACGTGGCCGACGACGGCTATGTCTACGCCGAGATATGGGGCCAGCCCAACGGCACGGAGGTACGGACGTGGTCCGAGCCCGCCTACAGGAACGCTGATTCGGCCGAGTGGGTCACCTACCAGACCTACAGGAAGGATGGCGAGGTTCTCTACGACGGCGTCCTGCACAGGGACACCTACGGGGCCCTCAAGGACGAGCACGGCAAGCCCATACCAGCCGACTCCGTGCCGATAGCGCCCGTCAACCCCTAGGTAGGATGGAAGGAGTTCATGACTCTGACGGAGAGATCTAGAGGCGAGCGGCGGCGCGCCGCCGCTCGCACCTTCGGGGGCGGGCGGTTCCCCAAGGGCGGGCGCGCCTCGGGTGAGACGAGGGTCTTCAGGAGGAGGCGCAGGCGGGGCTTCTTCGCCTTGTGCGCCCTGGCGGCGCTGGTAGCGGCGCTGGCGTTGGCAGGGCTCGGGGCGAGCGCGTCTGTTGGAGATCCCGCAACGGGCGCGGGCGGCGGTCCCGTCGCGAGGGTCGACGCTCCCGCCGTGGCGGACGCCCCCGAGCCGGTGGCGGACCTGGAGGCGCAAGCCGAGCGGGAAGCCGCCAAAGAGAAGGCGGCCGAGGGGGAGAAGAAGCAGGAGGCCACGCCCCCGGCCCCTGAAGACCCAACGATGTACCTCACGGTCCCGAGGCTCGGCATCTACGGGCACACGGTTAGGAACGACGACTCGCAGCGCGCGCTGGATCTGGGCGCCATAAAGGTGCCGGAGACCGGCTTCCCGTGGGAGAAGCCCTCCACCAACACGTACATAGCGGGGCACCGTGTAGGCTGGCCGGGCACCGAGAGCTACTACCAGTTCTACAACCTGCCCGCCATGCAAAAAGGGGACGAGGTAGTTCTCGAGGACACCAACGGCACCGTCTACACCTACCGGGTCACCGAGATCTTCGCGGTGCACCCCTGGGAGACCCGGGTCACCAAGCCGATCCCGGGCCGGGATGTCGTCAGCCTCCAGACTTGCACCGAGAGCGTCGACGACTGGTGGACCCTGGGCCCCAACCTTTTTTCCGGGGGGCCCGAGTCGGGGCGTCTTGTAGTGCGGGCCGACCGTGTCGGTTAGGACGGGCGAGTGACGCTCCGCGCAGTCCCCCCCGAGGCACGCTTCGGGGTGCGGCGCCGGGGGAGGCCGTGGTGGCTGATCGTGAGCCACGAGGGCGGGTTTCTGGAGGTGCTCGCCCTGACGCTCGCCGATGGCGAGAGGGTGGTGCCGGTGTTCAGCTTCGGGGAGGAGGCCGAGCTGTTCCTCGGGCTCGGGGCGGCGGAGGGCGCCGAGCCGGGGGATCGGTGGCTGGTGAGGGAGACCGCGCCAGGGGAGCTCGCCTCGCTGCTCCTGGGCCCGCTCTCGGGCGCCGGGAGGGTGGCCCTCGACCCGCTGCCCGGTAGGCTCGGCGGGGAGGCGTTCTTGGGGCTGGTGAGCACCGACCGCGAGGACTTCCTCGCGAGGATCCTGGCGGTCGGGTGGAGGCGATCTTCATGGTAGAACGAGGGTCGGTCGGCGGTCGGCGCCGCGGGCGGACCCGGAGGCGAGTAGGAGGAGGAGCCAGCGTCGGCATGGCGGGGCCAAGAAAGCGCGTAGCGCTCAAGCCCCACGTGGGGCGGATAAGGGAGTGGACCGAGGCGGGCAAGGCGGACGATTGGATCGCCGACGCGCTTGGGACGAGCGCCTCCAGCGTGCAGGCCTTCCGCTCCCGCAACGGGATCCGCCGCCTCCCCTCGCCCCGCGGGCGCAGCGAGAGGAGGGGACCCGAGAGCGTCTTCGAGGGCGTCCTCGACCACGGCGAGCGCGAGGGGTGGGGGCTGCGGCTCGACCCGTCGGTCTCCGAGGGCCCGATCTGGCGGGAGCACTGGGCCGAGGTGCGGCCCGTGGTCGTAAAGGTCGCCGAGGACGCCATAGTGCTCGAGGCTGTCCAGGACAGCCGAGGCGGTTAGCCGCCGGAGCCCGCAAACACGAGCAACCGGCCCTTGCTCGCTCGGACCTGCACGAGGACCTCACAACATCTTCACGGCTCCTTCACTGGGACCGTGTAACCTTTCATCAAGCTGTCGGATTCACGTAGGAGAGGCGCGGTCCATGGGCAACAACCTCAAGGCAGTTCTCGGAATACTGGGCGGAGCGCTGCTCGTGCTGCTGCTGGTCGCGGTCCTCGCGGGCGGCGTGATGGGGGGCGGGGGCATGATGGGCGGGGGCATGATCGGCATGCTGTTCATGCTGCTCTTCTGGCTCCTCGTCGTAGCCCTGCTCGTCGTGCTGATCGTCTGGGCCGCACAGCAGTTCCGGCGCTAGGGTGCGGGGCGTGAGCGAATCCGGGCTCTTCAGCCGCCTGTA
>Ga0136640_10000909_pt1 | contig 11622 bp, 13 predicted proteins | sample AntDrymUQ8642106_2_FD_105498 | JGI IMG/M metagenome (GOLD analysis project Ga0136640, IMG submission 105498) | Polar desert sand microbial communities from Dry Valleys, Antarctica - metaG UQ864 (21.06) | ecosystem: Environmental > Terrestrial > Soil > Desert | place: Antarctica: Dry Valley...
ATTTACTTCAAAACCTTGCCCTTTTGACAGCCGACTTCCTCGACCGCTTCCAAAACGCTCTGCAAAGAAAACTGCGCGAGTTTGGCTTCGACGACATCGTTGATTTCCACCTGCAATTTTTCCAAAACGCACTGGATATTTTTACCGATTGGGCAATCATCATTCGTTTGCCGATGAAGCGCGAAAGTATTTCCGCAAGAAATTGCTTTGTGAACATCCGCCAGATTTATTTCCTTCGGACATTTCGCCAACCGCGTTCCGCCATTCGCGCCGGTCTGCGAAACGACCAGTTTCGATTGATTCAAATCGCCGAGAATTCGCCTGATAACCACCGGATTTGTTTTCACGCTCGCGGCGATACGATCCGACTTCACGTTTTCTTCGCCTTGCTTTGCGAGAACCGTCAAAATGTGAACTGCGATTGCGAATTGACTATTGGCTGCCATATTTGTAACGAGTTTAGTTACAAATATAAATGCTGTCAAGTCAGTAATGATTGGTTTTTCCGAAACCGGACGTTCACGATTCGATAATTTTGATATTTCTTTGCGCCAGTTCCGCGACAAATTTTTCCGCGTCAATCGCTTTTTCCTGCGGTGTTGCGCCGCGCATTTTGACATCGCCGCGCGCTGCCATCTGCGCGATGATTGAGGCGGGAAAAGCGGTCGTCCGCATCATCGCGCTCAAGCCGGTCGCTTCATCGAATTTATCAACGATGTCGTAGCGCAGGCGTTTCCGCGCCGCGTCTTTCGTGCCGACAAATTCCAGTCGAATCAAAACGTAATCAGGTTCGTCGGCGGGCAGATTTCTTTGCAGAAGCTCGCCTAAAACTTTGCGCGGTTTTACTTTCACCGAATCGGCGACGATTTCATCGCTCGAACACAAACCCAAATCAATCATCGTTTTGAATCGGTCGCAATGTCCGGCGTAACGAATCGTTTTGTAATCGAGTTCCTTTATTACACCGAAAAAAGTGTCGGGCAGAGTCGAAGTTCCGCCGGAAGTTTGAAAGGCTTCGAGCGCGGGAAAATCATCGAAAGCGAGCGTTTCGAGTTCGGTCATCGAATCAACTTCCGTGATTTCGCCGCCGCGAATCACTCGCGCCGTCTCGACGTATTCGTTTATCAAACCTTCGACCGAGAAAACCAATTGATAATTCAAAGGCGGCTTCGGATTCTGCGGCAAGCCGCCGACGCGAATGTGAATTTCTTCCGTCTCGTCGAACCGATTCGCGCCGTGCATCGCCAAAACGGAAACCATTCCGGGCGCGAGTCCGCAGTCGGGAATGACGTTGACGTTCGCCGCCTTTGCTTCCGCGTCTAAGGCAAGCTGCGCGTCAACGACGTAGTTGTTGCCGCCCAAATCGCAAAAATTCGTTTCGGTCTCAATCGCCGCCTTTGAAAGTTCGAGATTATACCAGTAATTGACACACGAAATCGCCGCGTCGTGTCCGCGCATCAGCGCAGCGACGGCGGCGTAATTTGAAACGTCAATTTGTTCGGTTTGTATTTTCGGGCTGCCTATTTGCGCGGCGACCGATTCGGCTTTTGACGAATCGAAATCGGCGACGGTGACGGCTTCGACTTCCGGCGAATTATAAACTAAATCAAACGCCGCGCCGTGTCCCATTCGCCCCGCGCCGAGAACAAGAATCTTCATAAATTTTAACCGAGGACGCGAACGTCTTCGCTCTCAAAAATCGTTTGTCGAAACGAGAAGTTTAGCCACAGAGAACACAGAGAAAATCAAGAGAAAGATTTAAAAATCTCTGTTTTGCCCGGTGTTCTCCGTGGCTAAACTTCTTTACACTAATTCACACCGATTTTTACCAATCGTCGAATTCTTCCGGCTTTTCGGCGGCGAGAATTTTGCCCGCGTATTCCCAGACTCTTTTCTTCCACAGCCGCAGCGAGTCGGTTAATTGAAACGCCACCTGCGGATGCGCGGCGTTACGCTCTAACCTGATGACCTGCGCCGTGACGCTCACCTCTTCTTCCGGGTTTTCCGTTATCGTCAAATTCACCTTACTGCCGACGGCGGGAAGCGTGCGCGGCAGAAAAATCAGAGTTCCCTGTTGCCCGACGTTTTCCGTCAGCCCGTCCTGGACGATTTCCCGCCCGTGTTCGTCTTTCCACGCGACGCGAATCGGAAAAGAAATGTTATACCGCGAACCTTGGCGGCGTTCCTGAGTAGCCAAATTGTTCTCCCCCAAATTTTTTTTACTAAGCCGAAAGATTATTTTAGCCACAGAGGACACAGAAAAAATCAAGAGATAAAGAATTTAAAAATCTCTGTGCTTCTCCGTGTCCTCTGTGGCTAAATGTTTTAAGATTTTCTACCATTTGAAATATACGAAATTGATTTGCCGAAGTCTAATAGCCGGGCGCGTTTAAGCGAAATTTTCCGCCCGTTCGATTCGAGCGGATTTTGCGCCATTAGACACAAACCGTTCAAAATGCTAATATCTAATTGTTTTTTTGAAAAACCTTTCGCGGGAAACACCGCGTCCGTCTATTCAAGCCATCGGGAAACGCGAGAGCGTGACGGCTTGCGTGGAAGAAACAAACCAACAAAATAAGGAACAAAAAATTATAATGAAAATTCTAACCGGAGGAAGCGGTTTCCTCGGCGCGATTGCATTGTTAGTAACAGTTTTATTTTACTTTCAACCAACCGTCGAAGCCGTAACCTCGGCAAACGATTCGCTAAATAATTTACAAACACCATTTAATAACCAGGACAATCAAACAACCCGGCAATTAGAACAAACCAAAGTCCAAACCGTCAAACAAAATCCAGACAATAAAAACTCGAAACTCTCGGAAACAATTTCCTTCCGGGCGACGGCATATTGTCTGAAAGGACGAACCGCATCCGGCGGCAGCGTCCGGCGCGGAATCGTCGCCGCCGACCCGCGCGTTTTGCCGCTCGGCTCGCGCATTATGCTCGGCGCAGGCTCCTATAGCGGCTCTTACACGGTCGCCGACACGGGCGGCGCAATTAAAGGTCGCAAATTAGATATTTGGATGTCGAGCTGTGTCGAAGCCGTGCGCTTCGGAAGCCGCAGCGTGACGGTCAGCAGACTAGGCAAAAGAGGTTAACTGCAAATTTACAACACATTTTTTACAATAACTTTTTAACATAATTATTTTCAGCCGCTTCGCCGAATCGAAGCGGCTTATTTTTGTTATCACATCAGTTTTCATCTTTTGTAACTCGCCGCGATAAGATTATCGCGTTTTGGAAAATGCAGAATCGTCCCCGTAATGCCGAGCGCGACCCACAAAAAGAAATACTGATAAGAAAAAGCGAAAGCCATCACCACGCCGAACAGCGAAATCGCTTCGCACAAAGCGCAGCCGAGAATCATCGCCATCTGCACGAGCGCGGGCTTCTGCTCGCTAATCGCCTGACCGATATATTTTCTGCTAAAGACAAACGACAACACCAGATTTGAAATCGCCAGCAGCGCGAACATAAGCGTCATCATCGGAATTTTGCCAAGCAGCGGTTGTGACCAATCAAGCCGAAAAACTTCCGGCTTGGCAAAGAAAATAACGACTAACAACATCACCTGCGAAGCGAGCAGCGCGAGCCAGATAACCGCCGCCATTCGATATTGTCCTTCGACGTTTGAATTTTGATTACGCATTTTTTTGTCAGTTCTCCGTTGTCCGTAGTCCGTTGTAAAAGTCAAATCGAAACGAATTGCAGCTGACGACGGACAACTGACAACTTTATTCGGTCGCCTCTAATTCTTCTTCCAACAATTGTCTTTCGTATAAATCGGCATATTCGCCGTCGAGTTTGAGCAGTTCTTCGTGCGTCCCGCGCTCGCTGATTGCGCCTTCGTGCAGAACGCAAATCAAATCGGCATCCCGAACGGTCGAGATGCGGTGCGAAACGATAATCGTCGTGCGCGTCGCCCGCACATCGCGCAAGCCGTTCAGGATTTTCTCCTCCGTGTAAGTGTCAACCGCCGAAAGCGAATCGTCAAGAATCAAAATGCGCGGATTCCGCATCACGGCGCGGGCAATCGCCGTGCGCTGTTTCTGCCCGCCTGATAAAGTGATGCCGCGCTCGCCGACAAGCTGCTCATATTTATATGGAAAATCTTCGATGTCGTCGGCAAGGTTAGCAATCTCCGCCGATTTTCTGACCGCCGATTCCAAGCTCCGGCTTTCAGATTGTTCGCCATTCGATTTTGAATTTTCCGCTGTTTCTCGTAATTCGTAATTCGTAATTCGTAATTCCTCTTTATCCACGCCGAACTGGATATTTTCCGCCAACGTGTCGCTGAACAAAAAAGTTTCCTGCGGCACAACGCCGATGGCTTTGCGGAGCTGCGCGAGCGGAAATTTTTTAACCGGCACGTCGTCAATCAAAACAGTTTCGTCGGGTGCGTCGAGCAGGCGCGGAATCAAACTTATCAAAGTTGATTTGCCGCTGCCGGTTTTGCCGACGAGCGCGACGGTTTGCCCGGCTTCGATTTTCAAGTTGATATTTTTCAAAACCGGCGTTCCGTTGTAGGCGAAATTCAAATCACGAAACTCGATTTCACCTTTTATCTTCGGCTGCTCCGCCGCGTCGGGCGCGTCTTTAATCGTCGGTTCGGTTTCCAAAATCTCGTCGAATCGTTTGAGCGAAGCCGTGCCGCGCTGGTAAAGATTAACGACGTAACCGAGCGCAATCAAATACCAAATCATTCTTTGCAGGTAAAGAATAAACGCCGTAAAATCGCCCGCCGAAATCTCGCCGCGCACCGCCATCGGAACGCCGACGGCGACGATTATTACGAAACCCAAACCGATAAAAAAGAACAGCAGCGGACGCATCGCCGCGCCGTATTTCACCAGCGCGATGTTTCGAGCCGCGTATTCACGGTTTAATTCCTGAAATTTCTCAATCTCCGACGCTTCCTGCGCGTAGGCGCGGACGACGCGCACGCCCGACAGATTTTCCTGCGCCCGCGCCGTGATGCTTGAGAAAAATTCCTGGATTTTTTCAAACCGAATGTGAATCTGCTCGCCCAGATATTTCACCGTCAAGGAAACGAGCGGCAGCGGAATCAGCAGAAACAAAGTCAGCCTGACGTTGAGTTTCAAAAGAATCGGCAGCACAATCGCCAGCGCGAAAATCGCCTGGAACGAATATAAAATCATCGGTCCGACGATTTGCCTGATTGCCGATAAATCGTTCGTCGCCCGCGCCATCAAATCGCCGACGCGGTTGTTCTGAAAAAATTCGAGCGGCTGACCGACGAGCGCGGCATAAAAATCTCCGCGCATATCGTATTCGATGTGGCGCGAAGCGTTAATCAGCAGCCGCCGCTGCCAAAACAAAAAAACGCCGCTCACCGCGTTGATGCCCAAAATCAGCAGCGGGTAATAAATGATTTTTTCCCGGGTAATATCCCGGCTCAAATCGTCAATCGCCCGCCCGACATAAAAGGGAACGAGCAGCCCGAACGCCATCGAAACGAGAATACACAAAATCCCGCCGACGACCGGATATTTATAAGGCTTAAAATAGCGGGCGAATTTTTTCAGTTCTTCCATTAAATTTTGCGAGTTATCGCAGCGGCAAAAATCTGACTTGATTTTCCCATTCGTCTTCCAAACTGCACTCGGCAATATAAGAGCAATTGTTCGACGGCTTCGCCGACGGGCAAGTTTTTCGGCACTTCAAAAATTCCGCTCATCGGCAAATTTGCCGTCATTCGTTCATAAGCAAAGGCGGTCATCGTGGCGACATCGTGAGTCAGTAAGACGCGCTTTTCGCGTGCCGTCCAACCAAGAATTTCGCGGTCGTCGGTGTTCATCAGACCGACATCCTGCACACGCGCAACGTCAACTTCAGGGAAACGACGCGAAAGACCGCGCACAATTCGATTGTCTAAATTTTCGTCGGCGAGAAATTTTATCATTTGCCGTTGCTGATCGAATCTCGTCTGGCTAAAAGTCGTTTTCTGATTCCTTTCGGACTGAAACGCGCTTCGGCTTCGGCTTTGATTTCGGCGTGGCGAGCGGCTCTCTGTTTCAAATAATTTTCCACCTCGCCGCGATTTTGCAGATAATAACTGATTGCCGCGTAGACCTGCGACAAATCGAGCGTCGGGTAACGCCAGAGAATTTCTTCGGGAGTTGCGCCTTCATCAAAAGCGAAAACAACGGTGTCGAGCGGAACTCTCGTTTTGCCGACATAGAGAACGCCCGCCGCGTCTTTTTCGAGAACGATTTCGGAAGTCGAGATGATAACGCTCATAAATTATTCTCCTTAAAATTCTTATTTTAGCACAAAAACTTTTACACTTTCGTATAAGTCGAAAGTGCCGTCGCGGTCAATTTTCCCTGCTCGTTGACGACTTCCGCCGATAAAAATAAAAGCCTTTTTCCCGCCCGTGTAACTTTCGCCGTGCAGGTAACTTTGCCGTCCGTGTGCGGTCGCAGATATTGAACGGTCAAATCAACCGTCGTCGCCTTTTGCTCCGTCCCCAACGCCGCAATCACGGCGAAAGCCATCGCCGTATCAATCAAGGACGCGGTCGCGCCGCCGTGCAGCAGTCCATACGGCTGGCGCAGCTTTTCCTGCATCGCAAGACTCATCACGGTTTTTTCCCGGCTGATTTCGACCAGCTCGATGCCGAGGAGTTTCAAGTAAGGCGTGGTTTTTACCACCTCGAACGACTGTTGTTTATTTTGCTCGTTTATCATTTTTATTTTGTCGGTTCGCGCCGCGTAATTTCCCAAAATTCTTTCGACGAAACTTTTCGGTAATCTTTCGGCACTTCAAAAAACTTCGCGTTCGTTTGCGCGTCGTAATTTCTCAATTCCATTGTCAGATGCAAATTTTTCTGCCCGTCTCGCACGCTGTAAAATTCTTGTTTGACCGGCAGCCCGATTTTTTCGTCAACGAAAATTATAATTTCAGAATTCTGCGCGTCGTCCAAATTGACCCGGTAGCGGGCGAGATTATTCTCCGGCGCGAGCGTTTCAAATTGCGCGTCGGTTTTTTGATTGAGCCACCCGGCGGTGAAAAAATCGTCAGCGTCGCCGCTTTTCGCACCCGCTTCTTTTTCGGCGTAAATCTTCCGGTTCGCGCGGATTGTAAAAGCCCGACCTTCGCTGAGCTGCAAAATGGCGGTTTCCGACGCGGTTTGATAATTGAAAATAATCAGGCGATTTTCTTTATCCCGCGCCGCGAAAGTTTTTTCTTCGATATCGTTCGCCGTGATGACGATTTCCGTTTGGTATGTCTCCGGCTCTCTGGTCGAAAAAGGAATCGCGCTTTTCAGTTCGGCGGCGACAAACGGTGTCGGCGACGCGGCTGCGTCCGGCTTGTCTTGCCGGAAACCGCACGCCGACGCGAAAAGCAAAGCGGAAAGGAAAATGATTTTTAGCGGATTTGACGGTAACATTGGCGAAATGAGAATTTTATCACAACGGTTGAATCTGTCAGTAGCCCGGGTTTATTAGCGGAGGCGTTGGATAAAAAAATTTGATGAAGAAAACGAAATGAATTTTGAAAACGCCATCGCCGAAATAGCCGAATTGCTCGCCTCCGGCAGCGAATGGCTTCTAATTCACTCGTCGGGACGCGCCTTCGCGCTCAAACGCGATGAAATCGAAATCACGTTTGAGCGCGGTAAAGTCATTTTGGGCTTTTTGGACGAAAAAGGTTTTCAAATCTGGCGCATCGCCGATTACAAAATCGAACAAGAAAAATTGACGCTCGATTTGACGCGCAATTTCGGGCGCGAGCGTGAACGAATCAAATTCGTGCCGCGTCTTTCCGCCAAAGAATCAGGCGCGGCAATCGAACTGGCGCGGCTCGAAAAAGCTAATCAACTCGCGGGTTTAATAATCGCCGAAAATCCGAAATCAAAACTCGTCCGCGTGGCTCTAAATAAAGAGACGGGACGCTTTGCCCGCATAATTTTTGAAAACGCCGGAAGAAATCAAATCGCGGTTTTAGCCGACGTTTCCGAAATCGCCGCGCCCGAAAATCTTCTGACCAACGCGATTCTCTGGTTTGCCGAATTACAGCGGCGCAAAAAAAATCCTATCAATTCGGTTTGGATTTTAGCGGAAAAAAAGCTCTATAAAAACCTGCGGAAACTTCACGCCTTGCTCGGAGAAAATTGGCAAAGAAACATTTTGGCAAAAGAAATTCGCCGGGACACGAAAGCGCAAAAACGAGAAATCGCGGAAAGTTCGCCAATCGCTTTCGGAAATCTCTGGCGCGAAAAGCCGCCGAAAATTTCCCTGCCAAATTCCGAAACGAGCCGGACGGCAAACGAAATCGTCAAGCTCGCGCCGGAGAAAATTGACCGCGTTTTTACCCGGCACGGCGAAACTTTGCGCTTTTTCGGACTGCCGTTTGCCCGCGTCCGAAAAATCGGCGACGCGGAACGGGTGTGGTTCGGAACGGAGCGCGAAAAGCGAATTTTGAACGAAACGACGCGGGCGGAATTTTTCGACTTGCTCGAAAATCTCAAAACTTATCGCCGCTCTGATTCGCCGAATAAACGCCACGAATTTTACCGTCTCGCGCCCGAAGCGTGGCTCGAAGCGATTTTGAGACGCAACATCAAATTGCTCGACGGCAATTTAATTTTGTCGCCGATTCACAACCAATTTCGCCACGCCGCCGACAAAATTGATTTGCTCGCTTTGCGAACCGACGGGCGTTTAATCGTTATCGAACTGAAAGTCGAACCCGACCGCGAGATGATTTTTCAAGCCGCCGATTACTGGCGAAAAATAGAATTGCAGCGGCGCGGCGGAAACTTGCGGCAAGCGAAAATCTTCGGCGATTTGGAAATTGCCGACAAGCCGACGCTCGTTTATCTGGTCGCGCCGACTTTGAGCTTTCACCGCGATTTCGCGTTTCTGTCGAAAACCGTCGCGCCGCAAATCGAGATTTACCGCTTCGATTTAAACGAGAATTGGCGCGAGAATTTGAAGGTGATGAAAGTTTTGGAAGTGAAAAGTGAAAAGTGAATAATCCTCCACTTTTCACTTTTCACTTTTCACTTTTCACTTTATACACGCCGACCGATAATCTTTCGGCAAATCCTTCTTTGACGAGCGCGTGATTCGCCTTGCCCGCTTCGACGCGCGTCAGTCCCAGAGCTTTGGCAAACTCGCCGCGCACGGTCATTTCGCCCATTTGCAAAAAGGCGCGGGCGATTTCTTTCGCGCCTTCTTCGCGCGAAACTTTTTTTGATAGTTCCTTCGGAAACCGCGCTTCCGCCAGAGTCCAGATGTAAGTAAATTTCGGCTGATATAAAACTTCCTGCGGCACGACTTTCATCGCCCGCTGCAATTGGTCTAACGCGGCGGTTAATTTTTGGCGATTCTCGATTTTTGTCTCGCCGCGTAAATCCGCCGTTTCCATTTCCCATTCCTTTCGCAAAACTTTTAAAATTTTATTCGCTTCATCGGACAGAACAGTTTTTTCCCGGCTTTTCGGAACGCCCCAAACCGCGTTGAAATACGGCACGAGACGCGGCGCGACGAACATCGCGCGGGCTTTGCAAAGTTTGGCGTAATAGATTTTGCCGCGCTGCATCACTTCGTCTTTGAGCGTCCACGCCAGGCTCATTTCATAATCTTTCTGGACGTTGCGCGGCGCGTGGGCATCGCGCCTGCCGCAAACGGCGATATAAACCGACGGCAGATTCGTGCGCGAATCGGTCAACGCCAGACAAAATCCTAAATCTTCGACCAGAGTTTCGACCTGCGGGGCGGTTTCGATTTTCAAGATTTCCTCGCGCCGCCATTTTCGGTCGCGGATTTGTTCTATTTCTTCTGGCAGCTCGATTATTTTGCTCAATGTGGAAACCTCTTTATAATGATGAATTAGAAATGATGAATTGAAGAATTTTACGATTCATCATTCATCGTTCCTAATTCATCATTATATAAAGATTGTTTCAAACTTTTATGATTTTTCGCGCATCTATTTACCAGTTTCAAACAAGAGGCAAAAGAATATGAACGGAACGAAAATTATTTTATTTGGATTGTTGGTTTTGTGTTTTTCGTCGCTTGGCGCGTTTGCCCAAACGTCGAACGTCGTCAAAAAAGATTTGAGCCAGACGGAAATTGACCGCATCGTCAAAGCATTTACGGCTAACGAAGCCCGGTTTCGCAACGCTTTGACCAGTTATACGTTTAGTCGAAACGCCAGCATTCAAACCGTCGGGATGGGCGGGCAAATCACGGGCGGATACCGGCGCGATTCAAATTTAACGCTCACCGATGAAGGCAAACGCATCGAAAAAATTTTATACGCGCCGGTTTCGACCTTAACGGAATTGAGAATTTCCGAAGCTGATATTGATAATTTGAGCGGCGTTGACCAATTCGCCATCGAGCCTGCCGTCGCCGCGCTTTATAATTTTACATATGTCGGCAAGGAAAAAATTGACGAACTCGACCTTTACGTTTTCGACGTTGCGCTGAAAGTGCTGCCCGACCCGAAACGAATCAAACAGCGTTTTTTCGGCGGCAGAATCTGGGTTGACGACCGCGATTTAATGATTGTCAAAACCAAGGGCAAAGCCTTTCCCGTGCCGAAAGGCGAGCAGTTTCCCACGGTCGAAACGTGGCGCGAAAACGTGGACGGCAAATACTGGTTTCCGGCTCTGGCGAGTTCGGACGACGAACTGGTCTTCGACAACGGGACGGTTGTCAAAGTCAAAATGCGGGTCAAATACACCAATTACTCGGTCGGCAAAACCGACGTGCGAATTTTGGACGAGGAAATAATTACCGACGAGCCGAAACCGGCGCCGACTCCGACACCGAAAAAACCGTAGCGGTTAAGGGATGAGGGATGAGGGATGAGGAATGAGGGATGAATAAAACAGCGATTGTTTATTTGTCCCTTTTTCTTTAATGCCTCTCGCCCGCCGCCTTGGTATATTCAAAAGTTAGTTATGAAAAATTTTACTGCTTATTTGAGTTTGTCCGTATTCGTTTGCGGGCTGATTTTTTCTTCTTCGATTTTTGCCCAAAGCGTTCCGACACCGAAGTCGGTTCTCGGTTTTCACCCGACCGACGATAAAACCATCGCCGATTGGTCGCAAATCACCAACTATTTTTTCAAACTCGACGCGGCAAGCGATAAAGTCGTCGTGCGGGAAATCGGTAAAACGACGCTCGGCAAACCGTTTGTCGTCGCTTTTATCAGCGCACCTGAAAACATAAAAAATCTTGAGAATCTTAAACAGACGAATCAAAAACTCGCCGACCCGCGCCAAATCAAAGACGAAGCGGAACTCGAAAAATTAATCGGGCAAGGCAAAACCGTCGTCGCCATTTCCTGCTCGATTCACTCGACGGAAATCGTCGCCTCGCAAATGTCTATGAATCTCGCCTTTGAATTGGCGACGGCGACCGACGATGAAACGAAAGAGATTTTGAATAATACGATTCTACTTTTGATTCCGTCGGCAAACCCGGACGGCATTGATATTGTGGCGAATTGGTATCGGAAAACTCTGGGAACGCCGTTTGAAGGAACTTCGCCGCCGGAGCTTTATCATCATTACGCCGGACACGACAACAACCGCGATTGGTTTATGCTGAATTTACAGGAAACCAGATTGGTGAC
>Ga0136640_10000910_pt1 | contig 11617 bp, 15 predicted proteins | sample AntDrymUQ8642106_2_FD_105498 | JGI IMG/M metagenome (GOLD analysis project Ga0136640, IMG submission 105498) | Polar desert sand microbial communities from Dry Valleys, Antarctica - metaG UQ864 (21.06) | ecosystem: Environmental > Terrestrial > Soil > Desert | place: Antarctica: Dry Valley...
CTCCGGGATGCCCGGCCGTGATCTGACGGTCGACGGTGTCCCGCCTTCGTGCTGGTGGCACGGGGGCGGGCGCCGGCGGCCGTCAGGCGCGGATCGGGCGCCCACAGAAGCCGCGGAACTTGCGGCGGGCAGCACTTAGGCGGTCGGCTCGATCCCCCGGCGTCGGCTTCACTATCCTTTGTGAAGTGACTAGTCCAGACATCGAGAACGTCGTCATCGTCGGCTCCGGGCCGGCCGGCTTCACCGCCGCGCTGTACACCTCGCGCGCCAACCTCGAGCCGCTCGTCATCGAGGGCTTCATGTGGGGCGGCCTGCTGCAGCAGACCACCGACGTCGAGAACTACCCCGGCTTTCCCGAGGGGATCACGGGCCCGGCGCTGATGCAGCACTTCCGCGACCAGGCCGAGCGCTTCGGCACGCGCTTCGTCACCGATCAGGCGACGAAGGTCGACCTCTCGACGGAGCCCGGTGGCGTGCACAGCGTCTGGGTCGGCGACGAGCAGCACCGCGCGCGCACGGTCATCCTTGCGATGGGCGCCGAGCACAAGAAGCTCGCGATCCCCGGGGAGGACGAGCTCGGCGGCCGCGGCGTGAGCTACTGCGCCACCTGCGACGCAGCGTTCTTCAAGCAGAAGCCGACGATGATCGTCGGCGGCGGCGACAGCGCGATGGAGGAGGCGATCTTCCTGTCGAAGTTCGCCTCGAAGGTCATCGTCGCGCACCGCCGCGACGAGTTCCGGGCCTCGAAGATCATGCTCGAGCGCGCCCGCGGGATCGAGAACATCGAGTGGATGACGCCGTATGTGCCCGAGGAGTTCGTCGCCGGCGAGAACGGCTCGCTGGACCATGCGCGCCTGCGCCATGCCGACAGCGGCGAGACCGTCGACGTTCCGATCGCCGGCGTCTTCATCGCGATCGGCCACGTGCCGCAGTCACAGCTCGTGACCGGCCTCGTCGACGTCGACGACGAGGGCTACGTCATCACCGAGGGCCGTTCGACGCGCACCAAGCTGCCGGGCGTGTTCGCGGCCGGCGATCTCGTCGACCACACCTACCGCCAGGCGGTGACGGCGGCCGGCTCGGGCACGCAGGCCGCGCTCGACGCCGAGTGGTACCTGCGCGACACCCCCGAGGTGCAGACGCCGGCGGGCCTGCCCGAGGGCGACCTCGCCGAGGCCCAGTGGGCCGCGGGCAGCTGACCCCGGCGGCGTCGCTGCGCTGAGCGGGCCGCTCAGCGCACGCTGGCGGACGGGCCGCAGGCGACCGGTGACGGCCTACGCTCGTGCACCGCCTGTCAGTAACGCCGCGGCGGTTCTAGCGCACGCTGGCGGACGGGCCGCAGGCGACCGGTGACGGCCTACGCTCGTGCACCGCCTGTCAGTAACGCCGCGGCGGTTCTAGCGCACGCCGGCGGACGGGCCGCAGGCGACCGGTGACGGCCTACGCTCGTGCACCGCCTGTCAGTAACGCCGCGGCGGTTCTAGCGCACGCTGGCGGACGGGCCGCAGGCCGCCACGTCGTCGACGAGCCGGCGCGCGTGGTCGGGCAGCCAGCGGTCGGCGTCGACGAGTTGCTGGGCGAGATCCTCGACCGCGGCGAGCTCGTCGTAGGCATCGCCCTCGAACAGCAGGGCATCGGCAGCCGTGCGGATGACATGCATCTCGGCTGCGAAGAGCTTCGCGGGCCCCTCGTCGGCGAGGGTCTTCATGACCCGCCCGTAGGCCTGGGAGCGATCGTTGTTCATGGCTTCAGGCTAGCGAGCCTGCAGGGCGTCCATGCCGACGGCGATCGCGAGCACGAGCCGGCGGTCGAGCACGCGCTCGGGGTCCGCGCTCATGTCGATCGTGTAAACGTCGCGGATCTTGAAGGTCTGGCGCGTGTTCTGGCCGATGATCCGCTCGCCGCTCTTGAAGACGAAGTGGTAGGGGATCGGCAGCCAGTCGGCGATGTTCTCGACGTACGGGATGAAGCCGACCGCTCGCCGGATGAGCGCCACCCCGAGGCTGCGCTCGGTCGTGATCGCGAGCTCCTCGCCGCCCGCGCCGAGGATGCGGTAGGTCGAGCGCAGCAGGCTCTTTCCGAAGACCTTTTGGATCGCGCCGATCTTCGTGCCGAGGTCGTCGGTGACGTCGTAGGTCGCGCGCGGGTCGAAGGCCTGGCGCGCCTTGATGCGCAGCAGCTCCTGCGTCTTGCTCTCGTCGGTGTAGAAGCGGATGTCCTCCTTGAACTTGAAGCGCTTCTGCTCCACAAAGCACAGCGGCTGGTCGGCGGCGCCGTCGGCGCCGGGAAGGAAGAACTCGTACTGGTTGATGACGAGCTTGATCCGCTGGCGCAGCAGAAAGCGATCGTGGTCGTTGGGATCGATCGGGACGGAGGTCATGGCCGTGAGGCTAGACCAAGGCGTCCCCCGCCAGCCGGAGCTGGCCACCCGCGCCGGCGCCCTCGATCTCCAGCAGCAGGCGCTTGCGGTCCAGCCCCCCGGTGTAGCCGCCGAGGCCGCCCGTGCTCGCGAGCACGCGATGGCACGGGACGACGATCGGAATCGGGTTGGATCCGAGCGCGTTGCCCGCGGCGCGGTAGGCGTTCGGCGAGCCCGCGGCGCCGGCGACGTCGCGGTAGGTGCTCGTGTCGCCGAAGGGGATCGCGATCGCCGCCTGCAGGACCCGGCGGGCGAAGCCGGCGCCGACGAGGCCCCAGTCCAGCGCGAGCTCGAACTCCCGGCGCCGGCCGTCGAAGTACTCGTCGAGCTCGCGCCGCACGCCGTCGAGGCGACTCGGCGCCTCGACGATGCACGGCGTCAGTCGGACGGCGACGTGCTCGAGCACGGCATCCAGGCCCCCGTTCTCGAGCTCGTAGGCGAGCCGCACGAGGCCGCGCGGCGTGGAGATCGCCACGAGCCGGCCGAGCGGGCCGTCGAGCCGCGCGTAGGCGATCTCGGCGACGCCCTCGTCGGCGGCGCGGGCGGACGTGCGCGCGGCGAGCGCGGCTGCGTGGCCGGGGATCAGGTCAGGCGGATGCAGGGACATCGGTCAGCTCCAGTCTGAGGGTCTTGAGGCCGTCGGAGGCGGCGCGCCGCGCGGCCTCCTCGCTGCAGTTCAGGGTTGCCGCGATCTCGCCGTGCGTGAGGTCGGCGGCGTAGCGCAGCGTCAGGACCGCGCGCTGGCGCTGCGGCAGCGCGCGCACCCGATCCCAGTGGTCGCCGTCGGTTGCACGGCCGCGCGGCGGGCCGTCGCCCGCGACGGGTGCCTCCTCGTGCAACTCGGCAACCGGCAGCGGGCGCCGCCCGCGCGCGCGGTGCACGTCGAGCGCCTTGCGATGGGCGATCGTCAGCACCCATGCGCGCAGGTTGGAGTCCGGTCGCAGGCGCTCGTAGGCGCGTAGCGCCGACAGGAACGTCTCCTGGAAGGCGTCGTCGGCGTCGTGGCGCCCGACCGCCGCGACGAGGAAGCGCAGCACGTCGTCGCGGTGTGCGTCGAGAAAGCGCTGAAAGGGGGGAAGCGAGTCCACGCAGATCAAACGCGCCGGGGGCGCAGTCCGTGAGGTCCGCCTCAGCGCCCGTCCGGCACGAGCGCGTCGATCCCGGTCAGGGCGCGTCCGATGATCAGCTGCTGGATCTGCGACGTGCCCTCGTACAGCGTCGTGACGCGTGCATCGCGAAACCAGCGCTCGACCGGATGGTCGTCGACGTAGCCGGCGCCGCCGTGGACCTGGATCGCCTCATTCGCGCACCACACCGCGGCCTCGCTCGCGTGCAGCTTGGCGATCGAGGTCTCGAGCGTGCAGCGCCGGTCGTGGTCGCGCAGCCAGCCCGCGCGCCACACGAGCAGTCGTGCGGCGTCCGTGCGCACGCGCATCTCGGCGAGCATCGCCTGCACGAGCTGGAAGCTCGCGATCGGCCGGCCGAACTGGTGGCGCTGCACGGCATATGACACCGACGCGTCGACGCAGCCCTGGCAGATGCCGACGCATCCCGCCGCGACCGAGAGGCGTCCGCGGTCCAGCGCGCTCATCGCGACCTTGAATCCCTCGCCCACCTCGCCGAGCAGCGCGTCGTCGCCGACGTGGACGTCGTCGAGCGAGATCGACGCGGTGTCGGAGGCGTGCAGGCCCATCTTGTGATGGATCTCCTGCGTCTGGAAGCCGGGCTGATCGGTGTCGACGAGAAAGCACGCCAGGCCGCGGTGGCCCAGCGCGGAGTCGGTCTGGGCGAAGATCAGCGCGACCTTCGCGTGGTTGCCGAGCGAGATCCACATCTTCGCGCCCTGCAGCAGCCAGCCGCCGTCGATGCGTCTGGCGCGCGTGCGCTGGCTCGCAGCGTCCGAGCCGGCCTCAGGCTCGGTCAGTCCGAAGCAGCCCAGCCACTCGCCCGAGCACAGCCGGGGCAGGTAGTGGGCCTTCTGGTCCTCGGTCCCCCAGCGCAGGATCGAGCCGCAGACGAGCGACGTCTGGACGCTGACCACGGTTCGCATCGCGCTGTCGCCGCGGCCGATCTCCTCGACGACGAGCCCGAAGGTGACGTGGTCCAGGCCGGCGCCGCCGTACTCGCGCGGCACGATCGCCCCGAGGTAGCCCTGGTCGGCGAGTCTGGAGACGAGCTCGAGGTCGAAGCGTCCCGCGCGCGCGTTCGTGCGCGCGCGCTCGACGATCACGTCGTCGGTGAACGCCCGCGCCGTATCGCGGACGAGCTGCTGCTCGTCGCTGAGGTCGAAGTCCACGGCGCTAGCGTAGGGGGATGGGCGGCCTCACCTCGTCGATCTGCGGCGGCTGACCGCGTGCGCGTGCTGCTCGTCGGCGGCGGCTGCCGCGGCCTGGCGCTGGCGCGCGAGCTCGTCGCGGCCGGCCACGCGGTGCGCGCGGTCACGCGTGGCGAGTCCGGCCGTGCGCCGATCGAAGCGGCGGGCGCGGAGTGCTGGATCGGCGATCCGGACGTCGTCGGGACGCTGCGCTACGCGCTGGAGAACGTCACGATCCTCGTGTGGGCGCTCGGTACGGCCACCGGGCCGCCCGAGGCGGTGGCCGCGTTGCATGGCCCGCGCCTGGAGATGATGCTTGGCAGAGTGATCGACACGACGGTGCGCGGCGTCGTCTACGAGGCGGCGGGAACGGTCGCGCCACAGGCGTTTGCGATCGGCGCCGCGGAGCTCGAGCGCACGTGCGCGCGCAACGAGATCCCCTATGCGATCGTGGACGCCGAGCCCGCATGGCGGGCGGACTGGGTAGTTGCGGTACGCCAGGCGATCGAGCGATTGGTCGTCGTAGGCTACGATCAATCCCGGTAAACCGGATAGAGATTTCCCTATCAGCAAGAGGAGGCCACATGGCTTTGACGATCGGCGAGGCGGCACCGGATTTCGAGGCCGAGACGAGCGAGGGCCCGATCTCGTTTCACGAGTGGCTCGGCGACTCCTGGGGCGTGCTGTTCTCGCACCCGCGGGACTTCACACCGGTGTGCACGACCGAGCTCGGCTACATGGCGTCCATCAAGCCGGAGTTCGACAAGCGCAACACGAAGATCATCGGCCTGTCCGTCGATCCCGTGGACAACCACGAGAAGTGGTCGCAGGACATCGAGACGGCGACGGGCACGGCGCCGAACTACCCGTTGATCGGTGACCACGACTTCAAGGTCGCCAAGCTCTACGGGATGCTGCCGTCCGACGTCGAGGGCGACCCCGCCTCGCGCACCCCCGCCGACAACCAGACGGTGCGCAACGTCTTCGTCGTCGGGCCGGACAAGAAGATCAAGCTGCTGCTCGTCTATCCGATGACGACCGGGCGCAACTTCGACGAGGTCCTGCGCGTGATCGACTCGCTGCAGCTGACGGCCAAGCACAAGGTCGCGACGCCGGCGCAGTGGCAGCAGGGCGACAAGGTGATCATCACCGGCGCCGTCTCCGACGAGCAGGCCAAGGAGACCTATCCCGACGGCTGGGAGACCCCGCTGCCGTACATCCGTCTGGTCCCGCAGCCGAGCTGAGCGGGGCCCAGGGTCAGGGCGCGGCGAGTGGCGCGGGCGCGAGCCCCCGCAGCTCGCGGCGCCCGGCACCGGGCAGTGCCCTGCGGCGGGCGAGCGGGTTGCCCTCGGCGTGCGCGAACAGCACGGCGGCGCGCAGGTCGCGCGTCCAGCCCCACTTGGGCAGGGCGTTGAGCTCGCGCGCGGCGTCGGTCAGGTGCTCGCAGACGACGACGACGCCGAGCCGCGGAGCGAAGCCCCACAGCGCCGTGATGGCCTTCGCGGCCTGCGCCTCGCAGTCGGTCGCGTCGAGCACCACGACATCGGCGTGCTCGTGCTCGACGAGTCCCCACACGTCCTTCGGCTCGGTCGGGGCGACCAGGGCGAAGGCGACCCTGCCGAGCTCGCCGAGGACGTTCACGGCGCGTTCGCGGTAGTCCGCGTCGGCCCCCACCACGAGCATCCGGATCGGCCCGGAGAGCTCCTGGGGTCGCATCGACTCCGGGCTCATGCCCACGGGGTTCACCACGCGCATTCTGCATGACTCGGCGGACGGATGCGAGTTCCTGGGAACTCCCTGCAAACCCGCGGTCCGCGTGATCGCCCGGCGCTCGCTCAGAGCAACGGCACGAAGCGTACGGCCTCCAGCGGCCGGCGCTCGCAGCCGTCGGCAAGGCGTCGCACGAGCACGAGGCGCTCGCCGTCCTCGCCGGCGACCGGCGCGACGAGGCGCCCGCCCACGGCGAGCTGCCGCTCGAGTCCGGGCAGCACCTGCTCGCGGGCCGTCGCGGCGACGTTGATCGCGTCGAAGGGCGCGTGCTCGGGCAGGCCGGCCGCACCGTCGCCGGTGACGACGGTGACGTTGTCGATGCCTGCGCGCAGCAGCGCGCGTGCCGCGCGCAGCGCGAGCTGGGCGTTGCGCTCGATGCCCCAGACGTGAGAGCACAGCCGTGACAGGACGGCCGCGTGGTAGCCCGAGCCGGTGCCGACGTCGAGCACACGATGCCCTGGATCGAGCTCGAGCAGCTCGCACATGCGCGCGACGAGCGTCGGCTGGGAGATCGTCTGGCCGTGGCCGATGCGCAACGGTGCGTCGTTGTAGGCGGCCGCGGCGAGCGCGGGCGAGACGAACAGCTCGCGCGGCACGGCCGCGACCGCGGCCAGGACGCGCTCGTCGGAGATCCGGTTCGCCAGGCTGCTCAGGAGGCCGTCGCGGTCCATCGGTCGCTCAGTCGCCGGCTCCGTCGTGCAGCAGCGGTCGCACGCGTGCCAGCAGGTCGCCGACGATGCGCGCGGTCGCGCCCCAGATGACGAGCTGCGCGCCGATGTCGTAGACGTCGGTGCGAAACGCAATGCCGCGGTGCAGCAGCCTGCGGCGTGTGCGCGCAGACCGTACGTCCGCCAGGCGCAGGTCGAGCACCTCGTCGACCTCGCTCGCAGACGGCGTCCACGTGGCGCCGGGCTCGATCAGGCCGACGAACGGATAGACGGCATAGTTCGTCGTGACCGTCGGCACCGGCGTCAGCGCACCCAGCAGCGTGACATCCTCGCGCGCCAGCCCGATCTCCTCCTCGGCCTCGCGCAGGGCGGTCACGGCGAGATCGTGCTCGCCCTCGTCGCGCCGTCCACCTGGAAACGAGATCTCGCCCGGGTGCCTGCGCAGGTCGTGGCGGCGTCGCGTGAAGATCGCGTGCAGATCCGTGTGACGCCGCCCTCCGGCCGCCGCCTGCGGCGACCGGAGGGCGAAACCGTCATAGATTGCGACGAGGACGGCCGCTTCGATGCGGCCGTGGACGGGCAGCGCGGTTGCCTGCTCGGGGTCCAGCAGGACTCCGCGCAGCGTGTCAGAAAGCGAGCTGGATGCGCTCGACACGCTCGTCGAACATGACCTCGCCGTCGAGCGTGCGGTGCACCGGGCAGCGCGTCGCGATGACCTTCAGGCGCGCAACCTGATCGTCGGTGAGGTCGGAGGGCAGGCGCAGCGTGATCGTGAACTTCGTCGGACAGCCACGCTCGCCGGGGACGTAGTCGCAGACGACCTCGACGTCGCGCAGCTCCCAGCCCTTGCGCGCCGCGTACATCTCGATCGTCACCGCGGTGCACGAGGCGAGGCTCGCGGCCAGCAGCTCCTGCGGCGAGGGCGCGGCGTCCTCGCCGCCCGTCGCCAGCGGCTCGTCGCAGTTCAACCGGTGCCCGCGCACCTTGACGATGTGGCGAAAGCCGTTGATGCGCTGAGCCGAGGCGTGCATTGATCAGATGCTACTCCGCGTCGGTGAGCGGATTGAACAGCAGTCCGGTCGGAACCTTCGGAAAGAAGTACGTCGATTTCGGCGGCATGTTGACGCCTGCCGCCGCGATCGCCTGGATCTGAGAGACCGGGATGCCGCGCAGGTAGAAGCCGGCGTCGAAGGTGCCCGACTCGACGAGCTCGCGCGCCTCCTCAAACGAGCGCGCGTAGTCGAGCCCGTTCTTGTGGGAGATGTCATCCTCGCTCAAGCCGAGCGGGCCCTTGAGCACGAGCGCCTCGAGCACGGCGGTGTCGAGGCGGCGGTAGGCCTCGGGCATGTGCGTCAGCGCGTCGTCGGCGATCGCCTGATCCTTCAGCGTGAGGCGAAACGCGCGCTTGAAATGGCTGTCCATGTAGCCCATCCTGATCTCGTCGCCGTCATCGGGCGGGACGAGGTCATCGGCGGAGATCTCCTCGATCTCGAAGCACTCGCGCAGCGTGCTCGCCAGCAGCTCGGGCTTGTCGGTGCCCCGCAGGCCGTCGACCAGGCGGTGCGTGGGAAAGACCGTCAGGCCCTCGTCCTGCAGCGCGACGAGGCACATGAGGACGTAGCGGTGCGCGCCCTCGCCCCCGATCTCGTCGGCGTACACGCGCGCCGTCTCGTAGCGGTGATGGCCGTCGGCGATCAGCAGCTCGGCCTCGCTGACGCGCTCCACGACGGCGGCGACGACGTCGGGATCGGCGATCCGCCACAAGCGGTTGTGCGTGCCGTCGGCCTCGGTGACCTCGCCGAAGGGCTCGTCGTCGCGCGTGGCCGGCTCGAGCGCGCGCCAGGCGCGCAGCTCCGGATCGGAGTACAGCGAGAAGATCGGCGACAGGTTCGCCTGCGTCGCGCGCGTCAGGCTCAGGCGGTCGGCCTTCGGGCCGGGGTGCGTGCGCTCGTGGGGGCGGATCGCGCCGGGGCCGTAGTCCTCGACGCGCACGCGCGCGAAGAAGCCGTTGCGCGTCAGGCGCCGGCCGTCGGGGCCGGTGTAGTCCTGCACGAGCGCCCAGATCGCCGGCTCGTCGTCCTGGACGATCGCGCCCTCAGCGCGCCAGCGCTGCAGCAGCGTGGCGGCGTGGGCGTAGCGGTCGCCGCCGTCGGGGTCCTCGGGCAGGTCGATGGCGACGACGTTGTGGGGCGAGCGCGACTGCAGCTCGGCGCGCTGCTGCGGGTCGATGACGTCGTACGGGGGAGCGGCGAGCGCCTGCAGCGGGCCGGCGACGCCGGGGTCGTAGTGCAGTGCTCGTAGCGGCTCGACGCGCGGCATCGGCGCGAGAGCCTAGTGGGTCGCGCGGCCCTGCTGCGCGCCCGGGGCAGAGCAGCCTCGGTCAGCGCAGGGCGCGGTAGCCGAAGTCCATCGTGTACGTCGCGGCTGACGACTCCTCGCTCTCCTCCGGCGCGCCGATCGCGACGCCGACGCCGACGTGGCGAAAGCGGCCGCGAAGGATGTTGGCCCGGTGGCCGGGGGACTGCATCCAGGCCACGACGGTCTGGCGCGGGGTCGCTAGGTAGCCGCTGCCCCAGGCGATGTTCTCGCCGAGCGAGAAGCGGCGAGCGCCGCGCAGGTACGCCGTGCTTCCGCGCACCCGGCTCGTCAGCGTGCTGCCGTTGGGGCACACGTGATCGAAGAAGCGCTGCTGGACCATCCTGCGGCTGTAGTTCTGGGCCGCCCGGCTCAGGTGGGAGTTCGACAGGAGCGCCTTCAGGCCACGGCTCGTGCGCTCGGCGTTGACGAGGCACAGCGTCGCCTCGCGCAGCGCATCGTCGCTGGCGCCGGCAGGCATGAGGTCGGCGTCGGCACACGGGGTGCCGGCCGATGCGATGGCGGGTGCTGCGAGCGCGGCACAGGCAAGCAGTGCCGGCAGGAGGCTGAGGGAGATCTTCCGGGTGGTCACAGCCACCTGATCGACGATCCGCCGACCGTCCACCACGCGGACGAGCTGAAATGGACGAAAGGTCGACCCTGCACCACGCCGAATCTGGACGAACGGTCGACCCCCTGCGAGCGGTCGCGCGAGCGGACGGTCCCAGCAGGCCGTACCGTTCAGTGCACGGGATGTAGCTCAGCTTGGTAGAGCACCGCGTTTGGGACGCGGGGGTCGTCGGTTCGAATCCGGCCATCCCGATCGCCGGCCGCCGCCGGCGCGTGCCCCGGTAGCTCAGTGGACAGAGCGTCGGCCTTCTAAGCCGGTGGTCGCTGGTTCGAATCCAGCCCGGGGTGCTTCGGCGCGGGTTTCAGGACGGGGCGGCGCCGTCGCAGGCGCGACCCGCAACGCCGCCGTCGACCATGCGTCCCAGGCTTCGGCGATCTCGGGTTCCGTGGCCGCGACGCTCGGGCCGGTCGCGCGCAGCAGCGCGCCGGGTCCCCGAAGCTCCTGCGCCCCGCCTGGGAGCGCGGGTGGCCGTGTGCCCAGCAGGACAGCCGAGCACACGACGCGGTGCCCGGGGGCGAGTGCCACATGGGCGTCGTCGCTCGCGTGCTGGGGGTCGATGCGCAGCCCGTCATGCAGCAGCGCTGCCCCCGCGAGCGTCACCTGCAGCATGCTGTCCAGCGCGCCCGGCGGCTCGCCGTCGCGGCCGAGCACGACGGTCTCTCGCAGCGCGCAGACCGCCCCGGCCGCGAGCTCGATCGTGCATCGGCGCTCGACGTTCGCTCCGGCCGCGACGATCAGCGGACCCTCGTCGAGGAGCAGGCTCCCGCCGGCGTGCACGGTGACCTCCAGTCGCAGGAGCGTGCGCGGCGCGCCCGGCAGCGCCAGCGTGGCGGCGACCGGCTCGACGACCAGCGTCGCGTCCGCACCGACGACGATCCGCACGACGTCGCGATCGCCCGCGAGCGGGCCGGCCTGCGTCGGGACGAAGGCGGCGTGCACGGCGGCGCGTCGCGCGAGGATCCGCGGCGCGACGCGAGCCCCGCGTCGCAGCGCGGTGATCGCATGGCCGGCCGCGGTGCGCTCGATCGCCAGGACGGCGACGGCCGCCGGCCTAGTGAGCGTGGGCGTGAGAATGGCCGTGGGGCGCGCCGGTCGCGCTGGAGTGCAGCCGGCCATGTTGCGCGAAGGCCGCGAGTTGTCCGCGGATCCAGGCCGCGACCGGCTGCGCGTGCGGCGGCTCGACGAGCGACAGCGCGCGCACCGGCAGGTTGGCGCGGCGCGCGGCGGCGTCGCTGAGCATGCTTCCGACGTCGGCACCCACGTATGGCGCGAGATCGGTCTTGTTGATCACGAGCAGGTCGGCGCGCGCGATCCCCGGCCCACCCTTGCGCGGGACGTCGTCGCCGCCGGCGACGTCGATGACGAAGATCTGCACGTCGGCGAGCGCCGGGCTGAAGACCGCTGTGAGGTTGTCGCCGCCGCTCTCGACGAGCACGAGCTCGAGCGGGCCCTGATCGCGC
>Ga0136640_10000911_pt1 | contig 11613 bp, 5 predicted proteins | sample AntDrymUQ8642106_2_FD_105498 | JGI IMG/M metagenome (GOLD analysis project Ga0136640, IMG submission 105498) | Polar desert sand microbial communities from Dry Valleys, Antarctica - metaG UQ864 (21.06) | ecosystem: Environmental > Terrestrial > Soil > Desert | place: Antarctica: Dry Valley...
CAGGAGCTCGACTCCACCGACGGCGCGATGGTGCTCTTCAAGATCCCGCTGACCGAGTTCGAGAACCGGCCGCTCGAGTTCACCGTGCACTCACCCGACGAGGCGGAGCCGGCGGAAGCCACGCTCGCCCTCGACGTGTAGCGCTCCTTTAGTCCAGCGCCCCCTGGAGCACCACCTTCGCCGCGGGCGCGGCGGTCTCCCCGCCCGCGCCCTGGCCGACCAGCAGCACCGCGACGACGACCGCCGGCCGACGCGTCGGGGCGAACGCGACGAACCACGCGTCCGTGTCCGTCGCGTCCTGAGGTGCGGGAACGGACGCCGCGGGGTCGGGCACCGTGTTGCGCAGTTCGGCGGTGCCCGTCTTGCCGGCCACTTTGACCCCGGGGATCGCGGCGGCCCGGCCCGTCCCGTCCTCGACGACGCCGCGCATGAAACGCGTGATCGTCTTGGCCGTGGCGCGGCTTGTCGCGCGCGAGCGCCGGCCCTGGGCCCCGCGCAGGAAGGTGGGGCGCACGAGGATGCCGCCGTTGGCGATCGCCCCGGTGAGCTCGGCCATGCGCAGCGGGGTGGAGGTGACCCGGCCCTGGCCGATCGCGGTCGACCCCACTGCGAGATCGTCGCCGATCTCGGCGGCGGGGGGAATCGAGCTCGGGGGAGCGCCGACGATGTCGCTGGTCTCGTTGAAGCCGAACCGCTCGGCCGCCGCGACGAGCTTCGCCGCGCCGAGCTTGGCCCCAAGCGGCGCGAACACGGAGTTGCAGGACTCCGCGAACGAGACGGCCAGGGAGCCGCCGCACGCCTCGCCGTTGGCGTTCTCGAGCTCGACACCGGATAGCGTCGCGAAGGTCTCGACCGGGAAGGACGACTTCGGCGTGACGGCTCCGGCGTCGAGGCCCGCCGCGAGGGTGATGATCTTGAAGGTCGAGCCGGGCGGCTGAGGGGCGGAGTAGCCGAGGCCGGCGAGCGCCAGCACCTCGCCGGTGGCCGGGCGCATGACCGCGACGCCGCCGAGACGGCCCGCCAGCGCGGTGACGGCGGCGGCCTCGATGTCGCGGTCGATCGAGGTCCGCACGGGTCCGCCCTGACGTGGCTGGACCTGCGCGAGCAGGCGCGGGCCGGCGCGCAGCGAGCCGCCGAAGGTGCCGGCCAGGCGCGCCTCGAACTGTCGCTCGAGGCCGCTGAGGCCGACGACGGCGTCCTTGCGATAGCCCTTGGCCGCGTACGGCGCCGCCTGCTCGGCGGGGATCGGCCCGACCCGACCGGCGATCTCCACCGCGACGGGGCCGATCTGGGACGCTCGGTCGGGACCGGTCGCGATCACGCCGCCGTCGCGGGCCTGCAGGTCGGCCCGCGGCGGCATCCGCGTGATCCGGCGCAGCGCTTCCCCGTCGCGCAGGCCGGGAAAGACCAGGCGTCGCTCGAACACGACGCCGGCGGCGTCGTCGTCGCTGGCGACGGCGAATCGCAGCGTCCCCTCGAGCGTGCCGAAGCGGCGGGTGACCGCGTCCAGGCGGACCTCATAGGCGCCGTCGCGCTCGCGCAGCGGTCCTGCCGTGCGGACGCGCTCCAGCGTCGCGGTGTCGGCTGAGCGCCGGTAGGCCCGGGTGAACGCCCCGGCCGACAGCCGCGCGCGCGACGACGCGGCGAGCAGCTGGTACATGCCGCCGTAGTCGGCCCGCGCCCATGCGCCGAGAAAGCGCTCGGCCGCCACGCGCTCGCGGGGCTTGTGGCCGGCGCCCACCACCAGGCCACCCGCGAACGCCCCGATCGCCACGGCGACGAGCGGCAGCGCGCGACCCGCGAGGCGGCGCCGGCGCGCGTCGGAGACCCGCGCCTGGGAACGCTCGGGCGTCGAGGCGGGATGATCGGGGGGCACGGCGGGCACGAGTCAGGGATATTGACGTGCTGATGACTGCCGTGGATTGGATCATCGTCGGGCTGGTCGGGTTGCTGGGCGTGATCGGCTACTCGCAGGGCTTCCTGGCCGGGGCTCTCTCGCTGGCCGGGTTCGCGGCCGGTGCGTGGGTCGGCACCCGGCTCGGCCCCCTGGTGCTGAGCGAAGGCAAGGACTCGCCCTACGCGCCGGTGTTCGGGCTGCTCGGGGCGCTGGTGGCGGGAGCGGTGCTCGCGATGGGCCTCGGGGGGTTCGGGTCGCGGTTGGGAGGCGCCCTGCGCCGGGCGCCCGGCTTCTCCGTGCTCGACGGGCTGCTGGGCGCGCTGCTCATGGCTGCGCTGGGACTCGGGCTGACGTGGGTGCTCGGTGCCGTGGCGCTGCAGACCCCGGGGGCGCGCGCCCTGCGCCGCGACATCCAGCGCTCGGCCATCCTCGCGCGCCTCAACGACGTGCTCCCCTCCCGCAGCCTGCTCAACGCGCTGGCGCGCTTCGACCCCTTCCCGCAGATCAACGGGCCGTCCATCGACGTGGAGCCGCCGAACCCCGAGATCGCCCGAGACCCGCAGGTCTCGGCCGCCGAGGACTCGGTGGTGAAGATCCTCGGAACGGCCTGCGGGCTCGGGGTCCAGGGTTCGGGATGGGTCGCGGCGCCGGGCGTGGTCGTCACCAACGCACACGTGATCGCGGGCGAGGATGACACCTCGGTGCACGTCGGCGGCGGCGAGGCGGGGCTGGACGCCACGCCCGTGCACTTCGACCCGCGCAACGACATCGCGGTCCTGCGCGTGCCGGACCTCGGCGCGCCCGCGCTGCCGCTCGCGGCCGGGCCGCGGCCCGGTGCCGGCGGCGCCGTCCTCGGGTTTCCGCTCGACGGCCCCTACCGCGTTCGCTCGGCGCGGCTGGGGGAGACGCAGGAGGTTCTCACGCAGGACGCCTACGGGTCGGGACCGGTGCGGCGGAACATCGTCTCGCTGCGCGGGCTCGTGCAGTCGGGAAATTCCGGCGGTCCGGTCGTCGACGGCCGCGGGCGCGTCATCGCGACGGTGTTCGCCGCCACCGTGAACGGCCCGCGCGGCGGCTACGGCGTGCCGAACGCGACGGTGCGCAAGGCGCTCGACGACCGTTCAAGCTCCGCGTCCACCGGTCCGTGCACCAGTTGACCCTCCAGCGAACACCTCCACTAGCCTCGGCCCACCATGGCCTCGAAGATCCTCGTCATCGCCGAGAAGCCCTCCGTCGGGCGCGATCTCGTGCGCGTGCTGCCGGGCGCCTACGAGAAGCACGAGGGCTGGCTGGAATCCGACAGCCACGTCGTGACCTGGGCCGTCGGCCACCTGGTGCAGCTCGCCGAGCCCGAGGAATACGGCCCGCAGTTCAAGAAGTGGCGCATGGCCGACCTGCCGATCGTCCCGGACCGCTTCAAGCTCGTCGTGCGCGACGAGCGCTCCAAGAAGCAGATGTCGGTCATCACCAAGCTGCTCAAGCGCGACGACGTCGCCGAGGTCGTCAACGCCTGTGACGCCGGCCGCGAGGGCGAGCTGATCTTCGCCTACATCTTCGAGAAGGCGAGCTCGTCCAAGCCCGTGCAGCGGCTGTGGCTGTCCTCGATGACGAAGGCCGCGATCACCGACGCGTTCGGGCGGTTGCGGCCCGCGGCCGAGCTCTCGCTGCTCGAGGCCGCCGCCCGCTCGCGCTCGGAGGCCGACTGGATCGTCGGCATGAACGCCACCCGCGCGGCGACCATCCGGCTGCGCTCGTCCTTCGACGGCGCCGTCTCGCTCGGCCGCGTGCAGACGCCGACACTCGCCCTCATCGCCCGCCGCGAGGAGGAGATCCGCGCCTTCAAGCCCGAGCCCTACTGGATCGTCGACGCGACCTTCGACGCCGACGCGCAGCGCTCCTACGCAGGCCGCTTCCACGCCGGCGCCCAGCCGCGCGTCAAGACCGCCTCCGAGGCCGAGGCGATCGTCGCCGCCGTCCGCGGCGGGCGCGGCACGATCTCAAAGCTCGAGAAGACCAAGCGGTCGGAGAAGGCTCCCCTCCTCTACGACCTGACTTCGCTGCAGCGCGACGCCAACACGCGCTACGGGTTCTCCGCTCGCCGCACCCTGGCCGCCGCCCAGCGCTGCTACGAGGAGCACAAGGTCCTCACCTACCCGCGGACGAGCTCGCGTTTCCTGTCCTCCGACATGGCGGCCGAGATCAAGCCCACCGCCGAGCTGGTCGGCCACAATCCGCAGTACCGCCAGGGGGCGGCCTACGTCACCGGCCTCGACGTCCTGCCGCTCGGCCGCGTGATCAACGACGCCAAGGTCACCGACCACCACGCGATCATCCCGACGCGCTCCGAGCACACCCTCGACAAGCTCTCCGACGACGACCGCCGCATCTACGACATGGTCGCGCGGCGCTTTCTCGCGGCCTTTCATCCCGAGGCCGTGTTCGAGAACACGCGGCTGGAGACGACCGTGTCCGAGCACATCTTCCGCACTCGCGGTAAGGTGCTGCTGGAGGCGGGCTGGCGCGGCGTGTACGGCGAGACGATCGACGAAGGACAGGACAAGCCCGACGACGACGAGGGCACCGATCAGCGTCTGCCGAGGCTCGAGCGCGGAGAGGAGGCCGACGTACGCGAGGTCGGCCTCGAGGCCAAGGAGACCAAGCCGCCGCGGCGCTTCTCGGATGCGTCGCTGCTGGGCGCCATGGAGACGGCGGGCAAGCTCGTCGACGACGACGAGCTGCGCGAGCAGATGAAGGAGACCGGGATCGGGACCCCCGCCACGCGCGCGGCGATCATCGAGCGCCTGATCTCCGTCGCCTACGTCGAGCGCGACGGCCGCGCGCTGGTCGCCACGGACAAGGGCCTCAACGTGATCAAGCTCCTCGGCGAGCACGCCCTCACGTCGCCGGCCATGACGGGCGACTGGGAGAAGCGCCTCGACGGCATCGAGCACGGCCGCGACTCGCGCGAGAAGTTCATGGCCGACATCGCCGCGTTCGCGGGCGCCACCGTCACCGAGCTCGACACCAAGCTCAAAGACGTCAGGATCGAGCGCGCCTCGATGGGGCCGTGCCGGGTCTGCGGCCGCGAGATCAAGGAGAATCGCAAGGGCTTCTCGTGCTGGTCGCGCGAGGACCCGGGCTGCGGCTTCGTGATCTGGAAGTCCAAGGCGGGCAAGATGCTGCCTCCGGTGGTCGCGCGCGAGTTGATCGACAACGGCTTCACCGCGAAGCAGATCACCGGCTTCAAGGGGCGCTCCGGCCGCTCGTTCCGCGCCAAGCTCGCCCTGCAGCAGAGCGAGGAGGGCAAGTGGCGCGTGGAGTTCGACGAGCCCTGGGCCACGGAGGGCGGCAAGGCGCCCGCAGCCGCCGCCGCGGAGGGCGAGCAGCCCCCCGAGACCGACGCCGCGGCCACCGCCGCCTGACCGCGATGGCCAACCTCCGCGACCCGACCTTCGACGAGCCTCGTGGGGACAAGGGGCGAGCGTCCACTGCTCCGCGGTACGGCTTGGCGGGTGAGGAGGTGGGATCGACCGCCGCACGGCGAGGTCGATGCACCTGGTGGTCGCTATCACGACCATTTCGCGCATCCCCCTCGCCGACGTGGCGCGCGGACGCTCCTATCTTCCCCTGAGATCAGCCCAGCCGTAAGCGCCGCACTGGAAGCGGACAGCACGAAGGAGCGCGGGCTACAACCCTCGCCAGTACTCGACCAGGCGATCGAACAGAGTCGCCGGCGGCTGCGGGGGCGGCTGCGGCGCCGGCTCGTCGCTGAACTCCATGTGGGCATCGACGACAGGCTTGGCAGCGCCGCCGTCCGTGGACCAGGCGACGTAGAGCTCCTCGCTTTGCAGCAGCTGCGCGAGCGCTCCCGCCAGGGCGATGTCGTCCTCGGTGTGCGCGACGGGGAGGTGCAAGGCGGTCATCTCTCCATTAACGGCACAACGGGCGCAGAAGTTGTGCGAGTTGTCCGAACAACGCCGCACGGTCCGAGGTGTCCGGCGGCACCGTCCGGCGCAAAGGCGACGATTGAAGGTCCCCGTGTCACTCACCCTCGTCACCGGACCCGCCAACGCCGCCAAGGCCGGCGTCGTGCTGGACGGCTTCCGGACGGCGCTCGAGCGTTCGGGCTCGCGACAGCTGCCGGCGCCGGAGCCGCTGCTCGTGGTGCCGACCGCCGCCGACGTGGAGCCCTATCAGCGCGAGCTCGCCGGCTCGGGGAGCGTGTTCGGCGGCGAGGTGCTCACGTTCTCCCGTCTGCTGCGGCTGATGGGGCGCCGGGCCGGGTTCGGCGGGCGCCCGCTGGGCTTCGTCGCGCGCGACCGCGTCGTGGAGGCCGTGGTGGCGGCCGCCGAGCTGCGCGTGCTGGGGCGCTCCGCGGCGACGCCGGGCTTCGCGCGCGCCGCCGGGCGGCTGTTCGCAGAGCTCCAGCAGGCCTTGATCGCACCGGAGCGCTTCACGGCCGGGATGCGCCGCTGGGCGGCCGAGGCTTCCGGCGACCGCGCCGCCTACGCCGAGGACGTGGCGGGCCTGTACGCGGGCTACCGCCGCAAGCTGGACACGCTCGGCCGCGTCGACCCCGAGGGCTTCGCCGCCGGCGCGCTGGACGCCCTTCGCGCCGACCCCGCGCGCTGGGGCGGGCGCCCCGTGTTCCTGTATGGCTTCGACGACCTGACGCCCGCGCAGCTCGACGCCGTCGAGACCCTCGTGCGGGCCTGCGAGGCCGACGTGACCCTGTCGCTGACCTACGAGCCGGGTCGCGCCGCCTTCGCGGCGCGCGCGGCCACCGTGGAGACGCTGCGTCCGCTCGCCGACCGCGTGCAGGCGCTCCCGGACCGCGCCGAGCACTACGAGCGCGCCGCCCGGCCGGCGCTGCACCACCTCGAGCGGCGCCTGTTCGACGGCGGCGCCGAGCGGGTGGCGCCCAACGGCGCCGTCCGCCTGCTCGAGGCGGGCGGAGAGCGCGCGGAGGCCGAGCTGATCGGCGCGGCGCTGCTGCAGCTCGTGCGGGAGGGCGCCGCGCCCGGGGACATGGCCGTCCTGGCGCGCGCCCCCGAGCAGGCGCCGCTGCTGGCACAGGTGCTCACCAGCTACGGGCTGCCCGTGGAGCGCGCCGCGCGGGAGCCGCTGCGCCGCACGCGCCTGGGCGCCGGGGTGCTCGCCTACGGGCGCGCCGCGCTCGACGGCACTTCAGCCGACCTGCTCACCTGGCTGCGCACGCCGGGGAAGGTGCCCGCGCCCGAGGCCGTGGACGAGCTCGAGCGCCGCGTGCGCCGCAGCGAGGCGGCGAGTGCCCGGGACGCGGCCGGCCTGTGGGGCGCCGCGCTGCCGGAGCTCGCCGCGCTGCGAGCGGCCGCCGTCGAGGGCGTCGAGTCATTCCTGGTCGTCCTCGAAGCGGAGCTCGAGGACATCTGGACCGCGCCGCACCGCCGGGAGGGCGCGGTGCTCGACGCCGAGGGCCACGCCGACGCGCGCGTGGCCGCGGAGGTGCGCTTCGCCACCGCCGAGTTGCGCACCCTCGCCCGGGCGGAGCCGGGGCTGGTGGGCGGGCCCCACGACGTCCTCGACACGTTGGGCGAGATCCAGATTCGCACGGGCGGGGCCACCGGCGCCGGCGTGCTCCTGGCTGATCCGCTCGCTGTGCGCGCCCGGCGCTTCCGCGTCGTGGTGGTGTGCGGGCTGCAGGACTCGGCGTTCCCCAAGCGCCCGACCCCAGAGCCCTTCCTCGACGACGCCGACCGGCGCGCGCTGGCGCGAGCGACCGGGATGGCGCTGCCGCTGCACGAGGACGCGCTCGCGCGCGAGCGCTTCCTGTTCTATGCGGCGGTCTCACGCGCGGAGGAGGTTCTCCTGCTCTCCTTCCGCTCCTCCGACGAGGAGGGAGAGCCCCAGCTGCGCTCGCCGTTCCTCGATGACGTGCGCGACTGCTTCACGGAGGACCTGTGGACGGCGCGCGGCCGGCGGCTGCTCGCCGAGGTCGTGTGGCCCCCGGCCCAGGCGCCGACCCCGCTGGAGTTGCGCCGCTCGCAGGCGGTTGCCGCGGCCGGGGAGGCGCCGGCGCCCGGGCCGCTGGCGCGCCCGCGCGCGCCGGCGGTCGTCGCGGCGCTCGCCGAGCACGCCACGGAGAGTGCCGGCGGCCTGGAGACGTTCTCCCACTGCGGCGTGCGCTGGCTCGTGGACCGGATCCTGCGGCCGCGGCGCATCGACCCAGATCCCGAGCCCATGACGCGCGGGTCGCTCGCCCACGCCGTGCTCGAGCAGACGCTGCGGGCGCTGAAGCGCGGCACGGGCTCGGCGCGACTGACGCCCGCCACCCGCGAAGCGGCCGGACGCGAGCTCGCGGCGGCGATCGACGCGCTGCGCGACAGCCGCGCGGGGGCTCGCGCGCGGGCGAGCCTGCGCGCGCTCGAAGTCGAGCTGGGGCGCTGGCTGGACCAGGAGTGCGCGACCGGTCCCGGCTTCGAGCCCGAGTGGCTGGAGTGGAGCTTCGGCGGCGCCGGGGACGAGCACCCTGCGCTCGAGCTCGCGACCATCCGGGTCACGGGCCGGGTGGACCGCATCGACGTCGGCCCCGGCGGCGAGGCGATCGTGCGCGACTACAAGGCCAGCAAGGGCTTTCCGCGCGCCACCTGGGCGGCCGACGGGCACCTGCAGGCGGCGCTGTACGTGCTCGCCGCCCGGGAGCTCCTCGGCCTCGACCCGGCCGGCGCCCTCTACCAGCCCCTGCGCGGCAAGGACATCCGCCCGCGCGGAGGCGTGCGCACCGGCGCCGCCGCCGCCGGTCTGGTCGACACCGACGTCGTCGAGCCGGCGCAGTGGGAGGCGCTGCTCGACGAGCTGCGCTCCGAGGCGGAGGGGGCGGCTGTGCGCCTGCGGGCCGGGGATGTGCGGCCGTGTCCGGAGCGCTGCTCGCCGGTCGGCTGCGCGTATCCCGGGATCTGCCGCGCACCGGACGCGGTGACAGAGGACCCGGAGGAGTGACGCGCCCCTTCACCGCAGAGCAGCGCGCCGCGATCGCCGACCGGGACGGCCCGGCGCTGCTCGCCGCCAACGCCGGCTCGGGCAAGACCGCCGTGATGGTCGAGCGCTTCGTCGAGGCGGTCCTGCAGGACGGCATCGCGGTGGGCGCCGTCCTCGCCCTGACCTTCACCGAGAAGGCGGCGGGCGAGCTGCGCGAGCGGATCCGCCGGCGCTTCGTCGAGCTCGGCGCCCACGAGCAGGCCCGCTCGGCCGAGGGCGCGGCGATCGGGACGATTCACGGGTTCTGCGCCGGGGTCCTGCGCGCCCACCCGTTCTCCGCCGGGCTCGACCCGCGCTTCACCGTGCTCGACGAGCCCGCCGCGCGCCGGCTGCACGACGCCGCGTGGGAGCGCGCGCTGGAGGCCTGGGCGGACGCCGAGGGCCCGCCGGCGGTGGACCTGCTCGCCGGCGCGCGCGACGACCTGCGGGAGATCGTGGGGACGGCCTACGCCGAGCTGCGCAGCCGCGGCGTCCGGGCACCGCGCCTGCCCGTCGCCCCCGAGCGGGCCGACCCCGACCCGGCGCCGCTGCGGGTTGCCGCCGCGGAGGCGGTCGAGTGCCTGGCCACAGGCAACGGCGGCGCCCGCGTCCAGGCCGGCCGCGACGCGCTCGCGGCGTGCCTCGAGGCGACCGCCGGCAGCGGCGTGCCGCTGCCGACGGCGCTCGACCGCGCCGGGCTCAAGGGCGGCGCCAAGCTGTTGTCCGAGGCACGCTGCGAGGCCTACCGGACGGCGTTCGACGCGTACCGCCAGGCCTGCGCCGACCACCACGCGCGGCGGGTGCTCGTCCTCGCCGATCGCCTGCTGGAGCGCTTCGCGGCCGAGGCCGCCCGCGCCAAGGCCGCCCGCGCTGCGGTGGACTTCGAGGACCTCCAGCTCCTGGTGCGCGACCTGCTGGCGGGCGACGAGGCGCTGCGCGCGCGCTGGTCGGAGCGCTATGCGCTGATCATGGTCGACGAGTTCCAGGACACCAACCGCCTGCAGCTCGACGTCCTGGAGATGCTCGAGCGCGGAAACCTGTTCGCGGTCGGCGACGAGTTCCAGTCCATCTACGGCTTCCGTCACGCCGACGTGACGATCTTCCGCGAGCGCGCGCGAGCGCTCGGCGTGGACGGCGTCCGCCGGCTGCGAACGAACTTCCGCTCCCGCTCGGAGCTGCTGGACGTCCTCAACGTCGTGTTCGCGCCGCTCTTCGGGGCCGGCTTCGAGCCGCTCGTGCCCGGCCTCCTCGACGCGCCGCCGAGCGGCGAGCTGCGGTTGTTCGACCCGGACAGGGTGGGCGCCGGCACGGCCGCCGTCGAGCTGCTGGTCACGGACACGGCGGGCGGCTGGGAGGACGTCGAGGGCCTCGGGCTCGAGCTGCCGGGCGAGAAGCCGTGGCGGCGCGCCGAGGCGCGCCTCATCGCCCAGCGCCTCCACGAGGAGGTCGACGGCGGCCGCCGTCCCGGGGAGATCGCCGTTCTGGTCCGGGCCGCCGCCTCCCTGCGCCTGATCGAGCAGGCGCTGGAGGAGCGCGGCCTGGCAACCTACGTGGTCGGGGGCCGCGGCTACTGGTCCCAGGAGCAGGTCCGCGACGGCCTCGCCTACCTGCAGGCGCTCGCCAACCCGCTCGACGAGGCCGCGCTGTACGCCGTGCTGGCCTCGCCCTTCGCGGGCGTCGGGGCGGACGGGCTGGTCCTCACCGCGCGCGCCGGGCGCGCCGAGGCGTCAGCCGGCGGGGAGACCGCAGGCCGGGACCGGAGAGGAGCGTGGGCGGCGCTGCGCGGCGATCCGAGTTGGATGGGCGACCTCGACCCCGCCGACCGCGAGCGCCTCGAGCACACGGTCGCCTTCCTGGCCGCAGAGCGCGCGCGGGCGGAGCGGCTGCCCGCGGAGGTGCTGCTCGAGCGCGCCATCGCCGCCACGGGCTACGACGTCGCCGTGCTGGCCCGTCCGGGCGGCGAGCGGCGCCTGGCCAACCTGCGCAAGCTGATGCGATTGGCGCGGGACTTCGAGCGCAGCGAGGGCCGCGACCTGCGCGCCTTCCTCGCCTACGCCGTCACCCAGCTCGCCCCCCTCAGCGAGGCCCGCGAGGGCGAGGCCGCGCTCGAGAGCGAGGGTCTCGATGCCGTGCGGCTGATGACGATCCACCGCGCCAAGGGCCTCGAGTTCCCCGTCGTCTGCGTCGCCGACCTCGGCCGGCAGGGCCCGGGCGGCGCGGCTGTCCTTCTGCTCGACGGCCCGCGCGTCGGGCTGCGCCTGCGCGCGCTGGGCGCGCCGAGCTCCGTGCCCGCGCTCGACTACCAGCGCCTCGCGGGCGAGCGCGCCGCGCGGGAGGACGAGGAGGAGCGGCGCCTGTTCTACGTCGCCATGACCCGCGCCCAGGAGACGCTGATCCTGTCGGGGGGCGTGGAGCTCGAGAAGGCCCCCCAGCCCCGGCCGGGTGGCGCGCCGATCGCCTGGATCCTGCCGGCCCTCGACGGCGTGGTCCGGCCGCGCGTCAATGCGCCGGATGCGCTCGGTCCCGCCGGACCCGGCACGGGCAGCGGGTCTGCGGGCACCGCGCTGTCCGCGCCCGCGACGCTGCTGCCGTCCGCGCGCGCCGCGGCCGTGGCGGTCCCGACGCGGCTGTCGTTCTCCTCGCTGGGCGAGTACGGGCGCTGCGGCTACCGCTGGTACCTGCGCCGGGTGCTCGGCCTGCCCGAGGTCAAGCCACCGCCC
>Ga0136640_10000912_pt1 | contig 11613 bp, 7 predicted proteins | sample AntDrymUQ8642106_2_FD_105498 | JGI IMG/M metagenome (GOLD analysis project Ga0136640, IMG submission 105498) | Polar desert sand microbial communities from Dry Valleys, Antarctica - metaG UQ864 (21.06) | ecosystem: Environmental > Terrestrial > Soil > Desert | place: Antarctica: Dry Valley...
CGCATTCGCTCTTCCAGGCGGTTTCTTTTATGTCAATAAAGGTTTAATTTTAGCCGCTGACAACGAATCTGAACTGGCGGGCGTGATGGCGCACGAAATCGCGCACGTCGCGGCGCGGCACGCCATGGAAAATCAGGGCAAAGCGAGCGCCCTGAATTATGGAATGCTCGCCGGTATTATCTTCGGCGGCGGAATCGTCAGCTCGGTTTTGCAGAACGCGGGCGGAATTACCGGCGCGCTGGCGATGCTGAAATTCAGCCGCGGCGCGGAAGAGGAAGCTGATAAATTGGGCGTGCAGTATCTTTACGCATCGGGTTACGATCCGACTTCAATGTCTACGATGTTTGAAAAGCTGGCTTCCAAAAATAAGAAAAAACCAGGTTCTTTAGCTAAACTTTTTTCATCGCATCCGCAGTCAATCCAACGAAGAGATTCGAGTCTGGCATTGGTTGCGCGTTTTCCCGAACAGGAAGAATACGTTATCAGCACTTCCGAATTCCAGCGTGTCAAAGCACATCTGATGCGTCTGACAAATTCCAAAGCTCTGGTCAGCGGCGATTTCGACGAAGGCGAACCTGGTAAACCAACCCTCAAACGTCGTCAGCCGGAAGCCGATTCAACCGAATCCGGTGAATCGAGTTCTGATAAAAAAGATGAAGCTCCGCCGCAGCTCAAAAAACGCGGGAGTGAACCTAATCCAACACCGACCCCTCAGTAATTTTCTGGCAAAACAAAAAAAGGCTTAGACGAAAATCTAAGCCTTTTTTTGTTTTAAACAATTGTTTTTAATCCAGAAGCGTTCCATAAATTTCCAGAGGCAAACTAAAAACTGATTCATTCGTGGCGACAATCATTTCTCCGTTTCTTGTGAAACAAAGTCCGACAACATTCATTCCCGCGACAAAAATTTCAGCCTTTTCTCCGCCGTTTGAAATTTTGACAACACCGTGCCTGGCTTCAATACAAGCCGCCACGTAAAGATTGCCATCTGTGTCAAAAGCCAAACCCTGCGGTCTCCCCAAACCGCGATAATAAATTTCCTCAAATCCGTCTTTTCCGATTTTATAGACGGCATCAAAACTCGACAAACCCGGAGCCGTTACGTAAAGCTGTTCATCAGGTCCAAAGGCTAAATGATAAGCTGAAACTGAGGGTTCTATCACGGCGAATGTTTCGGAATTTCCATAATCAAAAACCTTATAAATCGTTCCGCTTCGGTCGCCGACAAACATTACGCCGCTCTGATCAAAAGCCAGCCCGGTAGCGATACCCAAGTCCGAGGCATAAGGCAGGACCTCTTCATCACCCGTAATCCGACAGACTTCCCCGTCAGCTCGCGCCGTTACATACAGTTGATTTTTATTAAAAGCGATGCCCGTTGGATTCATCACTTCGGCAGTCATCTCTTCAAGAACTCCGTCCAGGCTAAGTCGAAACAGAGTAGCCGGAAGCTGCTGCCCGCGTGAACCGGAACGAGTTAAAATTATCGAATCGTCACTTGGGTCAACCGCTGGATTGGCAACCATATGCATTTCACCGGCTATTTTTCGTCCGACAACAATGTTTCGGGAAGAACTTTTTTCACCACCGTTCTCAAGATGAACTTGAACTTCAGTCATATCGAGATTATCCGGGACAATCGCCAGAACGCGGTTTGAAGAAGCACCGATTAATTTTGCGGCTTGCCCGTTAAAAAAACATCCAAAATCATTTTCGCTGTCAATTTTGAAATTCTCGCACTCAATTATTATTTCACCGCCCGGAATCGCATACGACGGATTGAATGAAACTATTTTTCCTGCTTTATTCATTTACTACTCCAGCTACAAAATTTTAATTTTACGTTGCAAAACTTCAACTGTCCATTGTCAACAGTCTGCTTAAATTTATATATCGCGCGAATTTTTACAAAAAACTTTTTGTAAAAAAATATCCCGACCGGCAAAAAACAATTTTTACGCCTTGAAATATTTAACTATCAGCAAATTTTGGTTCGTGATTTTGAATTTTTCTAACCGTCAGGTAAATTCTCTTTTAAACCATTCGCTATTTACTGACAAACTGCTCATTTATCACGCTTTTATTACTTATTGTCTTGACAGATAAACACCTCGACGTGTAGATTTTAGTTTTATCTAATCAAAAACTTGAAAGACGGAAGCCAAGCAAAAAAATTTATGCTCCATTTTACTACGAAAAATAGTTTCAAATTATTTTCTGAAATTTTTTATTACTTTTCGTCCAGTAGCGTCAGCTGAATTTTTTCGTAGGTTATGATGAATTTTTATTTCATTTGTTCGACTTTTATAGATAAAATGACGAGCGCTTCAATTTAACAGCTACTTTAAAATAAGGGAACTCAAGATAATTTAAATGGTAAACGAGGTTATTAACAATACTGAAGAATCAACAAATACTGAAACTTCGGTCAACGAACAAACAATCACGGAAAATTCCGGCGCGGAGATGTCGGAAGAAACTTTATCCACACAGGATGCTCAAATACTGTCTGACGAATCACAAAGTTCATCTGAAATGGATTTTGGCGCGATTCTTCATGAGTTTGAACAAGAACAGACAATTTATCATTCAGGTGAATTGGTTGAAGGAAAAATTGTCGGCATCTCTGACCGCGGAGTTCTGGTTGATTTTGGTTATAAATCAGAAGGCATTATCGATATTGAAGAATTTACTTTGCCCGACGGCGAGGTAAATGTCAAAAAAGGCGATGATGTCGAAGTTGTCATTCGCAGCATTCATTCGGGCGACGCGCCGCCGCTACTTTCCCGCACAGACGCGCTCAACAGGAAAGCCTGGGACGTGATCGAGACCGCGTTTAACGACGAAGTTCCGATTACGGGTTTCGTTATTGACAAAACCAAAGGCGGTTTGCGCGTTGACCTCAACGGCGTGGAAGCATTTCTTCCCGGTTCACAGGTTGACTCCCGCCCGATTCGTAACCTTGATTCATTTAAAGGTCAGGAAATTGAAACCAAGATTATAAAGTTCAGCCGTAAACGAAATAACATCGTTCTTTCCCGCAAGGCTTTGACCGACGAAGTGATTAACAAACAAAAAGCCGAAACTCTCAGTCAGATTGAAGAAGGCTACATTGTTGACGGAACGGTTAAAAATCTCACTGAATACGGCGCGTTTGTTGACATCGGCGGCATTGACGGACTTCTTCACGTAACTGATATGTCGTGGGGCAGACTGCTTAACCCAAACGAACAATTTAAGGTTAATGACAATATTCAGGTTAAAGTCTTAAAACTTGACCGCGACAAGGAAAAAGTTTCACTTGGCTTTAAACAGCTTTTGTCTGATCCGTGGTCAACGGTGATGGAAGTTTATCCGCTGGATTCAAAAGTGAGCGGCAAGGTTTCAAGCGTTACCGATTACGGCGCTTTTATCGAACTTGAACCGGGCGTCGAAGGTTTGGTTCACGTCTCTGAAATGTCCTGGTCGAAACGCTCGAAAAGTCCTCGAAAACTTTTGAATCCGGATGAAGAAGTTGAAGTTCAGGTTTTGGGAATCGACACCAACGAACGCCGGATCAGCCTTGGAATGAAACAACTTCAGGTTAACCCCTGGGAAACAATCGGTCAGCGTTATCGAGTTGGTTCAACCGTCAAGGGCAAAGTCAGAAATTTAACTGACTTCGGCGCATTTGTTGAATTAGAAGAAGGCGTTGACGGTTTAGTACATATTTCTGATATTTCCTGGTCAAAGAAGATTAAACACCCGAAAGATGTTTTGCGTAAAGATCAGGAAGTTGAAGCAGTCGTTACCAGTATCGACACGCAGGGACACAGACTCTCGCTGTCAATTAAAGAATTAACGCCGAGCGTCTGGGAAACTTTTATTACATCACACCGAGTCGGTGACGTGGTCAAAGGAAAAGTTTCAAGATTTGCCGGTTTTGGCGTATTTGTCCAACTCGGTGAAGAACTAGAAGGCTTGTGTCATATTTCCGAGCTTTCTGATGAACGAGTCGAAAAACCGGAAGATGTAGTTTCAATTGGTCAGGAGATGGACTTTAAAATTCTCCGCATTGAACACGATGTGCAAAAAATCGGACTCTCTGCCAGAGCAGTCGGAAAAGAAGAAGAATCACCAATCGATACAAAAAGTTATTCTTCAGAAGCTAAAGGCGGAATGACTTCGCTCGGCGAATTGATGAATCTGAGACGCGGAGGAGGAACTCCGGTTGAAGATAAAACTAAGGAAGAAACCAAGTTATCCAAAAAAGAAAGAAAGGCTTTGAAGGCTGAGGAAAAAGCTCTTAATGAAGATTCTGGTGAAGATTTTGACGACGAACATTTATCTGATTCTATTGATGACAGTTTCGAAACCGTAGATTCTGACGCTTCGTATGATCCAGTTGAAACCGTTGAATCAGATGCCGGCGAAAATCAGCACGATCCTGTTGCTGCTCAAAATGAAAATACTGAGATTAAGGGTGAAGACAATATCGAATCCGCAGCAAATGAAAATATGACAGCGGCTGACGAAAATGATACTGCGAATCAATCAGAAAAGTCTGATACGACAAACTCCGGAGACGCATCTGAATCTGAGGAATCAATGACAGTTAATCCCGGGGACGAAAATGCCGAAACCACTGAAGAAAATTCTTTGACCAATGCGGCAACAGCGGAATCTTCCGAAAGCGTTCAGGCAAAAACTGAAATACCAGCAGTTGAAGATTATGCTTCACCGGATTCATCAGATTCTAAGACTGCATCGAACGAAAATTCCGGCGAAAATCATGAGGAAAAAACTGCTAAGAGTTAAGTTTTGCAATGACATCCTGAAATAAAATGAGGAAAAGATAAATGACAAAAGCAGATTTGGTTGAAACAGTTGCAAAAGAAGCTGATATGACTAAGAAAGATGCCGAGCAGTTAGTCGAAATCATATTCGAGAGTATTATCGGAAGTCTTAACAAGGGCGAAAAAATCGAATTACGCGGGTTCGGCAGTTTCCGAATTCGTGAACGCGATGCGAGAAAAGGGCGCAATCCGAAAACTGGTGAAGCCGTCGATATTCCAGCCAAACGAGTAGCTTATTTCAAGCCGGGAAAAGAATTAAAAGAAACAATCAATAAAAATCCAAAATAATTTAACAAAGTATTGTGTTTTCGGGTGAATATCCGGTCTTCTTTAGACAATGTGATATTCACCCGTTTTTCTCTTTAAAATCAATTAACTGTAGTGTTCAGACAAAAAATACTATTCCTTTAAAGCTAATACAGAACGCGCAATCAGCATAATGCCGCGTTTAATCTCGATTTTTTTATTTTACTGTGCTGGCAGTGGCTTTTGAATCAATATTTGATTGATTCAAAGCGTTAATCGCTTCATCTTCTACTTCCCCGCCCAAGCTAATCGGAATGTCAGCCGGATTTTTGAAGCGCATTCCAAGTTCCGGGCTGTCTTCTTTAGTAGATATAATCAATTTTTGAATCGAACTTGGCGGAGTGTAACCCGGATAATCAACACGTGAATGATAGATGGCGACCAGAGACTTAATCATTGATTCGCGGATTTGCGATAATTCGCGCAAAGTTAAATCGCACTCATCCAATTGATCATCGCTTAAAATTGCGTCGATGATTTTGGTAACGATATATCGAATGTTCTCCGGTGTCGGCTCTGACAGAGAGCGCGCCGCTGCCTCGCAGCTGTCGGCAATCATCATAATCGCCGATTCTTTAAACTGCGGCTTGGGTCCCGGATAACGAAAATCGTTTTCCTGCACTTCTTCATCATTCCTCGCTTCAGTTTGAGCTTTTTCCAAAAAATAATGCAGTGTGCGAGTCCCGTGGTGCTGCAAAATAAAATCAATGATTCGCGTCGGCAAATTCATTTCCCTACCAAGTTTTGTGCCGTGTGTTACGTGACTGATAATTATTTTCGCGCTTTGCGCCGGTCGGAGACGGTCGTGTGGATTTTTCCCCGACTGGTTCTCAACAAAATGTTCGGGCGCGGCGGTTTTACCTATATCGTGGTAGAGCGCGCCGATTCGCGTCAGAAGTCCGTTTGCCCCGACTACCCGGCAGGCTTCTTCCGCAAGCTGACCGACGGCGTGCGAATGTTGATTTGTGCCGGGGGCGCGGAGGGCAAGCTGACCGAGCGCGGGCAAATCGGCATTTGATAATTCGAGCAGTTTGACATCAGTCAAAATCCCGAAAAGATTTTCGCACATCGGCAGGAAAACAGCCGTCACCGCCGCCGTAATTAAACCGCTTGCCAAACCGCACCCAACGGCGAGAAGAATCGTACCAAAGATAAAAGGTTGTTGCGTATAACCGATTAAAGCAATCGCCGTCAGAGCGCTCGTCAAACCAATCAGAGCGCCCGCCATGGTTACTGATTGGCGACTGCGGTAACTACCGATTCCGTAGACGGCAACCGCTGATGAAATAGCCGCGTAGATCGCAAACTCCAAGCCTTTCGGAGCAAGTAGCCCGGCGAGAAGCGCCACAAAAAGCCCTGTGAAAAGCGCCGTTCGCCGCTCAACCAAAAGAGTCATTAGTAAACTGCTGAAGGCAAAAGGAATCGCGTAACTCCAAAGCGTTGGATCATTTAGAGGAGCTTTGACATTCTGCATCGCAGTAAATTCCGCCAGACGAAAAAATATCGCCATTAGAATTGTCTGAACCAAAATTACAAATCCGAACAAAGCGAAAGTCCGCTGTTCGGTCAGGACAAGACGCGGAACAATGCCGCGATGGAGAATAAATTTCCAAGCGATCCAAAATAAAGCTGAAATTATTGCCAGAAGTCCAAAAAAACGATTGAGTTGCCGGGTTGAAGAACTGTAACTACGGATGGCGGAAATTTGTGATAGCGCGTTTGAGGTAATTGTATCGCCTTCGCGGACAACGGTTTGCCCGCGTTTGAGCGAGATTTTAACCGGTTCGACACTTTTTTCGATCGCATCTCGCGCGCTTTCCGTGGCGACGCTGTCAAAAACGATGCTCGGCTGAATGAGCGGAGCAAGCGCGAAAAAAAAAGCCTCAACTTCGTTTTCTGATAAACTTTTGATTTGCAACAAATCATTTCTAAGGTTGCTTCGCGCTGTTGAAAGCGGCGTCATCCCGCTTTCGGGAAGTTTAACAACCGATTGCTGGTTTGGCTTTTGACGATCAATCAGCATTATTTCTTCCTGAAAATACTGTCTGTCCTGATCGCCGTAAATCGAGCCTTCGGCGTTTTCACGCAAAACTCTGGTGACAGATTCGAGTTCATTTGAACTAAATTTACGCGCCCCAAATATTTTTCCGAGTTCCGCGCCGCCCGCACCCGTCCAATTTTCCTGCGATTTTAAGTTTGTATTGAGCTCTGAATTAATGTTCAAGCCGTTGCTGTTCCTGAAAAGATTTTCCCAAGCCGAACGAAAACTCTGTACGGCTTCGTCGGCGCGTTTGGCTTCAAATGTAAAAATCGGCGTGATGCCGCCCCGCACCGATTCCCTGATTCTTTTATTTTCCTCTTCATCGACGACTGTAATATCAGCCGGTGAAATTATGCTTTCGTAAGCGATGTCGCCTTCTTTATATTGTTCGATTGCCGTTCGCCAGAAGGGATTATGAATCAAAAAAGTCGTGATTAAGCAAAGCAGTATAAAACCAAGCCAGAATTTTTGATTTTCAGGCACATTTTCAAAAGGCTGGAGAACGTATTTCTCCAGTGTTTGACGTGCCCTTCTTCCAGGTGAGTTTAAGTTTTGCAAGTTTTTACTCATATCAGTTTTAGATTGCGGATACGCTTTCCAGGATCACCAATCAAGACATTTGAAATTCATTTAAGCAGCTTAAATCTCAAACATTATAAGCGGCGGATTGATGCAGATCTTTGGCTAAAACTTCACCGATGTCGTCAAGTAAAGATTTTAATGTATGGGCTTGAATAGCTGAAACTGACACACTTCGGCTTCCTTTGTCAATCAAAAGCGTCCTTTCAATCGACTGCAAAGTTACTTCATCAATTAAGTCTGACTTATTCAAAACAATTAGCCGGGGAATATTATTGACTTCGAGGTCGCTCAGGATTTTGTCAACCGATTCAATTTTTGCTAAACACTGTGGATCCGAAGCATCAACAACATGTACGAGCAGATCACTGTCATTAATTTCCTCCAGCGTCGCGCGAAACGCCGCCACCAGAGCTTCGGGCAAATCACGGATAAACCCAACCGTGTCATTGATAATTACTTCCTGCTCAATCGGAAGGCGAAGCCGCCTGGAAGTCGGGTCGAGTGTGGCAAACATTTTATTTTCCGCATAAACTTTGCTTTGCGTTAAAGTGTTTAGCAGTGTAGATTTACCGGCGTTTGTATAACCGACGAGCGAAATAATCGGAACATTATGGTCGAGTCTTGATTTACGGCGTTCCTGGCGCTGACGTCGCAGGCTTTCGACTTGTTTTTCAAGATTTGTTATTTTATCACGCACACGTCGGCGGTCGGTTTCGAGTTTCGTTTCGCCAGGACCACGTCCGCCGATGCCGCCCGCCAGACGCGAAAACGCCGAGTTCTGTCCCATTACAAGCCGCGGCAGCAGATATTTAAGCTGTGCCAGTTCAACCTGCAATTTTCCTTCACGCGATTGGGCGCGTTGGGCAAAAATGTCCAAAATTAGTTGCGGACGGTCAATTACTTTTAAGTCCGTCGCTTCGGAAAGTGAACGGACTTGCGACGGCGACAGTTCCGTATCAAAAACTATCAAATCCGCGCCGAGACGCATTGTACGGACAAGTAATTCTTCAAGTTTTCCGGTTCCCAAAACGGTTTTCGCATCAATCTTTTGCCGCCTCTGAATAATCTTATCGAGAACCACGACATTAGCCGAAAGCGCCAGTTCTTCGAGTTCAGTCATTGATTCTTCGGCTTCGGATAGATAACCGGTCGTCACGCCGACCAGAATTACTCGATCACGATTCGTCTGACGCGAACGCGCCGTCAGACGATTTCGCGCCATTTCGTTTTCCAAAGAATTTATCAGCTGGATAAAATTCGTTTCCAGATGCGCCGGAATATTCGGCTCAAGAAATTCATAAGGCAGAGACTGACTTTCGCTTTCAATTTTTTCAGCCGTCGTCGGAAGAAGATGCGCTGAATGAACCAGGTTCGGCAAACCGGTTTTTACGTCAACCTGAATGACCGCCATCAAATCAAGCCGAAGCAGCGCGAGATCAGTCAAATCGTCCTGTGTCAATTTTTCGCCGAGCAGTTGCGTATGAACACACCGGAGCCCCCGAAAACGTTCGTCGGAGGCGCGCGAGCGTCCAAAATCAGGCATCTCGATTCGCTTCGCGGTGCCGACCATGACATATTCAACTTGTCCTTTTCGATTGATCAGCACACCGATTTGCCGACCGGTTTCAAAAGAAATTTCCGACAATTGCCGCGCAAGTTCGGGCGAGACAATATCTTCGGGCGGGACGCGGCGCGTGGAAAGTTTTTCAATCCGGCGCAATTGATTATGCTTTAAGCCTTGCGTAAATCCATGAATGTTAATAATAAAAGCAAAACCTCCAAAATTGTTTGTTTCATTATAACAGATTCTAAATGGCTAATTACAGATTTAATATTAACGGAACTGTGGATTCAATGTTGTACAACTTTTTTGAAGCTTAAACCTTGAACATTGAAATTATTCTTTCGAATTAATAAACTCTTGAAATTATGCAGCCGCGCACCAGACGACAAAAAGAGGTTTTGGATTATATTCTGAGATATGTTGAGAATCACGGGTATGTGCCTTCTTATCAACAGATCGCCAGACATCTGGGAGTCGCTTCGAAAGCCGGAGTTGCCAAACATATCGAAGCTCTGGAAAACCAGGGTTTAATTTCCCGCCGTCGTGAAAACGGTAGTTTCAGTCTTGACCTGCGCCCTGTTAGTACGATTGCCGAATCGGTCTGCGAAATAGAATGGCTCAACATCGAAAAAAACGAAGCTCTGGCTGAAGATTGGGAAAAGGAGCGTTTGTTTGTTCCTAAATTTCTTCTTGGCTACCAAACTCCCGAACGCTTGCGAGCTTATCGCGTTCCGAACGACGCGATGCTTGACGAGCATATCTGTTCGGGTGATGTTGCGCTGATCGAAAAGCGTTCATTTGCCCGCGACGGCGATGTGGTGGTTGCGCTGACGCAGAATAAGCGCGTCGTCTTAAAGCAATTTTTTCGCGAAGGAGCCAAAGTTGAACTTCGTCCTGCCAATCCGAATTATGTTTCAATTTCGGTAGCGGCTGACAAAATCATTATTATGGGTGTCCTTCGAGGCATTTTGCGCCCGCTAATCTAGGCAATTGTTTTGAAAGATATCAACAGCCAACAAATTTGTAGCCAAGACCGTGAACGGTTTGTATAAAATTTGGATAATGCGGATTTTCTTCGAGTTTCTGCCGCAGCCAGGCGATATGAACATCAACCGTTCGCGTCGAAGGCATTGCGTTATAACCCCAAACTTCGTCGAGCAATTCATCGCGCTTTAGAACTTCACCGCGATGCTCAATCAAATATTGCAGAAGCTTAAATTCCAGTGCGGAAAGTTCTATTTTTTTATTTTCCTTCTTAACCGTCGCCCGTCTGAAATCAATCGAAACTGTCCCGAAACTAAATGTTTCAGACAACTTTTGATTGGTGTTTGGCGAACGTCTTAGAAGAGCTTCAATTCGCGCAAGCAGTTCCAAAACTTCAAACGGTTTGGTCAAATAATCGTCCGCGCCGAGCTTTAACCCCAACACCTTATCAATCGTCTCGCCTTTCGCGGTAAGCATTAAAATAGGAGTTGTAATATTTTTTTGGCGTAAATCACGGCAAACATCCAAGCCGTTTTTCTTGGGCAGCATTACGTCCAAAATTATTAAATCAAAAGATTCGGCAAGCGCGAAAGTTAAACCTGTCTCGCCGTCCGTGGCGCTTTTCACATCAAAGTCTTCGCTTCGCAAACGGTCGGTTAAGGTAGTGATCAAACCTTCTTCATCTTCGACTAATAAAATTTTCATAATTATGGTCAGTCAGTTACCAAATTAGGTTTGCTTTTTCTGACTACTGACAACTAGCAACTCAATACTGAACCGACTTCCCTTTCCCAACTCGCTTTTTACGGAAATCGTTCCGCCGTGTGCTTCGACGGTTTGCCGGACAAGGCTTAACCCTAAACCGTTACCGTGAATTTGTTCATCAATTACTGTTTTTGAACGATAAAACGGCTCAAAAATATGTTTCAAATCTTTCGGCATGATGCCGATGCCTTTGTCCTCGACGGCGATTTTTATTTTGCCCTCGCCGTTTTTCGCCGAGATTTTCAACCACACATTTCCGTTCGAGTATTTGACGGCGTTGACAATTAAGTTTTGAATTGTTTGACTCAACGCTTTCTTATCTGCGTCAATGCGCGGCAGATTTTCGGCGATTTCCCTTTCAACCGTAAAACCTTTTTCTTTTATTAACGGCTCGCACTCCGCCAGAGCATTTTCGACAATCTCTCTAACGTCCGTTTCGCGGAAATCATATTTTCTTTTTCCCGAACGCGCGCCGGCAAATTCTAAAATCTGCTCGACCATTTGCGAGAGTTTTTTGCCTTCGCGCTTGATAAGAA
>Ga0136640_10000914_pt1 | contig 11611 bp, 10 predicted proteins | sample AntDrymUQ8642106_2_FD_105498 | JGI IMG/M metagenome (GOLD analysis project Ga0136640, IMG submission 105498) | Polar desert sand microbial communities from Dry Valleys, Antarctica - metaG UQ864 (21.06) | ecosystem: Environmental > Terrestrial > Soil > Desert | place: Antarctica: Dry Valley...
GCTCGGGCACCTCGGCGGCGGTCGCCGGTCGGGCCTCGGTCGGCGGATCCGGGGCGAACAGCTCGGGCGAGTCGTGGACCGACCAGTTGCGGCGCACGCCGATGGCGCCAGGACGGAGACGAGCGAGGTAGCGATCGACCCGGTCGGCCAGCTCGACGTCGTAGCCCGGCACCGGGCCGTGCAGGGCCGCGGCCGGTCGGCCCGCCTTGTCGGCCAGACGCCAGTGCGAGGGGAAGCACAGCACGGCAGCGTCGAGATGATGGCGCACCACGGTGTCGACATCGGGCCGAGGGACCATGAGGCACAGGTCCTCCTGGACCAGCCGCCCGGCGGTGACCAGGGGGTGCTCGTCGGCAGCGTGAGCAGGCCCGACCTCGACGTCCCTGGCCGCCAGCCAAGCCGTCACCAGCTCGAGGACCTCCGCCCCGGCGTCCTGGGTGTCGGCCGTGAGGTGGAGCACCTCGCCGGGGCGCTCGCGCACCAGCCGGGCCCGGAGGGCCAGCTCGGCCTCTCGCTGGTCGTCGGTCAGCAACCACCCGTCGTCATCGACGCGCCGCAGTCCCATCGACAGCCAGGGCGGGCCGTCGGCCGACAGTCCCAGCTCGTCGAGCCAATCCAGGGCCACCGGGTCACCGTAGGTCGACGTGTGTCCAGGTACCGTCGCGAGGAGCGGGTCGAGGTCCTCCGCGGCCACCGCATCGCCGATCCCTACCGATGGCTGGAGGACGGTGACGACCCGCTGGTGCGGGCGTGGGACGACGCCCAGACGGCCCCGCCGTCTTGCCTAGGAGCCCAGCGGCCAGGCCTCGGGTTCGAACCACAAGCAGGTGGCGACGACGGCGAGGCACACGAGGCCGACCACCACCACTGCGATCGAGACCCGGCCTCGCGGCATGAGCTTCACGGTGAGCGCGTCGAGGGCGACGTGGCTGCGGAAGCCCGGCCCACCCCGACCGACCGACAGGGCAAGGATCCCGCCCGCCGCCACCCCGGTCGCCCGCAAGACCCATTGACCGGCGGGAGCCAGCGACTCGAAGATCTCGGTGCCTGACCACAGCAGCAGGCCGATGGCCAGGATCACCAGGGCGCCGAGGGATCGGACGACCGCGACTCCGAGGTTGCGGGCCCACCACGGCACGATCCAGGCCGGGTTACGCCCCCGGCGCAGCAGGCGGTCGCCGGCGGTGGCCAGGAGCGGAGCCGCTCCCAGGCCCAGGGCCAGCACGATGGTTGCCGGCTGGGCGCTGGCCAGGGCGGTGACGGCGAGGCCGAGGGGCACGGTCAACCAGGGCCGGCCCGGGGGCGAAGCGCCCCCCGGGAGCGGTTGGTGAGCGAAGGGTGCGACGACCTGAGCAGCCGGGCGGTCGAAACGCCCGTCAGGGTGGGCCTGATCCGCGGGCGCGACCGGCGTCGGACCCACTGAGCCACGGCCGTGGCCGGGGTCGGGCACGAGGTAGTTCGGGCCCGCTCCGAGGCGGGCTACCGCCGGGGGCGGATCGGCAGGTCGCGGGGGCACCGCGGTGGTCGCAGGGGCCACGGTGGTCCAGGGGTCGGCCCCGACGCTCGATCGGCCAGGGCCGCTCGCCTGACGGCCACGGGACCTCGCCGCACCGCCGTTGGCGGCTGACGGCCCCCCCGAGCCTGTGGGAGGCCGCCACGACACCTCGGGCTCCGCTCGGGCCCTCGCCGCGACCGAGCGATCGGCGTCGGGCCCATCCCCGACCGACGATCCCGGCATCGACGCGGGCGCTGCGGTGGACGCCGGAGCCGAGCCCATCGCGTCGGAGCCGCCGCGGTCACTGCGGTCGCCCGCCCAGTCGGCTCCGTCCTGGTCGAACGGGCGAAGTCCGAACGGCTCCTCGGCTGCGTCGGGCTCCGCGTCGAGCTCCTCGTCGGCCAGGTCGAGGTCCGACGCGTCGACTCCGAGACGTTCGAGCAGGGTGCGGACCGAGGCCGGCCGGGCATCGGGCTCGAGCTCCAGAGCACATTCGATCGCGGCGCTGACGTCGCGACTCACACTGGCGTTCACTCGCCACAGAGGGGTCAGGGCGGCGCCTCGGCTCCGGTCGGCGGGAGCGGGGGGGATGCGAGCCGACATCAGCCGATACAGGGTGGCTCCGAGGGAGTAGACATCGGCGCGAGGCGAGAACCGGGCCTTGCCTGCGTACTGTTCGGGCGGGGCGTATCCGGGGGTGACGATGCGGGTCATCGACGTGGTGTGGTCCTCGACATAGGGCCGAGCCAGGCCGAAGTCGATGAGCACGACGCGCCCGTCGAGGGTGCGCATCAGGTTGGCTGGGCTCACGTCGCGGTGCAGCACCCCGGCCCGGTGCACGGCTGTCAGGGCAGCCGCGGCCTGGCCGGCCACGTCGAGGGCCTCACCCTCGGAGAAGGGAGCCTGACGGGCCTGGAGCTCGGCGGCCAGGGTCCGCCCGTCGAGCCGCTCGAGCACCAGGTAGGCGGTGCCGTGCTCCTCGAAGACGGCGAAGATGCGCACGATGTTGGGGTGGCCGAAGCGGGCGAGGGTCGTGGCCTCCCGCAAGAAGCGCTCCCGGGCCGAGGCGAACCCGGGCGCCGCCGGAGCAGGGACGACGACGGTGAGGCCCTCGCGACGGGCCCCGGTGGGCAGCAGCTCCTTGATGGCCACCGCCCGGCGCAGTCGCACGTCCTCAGCTCGGTAGGTGATGCCGAAGCCACCGCGCCCCAGCGGAGCACCGAGTCGGTAGCGGCCGTCGCTCAGCTCCGCGCCGACAGGCAGCGGGCCCGGCGCAGCTCCGGGCCCGTCCGGTGCGGCGACGGGACCAGCATCGGGCTCACCCGGATCTCGGCCGTCGACCGCACCGGATGAGAGCGACGGAGCCACCGCCGGAGGCTAGAGGCGCGCTGCGGCGACGACCATGCAGGACCGGGGGCGGGCACCCCTCACCTCGGCTCCTCACTGTCGACCGACGCTGCGAACTCCGCGGCCTCGGCCATCTCCTCGCCTTCCAACGGGGTCATGGCCAGGTCGAGGGCCGACCAGATGGTCCGGGCGAACGGGTAGAAGACGACCGGCACACCGACGGCAACCGCCGCCCCGGCGGCGAGGATCGGCAAGATCGGGCCGTCAGGATGCGATCCCCGCCACACTGCGAAGCCCATGACCATGACGAACAACAGGACGAGCACGAGGCCCAGGTTCACCAGGTACACGCCGGTGAAGTAGCCCGGCTCGCGGGCGAAGAGGAGACCGCATCGCGGGCAACGCTCCTTGACCGACCACCACGAGCGGAACAGGCCTCGACTCCCGCAACGGGGGCATCGGCGCCTTGCCCCGCGGCGCAACATGACCGACCACGTGGGGTCGAGGTCAGCGGCATCGGAGGCGGTGTGGTCCCTGGGCATCGATCAGGTCCGGCGAAGAGAGAGTGGCGAGTAGCGACGCTGCCCTCGGCCGGCGCCGCTACTCGACCTTCTGGAACTGCCGCACGGCGACGCCGAGCATGGCCACCCCGATGACGGCGACCAGCGCGAGCTGCACGAGGGTCGGCACTTCCCACCCCCACCAAGTGATGGGCGGGTTGAGGCGCTCGATGACCCCGGGCGGGGCATCGAGCTCGCTGAAGGCGGCGCGTCGCACCGGCTGCACGGCGTAGGTCACGGGGTTGATGCGCACCAGCAACGACAGCCAGGTGGGCAGATCTCCCACTGGGTACAGCGCTCCGGACAGGAACGACAGGGGCAGGACAAGCATCTGCATGATCCCCATCACGGTCTGGATCTGCTGGATGCGGGCCACCACCACGAGTCCGAGGGCCGTGAGGGTGAATGACAGCAGGAACACCTCGCCCAAGATGATGAGCGCGACGAGCGGTGTCAGTGGCACGTTGACCACCGGTGCCAGCACCAGGATCACCACGCTCTGGAGCATGGCCACCGTCGCTCCCCCGAGCGCCTTGCCCACGATGATGGAGCCCCGCCGGACCGGGGCGACGAGCATCTCGCGCAGGAAGCCGAACTCCCGGTCCCACACGATGGACACCGCGGCGAATATGGCCGTGAACATCGTCGAGGTGGCCAGGATCCCGGGATACATGAAGGTCCGCAGGTCGAGGTCCGCCGAGCCGGTGTCGGTGAGCGAGGACAGGCCGGTGCCCAGCACGAAGAGGAACAGCACCGGCTGCACCAGGGCCGAGGCGAACCGGAGGCGGTCCTGGCCGAAGCGGATGAGCTCGCGGTGCATCACCACCTTGACGGCCTGAAGGTCTCGCCGCAGGCCCGGTTCGGCCACCATCACCGGGACCACCGGGACCGGCGACGCTGGAGCGGGGCGGGGCGACGGGGCGGTCGTGGTCACGCTCAGCCCCGACTCTGGGCGAACAGGTTGACCATGCCCGGCGCGCTCTCAGCGTCACGAATGGTGCGCCCGGTGTAGGACAGGAACACGTCATCGAGGGTTGGGCGGCTCACGCTGATCGACGTCACCGTCACCCCGAGCCCGGTGACGACCTGGGGCACGAACGCCTCGCCGTCGGGCACTGCGACACACAGACCGTCGTCGCTGCGGAGGACCTCGAGGTCGTAGTCTTCGCGCAAGGCGCGGGCGGCTGAGTCGTCATCCGCGGTGCGCAGCCGGACCGTGTCGGTGCCGATCGAGGCCTTAAGTCCGGCCGGCGTGTCGAGGGCGATGATCCGACCGGCGTCCATGATGGCGATCCGGTCGCAGTTCTCAGCCTCGTCCATGTAGTGCGTCGTCAGGAAGATGGTGATCTGCTCGGCCCGGCGCAGCTCGTCGATGTAGCCCCAGATAGACAGCCGGGTCTGCGGGTCGAGACCGACGGTCGGCTCGTCGAGGAACAGGACCCGGGGCGAGTGGAGCAGGCCCCGGGCGATCTCGAGACGGCGCTTCATGCCTCCCGAGAAGTTCCTCACCTTCGACGAGCGTCGGTCCCAAAGGCCAACCATCTCCAGCACCTGACGAAGTCGCTCGTCGAGCCGGTCGCGCGGCACTCCGTAGAGCTCGGCGTGGAAGCGCAGGTTGCGCTCGGCGCTCAGGTAAACGTCGAGTGTCGTGTCCTGGAAGACCAGCCCGATGTGGCGCCGGACCTGGTCGCGCTCCGACACCACGTCGTAGCCGGCGACGCTGGCCCGGCCTGCTGTCGGCCGGGCGAGGGTGCACAGGATCTTGATGGTCGTCGACTTGCCGGCACCGTTGGGGCCGAGGAACCCGAAGGTCTCCCCCGGCGCCACGTCCAAGTCGATGCCGTCGACCGCGGCCAGCGACCCGTAGCGCTTCTCGAGACCACGGACCTCGACCGCAGCTGGTGCCGCGGCGAGGGCGGAGGGGTCGAAGTCGGGGGAAGGGTGCATGGGGCGGTGCGGCGTCCGAGCAGGCGCGGCCAGCCGGAATGCTCACCCTACGGGGTTGGGGTGATCTGACGACGTTCCGTCACCCTGGGCCCGCCGCTGTTCACGTTCCGTGAGATTCTTTCTCGGATCGCTGGACACGGAGAGTGGCGGCGTGCCACAATGTCTCACACAGAGTGGTCGATGCCCACCCAGGGGCACGACGAGACCATGAGGACGAGAACATGAGCAAGATCCGAAAGACCATCGGAGCAGCAACCGCAGGTGGAGTCGCCCTGGCCCTCGCCCTGCTGTCGGTCGCCCCGGCCGGCGCCGCGCCGGTCTCGGCGTCACACAGCGTGGTGGTCAACCCGAACCCGGTCGACTCGACTCCCCACGTGCTCGACGGCCGCACCGAGGCGGTGCTCGACCTCGGGTCCCGCGTCATCGTGGGCGGCGAGTTCACTCAGGTGAAGCGGTGGAGCCGGTCCGAGGTGTTCTCCCGCACCGGGCTGTTCGCCTACGACAAGGCCACCGGCGCCATCGATCCCTCCTTCGCCCCCCAGCCCGGCGCCAAGGTCACGGCCCTGCTGCAGGCGCCTGACGGCAAGGTCTTCGTGGCCGGCCAGTTCAAGACGATCGGCGGCGCGTCAACCCCCTACCTGGCCAAGCTCGACCCGGTCACCGGTGCGGTCGACACCACGTTCGCCCCCGTGATCAACGGCATGGTCTACGACCTTCACCTGGCGAACGGCCGGCTGTACGTCGGCGGCTCGTTCAGTCGAGTCCGGAACCTCTACCGCACGAACTTCGCCATCCTCGACGTCACCACGGGCAAGGCCAACGCCACAGACGTGGCCTTCACCGCCGCCGCCAGGGGCATCAACCGGGTCATGCGCTTCGACGTCACGCCCGACGGGACCAAGCTCGTCGCCATCGGCGTGTTCGGCACCGTAGGCGGCCAGGCCCGGCCCAACGCGGCGGTCCTCGACCTGACCACCACCGGCGGCGCGACGGTCGGCGGGTGGTTCACCGACCAGTACCGCTACGGCGCCTGCGGCACCGGGTGGGAGACGCCCACCTACGACGTCGACGTCTCACCCGACGGCGCCTACTTCGTGATCGTCACCACCGGCGGTCCTCGGGGCACCACGACCCTGTGCGACACCGCCACCCGCTGGGAGACCTACGCCACCGGCACGGCTCAGCCGACGTGGCGCAACTACACCGGGGGCGACAGCCTCACCTCGGTTGCGATCACCGGCACCGCTGTCTACATCGCCGGCCATCAGCGCTGGGCCAACAACCCTGACGGTTATGACACCAAGGGCCCCGGCGCCCTCGACCGCTCCGGCATCGCCGCCCTCAGCCCGATCACGGGTGGGGCGCTCACCTGGAACCCGGTCCGTGAGCGTGGCCTGCGGTCGCCCCGCATCGTGGCCACGCCCGAGGGCCTGTACGTCCTCAGTGACTCGAACAAGTTCGCCGGCGAGTACCACCCCCGCCTCACCTACCTCACGGTGGCCGGGGGTTCCGCTCCCGTCCTGGCCTAGTCGGGTCGGTCGGAGCTCGCCCCCGCCTGGGATCGGGGACGAGCCCGGCCGGTCCGGCCAGGGCTTCAGCCGCCAGTGACGGTCGCGGAGGTCGCCGGACCGTCCATCGACGGCCCAGGTCCCACGCCGAGACCGAGGCCTTCAGCCGACACGCAGCGGCCCGGTCGGTACTGTGCCGGCGTGGCGCTGGCGGACGAGGGCCGCCCGTCGGTCGACCTCCTCTCAGGGTCGTTCTTCGCCCAGGCCCGACCGGCGTACGCCTGGATGAGGGCTCACGAGCCGGTGTTCTTCGACGAGGCCAACCACTTGTGGGCCCTCGCCACCTATGACCTGGTGCAGGCGGCGGGTCGGGACCCGGGAACCTTCAGCAACGCCGGGGGCAGCCGGCCCGACACCGGCCCGCTGCCCTGGATGATCGACATGGATGGCAGCGCCCACCGCACGAGGCGTCGGGTCGTGAGCGGGGCGTTCACCCCGGCCGGGGTACGAGCCAAGGAGGCGGCCGTCCGGGCAATCTGCGACGAGCTGATCGATGTCGTCTGCGAACAGGGCACGTCGGACTTCGTGCGTGACCTGGCCGCGCCACTGCCCTTGATCGTGATCGGAGACATGCTCGGCGTGGCTCCCGAAGACCGCGACCAGCTCCTGCGTTGGTCCGACGACCTACTCGCCACCCTGAGCGGCGATCCCGACAAGATCGAGCAGGCGGCCGCAGCCTTCGGGGAGTACTCCGACTACGCCGCTCGCACCGTCGTCGCCCGCCGGGCCGAGCCGGCCAACGACCTCTTCAGTGTGCTCGTGCACGCCGAGGTCGACGGCGAGGGCTTGACCGACGACGAGCTGGTCTTCGAGTCGCTCCTGATCCTGGTTGGGGGCGACGAGACGACTCGGCACGTCCTCAGCGGCGGGATGGAGCAGCTCGTCCGCCATCCGGCGGCTCGGGACATCCTGTTGTCCGACCCGGGCACGATCCCGAGCGCGGTGGAGGAGATGCTCCGCTGGGTGTCACCCATCAAGAGCATGAACCGCACCCTGACCCGGGACGTCGACCTGCCCGGGCGGACCCTGCATCGGGGCGACAAGGCTCTGCTGCTCTACGAGTCGGCCAACTTCGACGAGACGCACTTCGCCGAGCCAGAGCAGTTCGACGTGGGCCGCTCACCCAACGAGCACTTGGCGTTCGGCTTCGGGGCCCACCTCTGTCTCGGGGCTGGACTGGCTCGGCTGGAGCTGCGGGTCATGTTCGAACGACTTCTGGCTCGCCTGCCCGACCTTGCCCTCGACGGCGACATCACCCGCGATGCCGTCGACTCCATAACCCGGATGCCCGTCACCTTCACACCGACACCCCGGGCCCTGTAGCGCCCAAGGCACTCTGCGGGAAGGCCGGGCGAACGTCGGGGTGCAACGATGGTCGCATGGCGGACCCTGGCGACGGCGATCAACAGCTGCTCAGGGCCGAGGAGTTCCTCGCCCTTCACCACGGCGAGAGCCCGCTGCTGCTGCCCAACCCGTGGGACGAGGGCTCGGCGAAGCTGCTCGCCTCGCTCGGCTTCTCGGCGCTGGCCACGACGAGTGGCGGCTTTGCAGCGACGCTCGGGCGCCTCGACGGATCGGTCAGCCGTGACGAAGCGCTGGCCCACTCCTCCCGCATAGTCCACGCCACCCCTCTGCCGGTGACGGCCGACCTGGAGAACGGGTTCGCCGACGAGCCGGCGGGCGTAGCCGAGACCATCAGGCTGGCGATCGATACCGGTCTGGCCGGCTGCTCGGTAGAGGACTTCACCGGCGATCCCGACAACGCCATCTACGAGGTCGCCCTGGCCGTGGACAGGGTGGCTGCGGGGTCAGAGGCGGCCCACGATGGTGGTAGGGGCTTCGTTCTCACCGCTCGCGCCGAGAACCACATCCGCGGCCGGGACGACCTCGCCGACACCATCGCAAGGCTTCAGGCCTTCCAGGAGGCCGGAGCTGACGTCCTCTACGCGCCCGGCTTGCGCGAGCTGTCGGACATCCGCCACGTGGTCACCTCGGTCGACCTCCCTGTGAACGTCCTTGCCATGCCGGGCGGACCGACCGTGGCGGAGCTAGCCGAGGTCGGCGTACGCCGGATCTCGGTGGGAGGAGCCTTCGCCTTCGTCGCCCTGGGCGCCGTCGTCGAGGCGGCGAACGAGCTGCTCGACACGGGTACCTACGGCTACTGGGAGCGAGGGGTGAAAGGCATGCGCGCCGCTCACACCGCGTTCGGCGCCGTCGAACGCTGAGGGCAAGGCCCTGCGTGATCCCCGAACCGGTCGGCCGAGCCCGCATGTCGTGGAAACCAGCGGCGCTACTGCGCTCGCCGGGCTCTTGGCCCTCGCCCGATCCGGCGTGGACCACGGCGACGACGTCGGCGTCATCCTGAGCGGCGGCAACGTCGACCGTCACCGGGTCCCCTTCGGCCCGTGACCACGGCCCACGATCTCGACCAGCTCGTGGAGGAGTTCGCGGGCCGTGCCGCCGTGTACTCTCGCCGGCTCGACACGGCTGACGAGATCACTGTGGGCGACGTTGACCGCCGTTTTCCCACCGGTAGCGCGGCCAAGCAGCTCGTCCTGCTCGCCTACGCCGCCGCCGTCACCTCCGGCGAGGTCGATCCCGCCACCCGCGTGGAGATCACCGCCGGCTACCGCGACGCCCGACCCGGCAGCGGTGTGCTCCGCCACCTCGCCGCAGGCCTCACGCCCACGCTCCACGACTGCGCCACCCTGATGATGATCGTGAGCGACAACGTCGCCACCGACCTCGTGCTCGACGCGCTCGGAGGTCCGGGCCCGGTCAATGAGGCAATGGTCGGACTCGGAGTCGTCGACGCATCAGTGGACTCACCCACCGTTTGGGCCATCCCACCTGCCCAGTTCGGCACCGCCACACCACGGGGGCTTGCCTCCGCATGGTTGCCTCTCGCCCATAGCGGAGCCCTCAGCGACCTCTGCCAGACGATCACCTGGCGCCACCAGCACCGGGAGGGCTTCGCCCGGCTGGTGCCCTTCAGCCCCGATCTTCCCGACTTCGGGTTGACCTCACCGCTTCGCCTCTGGTCGAAGTCCGGTACCTACCCGACGATCTCGTGTGAGGCCGGCCTGTTCCAGACCGATGACGTGGCGTGGATCCTCGCCGTCATGGCTGACGATGTCGCCGACTGGGGAAGCGGCTCTGCCGCCGCCGGCCCGACCCTGCGAGCCGACGTGAGCCGCATCGTCTACGACACCTGGGCTCACCGCTGAGCGGGGTGGCCTTCTCGCGGGGCGCCCCGGTGACCTCGGTCCGCAACCAGTCTGCGACCCCGTGACCTGCACTTCGTCGAGTCTGGCCGGGGAGATTCGAACTCCCGACCCCCTACTCCCCAAGCAGCCCAAGCGCCCAGGGCCGTGCCTGGTCGGAGCGCGAAAGACCAGGTCAGCGGCCAGTTTCCATGTCGGCCGGTGTCGTCTCGTGACGGCCCGTTTCGCTGCTCTCGCGGGGTTTTCGCGGAGTGTTGAGCGCCGGCCCTTTGGGACGAGATCGCACCACCGCACCCGACGGTCAACAAGTTACCTTGCGACGTGCCGCAGGTGCCCGTAGCCTCTCCTCGTGGGCGCGCGGCCGATCATCGCCGACAGCGCCCGAAAGCACGGGGTACGAGATGACGACATGCTCCGCGCCTACGACCACCCGATCCGGATGTACGAGCTCGACGAGGGCTTCACGTTTGATCATTGGACCAAGCCAGTCCGCGGACATCCTCGAGATCGGTGTGGTCGACGGCGACCTGGCTCCCGTCATCGTCCACGCCATGCCCGCCCGCGAGAAGTTCCTCAGGTGACCGCCATGCCTCGACCCATCCAAGACATCCTCGACCACGCCGACGACCTGGCCAAGCGCTTCGAGGACTACGAACCAGCGGAGGCCGACGAGCGCGACCCCGAGTCGCTCAAGCAGCTTCGCGACGCCGTCCTGGCTCGCTCCGATGCCGAACGATCGATCCGCGGCGCCGTCGTCGCAGCACGCGCCGACGGACTCTCTTGGGCTGCGATCGGCTCCATGCTCGGAACCTCTGGAGAGGCTGCGCGCCAGCGCTACGGACACGCCCAGACAGCGTGACTGGGGGAGGCTCAGGCTGGTGGTCCCCTCTCAGACGATGAGGTCGTCCTCGCCGTCCTCGCCGTCCACGAGGTGGCGGAGGAACAGCTGTGGGTCGTCGAGGAACGAGGCCCAGAGCTGCACCACGTCGAGCTCGTCGTAGGACCTGGGCACGATCCCGTCCGGGCCGACTTCCACCAGTGCAGCGCCGGGCACGGCCATCAGAACCGGCGAGTGGGTGGCGATCATGAACTGGCCGCCGGCCGCCACGCCGTCGAGGATGGCAGCAACCAGGCCCAGCTGGGACACGAAAGACAGCCCGGCTTCGGGCTCGTCGAGCACGAAGAACGAGGGCCGGCCGAACCACTGGGTGGCCACGTCCAGGCACGACTCGCCGTGCGACATCTCGTGGTACGAGGGCTCTGCTCGCATCCCAGGGTTCTCCTGGCGGTAGGTGGCGACGTTGTAGAAGCTCTCCGCCCGCAGGAACCAGCCGAGGGGCAGGCGGGTCGGGCTCCACGACAGGACCAGGTCCTGGTGGAGCGACGAGTGGGTCGGGGTGCCGGCGAAGGTGACCTGGCCGCTCCCGCCCTCGGGGTTGAACCCGGCTTGGACCGCGATGGCCTCGAGCA
>Ga0136640_10000918_pt1 | contig 11588 bp, 9 predicted proteins | sample AntDrymUQ8642106_2_FD_105498 | JGI IMG/M metagenome (GOLD analysis project Ga0136640, IMG submission 105498) | Polar desert sand microbial communities from Dry Valleys, Antarctica - metaG UQ864 (21.06) | ecosystem: Environmental > Terrestrial > Soil > Desert | place: Antarctica: Dry Valley...
CAGCTCGATGCGCTCGCCATGACGGACGAACAGCGCCAGCTTGCCATCGAGCATGGTGTAGAGCAACACGATCTCGGCGGGACAGCTGTTGGACTCGGCCACCGCGTGGAGACCGCCGCTCCTGCGCGGCGCAGCGCGGTCGAAACGTAGTCTCTCGAGCTCGGCCTCGAGCTGGCGGGCTCGATCCTCGAGTAGCCGGAGCCCCACGACCTTGGCGGTCCGATTGACCTCGCCATCCGGTGTCGATCCGAATCCGAGGAACTGGTCGTAGAGCGCATCGAGAGATTGTTCGATCTGGCGTACATCGGGGTCGCTGGTGGGTTCTGGGGTGCCCAGGTCAAGGAGCACACGGCTCCGTGCTGCGTCGGCCGCTGCGAACGCGGCGGCGATGCGTCCCTGGCGGACGCGCAGCCTGACGACGTCGTCGAACGTGCTGGCGGTGTCCCGCGGGAACGAGAGCATCAGCGCCTCGTTGGGCAGATGCCCCCGGATCCGCTCGATGGCCTCCACGGCGGCGTCGAGGTGGCCTTCCGCCTCCGCCGTCCGTCCCTGATCGAGCAGGTGGTGTGCCAACGCGTGCTCGGCCCGGTGCACCACGTGGGGAACGCCTGTGGACTGCGCCAGGTCGACGGCGGCCTTGAGGTGGTCTTCGGTGACGGCGTCGTCATCGGTCAGCTCGGACAGCCGCACGTGGGCCAGGCAGGCCTGTAGCGGCCACGCGGTCGGATCGACGGCGTCGAGCGCGGCGCTGGCAACGCGTCTCGCCGAGCGCCGTGAGGCGGGGTCGTCGAGGGCGTCGGCCGTCGCCTCCAGTCGGGCGGCCACGGCCCCTGGAACGTTCTCAGCGCTATCGAACAGGACAGCGGCGCGAGCGAAGGCGCTCGCCGCCCCGATCGGATCGCCCTCCGCTCGCTCGGCGTCGCCGAGCCCGAACCACGCCCTCGCCTCGATCCAACCGAGCGGAGTCTGTCCCATCCGCTCGAGCGCCTGCCGGTACCGGTCGCGTGCTGCGCTATGAGCTCCGAGCCGCCGCAGCGCTTCGGCTGACTCAACGAGCACGGCGGCCTCGTCGATTGCATCGCCTGGGCCGAGCAGCTGGCGTGCCGAATCGAACCAGGCCAATCCCTCGTCGGGTCGGCCGAGCAGGCACTCCGTCTCGCCGAGGTTGATGGCAACGGCCGCCAGTTCGCCCTGCTCGCCGGCGTCGCTCAGGACCCGCCATGCCCGGCGCAGTGCGCTCGCCGCTTGTTCGCTGCGACCCAGCAGGTTGAGCACGTTGGAACGGTTGATCTCCATCAGAGCCGCCAGCACCTCGTCGCCAAGCGCGTTGGCGAGGGCGATGGCCTGATCGTGCTCAGCCAGCGAGTCGATGTACCGTCCGGCGCTCTCCCAGCACGAGCCGAGGTTGGCGTGGGCTGAGGCGGCGAGACGAGTCCGCTCTTCGTCGCCTGTTGGATCTCCGAGGTTCGTCAACAATCGCAACGCCGCCTCAGCGGCCTCGGTGTGCCGGCCGAGGACGCCGAGGACGTCGGTGCGCCCCGCATCGCAGCGCCAAGCATCCATCAGTCGACCAGCCGACTGGAAGCCGGCAGCGGCGTCGTCGACGTAGCGCAGCGCATCGCCTGGTCGCCCGGACCGGGTCAGGAGCTCAGCGAGCAGGTAGCAACGGTCAGGATCACCGGATCCGTCCGCGAGCTCGGCGGTGAGCTCCTCGATCACTGACACCGGATCCTCGGCGGCGCGCGATCGCAGCGAGCTCAGCTTGTCTGCCGGCGTCACCGGTCAGTCCAGGTGGATCTCGCTCGACACCTCGCGGTGAGCGCCGGCGACGACCAGCTCGTATGAGCCGCGTGGAACGTCGCCGAGATCGAACTCGCCGAGCTCGTCGACGGCGGCTAGGGCAACCTCCCGGCCGTCGACGAGCAATTGGATGGCCAACGGCTCGCCGCCATCGACCACCTCGCCGCGGACGCGCACCACACCGTCGTCGACTTCGCTCCCGTCGCCGCGGTCGAGCACGTCGAGCACGATGTCGAGCCCCTCGGCTGTGACGACGATCTGCTGTCCGGACAGGGTGCCTGCCGAACGCACGCCAAGCGTGACGGGATCGCCGTACGAGTCCATCGCCAGACGACCGACGACGCGGTCGATCACGCTCTGTGCGGACGACAAGACTGCGCCAAGCGCGTCCGTGTTGCCGGCGGGCGATTTGCCCGCCGAGCCGAACAGCGACCGTACGGCCGAGTCGATCTCGGACAGCGGTGGATCAGGTCGTTCGGATCGAGTCACGAGACGTCTCCTTGGTCGAGTGCAGCAGGATCGTGCGAAGTCGTTCGAGGCATCGCGCTCTGGTCGGCCCGATGCTGCCGATCGGGATGCCGAGGTCGCTGGCGATGTCGGCGTAGGATAGTTCGCCGGTGAGATAGAGCGCTTCGAGCAGGGCTCGACAGCGCGACGGGAGTAGCCGCAGGCCATGGCGCACCCAGGCCATGTCGGCGGATTGGCCGGCAGACACCGCCACGTTGTCGTCGCCGCCCGTCATCCGGTCGTCGATGTCCATCACAGGCTCGCGCCGGCGGGCTTCGAGCAGCCGCCATGTGTGACGACGAGCGACCGTCGAGAGCCATGGTGCCAGACGGCTGTCGGGGCGCAGCCGGTCAAGACTCTGCACGAGGATGGAGAACGTGATCTGGGCGATCTCGTCGACGTCGGCCGTGCCAAGGCCGTATGCCCGTGGGATCGCCCGCACCAAGCGTTCGTACCGTCGCACCAGCTCTGCCCAGACCGCATCGTCGCCGGCGCGACAGCCCGCGAGCAGCTCGTCGTCGTCCACGGGTAACGATGGTAGGGCTGGGCGTGAGGCATTGCTCGATCAATGGTCGCCAGGACCCCGTTTGATACACGGAGTCGTGAAAGGACGAACAACCTCTGCCGCGCCAGTCTCACGGCCACTCTGCTGACCGGTCGCCGATCGCCGTGGCCAGTCGGCGCAGCCTGAGGAAGAGGTCGACCGCCTCACCTCACCGTGAATCCGACGAACCATGTATCAGCGGTCTGAGCTCGGCGCATGGGTGAGTGTCATGCTGCGTTCACCTGTTAGCCACCTCCAGGACAGCGAGTTCGGATACTACGACGACGTCGCTAGCGATCCTGCCGGCGAAGTTGCCGCATGTTCCGGGCAGCTGTCTCATCGCTTTGCCGACGTCTCACGCGATCTGATCCTCGAGTTCGGCGCGGTCCTGCCAGAGGAGTTGATCGAGCACTGCACCAGCGAAGCGGCCCTGCACTTCGAAGGCGCCCGCATCGAGGCGTTCCTGCCGGTGTTGGTGTACAGGACGGCCCGACACGAGCTGGATCGGCACATGGCCCTCGGCGGCCGACACGACGAGGGAGGCAACATGGAAGACGTCAGATCGGTGCACGACACCCCACACGCACCCCGAGTTCTCGTCATCGATGACGACCAGACGATCACGGCGCTGGCGCGTCTCACCCTGGCCAAGAACGGGCTCGACGTAGAGACCGCCGACTGTGCCGAGGAAGGGCTCGAACTGGTCCGGTCCTATGCGCCCGATCTCGTGGTTTGTGATGTCGTGATGCCGGACCTGCTCGGCTGGGAGGTGGTTCGACGGATCCGCGAGATCAGCGATGTGCCCGTGCTCATGCTCAGCGGGCGGGACTCCGACGTCGACAAGGTGCGGGGCCTCGACCTCGGCGCCGATGACTACCTGACGAAGCCGTTCACCTTCATGGAGTTCGAGGCCCGGGTACGAGCGCTGTTGCGACGGGTTGAGCGCCACCCGGGACGGCACAAGTCACCGCGGCGATGATGGCGCATCGGGCGACGATCGCCATCATCGCCGAACGCCGGCACTTGGAGAACGCAAGCATCCGGGAGGCTCACGCCGCCTTCGAGGCCGCTGGCTACCTGGTGGACGTGGTGGTGCCGGGCGCCGAGCGGCTGTTCGACATCCCCGACGAGGCGCCACCCTGGGAGGCGGCTCTCAGCCGCGGTCGCGATCTCACCGGACTGGCGCTGCTCGCCGCCGTCGCCGCTCTCGGTGTGCTGGCGATCAACACGCCGCACTCGATCGAACTGGTGCGTAACAAGGTCGCGATGCAGGCGGTGCTGCAACAGCACGGCATGCCGGTGCCGAGAACCTGGTTCGCAGCACGGCCAGCCGTGTTCCGCCGGTTGGCGGACGAGCAGTTTCCGCTCGTGGTGAAACCCTTCGACGGCGACGGTGCCCGAGGCCTGTGGTTGCTGACCCGGCCAGAGGACGCCGACCAGCTGCCGGAGCTCGGCGATGACCGGTCGATCTATCTGGCCCAGACCTTGCTCGAGACCGACGGCTGGGACCTGAAGCTGTACGGGATCGGTTCGCACACCTGGGCGGTGCGCAAGCCCTCTCCGGTGAGATTCAACGGTCCCGGTGCGGCGGAGTTGCGGTCGGCAGAGGGCGCGCAGAGGGTGGCGCTCGACCCACGACTCCGCGACATCGCCCTCACCTGCGGACGGGCCTGCGGGCTCGATCTGTGGGGCGTCGACGTGGCGATGACTCCATCGGGCCCCGTCATCATCGAGGTCAATGATTTTCCGACCTACTCCGCCGTGCCAGAGGCAGGGGCGCTCATCGCCGGCCACGTGCTGAGCCGCCTGAACGTCGAGGCGCTGCTGCGATCGGCAGGCCGCGACAAGTCGCTGTCGATGATCAGGAGCCCTCAGTGACACGGCTCTCGGGGATGCGCATCGGCTACCTCGAGCGCCGCCACGCAGCGGCGCACGAGGGCTCAATCACGGAGAGACTCGTGCCGTTGCTGCGACAGGGCGGCGCCCTTGTGGACGTGGTCCACGCCGAGGAAGGCGCTCACCGTGTCGATGTGGCACCACCGTGGGACCTCGTCGTACTGAAGTCCGGCTCAGCAGCGGCCCTTCACCTCGCTGCCGCCGCCGAGGGCCACGGGATCGCCTCGGTGAACACCAGCGATGCGACCAGGACGGTCCGGGACAAGTTGGCCACCGCCGCCATTCTGCGCAGGGCCGGCTTGCCCGTGCCGCGCACCTACCTGGCGTGGCTGGGAACGGCGAGCACCGGAACGGCGTTGGCGCGCCTGGCGGGTCTCTCCGGGAGCGACTCGTGGGTGGTCAAGTCAGCACGTGGCTGGCATGGCAACGGTGTGTGGTTCGTGAAAGGCGTTGGGCTGCTGGCTCTGGCTATGAGCCTGCCAGAGGGCCCGTATCTCGTGATGGAGCACGTCGATCACTCCGGAGACGACCTCAAGGTCTTCGTTGCCGGACCGTGGATGGATGCCATCGAACGTCGCTTCCCGGCCACCAGCATCGCCGACAAACGGGGACGCCGGGCCGCGCTCCCACCCGACGTCGCCGTGGCCAGCCGGCGGGTGGGGGAACTCCTCGGTCTGCGCTGCTATGGCTGTGACTTCGTCTGCGGACCGGCAAACTGGACCCTGGTCGACGTGAACGCCTTCCCCGGCTACAAGGGTGCGGCCGAAGCGCCAGAGGCCTTGGTCACCGAGATCGAGTCGGCCGTGATGTGCGCGTCGTGATCGCACGGTCGAATCGGGGGCATCCGTCGTTGCTGCTCGTGGCGACGATCGGTGGGTTGTTCGTCGTCGCCTTCCTGCTCAATTACTACGTGTTGCCAGCGAACCAGGTCGTCTCGTCCCTCTACGCCATCCCCGTGCTGATCGCCGCTCACCGGCTCCCATCGCGAGGGATCGGAGTTGCCGGGGCCACAGGGGTGGCGTTCTACCTGGCCAACGCCGTCGTCGAGGACCGCCCGGCCGTCGTATGGCCCTTCGGCGTGCTGGCTCTCGCTGCGGTCACCTATCTGGCCGTGCTGTTCGCCGTCCAAAGCGAGAAGGCGGCACGGCACGCCGTTGAGGTCGAGGAGAGCCATGAGCAGCTCCAGCAGTTCCTCGGGTTGGTCGGCCACGACCTCGCCGGAGCGCTCACGGGCCTCGTCGGTTACGCCGATCTGCTAGTCGATGACGAGCGACGGGTCAGCCGGCTGCAGGCCGCAGCGGCCATCGACGGAGCTTCACGACGCATGCGGCGGCTGATCAACGACCTGCGCGATGCAGCCAGCATCGGAACGGGTCACTTCGTCATGGCCAGGGCACCGATGGACCTCGGCAAGCTCATGGACGAGTTGGTGCTCGAACAGCAGGCGCGGGCTGACGGGCGCCGGCTCATCGTCGACGAGCTGGAGGAGATCGAGGGCTCCTGGGATCAGGAGCGGCTCGGCCAGTTGTTCGCCAACCTGCTCTCGAACGCCGTCAACTACTCCCCGCCAGCCGGAGAGATCCACATCAACGTCAAGCGCCAGGGTCCCGAAGCGGTCGTCAGCATTGCCGATGAGGGCGCCGGCATCCCTCTCGATCAGCAGGAGCTCCTATTCCGGCTCTTCTACCGTGCCGGCACTGCGCACGGCGTGAAAGGCATGGGCCTCGGCCTCTACATCGCCAAGGCCATCGCCGATGCCCACGACAGTCGCATCTGGGTGGAGAGTGCGCCTGGACAGGGCAGCACGTTCTTCGTCACGCTGCCGCTGGGCGGCAACGGAGCGGACACCGTTGGCGACCGTCCGTCGGCTGCGGCCGAGAGTTGTCGCTGAATGGCTGAGCGCTGTTGTGTGGTCGTCGGTGCCGGTCGTGTCGCCGGGGGATTCGTGTCACCGTTGTTGCGGGCAGCCGGCTGGCGAGTCGTGCTCGTCTGCCGGAACGCGCAGGTGCGCGATGCTGTGAACAAGCACCGCGGGGTCTTTCTTCGGGTCGCTGGCGACTTGGAGGACCGCTGGTTCGACGGCATCACGGCAATGGGGCTTGACGAACCTGGTTTGTGCCGGACGCTCCGGGACGCCGACCTCATAGCGACCGCCGTGGGACCGTCCTCGTTGACCGCCGCCGGGCGGTGGTTGGGCCCTCTCCTCGCTGACCGCCTTGAGTCGGCGTCGACACCGATCAACCTCGTCTTGTTCGAGAACAGTCGACGGGCGCAAGAGCTGCTGACGCTCGGCATGCTCCACGAACGACCAGGTATGGCCACCCACATCGGCCGGAAGCTTGGCGTCGGAGGGGCTGCGGTGTGGTGCACGGTATCCAGACGCGACCTGACGCCGGAGTGGGCGCGGTTCACTTCCGACCGCACGACAGAGTGCTCGGTGGACGCCATGGCGCTGCTCACCGACGCAGCGCCGATGGACGGGAGTGTGCCGGGGCTCTGCCCGGTGCGCTCCTTCGACGACCGGATCACCGAGAAGCTGTGGCTCTTCAATGCAGGGCACGCCGCAGCCGCCTACCTCGGCTGGCACGCTGGCTGCTCCACCATGAGTGAGGCACTCGATCGGCCCGAGATCCGCAGGGCGACCGTGGCCGCGATCGGCGAGGCCCAGCGAGGGTTCGACGCCCACCTCTCCACTCGGCCGGGGTCCGTGGCGGTGCCCCGTCGATCGATCGAGGAGCTCATCCATCACTACGCCGACCCTGGGCTCGAAGACCCCGTGACGCGAGTGGCGCGAGAGCCTCGCCGCAAGCTTGCAATCGATGACCGAGTAGTCGGACCGGCCATCGCCTGCCTCGCTGCCGGCGGCGCTCCGCTTGCCCTTGCCGACGTCGCCGCAGCGGCACTTGCCTTCTGCACACCGGACGACCAACAGTCGGTCGATCTGCAACGGGAGATCGACCTTGTGGGAGCGAGGGAGGTCTTCGCCACCATTAGCTCCCTCGATCCTGGCGACGATTTCGTGGACTTGACGATCGAGCGGCATGCGGCGTTCGCCACAACTGGCGCCGTACAGTGAGCTCCCTCGCCGGCGCCCGCATCGAGCTATGGGTGGAGGCGCGCAGGGGCACCGCTGCCGTCAACCCCGTGATCGCCGCTCTCCTCGCTGAACTCACCGAAGCCGGCGCCAAGACCATGGTACGGGTGCCTGAACACGAGGTCACCGACGTCGACGATCGTCGACACGCCCAGGTTGATCTCGTGCTCCTGAAGAGCACCGGCGCCGTGGCCCTCTCCCTGGCGGTGGCTGACGAGGCCGCCGGCGGGCGGTTCCTCAATGCCGCCGCGGCCACCCGACGCACTCACGACAAGGCAGCCACCGTCGCGCGCCTCACCGCCGCCGATCTCCCCGTGCCGCTCACGCTGGTGGCCACCTGCGGTGCCCGGATGCCGTCGCCGGTGGCAGTTGCCGGAGACTTCGTCTCCAAGCCGGTCCATGGCATCCACGGCCGGGGTGTCACCATCCACGAGCAGTTTCCCACGATGCTCGACGAAGAGCTCGATGCTCTCGACGAGCCGTCATTCGTGGTCGATGACGGCGTCCGGCTCGTGCAGGCGAGAGTCGGTGTGGGGCCGGACGTCAAGGTCTATGTCACCGATGGACGGTGTTTTGCTGCCTTCAAGCAGTTTCACGCCGGCAGCTACGCCTCCGACGAGATGGAGCCGTGCCACTTGTCCGGCGCCGAGTTGGAAATGGTCCACGCCGTGGGTGAGGTGCTTGACCTGCGCTGCTTCGGTGTCGATCTGCGTCGGCAAGACGGCCAGACCTGGATCGTCGATGCCAACGCCTTTCCGGGATATCGAGGCTTCCCCTACGCGGTCCGCGCCTTGCGGGCGGAGGTCGAACACGCCCTGACGGCTGGACGATGAAAGCGAGACATCCTCGACTCGCGCTGGCTCTGGTCATCACCGAGGGCTTCCTCGGCCGGCTCACATTCGGGATGGTGAGTTTCGGCCTTCCGCTGTACGCGTTGTCGTTGGGGCTTTCGCTCGGCCAGATCGGCTTCGTCATCGGCGTGCGCACCGTGGTCGCAGTCCTGCTGAAGCCGGTCGCCGGGTGGCTGGCCGACAAGATCGGCGTGCGAACCGTCTACCTGGGCGGCACGATCGCCAGAGTGTGCGCCGCAGCGGCGCTGCTCGTCGTCGGTGACCTCGCCGGGCTCTGTGCCGTGCGGGCCCTGCAGGGGGCCAGCGCAGCCGGTCGGGACATTGCCTCGCTGAGCGTCATCGCCCGGGACGCCTCTGACCGGATCGGTACCGTCTACAGCTGGTACGCCACTGCCAAGCACGTGGGTGGTGTGGCCGGGGCCGGTCTTGCAGGGGGTGTGCTCGCCGTCACGGACGGCTCGTTCTCGACGTTGTTCGTCGTCGTACTGGCGCTCTCAGTGCTGCCGATCTCTGCCGCCTGGCTGGCGCTGCGCGAGGCACCCGAGGTCGAGACCGACCGTGCCCCACGGGACACGGCTGCGCCCGCCGGCGCCTCGGGCTGGGCATCGATCCGCGAGCTCATCCATGACCTGCGGGCACCTGCATCGCTCGGCATGCTCGTGGCCACCAGCGCATACATGGTGCACGGCCTCTTTCCGGTGCTGGCCACGGAGTACGCCGGGCTGAGTGCCGGCCAGACGGGCGCCATCTACAGCGCTTCGGCTCTCGTGTTCGTCGTCGCTGGTCCGATCTTCGGATGGGTCGTCGACCGGCACGGGCACGCAGTCGGGACGGCCTGGCGCTCGATGGCGAACATCGGCTCGTCCGTGCTGTTCATGGTCAGCCCGAACTTGGCCGGCTTCGCCGCCGCCCGGACCCTCGACGACTCAGGAAAGGCGGCCTTCCGGCCAGCCTGGGCGAGCCTGATCGGCGGTGTCGCCAACAGCGACCCGAGACGACGTAACCGCAGGCTCGCCGTGCTCGACACGTCCGAAACAGTCGGTGAGGCGATCGGGCCGGTCCTCGCTGGGATCCTCTGGCAGACGGGTGGCATCGCCTTCCTGTTCGGCGCCCGCATCGTCATCGCGGCAATGGCCGAGGCGCTGGCGCTGACGATCGCTCGCCGGGACCGTCGCCTTGTCGCTGCAGATCTCCCGCAGGTCCGGGCGTGACGGTCATGGTCAGCTGGCGGCCTGGATGCGGTCGTCATAGTGGATGGTCAGTGCGTTCAGGATTGTCTTCCAGGCGCGTTGATCCGCTCCGCGTTAGTACTCGGCCGCCCCTGCGACTCGCCCGATTGCGCTGCGAGCGCGGATCGGTTTCTGTCGTTGTCGTTCCGCCCGGCGGTTCCTCGATCTGACCAGCAGAAGAAGGAGCAAGTGATGAGGTCGATCGGAATGGACGTGTACCCGCTCGGCCGGTGATGTGCCCGCCGATCCGGCCGGCCGGCCAGTGAGCCGGTGCAGCTGCTTCGAGCGGTGGTGCGACCAGGCGGCGTTCGGTGGTGGCCCACCGTAGAATCGTGGTCTGGTGAGCCGGGAAGTCTGGTCGGCGCTTGTTCGTCGACCTCCAGGAGATATCCGTGATGGCTGCCCCCCAACTTTCCAGCGCCCGACCCACGTTCATTCAGAGCGACCGGAAGTTGGCGCGTGCTGCTCAACCGTTTGCCCGATTCCTGCACGTCGAAGCGGCCGGCGGGATCCTGCTCGTCGCCGCGACCGTGATCGCGCTGGTGTGGGTGAACTCTCCGTGGCAGGGCAGCTACGAGTCGTTCTGGTCCACGACTCTGCGGTTCGAGGTTGGCTCGTACACGTTCGAGGAGGACCTGGCCCACCTGGTCAACGACTTGCTGATGGCGGTGTTCTTCTTCGTCGTCGGTATGGAGATCAAGCGTGAGCTCGTCGTCGGTGAACTGCGCGACCGGCGCGCCGTGGTCCTTCCGGCCATGGCTGCGCTCGGCGGGATGGTCGTGCCAGCGGCGATCTACCTGGCGATCAACACTGGCAGCGACGGAGCTCGCGGGTGGGGCATCCCGATGGCAACTGACATCGCCTTCGCCCTCGGCGTTGTTGCGCTCCTCGGCAGTCGCGTTCCGAGCTCAGTGAAGGTACTGCTGTTGACGCTGGCGATCGTCGACGACCTCGGTGCGATCGCCGTCATCGCGGTCTTCTACGCCGACGATCTCGACATCGGCCTGCTGATCGTCGGGCTGGCCGTTGCCGCACTCGTCGCCGCGATGCACCGTGTGCAGGTGATCTACCCGCCGGTGATGGTGATGGCCGGACTGGCGCTGTGGCTGATCGTCTACGAGTCCGGTGTACACGCCACCATCGCCGGGGTCATCATGGGCCTGCTCACCCCGGCCCGCCCGATCCAGACCGAGCTCGAAGCCGAAGAGCTCGTCGACGTGCTCGAAGGCCGCCCCGATCTGTGTGCCGATGACGTGCGGGCAACCGCCACGCTGATCAAGGGCTCGGTGTCCGCCTGCGACCGGCTGATCGACGCCCTGCACCCCTGGACCAGCTACCTGATCGTGCCGGTCTTCGCGCTTGCCAACGCCGGCATCGTGTTGACCAGCAACTCCGTCTCGTCGCCGTCCGCAGTGCTGAGTGGCGTCGCCGTTGCCCTCGTGGTCGGCAAGTTGGTTGGCGTCGCCGGATTCAGCTGGCTGGCAGTGCGCTTCGGGCTCGGCCGACTCCCAGCCGACGTCCGATGGGGTCACATCATCGGGATTGCCGCCGTCGCCGGGATCGGCTTCACCGTGTCGCTGTTCATCACCGGTCTCGCCTTCGACTCGGAGGCTCTGCAGGCCGACGCCAAGATCGGCACGCTCCTGGCGTCGGTCGTCGCCGGGGCC
>Ga0136640_10000920_pt1 | contig 11578 bp, 11 predicted proteins | sample AntDrymUQ8642106_2_FD_105498 | JGI IMG/M metagenome (GOLD analysis project Ga0136640, IMG submission 105498) | Polar desert sand microbial communities from Dry Valleys, Antarctica - metaG UQ864 (21.06) | ecosystem: Environmental > Terrestrial > Soil > Desert | place: Antarctica: Dry Valley...
AACATCCACAGGAGCGGAAAGACGGTCGTGAGGGTCGCCACCAGCAGGAGCGCCACCACGATCCAGTAGATTGCCCGGCCCAGCGGCTGGCGCCGCGCCATCGGCGAGGTGAGGGTGCGCTCCTGGGATTCGAACCCGTCGCCGCGACCGGCGCCGAACCGGGAAGCCAGTCGTCTGATGCCACGCGGTTGCGTCACCGGGAATACCTTCCTCCCGCCGCCAGCCAGCGCGCCCTACGGGCGGAAGCGCCGGGTCAGCCACAGGTAAAGCAGCGAGAAAATAACGAGCACGGCGAAGAGCATCAAGCCGAGGGCGCTCGCCGCGCCGTAGTTGCCGTACTGGAACGCGTACCGGTAGAGCAGGAGCATGACCGTAATCGTGGCGTTCGCGGGACCACCGTCCGTCAGCACGAAAGGTTCGGTGAAGACCTGCATCGTCCCGATGATCTGCAGCACCAGGAGAATCAGCAGGATGAAGCGCATTTGCGGCAGCGTGATATCCACGAGCCGGCGCCACATGCTTGCGCCGTCGATTTCGGCCGCGTCGTACAGGTGCGCGGGTATCCCCTGCAACGCGGCGAGGTAGATCAGCATGGTGCTGCCGGCGTACGACCACGTCGCGATGATGACGAGCGACAGCATCGCCGTGTCGGGCGATTGCAGCCAGGCTTGCTGGTCGAAGCCCAGCGAGGTGAGGATCTGGTTCGCCAGTCCTGGACCGGGATCGTAGATCCATTGCCACAGGTAGACCGCCACGATCGGCGGCAACATCACCGGCAGGTAGAACGCCAGCCGGAAGTACCAGCGCGCGTGCCGCACCTCGTTGATGACCAGGGCCAGCACAAAGGGCACGAGGTAGCCAAGCAGGAGCCCAAGCAGCGTGAAGTGCAAGGTGTTGCGCCACGCGGTCCAGAAGAGGGGGTCGTTGAGGAGCAGCCGGAAGTTGCTCAGCCCCACCCATTCCGCCGGATCGACGAGATTGACTCGTTGGAAGCTGAGGATCAGCCCGCGCACGATCGGGTACCAGGCGAAGGTGGCGAACGCTAGCAGCGCCGGCAACAGGAAGAGGTAGCCCACGACATTCCGGCCCAGGCGGGCGCGCCAGCCGCGCCGCGTGGACCGGTGACGCGGCACGGCAAGGCTGGAGCCGGAAGACGTTGAGGGAATCGTGCTCATATGTCCCTGTCGAATCGGCGGTCCGGCGCCATGTGACAGATGCCGGATCGCCGCGTCCGGTTATCGCTGATCCAGGACCTGAGTCTGGAACTGTTGCTGGGCCTGTTCCAGAAGTTCCTGTGGGTTCGCGTTCTCGTCGGTCAGCACCGCCTGCACCGCCGGATCGATCGCGGCGTACAGTTGCTGGGTCTCGATTGGCGGTTCCGCCATCAAGGCCACTTGCTCGGAGCCTTCGATGAAGGTCGTGTAGTTCTCCAGCGGGGCGTTGGTATAGGTGTCGATGACCGCTTGCCGCGCTTCGAAGTATTCACCCGTAAAGATCGGGGATTCGGGCGCTCCGATGAAGGCACCACGTTCCTGATCCGCCTGGAGTTGGGCGTCGAGATTTTCCAGATCGAATTCCTTGAAGAGAATCCAGTCGACCGCCGCCTGGATTACCTCGGGCGAAGAGTTCGGATTGAACATCCAGACACTGCCGCCGGCCAGCGTCGCGTTCCCCCCGTTCTGGGGCAGAACGCCGAATCCGAATTGATTCATGTCGACATCCGGGAATCGCTCGGCGATCCAGGGCAGGCTGTCCGGCGCCTGAATCGCCATTGCCGCCTGACCGGTTGCCAGCATTTCCCGGGTCTGGTCCTGCTCCAGCAACTGGCGATCGGACATCGAGCCATCCTCGAAGCGCATGGCCTTCAGCAGTTCCAGGACCGACACCCCCGTCTCGCTGGCGAAGACCGCCTGGTAGGCATCGCCCTCCTGCTCGAGGAGTTGGCCACCGGCGCTGTACATCCAGGCCGTGAAGTGCCAGCCGCCCTGGTTGTTGGTGCTGGTCTCCGCGAAGCCGGCGTGGCTTTCGGTGGTCAGTGCGATGGCCGCTTCCCGGAATGCTTCCCAGGTGGCTGGCGGAGCGTTGGGGTCGAGTGCCGCTTCCTCGAAGAAGGTGCGGTTGTACATCAGGCCGAGGGCATAGCCGAACACGGGAATTCCGTAGATTTGGCCATCCTCGCTGCGCACAACATCGAGCGCGCTCTCGCTGAAGCTGCCGAAGCCTTCCCATGACTGGAGTTGCTCGGTGATATCGGCCGCCTGGCCACGGGCGATGATTCCCTGCGGCTCGGTATAGGCAACGTTGAACGCATCTTCGAGTTCGCCCGCGGCGAGCCGGGCCGGGAAGGTTTGCGGGTCCCAGGGCTGGGCGCGGGATTCGACGGTGACGTTGGGGTTGGCGGCCTGGTAGCGCGCGATAATTTCGTCGAGCACCGCGTTCGCTTCTGGCTGGTTTTCCTCTGGCCGGCCTGCGTCGGTCACGGTGACCGGTTCGCCCGGCGGCGTGGCTTGGCCGAGGACGCCCATTGGCGCCAGGGCGGTGGTAGCGAGGGCCAACCCGCCGCCCGCCTGCACCAGACGGCGGCGATTGAACACCACGTCGCTGGCATAAATAGCCTGCCCGTTCGATTGCTTGCGCATGCGTATCTCCTTGCCCAACAGGGCACGTGTTACGGGTATTCCGGAAGTTCCGGCAGTGTATGAGGCGGCCATGAGCCTGTCAATACCGGATGGCTCCATGTGAAGGAATTATCCGAGGGAGGGAGCGATTTCCCCATCGGGGTAATCTGGACGCACCAACGTATTGACGGCCATCTATATCCGGGGTACGATGCCTGCATGACGACGAGATTGCCCGTGTTCCAGTCCGAGACGTGTTGCGAAACCCCGGTTGCTCCGGCAGCGGTGCCGGACGAGCGACGGCAGCGCACCTTGGGAGTCTTCAAGGCGCTGGCCGACGGCACCAGGTTCGATGTCTTTCGCTTGATCGCCGCCCAGCGGGAGCCGATTTGCGCCTGCGACATCGTGGACTGCTTCGACGTCAGCCAGCCGACGATCGCCCATCACCTGAAGGTGCTCCGCGAAGCGGGCCTGATTTCGGTGTCACGTCGTGGCGTGTGGGCCTGGTACGCCGTCGATCCCGCCGGGATCGAGGTGCTCCAATCGGCGACGGGGATGTTCGCGGCGCCGCTGGCGGGATTCGCGTTGACCGGTTGATCTCTTTTTTTATTCAAGACATAGATATATATCTATGTCTGCCGGAGGCAAGGTTATGGAGCGTTCCGAATTTCCGGTGGTCGTCATTGGCGCGGGTCCGGTTGGATTGGCGGCGGCGGCGCATCTCCTCTCGCGAGGCATCGAGCCGCTGGTGCTCGAACGCGGCGAGCACGTGGGTGCGAGCGTGGCCGAATGGAGCCATGTCCGCTTCTTCTCGCCCTGGCGCTACTCGGTTGACCGGGCGGCGTCCGATCTCCTGGCCGGGAGCGGCTGGGAGACTCCGGATCCCGACTCGTACCCGACCGGGGCCGACCTCATCGGTCGCTACCTGCAACCCCTGGCCGACCACCCGGCGATGCGGCCTCACCTCCGGCTCGGGACTGAAGTCGTTTCGGTCACGCGTGACGGCTTCGACAAGATGAAGACGCCTGGCCGCGAATCGGCGCCGTTCCTCGTCACCGTGCGGACCGCGCATGATGTCGAGGAGGCCATCCTCGCCCGGGCGGTGATCGATGCCTCAGGCACCTGGACCCACCCCAACCCCCTCGGCGCCTCGGGCCGCGCCGCGATCGGTGAACGGGCCGTGGCCGGCCACGTTGCCTACGGCATTCCGGATGTGCTGGGCGCGGCGCGCGAGCGGTACGCGGGTCGCAGGGTGCTGGTAGTCGGCAGCGGTCACTCCGCCTTCAACGTGTTGCTCGACCTGGTCGATCTTGCCGACGCGGCGCCTGGTACCGAAATCACCTGGGCGATCCGGCGGCGCGGTGACCAGGCACAGACCCTGTTCGGCGGCGGCCTGAATGACGCGCTTCCGGCCCGGGGCGAGCTTGGGGCGAGGGTCCAGAAGCTGGTCGCCGAGTGCCGGCTCCGGCTCGTGACCGGTGTCCGGATCGCGAAGCTGGAGAATACGGCGGACGGGATTGTCGTCAGCGGACAGGACAGCGTGCTGCCGCCGGTGGATGAGATCATCGCCGCCACCGGTTTCCGTCCGAACCTGGAGCCGCTTTCGGAACTCCGGCTGGGGCTGGACCCCGCCGTCGAAAGCCCGCTGGCGCTGGCCCCACTCATTGATCCGAATGTCCACAGCTGCGGCTCCGTGCCGCCGCACGGCGCCGCGGAACTCGGCCACCCGGAATCCGATTTCTACATCGTGGGCATGAAGAGCTACGGCCGGGCCCCGACTTTCCTGATGCTGACCGGCTACGAACAGGTGCGGTCCGTCGCCGCCGCCCTCGCCGGCGATTGGGAGGCCGCCCGCGACGTGCAACTGGTGCTGCCGGAAACGGGAGTCTGCTCCACGAATGCCCTCGCGGACAGGGGCGTGACGTGCTGCGCCCCGGCCGCGGTCGCCGATCCCGTGGAAGTGGCGTCCTGTTGCGGCGATGCGCAACCAGTCGGCGTCGTGGCGGGGAACGCGGGCTGTTGCAGCGATTCGGTGCCCCAGGTGATCCAGCTCACGGCGGTCAGTAAGGGAGGGTGCTGCTAGGCCGGACAATATACGTCCGGGTTGGGACGCACCTGCTTCGCTGGATGTGTCCCCGTAGGAAGCCCGGCGCGCAGCAAAGCGATAGCGCCTTAAATTGTCATTCCGTCGGGAGCGCCAGCGACCAGAGGAATCTCCCGCCGCGGCGGCAAAGGCAGCACAGTCACTGCGGCAACGAGAGATTCCTTCACTCGCTGACGCTCGTTGCGGAATGACAATTTAAGCGCTTCGCGCCGGGCCGAGACAAGCTCGGCAGCCCTACCTAATCCGAATGAAACCCCCGTCCTGAACCCTGGAGCAAGCCATCCCGATGGAAACGTACGCACAGACAATCGGGCGCGATGCCCAACGCGAACCACGTGCCCAGCTCTCCCTGATCGACCGCTTCCTGCCGCTCTGGATCTTCGTCGCGATGGGGATGGGTATCCTGCTTGGACGCGTCTTTCCGGACCTCGGCGATGTTCTGGACCGGTTCCAGATTGCCGGCGTCTCGCTGCCGATCGCGATCGGCCTGCTCTGGATGATGTACCCGGTGCTGGCGAAGGTGCGCTATGAAACGCTCGGCCGGTTCCAGGCCCAGGGCAGGCTGTTCGGCCTCTCGATGCTGCTGAACTGGATCATCGGTCCACTGCTGATGTTCGGGCTGGCCTGGGCCTTCCTGCCCGACGAGCCCGCCTACCGCAACGGCCTGATCCTGATCGGGCTCGCTCGCTGTATCGCGATGGTCCTGATCTGGAACCAGCTGGCCTGTGGCGACGGCGAAGTCGCGGCGGTGCTGGTGGCGGTCAACTCGGTCTTCCAGATCGTGATGTACTCCCTGCTCGGCTGGCTCTTCATCTCCGAAATCCCCTCCTGGTTCGGAGCGAAGGCCTCGACGCTGGACGTTTCGATGGGCGAGATCGCCCGCAACGTGCTCATCTTCCTCGGCATCCCGCTGCTGGCCGGATTCGTGACCCGGCTCACCCTCGTCCGGGCCAGGGGCCGGGAGTGGTACGACGGCACGTTCATCCCGAAGATCGGTCCGACCGCGCTCCTCGGCCTGCTCTACACCATCGTCATCATGTTCGCGATGCAGGGCGACCGGATCGTGGAACTGCCGCTCGATGTGGTCAGGATCGCGATTCCCCTTGTCATCTACTTCGGGGTGATGTTCACCCTGGCTTTCTTCCTCTCCCGGCGGCTCGGCTTCAATTACGAAGAAACGGCGGCGCTCTCGTTCACCGCCGCCGGCAATAACTTCGAGCTGGCGATCGCGGTCGCGATCGGCGTCTACGGCATCTCCTCCGGCGAAGCCCTGGCCGGGGTCGTCGGGCCGCTGATCGAGGTGCCTGTCCTGATTGCGCTGGTTTACGTGTCGCTCTGGTTGCGCGACCGGTATTTCGCCCCTGAATCCACGGCAAGGAGCGCCGCGTGAGCGACGATATCGGGACCTTCGACCAGGCCCGGACCCGGCTGATGGCGATGGCCACCGAGGTCTGCGCCGACGACTCCTGCCCGATCCTGCCCGTGATCGAGGAGTGCGTCGATCAGGCGCTCTGGTCCCGCTGGTCGAATCCGGTCAGGACGTACGTGCCGCTCCTCGCCTTCCGCGAGGTTCAGGAGTGCATTCGCCGGGGTCACTGCCCGGACCTGGCCACCGGGGCGATCGAATGACGACATTCGCGATCCTGAGCGACATGCACGGCAACAGCGCCGCGACGGGGGCGGTGCTCGCCGATATCGACGCCCACCGTCCGGACGAGGTGCTTTGCCTCGGGGATCTCGTCGGCTACGGCGCGCGGCCCAACGAGACGATCGACCTGATCCGGTCGCGGGAAATCCCGACGATCATGGGCAACTACGACGATGGGGTCGGCGTCGACCGGGACGATTGCGGCTGTGCCTACAAGGACGCGGCGGAACGCGAACGCGGCCAGCAATCGCTGATGTGGACCCGATCGGCCGTCGACGATGAACGCAAGGCGTGGCTGCGGACGCTCGTGCCAGAGCTGTGGCGCGAGATTCACGGCGTCAGGATCCGGCTCGTCCACGGCAGCCCGCGCCGGATGAACGAGTACCTCTTCGCGGATCGCGACCCCGCCTCACTGGCGCGAATCGCGCGCGGGGCCGAGTGCGCCGTGCTCGTCTTCGGGCACACCCACATCCCCTGGACACGGGTGATCGAGGGCGTTCGCTTCATCAACACGGGCAGCGTCGGCAAGCCGAAGGATGGCGATTCCCGCGCCGGCTGGGTGTCGCTCACGATCGACGAGTCCGGCGCCGTCACGAGCGAGGTGCATCGGGTCGCGTACGATATCCCGGTCATGGCAAGCGCCATCCGTGAGGCTGAGGGCCTGCCGGATCACTACGCTCGCGACATCGAGACCGGAGGGCAGACCGGGTGACGACCACCTTCACGGCCAGCGGCAAACCGAAGCGGTCGCTCGAATCGATCCGCGTCGAGCGTCAGTACGCCAACGCCATCGACCTCTTCCTTTCGGGCCAGATGCCGAACTTCACCCACCAGCGGCACGTTCACCTCGCCAACATCCTGCGGCACATCCCCTACGGGCGCGAGCTGATGCACCTGGGGTTGCAGGTGATGGCCCACCGTGCCTACATCCCGCACAAGTACAACGCGGAAATCACCGACCGCTACTGGAACCAGCTCGACGGCACGCTGCCGGACCCGAAGGTTTTTGCCGACCTCCCCGGCGGCGCTTCGGGCCAGCGCGGGTGAACGTTGGCCCGGCTCCAGCATGGCGCTACTACGGGTGGAGAATCGCGGCCACGCTGGCGGTCACCGAAACCGTCTCGTGGGGCATCCTCTACTATGCCTTCGCCGTGTTCCTGGTGCCGATGCAGGAAGAAACCGGCTGGTCGCTGGCGCTGCTGACCGGCGCCTACTCACTGGCGCTACTCCTCTCCGGCATTGCGGCCCCGGTGGTGGGACGGCTCCTGGATCGCCACGGGCCGCGCGTGCTCATGACCGCTGGATCCCTGCTCGGAGTCGTCTGCCTCGTCGCCTGGTCCCGCGTCGAAGGCGTAGTTGGGTACTACCTGGCCTGGGCAGGGATCGGGATCGGGATGTCGCTCACGCTCTACGAACCGGCCTTCGCCACGCTCACCCGCTGGTTCGACCGCGACCGTGGCCGGGCAATGCTGGTGGTGACGATCGCCGCCGGGTTCGCCAGTACGATCTTCCTGCCGCTGTCCGGCTTGTTGCTCGAACGCTTCGCGTGGCGAGATGCCGTGCTTATCCTCGCCGCGACCCTCGCGGTGCTGACGGTTCCCCTGCACGCGCTCGTGCTGCGCCGCCGTCCGGAAGATCTGGGGCTGATGGTCGATGGGGAGCGTTCGGGTGAGGACGAGCCGAGCGCCAGATCACGCTTGTCGCATCCGGGCATGGACCTGCGGCGGGTGCTGCGCGACCAGACGTTTTGGTGGCTGGCCGGGTCGTTCGTGATCCAGTCGTTCGCCGGGGTGGCCGTGATCGTGATCTTGATCCCGTATCTCACGGCCCAGGGCGACGACCCCGCCTTCGCCGCCGCCGCGGCCGGGCTGATCGGCGCCGCGCAGGTGTTCGCCCGCATCCTGGCGACGATGTTCGGGAAGTACGTCTCCACCGTCACGTTGATCGCCGCGGTCTTCGCGCTCCAGGCGATCGCGCTCGGTGTGCTGATCGGCTGGCAGGAGCGGCAGGGTATCCTGCTCGCCGTCCTCATGCTTGGCGCTGGACGGGGGGCGGTGACCCTGATGCGACCGCAGTTAATCGCCGATTTCTACGGCCGCACCCACTTCGGCGCGATCAGCGGCACCCTCGCCGGATTCCTGACCCTGGCTGGCTCGCTGGCGCCGATCGGCATCGGCCTGGCCTACGGCGCGATCGGCAGCTACACCCCGCTGCTCTGGGCGATGGCGACGATGTCACTCTTTGCCGCCGTGGCGATGCTGCTGGCTGGGCACCGGCGCCGGCGAACAGTCCTCGAAGCTGGGCACTATGCGGACACGGTAACCTCGTGATCACACGCCGGAATGCATGTATGAGATGCACCAGGAGAAATGGAGTTCGGTTAGGTGTCATGACAAGATTCTAACCGAACCAAATGGCGGTTCGCTTCGCTTAGAGCGGTTCTCCGAGCAGTTGGGCCGGTATGGGTAGGGTTGCCGAGCTTGTCTCGGCCCTTTCCGGTCGGCCAACTACCAACTCTTGTGACAACCGCTGTAGGAAATAGCAGGACTACGGCGGATATGCTTCGAAATGGCGGGGCATTTGGCATTCCCGATTCTCGGGACATCCCCACGACCACCGGGGCAATCGGGAATTACCGCCCCTGCCGTATCATGCATCGCCTAACTCCGTTCCTCCCGAATTGGATCTCAACTCAACGCGAAGCAACTGTTCCAAGACATCCTGAGCAGCAGAGCTATCAGATTCCCGTACAGCGGTAGAACTGCCATGCACGGCTGGATTTCGCAGATCTGTCAGTTGGCGGTACGTCACCTTGAGCGCTGGATCGAGCTTATGATCGGTGACATATCGAGCAAAGTACTCATGGATCGGCGGTTGTGGCAGCTGACACCTGGCCTTGATACTGCCGATCGCTTCCTCGCCATACTCGGGTACCAGCAAAGTCAGCAGGTTCTGGAACCGCGGGTCTTCCAACACTACGTTAGCTGATGCCGTGAGGCCCGCTTGTCCACCATGCCGGCGGACAAGCGCCTCGATGCTGTACATGAAGGACAAGAGACGATCACGATTGTCGCTGGCCTGCATACCTCGGGCGTACCAGCGAAGGGCGGTCTGAATCGTCCCATGTTCACTCCCGGAGCTTAAGAGGGTCACGGTGCCGAGATCGTCTTCGAGTGCATCGATTAGGCTTTGCTTTCGCACGGAGATAGAGAACGATGTTGATACGTGTCCCGTGCTGTCAGCTATCATCAAGTTAGACAGCACCACCTCGCTCCCGAGCGCATTGCGCCCCAGCGAGAGCATCAGAGCTCCCCAAGCAGACTGGGCGCGGGATTCCGCGCGGTGATGTGCGTCTTCAATACGATGCTGGGACTTACCGGCGTAGTCTCCCACTTCGCCGGCGATGATCTCGATGAATCGACCATCGAACGGGGTAGGTGCGCTGTAAAACCCACGCATGACCGGTCCATCGCTACTCTCGTCGACCGTGGCGATGGGCTGCACCCTTGGTCCAGAAATCTTGCTGGCGAAGCGGACGAGGAGGTCAGGAAAGAAGTATGCCACGTCAGTGTCCCAATCGAGATGTGGAACATGTATGACCAGCCGATGGAAGACACCCAGGTCGAAGACATGCCTAAACTCGAGTTTTCTCGTCGTGTGCAAGTCAAAGACCCGCACCAAGAAATCTCCTTCTTCTATCTGAAGCCAGGTGAGCACTCCAGGATTCTCGACGGCCTGGGGCAAGCTGGTAGCCGGCGCGATCCCATATGGTCGCCCTGGCGGTGAGGTTGTTAATGAGCCGGTGTGGCGGGTGAGGGGATCCGACCATTCCGACTTCTCCCCATTGGCGTTCTTGGTACTCGTGCGAATCGAAATAGCGGGATTGGTCCACCGGATCAGGCCACGTTCAAGTTCGGCATTTGTGAGCCTCATGGTCGATGGTCCCAAGAATGTCGAGTCAGCCTACCATTGATCCACTTCACCAACTGCGGGATGGGCAAGGCCTTCAGGAGCGCATCCCGGAGACCGAAAAGGGCCTCGGAGATCGAAGGGTTCGGATCGGGATGCTGGTTCTCAAGTGGGGGCATAGAGCCTGTTCCAGGACTCGGTATTTAGTCGTTGGAGTCGCCCACGGTGGCTACCCCAAATGGTCTCGATGTGGAGTCGACTGCTTACGACATAGATCAACCCGCCAACGTCCGTAGGCACCCACATCGTCAGCATCGCCGGGTCAATCCCGTAATCGTCCGGTAATTGTGCGGGGGCAATCATTTGGCCCAGTTTCGGCGCCCGGGTTGGGTAAGTGCGGCGAGCATGCGCCTCACAAGCCGAACGAACAACACGCGGATGGTGGATCGGCAATGTTCGCTCCTTGATCGGCGTGCCGGCCGCATTCATCAGCTCCCGCATACGAGCGACGACCTCTGTCAGCCAATCACCAATTAAGTCGATCATGACATCATATGCGACCGCTTCTGCGCCTCTAGGGAGCACTACCTGCAGCACTTCCCAAAGTGTGCCTATCCCGCCTCCCATCGCATCTGGGAATTGTGGCTGGTATGTGTTGCGTGACAGCTCCAATCTCAACTCGGCCGCATCAGCGACCTCGGCAAATGCAGCTTGATATACTTGTGTCCAAGCGGCATGGCTGAGGTCGTAATCTTTCTGCGCTGTGTCTTCGGGAGTTTCGGCAGGACTGAACGGAAAGTTATGGAAGCTCGGGCCTGAGACCGTAACGGCGAAACCATCCTCAAGGGTTGCCGTGAACGTGTCACCGTTGATGGGCGTAGGAGCCAGGTGCCGATCGACATTTCCTCGAAATATGCGAGGGCGATCAATCCAATTCATGCACCACCTCTGACAACGTAGTGAATCATCCTCAATACTATGGGACTGTCCTCACCGCCTGCAAGCGGTGTCAGGCTCCAGCGCCGCCTACGCGCTTAGGCGGCGCATTCGCAATCGGGATCTTCGAATCCACCCCTTACAGCGGTTATCACAAGAGTTGGTTGCCGGCCGGAAAGGGCCGAGACAAGCTCGGCAACCCTACCCATACCGGCCCAACTGCTCGGAGAACCGCTCTAGGATTCACCAGGGATGCAAGCCGAGTGTCGCACTGATTCGCTTGGGCAGGAGCCTGTTCCTGCTGGCTGCCTTCTGGTTGCTCCGTGGCACATCTGTCTCGCCGTCCTCAACCGGTTCGCAGGC
>Ga0136640_10000921_pt1 | contig 11570 bp, 8 predicted proteins | sample AntDrymUQ8642106_2_FD_105498 | JGI IMG/M metagenome (GOLD analysis project Ga0136640, IMG submission 105498) | Polar desert sand microbial communities from Dry Valleys, Antarctica - metaG UQ864 (21.06) | ecosystem: Environmental > Terrestrial > Soil > Desert | place: Antarctica: Dry Valley...
GCGATGGCCGGGGCGAGCGCCGCGCCATTCTCGTCCACCAGGAAACCAGCCTCGCCGACGCTCGAGACGCCTATCGCCCGAGGCGGTCCCGCTGCCGCGATGGTTTCGGCGGCGGTGTCGAAGATTGCTTGCTCCAGAGGACCGGCGTGGTACTCGGCTCCGCCGCCGGGAAGCCAGTTCGTCGGGGTCTTGCGGCGGGCGGAGGCCAGGAGGCGGCCTTCCTCGTCGTAGGCGCGCGCCTTCACATGGGTCGTGCCGATATCCAGGCCGAGCAATGTCAGTGTGTACTCCTCTCCGTCGAGTTCCTCCACAGGGTAGCCGCGATGGGCTCCCTCGCGCCACCCAACCGCCCGTGATACTTTGTCCTTGTCCCGAAAGATATCCAGGAGGAACCTTCATGCCTTTGATCCCCGACGCCCGCGTGCTATATGCCCAGGCTTTTCGAGAGCATTTCGCGGCGCCAGCCTTCAACGTCTGCAACCTGGAGATGGCGCAGGGCGCGGTTGAGGCGGCGGAGGCGGAGCAAGCACCGATCATCCTCCAGACTTATCCGGGGGACCTGGCGCACGGCGGCGCGCCGCTGGCTTCCTTGCTGCGGAGGGTGGCCGAGGAGTCGAGTACGCCGGTTGCTTTGCATCTGGATCATGGCGAGGGACTGGAGATGATCTCGGGCCGTCTACGTGAGATGTACTCGTCCTTGATGTTCGATGGGTCGCATTTGGAGCTAGAAGAGAACATTCGCCAGACCCGGCTGCTGGCGGATGTCGTACACGCCTTCTCCGCTTCGTTGGAAGGGGAGATCGGGCTTTTCGGCGGGGACCACGGATCGGTCGTCTTCACCGATCCCGAAGAGGCCGAACGCTTCGTCTCCGAGTCAGGCGCCGACACTTTGGCCGTCTCCGTCGGCTCCGAGCATCATCAGCATAGCCGTCTCGACTTGGCGCGTCTGGAGGATATCGCGGGACGCACGGGACATCCGCTCGTGCTGCATGGTGGTTCCGGCATCCACCCCGATGACGTGAAGGCGGCGACCGGGATGGGGGTCGTCAAGATCAACATCGGACACGCAATCTCCGTCGCCATGAACGAGGGCGCGCGAGAGGCTCTCGACTCCGGGCTCGACCACTACGCGATGCTGAAGGTGATGCGCGGCAAGGTGCGTGAGAAGGCTGTAGAGAAGATCCGTCTGATGGGCGCCGCCGGGACTGCGGGTCTCGCCCCAATTTGACCGTCCGCGCCGGAGACCTTCGGGATAGGCTCCGGTCGGATCCGCAAGAGGCGCGAAGTCTAAAAAGCCGCCACTGGCGGAGGTAAAAGCTAACTCCTCTGACCGAGAGGCTTTTCGGAGTTCACCGCCAAACGATTAAAGGCGCCGGTTCCGCGTGCCGATAACCGGCGCATGGCAGATTCCAAGGTATACAAGAAGACCGCTTCAGGATCCCGCAGCCTCCTGTCGAACACTATGCTCGGGCTGGTCCTGGCGTTTTTCGTGGCCGTATCCGGTGGCGCGAGGGCCGCGGACGCCGCCGGCACGACCTATTATCTGAACACTGCGGGCGACGACTCGAACAGCGGCACTTCCGAGTCGAGTCCGTGGGCGACGATGGAGAAGGTGAGCGCGCTGAACCTGGCGCCGGGCGACCGGGTGCTGCTGAAGGGCGGGCAGACGTTCGCCGGGAGCCTGCGCCTGGGCGCGGAGGACGCTGGCGCGGCGGAGAGTCCCGTCGTGGTTGGCTCCTACGGCGAGGGCCGGGCGGCCATCCGGGCGGGAGTGGGCAAGGGCATCAGCGTCTACAACGCTGGAGGCGTCGAGGTGCGGAACCTCGAAGTGGTGGGCGCGGGTTACGCGGCAGGCAACCGGGAAAGCGGGATCGAGTTCTACACCGACCTCGGCGACGCCACGAAGCTCGCGCACATCCTGGTGGAGAACGTCGAGGCGAGCGGTTTCGGAAATTCGGGGGTCCTGCTCGGCGCGTGGCCGCAGGACGGCACCAAAAGCGGCTTCACGGACGTGAGGATCGTGAACGTCTCCGCTCACGACAACGCCGACGCGGGCATCCAGACCTACGGTTACTCTTCGCCTACGGCGACGGGCTGGGCGCACGCGAACGTCTACGTCGGCCACTGCCTCGCGTACGACAACAAGGGCATCGTCAACAAGGGGACCAACTCCGGTAGCGGCATCGTTTTGGGGGACGTGAGTGGCGGGACCATCGAGCGCAGCGTCGCCCACCACAACGGGGAGAATAACAACTACAACGGAGGAGGTCCAATCGGCATCTGGATCTGGGACTCCAATCGGGTGACCATCCAGCATAACGAAAGCTACTCCAACAAGACTCGCACCATAGACGGCGGAGGTTTTGACCTCGACGGGGGGGTGACCAACTCCGTGATGCAGTACAACTACAGCCACGACAACGCAGGCGCCGGTTACCTCCTGTATCAGTACGATGGCGCGAGGCCCTTCCACGGCAACGTCGTTCGTTACAACATAAGCCAGAACGATGGACGCGCCAACCTGGGCGGCATCCATGCGGGCGGCGGCGTCGCGTACAGCGAGATCTACAACAACACCGTTTACATCGGCCCGCGCGCAAACGGCAGCCTGCCACCCGCCGCGAAGGCCGCCGGCACCAGAAACGTACACTTCCGCAACAACCTCTTCAACACCACCGGAGGCGCGCCGCTGGTCGAGACCCCCTCCGTTCAGAGCGGTCTGCGGTTCCAGGGCAACGGCTACTGGAGCGGCGGCGGCGCGTTCCGGATAAAAGACCGAAGCGCAACCTACGACAACATCGGCGCCTGGCGCGGGGCCACGGGCCAGGAGAAGATCGGCACGGCGAATACCGGCTTCCGCAACGACCCCAGGTTCTTCTCCCCCGGAGGCGGCGGTACCGTTGGCGACGCCGACCGGTTATCCACCCTCACGGCTTACCAGACGAAATCCGGCTCCCCCCTCATAGACGCCGGCCTGAACCTGAAGAGCCGCTTCAGCCTGGATCCCGGAGCCGTCGATTTCGCCGGGTCGGGCACGCCACAGGGCGCAGGCTACGACGTGGGAGCGTACGAGTCCGCAGGCGTCTCATCCGCCACTCGAAACATCGCTCCCTGAGTCGCTGTCCCGAGCCCAGGCTCTTCGATCCGCGACCGGACGCCCACCGCCCGGGCGAATGTCCGGGATGCGAAGACCAACCGTCTGGCCCATGATGCTCGCCGGCTACCTTTCGGCGCTCACAGGCTCGATATCGTTGTCCGCGATGGCGCGTGGCTCCGCGAGAGCCACGTCTTGAGCTTCGAGGTAGTCCGTCACAAGCCCTGACGCCACAAGACATCGTCGGCATTCGTAAAGATAGAACAGGGCGAAACCGCGGTGGGGCTCGCCGGATGCAAAGCGCGTGCCGCTGTAGAATATCTTTCCAGGGAGAGGCGACGAGAAAGGGGCGGAACTTTGTCCGGGTTTGCGGTGGTGCGAGGATGAACGTTTATCCCATAAAGCTGACTTACCACGTCAGGAGCTACTACTTCGGGGAGCGTCTCATCCCGAAGATGCTCGGCAAGCGGGACGCGCCCGATGGCGTTGTCGCCGAGACATGGGAAGTGAGCGACTACCGAGACGCCCGCGCCACCATAACCAACGGTGAGTACGCCGGTCGCCCCTTCCACGATCTCGTGGAGGAGTTCCCCGAAGAACTGGTTGGGGCCGGATGGAGCGGCCCGCATTTCCCGCTGCTTGAGAAGTTCCTCGATGCCTCGCATATGCTCCCCGTCCATCTCCATCCCGACGACGCGACGGCGCGGGCCAAGCATGGCGAGCCACACGGCAAGAGCGAGGCGTGGCATATTCTTTGGGCCGCTGAGGGCGCGACGGTTCTGGCTGGGATCAAGGCCGGGTTCTCCAGAGACGATCTCTTCGAGGCGTTCAAGGCCGAAGACTACGATGCCGTGATGCCGCGCCACGAGATACGAACCGGCCATACCGTGTACGTGCCGGGCGGAATTATCCACGCTTTTGGGCCGGACACCCTCATATTCGAGGTACAGCAGACCTCGGACCTGGGCCAGTTCGTGATGCCCTCGGATCTCTACGGCAACCGGCTGAGCGAAGAGGAGTGGGACGCCAACATCAATGCCACACTCGACGAACTGAAGACAGACTATCTGCCCAGCCCCAATCCCGGTCTCGTGGTCGAAGATGGCGCGGGCTCCGCCAACCGCCGCGTCCTCTGTTGCGCCGGGCCGCGCTTTGCCCTCGAACGCTGGACTTTGACCGGGGCGCATGACGAACCATCCCATCCGCAGCGGTGCCTGACGCTATCTAATGTTGGCGGGCCGGTGGACATCGAGTACGAGGGTGGCGTGGAGAGGTTGGACCGGGCGGAATCCTGCGTCCTTCCGGCGGCCATTGGGGAGATGCGCGTCGTGCCGGAGGGGGAAAGTAGTCTCGTCGCCTGTTATGTGCCGGAGTTGGGACGGGATGTGATCCCACCTCTCAGAGAAGCCGGCTATTCTGACGAGGAAATTCAGTCTCTGGGCGAGGTAGAGGTCTAGCCGTGGGGAAGATAGTGACTCTGGGCGAGGTTGTCTCGGACATCTACCGGGCCGAGGGCGAATCGCCGGTGGAGTTGCCTTTCATCGCGCGTCCCGGCGGCGCGCCGGCGAACGTGGCGGTCGCGGCTTCCCGGCTCGGTTCGGAGGCTGCGTTCATCGGGAGCGTGGGGGAAGACCTCTTCGGGGATTTCATTTTGCGGGCACTCGAGTCCGAGGGCGTACAGACCTCCGGCGTCGTGCGTCAGAAGCCGCCCACGCGGACCTCGCTGGCCTTCGTGGAGATATCCGATACCGGGGATCGCTCCTTCACCTTCTATCGTTCCAGCCCCGCCGCCGACGAGTTGCTATCTTCGGAGGACGTGACGGAGGAGATAGTCTCCGGGGCCTCCTTCGTGAACTTCGGGAGCATACCGCTTATCCGGGAGCCAGTCCGCTCCGCGACCCGCCGCCTCGCCGAAATTGCAAACGAACTGGATATCCCGGTCGCCTTCGACGTGAACTTCCGCGAGCACCTGTGGGAGAATCCGGAGGTCGCCCGCGAGGCCGTTGACCCGCTCCTCGACCTCTCCACCATCATCAAGATGGGCGACGACGAGCTCGCGCCGCTACTCGATACGAAAGATCCCGAAGAGGCCGCGAATATGCTGCTAGAGCGGGGCGCATCCCTGGTACTAGTGAGCCTCGGCTCCGAGGGAGCTTTCTACGCCACGAAAGATTTCAGCGGAAACGTCCCCTCCTTCGAGGTCGAGGCTGTGGATGCGACCGGGGCGGGGGACGCCTTTCTCGCGGCGGTCCTGGTACGTCTCTCGGAGGGTGAGTGGGACGAGGCCGCGGTGCGCGAGGCGGCGCTGCGGGGCACGGCGGCGGGGTCCCTCGCCTGCACGGGCTACGGGGCCATGAGCGCGTTGCCCACGAAGGACGATCTGGAACGGTTCATGGCCGGCGCTGGCTAGCGCCGCGCCCGGCTGACCTCGACCGGAACGTCCATCCGCTCCGCGAGCCGCCGGGCGAACGGTTCGAGGCAAGGTAACTCCGTGGCCGCGTGTCCGGCGTCTATCGCGGTCAGGCCGAGCGACTCGGCGAGCAGCGCATCGTGGTAATCCAGGTCTCCGGTCACGTAGGCTTCCGCGTCCGTGGCCGCGACTTCCCGGATGAACGAGCCGCCTGAGCCGCCGAGGACGGCGATACGCTCCACCCGCCTCCCTGGCTCCGGGTCCGCGGCGAGCCGCGCCGGGAAACCGAGCCGCTCCGAGACGTGACCGCGAAGCTCCTCGGGTGTCATCGAATGCGTCAGCGTCCCGACCCTGCCGTATCCGCAGCCTTCGGGGTGGCCGTGGAGAGGGTGAATGTCCAGCGCGGTCTCCTCGTATGGGTGAGTGGCGATGACCGCGGCGGCGGCTTTCCGGGCGAGGTGTTCTGGGACGACCGTCTCCAGGCGTACTTCGGCTACTCGTTCTAGCCGCCCCTTCTCGCCAAGATGCGGTTTGCTACCCTCGCCGCCGAGGAAAGTCCCTGTTCCCGGCGTTCGGAATGTGCAGCGGGTGTAGTCTCCGATCCCTCCCGCCCCCGCCTCGCTCAAGGCATCAGCCACCGCCTCCACATCATCTTCCGGCACGAAAACGACGAGCTTTCGCAACCCGCCGCGCGGCGCGACGACCTTCAGCGGACCTTCGAGCCTCAGCGTTTCGGCCAGCGCGACGGAGACGCCACCGGGGGCTGCGTCGTAGCTCGTGTGGGCGGCGTATACGGTCAGGCCGGAGCGGATGGCCCGCGCCAGCAAGCCGCCTGGATAAGAGCTTATGTCCACGCTTTCGAGGCCGCCGAAGATGAGGGGATGATGGAACAGGAGGAAATCCGCTTCCTTCTCCTCCGCTTCATCGAATACTTCGGGGAGAGGGGTGAGCGCAACCAGGACACGGCTCGTCCGGGCTGAAGGGTCTCCGGCCTGAAGGCCGCAGTTGTCCCAGGGTTCGGCGAGAGATGGGGGAGCGATGGTCTCGATATTTTGCATCACAGTCCTGGCAAACGTCACGCAAACCACCTCCATGTAGACTGCTCCCCGTGATGACTACCAGGATAACCGAAAGGATGGCCGAGATCGCCTCCGCCGCCACCCGCCTCCCCCTCATGGCGGTCCCGCTATTTTTCCTGGTGGGCGTGGCCTCGGCAGGCGTTTCGGGCCTCCTCTGGGCGCTTCTCTGCGCCTCTCTGACGAGTGGCCTCTCTCTGCTCTATCTTCTCTTTCTCACCCACTATGGCAAGGTCCGCGACCCGCGCCGCATCCCGCGGACCGAGCGCGTGGGGCCTCTGCGCGTCGTCGCCGCGCTCCACGCCGGGGCCTTTCTCGTGGTGACGTTGCTTGACGCGCCCGCCACGCTGCGGGCCGTGCTTCTCTCCTACGCCCTCGCCACGGCGCTCTTCGCCGTGCTCTCGCCCGCGGTCAACCTGTCCCTGCACGCGGCGGGCGTCTCGGGCGTGGCGATGTGTCTCCTCTTCGTGTTCGGACTGTGGGGGTCTCCGGCCCTCGTCCTTATCCCGCTCGTGTGGTGGGCGCGCACCATACTCGGGCGACACACGCCCTTCGAGTTGGCGCTCGGCGTGCTGGTGGGAGGGGGTGGCACGTGGCTGGCCTTCCAGTTGATCGGCCAGTCGGCGGGATAGCCTCTGAATGAAGGTGATTCGTTATCGGCAAGCGAGGATCATATAACGAAAACTCCGAAGTCCGGCTTGCGGGATGCCCATTCTCTTCAGGGAGGCGGAGGACCGGCCGTCCTTCGCGGATCGGTCCTCCTTTATCGCTCAGTCCCTCGGGGTGAAGAAACCTTGCAGCCGGAAGTCAATGGTGACCAGCCCGAAACCCACGATCTCGGTGGTGGTTTCTCCGAGGCAGGTGACCAGGTCATCGACCTGTCCGGTCTTCTGCCCGCCTCCGTACTCGATGGTCTCCAGGACCTCTTTCGTGTCCGGGTCGGTGTAGATGAGGGTGTAGTCTTTGATCACGAGGTTGCCATCGCCCTCCGGCAGCTTCGCTCCCTTGCCCATACCCTCGATGACGAAGGTGATCTCCTCGCCGTTGTCGCACTGTGCGCCGGGCACGGTGATCTGATTCTTCTCGGGCTCGGCTCCGGCCGTGGAGGCGGCGCAGGCGAGCAGCACCAGGGTCAGCATTCCGGTGGTCAGCAAACAGGTTACTCTACTCATCTCGATTCTCCTTCTATATCGTTCTGGATACTCAACATCCCTGATGTCTTGTCCGTCCTCAAGCGCAACACTGGCTGCACGAGCAGTCCGCCGAGTGTTTCCAGGAATCTTCCGCAGGTTCCAGATGTCCTGGGAGCACCGGGTTCCACATGCCTGTAAGAGAATCTATGCGCCCGACGCCGAGGGTCGCTTCCCTGTGGGTCTCGTTGTATCGGGCGAGCCGTTCTAGCGCCTCTTCCGGCAGCATCTCGTAGTCGGCGTCCGGTGCGCGGCGCAGCACCAGGTGATCGTAGAGTATCTCCCGCCACTGCCATTCCGTCAGTTCCGGGGACGGGGTGAGGGTGGCGTACAGATCCTCCGCGCCGGTGGTGATCAGGGGCACGTCGAACAGGGCCGGCTGGGAGAAGCCCAGGTACAGGCTGAGGTCGGGGACGTGGACGCCGTAGTAACCTTCGATCAGCTCCCGGCGATTCGGCGGACGATGCCACTGCCGCGCGAACTCCACGCTCAGGCGCGCCAGGCGTTCGTGGGGCGCGTCGGCGAACAGCCCTATGAGCAGCAGCGGGCCGTCTCCCGATGCCGGGGCGGCCGTGAGGTCCTCGCACGCGCCTAGCAAAGGCCGGAACTCCGGCGTGTCGAGGACTTCCTCGTAATCTCCGTAGAAGCGCAGACGCACTCCATTTTCGAACATCTTTCGGTTTACGGCGTCGTCGCCCAGCTTCAGCAACCCGCCCAGTACGGTTCGCGTGTACTCCTCGCCGCGGCTCAGGAGCTCGTAACCGAAGCACGGCGCCAGGATCACGCTGGCGCCGTGCTCGAAGACCAGACGATGCTGCTCCGCCTGGCGCCGGATCACGGCCGTCACGTAGTCCCCGACGGCTGGATCGCTCCGCCGTTGCAGCAGATACCAGCGGCGGGTCCCGTTGAACGGCCACCCGACCACCAGGGGTTGGGGTTGCGCCGATACCCAGCGGGCCACCCAGCGGCGGGGCCAACTCAGGCATTCATTCAGGGAGAGATCTTGCCGAGTGTGAAGGACCATTTATATCTCCACCGCTAGTAGGTTCCTGTAAGCCATGACGATGACCTTGCGGGATGGTGCCGGGTCGTAGCTCGTATCTCACGCGGATTGGATGACTCGGGGCTGCGCGGGTACACGCTACCGCCCTCGTCCTGCACGATTCTCCGGAGTTGTTGTCCTGTCGCGCCCATACCTGGCAGTGTTTTCGGTACAGAGCAGTGAGGACTTTAATGTGTCTCAGACTCCGTCTTTGCAACGGTGATGCTGGACCCTGATCCGTCACTGCGAAATCCGGGCGCCGTATGAGAATCCTTGCGGCTTTCACCCGAGGAGCATGCCGCGGAAGCTGGCGCCGGAATGCGTCGCCGTACGCGGCCCCGATGCCTGAAGCTCTCGTGCGAAGGGGCTAAAGCTTTCCGGCGCGAGAGACGATAATGTCGGCATGACAGGGACGATTGCAACTGCGGAGATGGAAAGCCCATGCAACTGCGTGCCTGCCGCGCCATACCGTCCCCGACCCCGTCCGCCTGGCTGTTTAAGTTCCAGGCCGATGGCAGGAGCGTTGGGATGAAGATGCTGAAGGTCCGTTCTTCCGATTCCGACCTGCGGCGCAGGGGGCGCGTCCTGGCGATCATGCTTCTGGGCCTCGAGGCAGCCCTGCTCGTGTTGTCCTTTCTCAACCTGTATCACGGGGACACTCAATACATCGCCACGAACGGGTTTCTCGTCTCGCTGGTCCTGGGACTCTACCTCGTCAACCGATTCGGCTTCGTCCGCACCGCCAGCATCATAACCGTCGGCCTGTGTGCCGCAGTGCCGCTACTCGTGATCGAGGAGAGCACGCTCGGGACTTACATGCTCATGGTGATCCCGATTCTCGTAGCCAGTTCTCTCCTTGCGCCCTGGACTGGTTTCGCGCTCGCGGCCCTGATGGTGGGGTTCGCCTTCTATTTCGATGTTGCCTCTCTCTCGCTGGTCATGCTCGTGCCTATAACCGCCGTGGCCTACCTCTTCGCCGAGAGCGTGCGCCGGGCGGAGGATAAGTACAGGTCCATCTTCGAGAACGCCGTCGAAGGGATCTATCAGGGCACCCCGGATGGACGCCTGGTCATGGCAAATCCGGCGATGGCTCGCATCTTCGGTTACGACTCTCCGCAGGAGATGGTCTCCACTGTCTCTGACATCGGCCGGCAGCTCTACATGGACCCGGAGGAGCGAGAGGAGATGGTCCGCCAGCTCCGGCAACGCGACAGGTTGTCGAGCGTGGAGAGGCTCGGAAGGCGCAAAGACGGTGGCGAAATATGGTTCTCCCTGAGCGCGCGGGCACTACGGAATGTCTCCGGGGAGATGAGGGGTATCGAGGGAGCCGTGGTGGACATAACGGAGCGCAAGAGGGCGGAGCGGGAACTGCGTGAGGCGGAGGAACGCTTCAGGAGGGCTTTCGGGGATGCTCCCATCGGCATGGCTCTGGTCGGGCTTGATGGCGAGTGGTTGCAGGTGAACCGCTCGCTGTGCGGGATGCTTGGCTACTCCGAAGAAGAGCTTCTTGAAAAGACCTTCCAGGATATCACCCATCCCGAAGACCTGGAAGCCGACCTCGAACAGGTACGGTGGCTCATTGAGGGAGAGTGCTCCTCGTTCCAGATGGAGAAGCGCTACTTGCACGGGGATGGGCACGCGGTATGGGCCATGCTAAGCGTCTCGCTGGTGACCGGGGCGGGAGGCGAGCCTCTCTACTTCGTGTCCCAGGTCGAAGACATCACCGAGCGCAAGAGAACCGAGATCGCCATGCGCGAAGCCCGCGAGGCGGCGGAGCAGGCCAACCGGGCCAAGAGCGAGTTTCTGGCGAACATGAGCCACGAGATAAGGACGCCCATGAACGGCGTCATCGGGATGACCGAGCTCCTGATGGACACCGGCCTCTCCGACGAACAGCGCGAGTACGCCCAGACCATACGGTCTTCGGGAGACGCGCTGCTCACGGTCGTAAACGACATACTGGACTTTTCGAAGATAGAAGCCGGACGGATGGACCTGGAATACATAGAGTTCGAACCGCGCGCCGCAGTGGAGGATGCCGCCGACCTCTTCGCCGAGCACGCCTTCGGCAAGGGACTTGAGATCGCAACGGTGGTAGGGCGTGGTGTGCCATCCGTGCTGGAGGGAGATCCTGGACGGCTCAAGCAGGTCTTGAACAACCTGATCAACAACGCCGTGAAATTCACCGAGACGGGAGAGATCGTCGTCCGCGCCGCCCTGGTTCGGGAGACCGGGCACGAGGCCGTGGTCCGTTTCGAGGTCTCTGACACAGGCATCGGCATGACCGGGGAGCAGCAGACGTCGCTCTTCGAGGCCTTTACGCAGGCCGACACCTCCACAACTCGCAAGTATGGAGGTACGGGACTGGGGCTCGCCATCTCCAGCAAGCTCGTGGAGATAATGGGTGGAGAGATCGGGGTTTGGAGCGTGTCCGGCCAGGGCAGCGTCTTCTGGTTTACCGCACGCTTCGGGAAAGGACCTTCGGCGGAAGTGGAAGAGCTGCCGTCCGGCGCCGAGGGGATCCAGCCTCCTCGCGTCCTGGTGGTGGGTGATGTGAACGCCAGTTGCGCGATATTGCTCGAACAGCTATCTCTGTGTGGAGCCCGAGCGGACTCCGCCGAGGGAGGCGAGCAGGCGTTGTCGCTGCTGCGGGATGCTGTCCGGCGCGAAGAACCATACGACCTGGCGATGCTGGACGCGCGGGCGTCCATAACGAGTGTCGTGGGCCTGGCGCGGGAGATCAAAGCGGACGAGCCTA